>ERZ890604.24-NODE-24-length-57485-cov-18.916664_pt1 | contig 57485 bp, 43 predicted proteins | sample MGYA00521097_ERZ890604 | MGnify/ENA primary metagenome ERZ890604 (study PRJEB32303, sample SAMEA104408625) | aquatic metagenome | biome: Brackish water; feature: Chemocline; material: water | place: Baltic Sea | collected 2014-10-26T21:54:00 | depth 120 m ... | reverse complement strand
AGATTTTTTTGCCACCGGTGGGCCAAACAATTTAAGCCGCACTTGCTCTGCGACTTCCACAATGTTGGCACCTGCTTCGCGGTAAATCGCGATCTCAACCGATTCTTCCCCGCCCACGCGTTGAATGACATCGCGATCTTTATGGGCGCGCTTCACCACCGCCAAATCACCCAGCTTGATCACTTGGCGATTGATGGTTTTAATCGGCAAGCCTTCAATCTCTTCGAGCGAGCGGAATTGATTGAGGGTCCGGACCACATATTCCACCGAACCTTCTTCCAGCGTGCCGCCGGGAACGTTTAGATTCTCTTCTTGCAAGCGCGTGCGAATTTCTTCGCCAGACACCTTGAAGCGCGCCAAACGCTGCGGATCGATCAGGACGTGAATTTCATCTTCCAAGCCACCTTTGACACGCACTGCGGCCACTCCGGAAAGCCCTTCCAATTGACGCTCCACTTCGGATTCGGCAATGTCGCGTAAACGCACCAAATCGCTGCCACCAGACAGCGCCACCCGAATCACAGGATCCAAGCTTGGGTCGTAGCGCAGAATGAGCGGCTTATCGACACCATTGGGCAGAAACACCCGGTCCAAGCGTTCGCGCACATCTTGCACCAAGAATGGCAGGTTCGAACCCCACTCAAACTCCATCAAGATTTCGGAGACCTCGGCACGTGAGCTGGAGCTAATGTTGACCAAATGCCCGACCGTCGACAAGATGTCTTCCAGGCGTTCGGTGACACGTTCTTCGACATCTTCTGGTGCGGCACCATTGTATGTGGTACGCACCGTTAACGATGGATAGTTCACCGGGGGCAGCAAGTCGACCGGCAACTTTTGCAACGAGATAAAACCGAAAACCACGGCTGCGGCGACAATCATGCCCATGCCCACAGGGCGTTTTACGCCCAAAGCAAATAAGCCGCCGATACCGCTTCTAGGTGCCGAATCGCTCATTCTGCCGCAATCTCCACCGTATCGCCATCACCCAAGCGGTCGGCGCCGACTATCACGACGAGGTCTTCTGCAGTAAGCGCCGTGCCTATTGCAGCTTCGACCGCCTCGTCGGTTTCATAACCGCGAAACACTTCCACGCGTACGGCTTTGCCTTCCCGAACCACGTAACAATAAACGTAATCGCCTTCGTGGAATAAGGCCTTCTTCGGAATCAGCAATGCGTTTTCATGGCGATCCAAGACCAGTCGCAACTTCACCAAAATGCCTGCGGGCACGGCTTGCGCACCGGGCTCAAGGGCAGCAGTTACTTTGACCGTGCCGGTTTCCATATCGATGGTCGGCGCGATGCGCTCGATCGAGCCAACAATCTCCACCCCTGGCATCGCTTCGGACTTGGCCGTGAGCTGTTGCCCAACGCGCAAATCGACTAGCTCGCGTTGGGGCCGATACATAATCACTTTCGGTCGTGAAAGATCAGTGATTTGAAAGACTCGCGTACCAACCGAGGCCATGTCGCCCATCGAAACATCGCGCAAACTGACGGTGCCATCAATTGGCGTAACCAAATCACACTGGCGCAATTCCAACTCACTGCGTTGCTTGGCAACTTCGGCGGTTTGGAAGGCAGTTTTGGCCGCTTCCCAGGTTTGGCGCCGCGTTTCCAAATCGCGGTCCGACAAAATCACGGTAGGCCCTGGGTTCTTGACCATCTGCTGATCGCGCTCTAGCTCCCGCAAGGCAAGCTCCATCGCAAAGCGGGTTTCCGTCACCCGAACCTCCGCCTCGGCCACCGCCAACTTCGCGTTGTCATTGCGTAAGCGCGCCAACACCTGGCCAGCTTGAACATGATCACCCTCTTCCACTAGCACCGCAACCACCGGCTCCGCACGCTCAGGCATGACGTCGACCACATCCAAAGATTCGATGTTGGCGGTTGCTTCGAGTATTTTTTCTACCAAGCCCACCTGAATGGGGGCGACCCGCACCAACTGCACTTCGCGTTCTTTGACCTTGGCATTGAGGCTGGCGGCGGCGGGGCTCTGCGCATTTTCATCGGCAGATTCAGTAGATTCGGCGCTAGTACCAGGGCGAGAACAAGCTGGGGCGAGGGCCAAGGCAGCTAGAAGGAGTAAGGGTAGGGGGCGAAAAATCATCGGGTAGAGAAGCAAAGCTACGGCTGCACTATTATGGTGCCTCTTACCGCATGTCGGGCTAACAAATGGAAAGTCAAGAATTCAGAGGCGGAGGAGCCAGCAAGAAACCTTTGCTGGCTTACGCAGATGCACTGACCTTGTTGGAAAGTAGCTGTCAATCTTTCCTCCCACCTCATTCTCCAGTGGAGCTGCCACTTGCTGTAGACCGGGTGCTTGCCGCTGCGGTTGCGCTGGATCGCGAGGAACCCCCAGTGCGCCGCTCTGCCATGGATGGATTCGCGCTCATCGCCGCCGACGGTGTGATGCCGCGCGCGATTGTGGGGGTGTTGTACGCCGGTACAGCCGGTCTGCCCACCATTCAGTGCGGTCAGGCGATGGCGGTCATGACCGGTGGCACGGTGCCGGAAGGCGCGGACACCATCGTGCCGGTGGAGCTCACCCGCCATGAGCACAGCACTTTAAGGCTCGATCGTGCCCCTCAAATCGGCCAACACATCCGTCGAGCCGGTGAAATGGGTGCAGCAGGGCGGGTGATTTTGGCTGCGGGGCGCCGCCTGACGGCGGGGGATTTAGGCGCGGCTGCATCGTGTGGAGTCGCTACGGTGCAAGTCTATGACCGCCCGCGCGTCGCCATCCTTGCTACCGGCGATGAAGTCGTGCCCTACACCGAGATACCCTTGCCATACCAAGTGCGAGATTCCAATCGCTTGGCAACCCAGCTGCAACTCCAGGGCTTCGGCGCGGAAGTAGTTTCGCAGCAGCATGTGCCGGATCGCAATCAAGAGTTGATGGATGCCGTCGGCGGGGCGCTCGATCAAGCGGATCTGGTGGTCACGATTGGTGGCGTCAGTATGGGTGAAAAAGATTTCATGCCGCGTGTGTTTGCCGCTAGTGGGGTGGAGTGCTTGTTTCATAAAGTGGCTCTGCAACCCGGCAAGCCGCTGTGGGCCGGCAAACGCGACAATACTTTTGTACTCGGGTTACCGGGCAATCCCATCAGTGCTTTTACGGTGCTCGAGTTGTTCGGACGGCTACTGGTGGATCGTTTAGGCGGCGCCACCACCACCTACCCGCGTCCGTTGCGTTTTGGCACCGCCACCACGGCACTGTTTAGCCACCAACGTCCGCGTTGGTTGCCGTGTAAACTGAGCGGAAATTCCGCAGGCAGCGAATTGTTAGTCACGCCGTGCCAAGAAGCCGGTTCGGGCGACTGGACTTCCCTCGCCTATGCCGACGCCCTGCTGCACTTGCCGCCGAATAGTCAACTGCACGCCGGGGCTCGCGTAGCCTACTTGCCGCTGTTGCGCCCGTGAATTCCTCACCATCTGTGTTGTTGCAACCCATCCAACGTCTGCCTAGCTGGCTGTTCTACTTACTCGCTGCGCTTTGTCGCGCCTTGGCCATGCCAGGCTGGTTAGGTGGTTGGGGCTGGCCGCTGATTTTTGTGGCGGTGGCTTTGCGCTTGGTCGGTTGGCAGCGCTGCCGCAATTTATGGCTCGATTATTGCGCAGGAGTGGTGTTTTGGGTCCTTTCGTTCGCGTTCCTGGTGCATGTGCAGTGGCTCGCTCCTGTCGGCGCGGCATTGATTCTCGGCAGTTGCTGGTGGGTAGAAGGTTTACTTTTTCGTTTTTTGAGCCGCCGTTTGTCGAGCCCTGCTGCAGGCATGTTGGCGCTGCCTTGCGCTGAGTATTTGCGCATGACTTGGTTTTATCTTGGCGTCGGCGGTGTGCCGTGGGCGTCTTTGGGTTTCGCTTTGGAGCCTTCGCCACTGTTGCCTCTGGCCAATGTGTTGGGCGAATCCGGTTTCGTTTTGCTTGCTACTTTCGGCGGGGTGTTGTTGCTGGTGGTCTGCGGCAAAGCGCCGCGAAGATTCGCGCTGCCGGTCATTTTGTTGTTGGCCATCGGCTTTGCGTTGCGCACGCCGCGCCCGCTTGCCGCAAGCGCACTACGTTGCTTGAGTATTCAACCGGTGGTGCGCGTTGATGACAAAAATCGAATTTTTTCCGCGGCGGATTTTTTTGATGTCCAGCTAAAAATTACCGATGCAGCCTTCCAAGCCGGCGTGCAAGCGGATTTATTGCTGTGGGGAGAAACCATGTGGCCCTTCCCTGGAGTCGATTCCCAAGGCGTCGGCGAAATGCGGCGGCCGTGGGTGGGAGCGCCCGATGAAGTGCGCAGTTTGGCCAGCGTGCGCCGCCGTCAACAGGAGATGGTGAAGGTGGTGATGGAGTACGCCACCAACCCAGTGGAGCGGCCGCTGCACTTTTTGGTGGGCGCACACTTTTATTATCCAGTGGATCCGGCAGCACCCGCGGGGGTGTATTCGCCGCGCAACACCGAGTTTGTGCTCTTCAATCGTGAAGGGGAGCTGTTACAGCATTTTTCCAAGCAGCAGTTGGTGCCTTTTGGGGAGAGCTTGCCGCTCGGCGGAAACTTCCCTGGCGCCGAGTTGTTTGTGCGTTGGGCGCATCGCACCTTTGGCCTGCGGCCAGATTTTGGGCGCACCGAGCAGACCGGCCCGTTGCACGGTGGAGGGGCGCTACCAAGGCTTGGTGGCGCGGTTTGCTGGGAAAACGTATTTGAAGATTCCTTCCGCAGCCAGGCCCAGCAGGGCGCCCAGGCTTTCGTCATTTTGTCCAATGAAGACTGGTTTGGCCATGATGGTCTGGAAATGAAGCAAATGGTGGCTGCCACCCGCCTGCGCGCCCTGGAGAGTGGTTTGGCCATCCTCCGCTCGACCAATACCGGGCAAACTTGCCTCGTGGATGCCGACGGCACGGTCGAGCTCGGACCCAATCCAGGCGAAATCACTTGGTGGCTGGCTGATTTACCGATTGCACCGGCCTCTGCCCCGGCCACCCCATACCGTAGTTGGGGATGGAGCTTGTTACCCATCTGGAGCCTTTTGGCAGCACTTATTGCGGTATTCAGTGTGTTTGTGAATCCGCTCGCCAAGGCTGCCAGACAGCCAAGCTAAGACTATGTCAGATGCTTCCTTGACCATAGGGCGCGGCATGGCTAGATTTTTCCTTCCTTCAGGCGTAAACCTAATGCCCGAGAGCGCCTAGACTGGCATCGCGTAATCCTGCGCACCACCTCCCCAAAAAACCCGTCGAACCACCTGGGATGAGTACCATCGGAAAATTTTTCGTTGTCCTAAACCTTGCCTTAGCTGCCCTATTTGTGGGCGTGTCTGCATCTTTGATTGCAGATAGCGATAGCTACCGCATGCAACTGGACACTGTTGTCGCTGCCAAAGCTGCTTTGCAGATTGAATCAGATGACACAATCAAAACACTTAACAGCGATTTAGCTCAAGCGCAGGGTGAAGCCCAGCGTTTGCAATTGGATAAGAGCAACTTGAGTGCGGAGAAAACTGCGCTCACCGAAAACCTCGAATCAGAGCGCCAGCAAAATGCCGATCTGCGTGAAAGCCTGCAGTCCATTGAGGGCAAGCTTGGCGATCTCCAGGGCACCAACGGCCAGCTTGCAAGTGATTTGGATGGCGTTCGTCGCCAGTACGAGACCGTGCGTGAAGAGCGCGACGCTGCATTGGATGCACGCGACGCAGCGAACTCCACCGCCAACTCGGCAACCAACAGCGCAAACTTGGCGGAAGGTCGGGCAACTGACTTAACGCTGCAACTGGCTCGCTCTACCGAGCGCGCAGCTGTTGCGGAAGCCAAACTCGCAACTGTTGTGAGCCTGTACAAGGTGGATCTCGCCAGTATTGGTGCTCAGCCGCAGATGGAAGGCACCGTACTCGAAGTAGATGTCGTGGATAACGTAACTTACGTCGTCATCAACCTTGGCAAGCGTGATAGCGTTCAGCCTGGCTACACCTACGATGTTTACAATGGTGCTACCTACAAGGGTAAAATCTACGTCCATAACGTCAACGAGTCGAAGTCGGCTGCAACCGTGGAGCTCGGCGGAAACGCTGCAGTGAGCGCTGGCGACCGCGTCGTAACTCGCCTGTAAGGAGCTGAATGATGGCAGCACGTCGTAAAAACGCTCAGAAATCCTCCCCGCAAGGTGGTGGTAAGAAGGCTAAAGGAGCCAAGCCTAAAAAGGCCAAGGCAGCAAAGGCCGCCAAGGTGGCAAAAGAAGTCAGCCCAGGCCCACCGCTTGAAGTTGTGATGAGCATCGTGACTGGCATCATGATTCTTGCCGCAGTGATTATGGTGGATTATGCTCGTGGCCAACGCTTCGGCACCGGTGTTTTGGCCCCGGATGCATACGTGGCTCCAGTAGCAGCAACGGAATAGGGCTCGACGGGCCCAAGAAATAGAAGGCCGTCCCTCGCGGGGTGCGGCCTTCTCCTTTTTGATTTAGCGGTTTATCCGGAGCCTTCCACTTCCTATACTCCTGAAGCAAGTTCTGCTTCTTGTTCCCCGCTTCACCCCAAAACATGGATTGGCTTTTCCGTCGGTTCTCGTTGTCCGAAGATCTCGGCATCGACTTAGGCACGGCAAATACGCTCGTGGCATCACAAGACCGTGGCATCATTTTGAATGAGCCCTCGGTGGTTGCAGTGTATAAGGGCACCAATGAGGTGATTTTGAATGGTATGGGGGTAGGCAATGAGGCTTACCGGATGCTTGGCAAGACGCCTACGAATATCGAAGCCGTGCGGCCTCTCAAAGGTGGAGTGATTGCCGATTTTGAAATTACCGAAAAGCTACTGCGCTACTTTTTGCGCAAGGCTCATGAAGGCCGTTCGTGGGTCCGTCCACGGGTAGTCATTTCGGTACCCTCCGGCATTACCACCGTCGAGCGCCGCGCGGTCATCAACTCGGCCGAACGTGCTGGCGCGCGCAAGGTCTACCTTGTGGATGAGCCTATGGCAGCGGGGCTTGGTGTGGAACTTCCGATCACCGAAGCGCAGGGTTCTATGATTGTGGATATTGGTGGTGGTACCACGGAAGTCGCGATTCTTGCCCTGGGTGGCCCCGTCACCGTGAAATCGGTGAAGGTCGCTGGCGACAATATGGACGATGCGATTATTGATTTTGTGCGCAAAAGCCATAACTTGCAGATTGGTCCTTTGACTGCTGAGCTAGTGAAGAAAACGATTGGCTCTGCATGGGCATTGACGGAAGAAAAAACCATTGAAGTTGCCGGTCGCGATTCGTTGAATTTGATGCCGCGCAAGCTGGTGTTGAACTCCGAAGAAATTCGCGAAGCCCTCGATGCTCCCTTGCGTGGCATCATGCGTGCGGTACTCGATTGCTTGGAAATGGCACCGCCGGAAATTGGTTCGGACTTGCTCGAGCAAGGCATCACGGTAGTGGGGGGTGGCGCGCTGTTACCCGGCCTTGATCAGTACATTGGCAAGAGTACCGGTCTGCCTTGCAGTATTGATGATGATCCCTTAACGGCTGTCGCGCGCGGTACCGCCAAGTTCCTGGAAGACTTGGATTTGTACGCATCCTTTTTGTCTGACGGCGAGGATCTGGCTTAGTCCAGGGAGCGAAGGTCGTGTTTCTTTTGCCTGGAGCGGAACGCTACCGGCGGGTCATGGTCTGCTCCGGCATCGTCGTAGTGTTGCTGGTCCAAGCAGTCGTTCCTTGGCAGCCGCTCGAAGATCGCTGCAATCTTTTTTTTGGCCCACTACTGCGCCCACTTACTGCAGTGAGCGCAACCGTCGTGGAGTTTGTTGCGCCTACTCCCGAACCCGTCAGCACCAGTCAGGCGCTCGAGAGTTCGGTACTCGTGGCTATGGAGCGGCGTTTAGGCAAACCTCAACCTTTGCCGGGAATGGAGTGGCTCGAAGTGCCAGTGTTGGCGGTGGAAGCCGCAGTGGGGCGGATTACTTTGGCTGCTGGAGAGGACTTCCATTTAGGTGTTGGTCAAATCGTTGCCTATGGCAATCAATTCCTAGGCCGCGTGAGTCGCGTGCAGCTCCACCAAGCCACGGTGGAGTTGGTGACAGCACCCAATGTGCGCACCGGAGTTCTCCTCACCGATTCCGCAGGTGCGACTACACGCGGGATTAGCTTGGGGCGTGGCCGCGCAGGTCCTGCTGTGCTGCCGTGGTTACAAAGTTCCGATCAAATCACCGCTGGCCTGGTGCTGACTTGGCGCCCGCGCCCTCTCGACCCGCCGCATCTGGGCGCGGCACATTTGTTTCTCGGCGTCACTCGGCAGGAAGGCGAAGTCCAACGCGGCAATGCTGCGTGGGTGATTGAGGGGCCTTTGCCTGCAGGTGCGGAGGGCCGTTTGTACATTGCCGCCAGCGCGGTCGGGGAGCGTCTGGTGGCGGAGCCTTTGCAAGTGCGCACGCTTGCACAGCGCTTGCTGCTTGATGACGCTGTTTTGGGTGCTGGTTGGTGTGCCGTGGCCGCCAGCGCTGCAATCGCTCCCACGGTTTTGCTAGACGGCGGCCAAGTAGGCGGTTGGTGTAGCAGTTGGCGCGGCAACTGGGGATGGTTTCGACGGGTAGCGCCAGCGCAATGGCAGCAGCGTGCGGTCGCTCTCGAAACCACCACTGGCGCCGTGTTGGAATTGGCAAAATGGCAAAATGTAACCCCGGCACTGCCGTTATTTACGCGCGGTGGAGAAGGTGTGCCGCGCGGCTTGTGGCTCGGCAATAGTGACGCCGCAGCGCTGGTACCTGCAGCGCAATTCGTGGTGATTGTGCAACAAGAAAGAGTCGCGGGGGCAGACTAGTGAGCACTCCACGCCTGCGTGTGGTTCTGCCGGTAGCGGTGATCCTCACCCTTTTTTCACCGCTGTTCCGGCAGCTTCCTGGTGGTGCAGGCCTGCCAGATTTGTGGTTATTGTTATTGCTGCTGGCGGTGCCGGTGCCAGCGCCCGATTCATGGCGTCGGCCGATGCAGTTGGTGTTTGTGCTTGGATTGCTACGCTGTAGTGTGAGTGTGATTTCACCGTTTGTTGCTTGGGCCGGTTTCGGCGCGGCTTTGTTTGTACGCGAAGCATTGTCACGGCGCTTGAGTGAATATCGTTTCAGTTTGCGCTTGCTGACGGGATTTTGTGCGGCGATTCCCTTAGTTGTTTTGGACCGCTTGGCCGCTGAGCGTTTAGGCACACCCTTGGCGCCGATGGATGCCTTGTTGCGCTGCTTGTGGGTTGGTGTGTTGGTGGCCGTGTTCACTCGTCCGCAGCTGAAAAGTCATGCCTTCACGCGGGGGAAATCATGAGGACTCTGCGTTTGCGCCGTTTAGCACAAGTATTCGTGGTGTTGGTTGGGATTATGATTGTGCGGTTGTTTCAGTTACAAATCATTGAGCATGATCAATGGATGGAAACAGCGCGGAATAGTCGTACCGGCAAAAGTTCGATACCTTTTCGTCGCGGACGCATTCTGGACCGCAACGGTTTCGTACTTGCCACCGATCACCAAGCCTACGATTTGTATTTTCGTTACCGTGATTTTCGCCGCGGTTTTGTAGCCGCACAGCTGTTTGAAGCCTTGCGTCTGGTGAGTTATCCCAACGAAGGTTTGGTCGATTGTCTGAACCGTGGTGAAGAGCTTGGCGATATCTGCCTGGCTCTGCGGCCACAAGATTTACTTGCCCTGAGTGGCCGCCAGCGCAGTGATTTGCGCTTTTATTTGGGGGTTTTAACCGGCAAAACTACCTCCGCATGGCAAGTCCAAATTCAGGACTGGGATCGCGACGGGCAACTTTCGTTCGCCCAATCTTTTCCTGGGGCGCGTGAAATCTTGCATCAAAAATTGCGCGAGGCGCGCCACAACCTGCAGTTTCTTGAAGATTTATTGCACTCTGAAAATCCGCTGCACCTGTTGCAACGGTTGGAAAACCGACGCCGTGAATTAGATGTCATGGTGGCGCGTGCAACGTTGCAGGAAGCCGCGTCGCGAGTAGTGGATTGCACCGCATCCAGTTTACGCAACCGCTTAGCCCATGCAGACAGCACGCGTGAAGCGCTGTTGTTGGAGTTACAGGAGCATTGGCAGCTGCAAGGTGGTTTGGCGCATTTCGGTGTGCTGTTAGCGCCGCTGCCAGCGAGTGCGCGGGTGGATGGCTCAAGCGACCAGCAAGCTTTCGTAGATTTTCAAGAACTGCAAGCAGCCGAACAACTGGCTGTCTTCGAGGCACTTTTGAATCACCTACAGGAGGATTTTCCAGATGAGGTCAGCGGCGCCAAACACAAACAAACGAAGGTGATTCATAATCTGCGCGTGTTGCGGTTGGAGCGCGATTTAGATTTCGACTTAGTCGACTTGCTGGCCCAACAATCTAGCGATTTCCAGGGGTTGTATTTGCAGGAAGTTACCCAACGCATTTACCCCAATGAAGTGGCGCGCATGGTGGTTGGCTCATTGAGCTTGCCAAGCACTGTGGATTTGGAGCGTGAGCAGGAGCAACGCCAGCGTTTTGATGATTTGCGGCGCTTGTTGCACCGCAGTGCCGCAGAGGAAGCAGAGTTTCGGCAACTTCGAGATTGGTTGTGGAGTGATTCTTTGGCTGCCAATGAGTGCAATGGACAGGACGGCATCGAAAAAGTTTACGAACCGGTACTGCGTGGCAGCCGCGGCTACCTGCAAGAACTTGAAGGGGGGGCGGATGGCTCCTTACCGTTGGAGTTGTTGTTTTCTCCACCGCAAAACGGTACCGACATCAAACTGTCCTTGGATGCAGGCATGATTCGTGCCGCAGAAGCTTCCATCGCTAAAGTCTATGCGGCAACGGTAGCGCGCTTGAAGGAGCAGCAGCCCCCAAACATGAACAAGGCTCTGCGGCAGTTCCAGCCGACAGAACAAAAGGTTGGATTCGTAATCATGGATTTGCATAGTGGCGCCGTACCGGTTTTGGTCAGTACGCCGCAAGTCACCCGCAGCGAGTTGCGCCGCAACTATGCGGAGCTGGTAGCAATAGCGGAACAGGGCAACGCGTCACCGTTACGCAATCGAGTCTTTGGTGGCTCTTTTTATGGCAAAGAGCAACCTTATCCGGGTTCCACTTTTAAACCGTTGATTGCTGCTGCTGCGCTGTCGTTGGACCCCAATGCGTGGAATCGGCGCTATATCTGCGAGTCGATTTTCACTCCGCCTGGAACCAATCATGCAATCAGTTGCGATAGCCAGTACGGGCATGGTGAAATCGATATGCGCGAAGCGTTGATGAAATCCTGCAATATCTATTTCTATCAGCTCGGCAATGATATTGGTGCAGCGGCGATGCATGATTTGGCCGCGCAACTTGGATTCGACGACACCACCTCCACCATCCAGGGCAAAATTTATGTTGGCGCGAATATTGGCACCGGGAATGAGTTGAGCTCCGAAGGGTCTTTGGAGCACAACGTGAATTATCTTGCGCCGCTGAGCATCCTGGAGGGAGATGTACTCAAGCGCATGCGTACGGCCATCGGCCAAGATGGAGTGCGTGCCAGCCCCTTGCAAATGGCGCGCTTATTTGGTTGGCTTGCAAGCGGAGAATTGGTGCGTCCGCAACTCGTTTTGGAAGGTGGCGGAGCTTCTCCGGCGCGTGAACCGTTGATGCAGCCAAATATTTCGCTGCAGACTCGAGAGCGGATCGCCGCCGCTTTATCCGCTGTTGTTTATGAGGAGGGTGGCACTGCTTATCGCACCGAGTTTCCGGCTGCTTGGCAAATCGTTGGCAAAACAGGTACCGCGCAAATCGCCGGTGATATCCCCACCCACGCTTGGTTCACCGGCTTTTTCCCCGCCGACCATCCACACTATTCTTTCGCCATCTTGTGTGAGAATACAGGCTTGCACGGTGGTCAAATCGCAACCTATATTCTGAAGGATTTCCTTGCCACACCCGAGGGGGCGGAGTTGCTGCGATGAAAGGGCCTTCGTTACGCTATCGCCTGTTCGGGTTTTTGCGCCGCACTTGCTGGCCTGTAATTCCAATCACCACTGCGATCGTGCTGGTAGGAATTGCAATGCAGTGGAGTGTAGATGCCGATTTGCACCTGCCTACGGCTCATTTGTTGCGCGTTTTTGCCCTGCTGTTGTGCGCGGTCGTCGCGGTGGTGTGGGGCGCCAAACGTTGGCGTAGTTCCGCATCTCTATTTTACGCTACGACTTTGGCCATGTTGATTTTGGTGTTATGGGTCGGACGCGCCACCAACAACTCGCAACGTTGGCTCGACATCGCTTTGGGTTTTAAACTGCAACCCAGTGAGTTCATGAAAATGGCTTTGATTTTAGTGCTCGCGCGTTGGTTTGCTGATCACCCACGGCCCACCCGCCTCAAGCACATTTGGAAGCCCGGGCTGCTTTCTGTGATGCCAGCCCTGTTGATTTTGGTCGAACCGGATCTCGGCACGGCTTTGGTTTTTGTGCCGTTATTTTTCGCGATGGTGTGGCTGGCTGGCTTACCTTGGCGCAGCTTCCGCTGGTTATTGTTGATTCCGTTGCTACTTGCTCCAGCCGGGTGGTTGGTGATTCAGGATTATCAAAAGGCGCGCATCCAGACTTGGTACGCTCAAGAGCACCTCAGCGCCGACCAGCGCGACGGCGATGGCTTTCACTTGTGGCATTCGAAGATTGCCGTTGGCAGCGGCGGCGCCACAGGTATGGGCTGGGGAAAGGGTCCAGAAAATCGCCTCGACAACCTACCCGAGCGTCACAATGATTTCGTTTTCCCAGTCCTAGCCGAAGAATTCGGTTTCTTCGGGGCATCCGTTTTCTTGCTGCTCTACGCCAGCCTGGGTCTGAGTCTACTCACCGTCGCGGGGCGCTACCGGGATCCCTTTTCGCGTCTTGTGCTCGGTGGTATCGGCGTGCATTTTTTGGTTCATCTGTGCCTCAATGTCGGCGTGACTTTGGGTGTTTGGCCGACGACCGGGCTGCCGCTGCCGATGGTGAGCTTTGGCGGTAGTTCGATGATGGTGAGTGGGCTGTCGCTAGGGATTGCGCTGGTGATAGGGGCGGAGCGAGCACCAATGTTCTCCAATAAGGCTTTTGAAGCTTAATGGCGGCTTACTTCTTGCCCGCCGCCACGCCGTTACGGCAATCGTTGGGTTGGGTGTTGCGGGCTTTTGCCATGGCATTCTTGCCCCTTCGCCCTGCTAGAATCTATGCCAATGCGTGCAATTCAAATGGTCCGACCGGAAGCGGGAGCAGCCGTTGTCGTCAATGACCTCGAGATTCCCACACCTGGTCCCGGGGAGGTGCGTGTGCGCATCGCCAACACGGCGATTTGCGGTACCGATCGGCACATTTTCCACTGGGATCCATCCATTCGGCATATGATCACGCCGCCGGTCATCATTGGCCATGAGTTCTGTGGTTACGTTCACGCTTGCGGCGATGGCGTCGTCGGCTGGAGTCAAGGTACTTACGTTTCTGCCGAGATGCACATCGTGTGCAACAAATGCCGCGCTTGCCAGGCTGGTAACCACCACATCTGTGAAAACACTCAGATTGCGGGCCTGCATCGCAATGGCTGTTTCGCTGAGTTTGTCGTGGTGCCGGCATCCAATCTCGTGCGTTTGGATCCGGCGATTGTGCCGCCTCATATTGGCTCATTTTTGGATGCACTGGGCAATGCGGTACATACGGTTCAAGCGGCCAGCAGTATCGCCGGGCGGCATGTCTTGTTGTCTGGATACGGAGCGATTGGCGCTTTGGCTGCCGCAGTGGTGCAGTTTGAAGGAGCGAAAAGTTTAACCATCACCGAAGTCCAACCAGGGCACTTGGAGCGTGCACGCAAGTGGGTGGCCGGTTTAGATTCGCGCGTACCGGTGTTTGTGCACAATCCTGCTGAGGAGCCGAACTTGGTAGCCCAGGTCCGTGAACAAACCTCTGGCGGCGTGGATGCAGTGCTGGAAATGTCAGGTTCTCCAGCTGCGATTCACGCTGGTATGCAAATGCTTTATCCCGGCGGCGAAATGATGCAGCTTGGGATTCCGTCGGCATCGGATTTGATGCTGCAAGATTTTTCCCGTGAGTTCATCTTCAAAGGGCTCACTTGGCGCGGCATTCTTGGTCGTCGTATGTTCGCAACCTGGGATGAAATGCTCGGACTGCTGCAGCGTGGCTTGAATGTGGAGCACATTGTGACCCACCGCTTGCCGCTCTCCTCTTTCCACGCCGGCATGGCGCTGCTCGATGCAGGTCAAGCCCATAAAGTGGTACTCGACCCTACATGCTGAAATGACTGATTCCTCACCAACTATGACTACCGGCAAACAAGTTTTTTTGGCTAGTATCGAGCAAGAGCTCACGGAAATCCGCGATGCTGGTCTGTGGAAATCAGAACGCGTGATCGTCACTCCGCAAGATGCTGACATCAAGGTAGAGGGTGGTGCTCAGGTGGTGAACTTTTGCGCCAATAACTATCTTGGTTTATCCGATGATCCATCGTTAATCGCAGCTGCCCACGAGTGTTTGGATGTACGCGGTTTCGGTATGTCTTCGGTGCGCTTTATTTGTGGCACCCAAGATATTCATAAGGAGCTTGAAGCGGCGATTTCCAATTTTCTCGGCTTCGAAGATACCATTCTGTACACCTCTTGCTTTGATGCCAACGGTGGTCTTTTTGAAACTTTGTTGACTGACCAAGATGCAGTGATTTCAGATGCGTTGAATCACGCTTCGATTATCGATGGCATTCGTTTGTCTAAAGCGCAGCGTTTCCGCTACGCCAACAACGACATGGCCGAGTTGGAAAGCTGCTTGCAGCAAGCCAAGAACGCCGGCGCGCGGCGCATTTTGATTTCCACGGATGGCGTGTTCTCCATGGATGGTTTTATTGCCAAGCTCGATAAAATTTGCGATCTCGCCGACAAGTACGACGCACTTGTCCATGTGGATGATTCGCACTCCACTGGTTTTATGGGCAAAACCGGGCGCGGCACACATGAACATTGCGGCGTGATGGGCCGGGTAGACATCATCACCAGTACCCTTGGCAAAGCCTTGGGTGGCGCAAGCGGTGGTTTTACCTGTGCGGCCAAACCAGTGATTGATTACCTGCGTAACAAATCGCGGCCCTATCTGTTCTCCAATTCAGTGGCGCCACCGATTGTGGCCGCCAGTCTCGCGGTGTTTAAGCGTCTATCGGCAACCACCGAATTGCGCGATCGCCTGGAAGCCAACACTCTGTCCTTTCGTAAGCAAATGACTGCCGCCGGTTTTCACATCAAACCCGGCATACACCCCATTTGCCCGTTGATGCTCGGCGATGCTCGTCTTGCCGCAGATGTCGCCAGCGATATGCTCGCAGAAGGTATTTACGTCATCGGCTTTAGCTTTCCGGTGGTGCCACGCGGTCAAGCACGCATTCGTGTACAGATCTCCGCCGGCCATACCCCCGAGCACATTGATCATGCGGTGCGGGCGTTTATCAAGGTTGGGCTGAAACACGGCGTGATTTCCTGAGGAGCACGATGAACGAAGTTCTCTGGCAGCCTAGCGCAACTGCGGTGAGTGACTCCAATCTCCTCGCATTTGCCCGCCAAGCAGGTGTGCCCTTGAGTGGTGCGGACCATGGTTATGACGCTCTTTGGCAATGGTCTGTCGAGCAGCGCGAGGACTTCTGGTCGGCCCTGTGGGATTTTGCTGGTGTAGTGGGTGAAAAGGGCGAGCGCATTCTTAGTGAAGACGGCATGCCGGGAGCGCAGTGGTTCCCTGATGCCCAACTCAACTTTTGCGAAAACTTGCTTGCCAAGCGTGGGCCAGAGCCGGCGATTTTATTTTGCGGCGAAGACGGCGACCGCAGGGTGATCAGCCGCGATGAGCTTGCCGAACAAGTGCGCTTATTGCGCGGCGCTTTGCAACAGTGGGGGGTGCAGCAGGGAGATTGCGTGGCCGGATTCCTGCCGAATTGCCCTGCGGCGGTCATCGGCATGCTTGCTGCATCTAGTCTTGGAGCGGTGTGGGCCTCATGCTCACCAGATTTCGGCGTTGCCGGCGTGTTAGATCGTTTTAGTCAGATCCAGCCTAAAGTTTTGTTCGCAGCAGATGGCTACTTATTCAAAATCGAGCGCTTTGATTGTTGCGCCAAGTTAGATGCCATCATCGCCGGCTTGTCTAGTGTGGAGCACGTCGTGATGTTGCCGTTCACCAATGATGAAGCCGTTTGGCAATGGCGCCATGCGGCTAACGCCGAGGGCGATGGTCCGCATCCTACACGGCATTCTTGGGCGGAGGCACTAGATGTTGCCCCGGCCACGCAGCTGAAGTTCCGCCGCCTCCCGTTTCACCACCCGCTCTATATCATGTTCAGTTCGGGCACCACTGGCCAGCCCAAGTGCATCGTGCATGGACAAGGGGGCACTTTATTGCAGCATCGCAAAGAACATGCGTTGCACTGTGATTTGCGCCCAGGCGAAAAATTGTTTTACTACACCACCACCGGTTGGATGATGTGGAATTGGTTGGTCACGGCGCTTGCCGGTGGGGTAACCATTGTGCTTTTTGATGGAAACCCTTTTCGCCCTAAGACTACCGCCCTATGGGATGTCGTCGCCAACGAAGGGATTCAAGTTTTCGGCACGTCGGCTAAATATCTTGATGCTTGCAAGAAGGCCGGCTTAACGCCCAAGCAGTCACACAATCTGCAAAACCTACGCGCAATTTTATCGACCGGATCGCCGTTAATGCCAGAGTCTTTCGATTGGGTTTATGCGCAAGTGAAAAGTGATTTGATGCTCGCCTCCATCACTGGTGGCACCGACATTGTGTCGTGCTTTGCGCTCGGTTGTCCGATCGCACCGGTGCGCCGCGGCGAGCTGCAAAAACGTGGACTCGGTATGGCTGTTGCGGTTTGGGATGATCAGGGGAACTCTCTTGTGGGAGCGCCCGGGGAGTTGGTTTGCACCAAGTCCTTCCCGTCAATGCCCATCGGCTTTTGGAATGATGCCGACGGCAGTCGTTACCGCGCAGCTTATTTTGAGTTTTTTCCGGGCGTGTGGCGTCATGGTGATTGGGTGGAGCAGACTTCTCATGCTGGGCTCATTGTTTATGGTCGCTCCGATGCCACTCTAAATCCTGGCGGGGTGCGTATCGGTACGGCCGAAATTTATCGTCAAGTGGAACAAGTCGATGTGGTGGAGGAGGCCTTAGTGATTGGCCAAGACACCGGTGATGGTGATCAGCGCGTGGTGCTTTTCGTGCGCTTGGCCGAGGGAGTAGTGCTCAGTGAAGAACTCATCGCGAATATTCGCTCGGAGATTCGTGCGAATGCCACCCCGCGCCATGTGCCGGCAATTGTGCTCGCTGTGGCGGATATTCCACGTACCCGGAGTGGCAAGATTTCTGAAATTGCGGTGCGTGATGTGGTTCATGGCCGCCGTATCAAGAACACGGAAGCTTTGGCCAATCCCGAAGCATTGGAATATTTTCGCGACCGTCCGGAGCTATCCCTAGGGAAACTCTGATTTCCTCGGGCGAGTGGAACGGTGGAGCGGAATCTTCCGGGTCAAGGCGCGAGACGCTGGCCGTAGCCTAGCTACGGCCAAGTTGAAGCAACGCGGAGCCTGGGGATTCCGGCCGCTAAGCCGCCGTACGAATAATTCAGGGCTTTCCATGGCTAAATCAGCCTCTCCGTGGATTTTGCGGCACCGGTATTTTGAATTTTTTCGCCGCAAGCTGTTGCACCGCAGTTATTTCTGCTAGTATCGAGTGCAATGCTAGGCGCAATAACTTTGCTCACCTTGCTCCCCTCTGTTCTTACCTCCCTACCTCAAGATCATCTCGCCCCCCCCCCTGGAGTACGTTACCTGGATTCTCTGTTCGAATCGGAAGTAACCAAGGATATCGATTACGGTACCGTCTACAACCCATCGTTTCAAAGCATGGAGACTTTGAAGTTGGATTTGTACGAGCCCGCAAACGATCCTGATCCCCTACGGGCTGTAGTTGTTTGGGTACATGGTGGTACGTTCTTTGGCGGAGACAAGACCGATCTCATTCCCCTTGGCGAGGATTTCGCGCAAAGAGGATATGTGGTGGTCACTCCGAACTTTCGCTTGATGCAACTAGGCGGCGGCCAATCCATGGACCCAGCTTATAGTGCGGGCGATATTGCCTCTGTGGCCCGTTGGTTGCGCGCGAATGCCGTGACCTATCGGATTGACCCCAATCGCATCATGTTAGGCGGATCAAGTTCTGGTGCAGTTCTCGGCCTTTCCTCTACCTATGATGACCTCGTGATTGGCTTCAACATGAATCATTGGGGCTATTCCAGTCACTTCGCTGCTATCGTTGAAATCAGCGGCAAACTGATGCGCCTAGACCAACTCAACACCGGGGATCCACCACTTTTGGTGGTTCATGGAATGTTGGATCACTCGATCTACTTTTACAACGCAGTGGATCTTCTTACCCGTGCGGATGCGGTCCATGTCTATAATGAGCATCTGTTCTTTCCGCAGGCAGGGCATGCGATTTTGAATTCGCATTACAGTATCATTGCTCCGGCCGCGCGCGACTTTTTCTATCGGATTGTAATTTCGTAGTTACTCTCGATGAAGACGCGCTGGCGGGTCCGTACCTTTTCCGGCACGTCTTCATGACCTTCATCCTACCTTTCTCCCAAATCCGCCTCGCTGACTTGCCTCAGGTCGGTGGCAAAAACTCGTCTCTCGGTGAGATGTTTAACTCCCTCGCCAACGTTGGAGTGCGTGTCCCGAACGGTTTTGCCATCACTGCGGATGCGTATCGCTATTTTCTTCGCGAAAATGATTTGGTCGAGCGTATCGAAGCGGCGCTGCATGGTTTGGATGCCAGCCAACTGGATCAGCTCGAACAAGTTGGCTCACTGGTGCGACAGTGGATCAAAGAAGCAGAAATCCCTGCAGACTTAGCGGCAGAAATCCGTGCCGCCTACAAACAGCGCGAGAGCGAATACGGATCCAACTATGATGTCGCAGTGCGTAGTTCCGCCACTGCGGAAGATTTACCTGATGCCTCCTTTGCCGGGCAACAAGAGACTTTTTTGAATGTCCGATCCTCGTCTAACTTGCTTGAGATGGTGCGCAAAGTGTATGCAAGCCTGTATACCAATCGAGCAATTTCCTACCGGGCACATACCGGCTTTGATGCTCAAGAAGTTGCGATTTCCGTCGGTGTGCAGAAAATGGTGCGTTCGGATCGTGGCTGCTCAGGGGTCATGTTCACCCTCGATACGGAAACGGGCTTTCGCGATTTAGTGCTGATCAACTCGGCTTATGGGTTAGGGGAAAACGTCGTGCAAGGCACCGTGAACCCGGATGAGTTCCACTTGTACAAACCTGCTTTGCGAGCCAAGAAAAGCGCAATGCTGATGCGTAGGCTTGGAAGTAAGGCCTTGAAGATGGTCTACGACCGCGATCCGGATAGTAAGCGCGCGGTCCATAATGTTGCAGTGTTGGAAGATGACCAGCAACGCTTTTCCATCACCGATGAAGAAGCAGAGCAGCTCGCACGTTTTGCTTTAAGCATTGAAGACCACTATTCCGAACAGCGCGGCATGCCTACTCCGATGGATATCGAGTGGGCCAAAGATGGTCTCGATGGTCAACTTTATATTTTGCAAGCGCGCCCAGAAACGGTGCATTCACAGAGTAGTGGTTATGTGCATGAAGTATTCGAATTGAAGAAGCGGGGTAAAGTTTTGGTAGAAGGGCGTGCGGTAGGCAAACGGATTGGCACTGGTATTGCGCGAGTAATCCTTGATTCGGAGAACATGCACGAGGTTCGGCCCGGCGATGTTCTCATTACAGATATCACCGATCCAGATTGGGAGCCGGTCATGAAAACTGCATCGGCCTTGGTCACCAACCGTGGCGGCCGCACTTGTCACGCCGCCATTCTTGCTAGGGAGCTTGGTATTCCCGCCATCGTTGGTTGCGGTAACGCCACCGAGATGATTCAAATGAATCAGAAGGTTACGGTGTCTTGCGCCGAGGGAGAAACAGGTTTCGTTTATGCTGGGGAATTGCCGTTTGCAGCAAGTGTTTTTGAACTTGAAAACGTGGTCCATCCACGCACTGGCATGTACCTGAACGTTGGAGATCCTCAGCAGGCCTTAAGCTTTTCGGGTTTGCCGGCAGATGGTGTCGGGCTGGCGCGCCTCGAGTTCATCATCAATAACAGCATTAAGGTGCATCCACAGGCCCTGTTGGAGTTTGATAGTCTGGATGAAGAAACGCGCAAGAAGGTGCAAGCGGTGATCTCCGGCTACCCCAGCCCGCGTGACTATTTTGTGCGTCGCTTGGCAGAAGGTGTAGCCACAATCGCGGCGGCGTTTTATCCACGTCCGGTGGTGGTGCGCTTGTCGGATTTTAAATCGAATGAATATGCAGCCTTGCTTGGCGGCACGCGTTACGAACCCTTTGAAGAAAATCCAATGCTTGGGTGGCGTGGCGCTTCGCGCTATTTTTCGCCCCAGTTTCACGATGCCTTCGCTATGGAATGCGCGGCGATCCGTGGAGTGCGCAACGAAATGGGTTTAGATAACGTCATTCCCATGCTGCCCTTTGTGCGCACCGTCGAAGAGGGTAAAGCGGTGCTCCAAAAAATGGCTGAGCTAGGCCTGCGGCGCGGCGAGAATGGCCTCAAGGTTTACCTGATGTGTGAGTTGCCTTCCAACGCATTGCTCGCGGATTCTTTCTTAGACGATTTCGACGGTTTCTCGATTGGTTCCAATGATCTCACTCAACTCACCCTCGGAGTCGATCGTGATTCCGGCATGTTGCACGGATACGACGAACGCAACCCTGCAGTCTTGGCTCTAATGGAGATGGCCATTCAGGCATGCCGCGCGCGTGGCAAGTACATCGGCATTTGTGGTCAAGCCCCATCCGACTTCCCTGAAATCACGCGTTGGTTGGTCGAGCGTGGTATCGATACCATTTCGCTCAACCCCGATAGCCTGGTGGATATGCTTCAGGTCGTCAACCAGGCAGAAAAGGAGTTTGGCAGGTAATGCGCCGTTTATTCGGCCACGGCCGCGAACGCAGTATCCAGAGCTTGCTTCAAGTCTTGCCATAAGTCTTCCACAAACTCAATGCCAACTGCAATGCGCAGCAAGCCTTCGGTAATGCCGCTGGTGTTGCGCCCTTCTTGCGACACAATGCGGTGGGTCAAACCGGCAGGGTGTTCGATCAAGCTATCGGTGCTGCCCAGGCTTACCGCCGCCAGGAACAGTTCGGTGCTATCCATGGTTTTGGCGGCAGCAGCAAATCCACCGCGCATTTCAAAAGCAATCACTGAGCCAGGCCCCTTCATTTGGCGGCCGACGATATCGGTTGGATCGGAAGCGCCAAGGCCGGGAAAGTACACCGCAGCGATTGCCGGATGCGTGGCAATGCGCTCGGCCAAGAGGATGGCATTTTCTTGGGCTTTGAGCACGCGTAACGGCAGAGTTGGAAGACTGCGATGCAGCAAATATGCCGCCATCGGATGCAGGTTGCCGCCCGTCAGGATGCGCACTTGGCGAACCCGTGCAGCCCACATGTTATTGGTGGCCACCAAGCCGGACAGCACATCGCCATGGCCGCCAAGATATTTGGTGCCGCTATGCACCGAGAAGGTTGCTCCGAGTGTGAGCGGTTGTTGCAGAATCGGAGTGGCGAAAGTGTTGTCTACCATGACTGGCACTGCGCCAGCCTGACGCATCACATTCGCCAGATCCATCAGAGTGAGAGTGGGGTTTGCTGGAGTTTCCACCACGACCAGCGCAGTCTGCGCGGTGATTGCGGCACCGATTTGATCGGCAGTAACCCACTCCACATCAAAGCCGAGTAATCCACAGCTCAACAAGTGATCGGTGCAGCCGTAGATCGGGCGCACCGCCACGATGTGGTTGCGCTTGACCACGTCTTCCAGATCGCGGACACGCATCGACAGCAGCACAGCGTGAATCGCAGCCATACCGGAGGCGAAGGCAATCCCTGCTTCCGCCTGTTCCATTTGGGCGAAAGCGCACTCATAGCGAAACACGGTTTGATTATGCAAGCGTGCATAAATGGCAGATTCTGCTTGAGCACCACCCGCGGAAAGTTGGTCGATGCTGTCGCGTCCACTTTGCAAACTGCGCATGGGGTAGGTGGTGGAGAGGTCCAGCGGCGGCGCATGAACTCCCAGCTCACGGAAATCTTCGCGGCCTGCGTGTACGGCTTGGGTCTGGAGGTGGTATTCCATACGAGAAGCTTCGCCTAGATTTTATTCGGAGTCTATCGAATAGACTGCGGATATTCTGGTAGAATTGGCATATGGACAGAATAGACTTCGCCATATTGAGTGAATTACAGAATAATGCGCGGCTCAGTAACAAAGAGCTTGCCGCTCGGGTCCATCTCGCGCCATCGAGCTGCTTGGAGCGTTTCCGACGCCTCGTGACCGATGGCGTCTTGCTCGGCTTCCATGCGGAGGTCCAGCCGGAGACTTTAGGGGTTGGCCTCCAGGCGATGATTCACGTGCGTTTGGCGCGGCATTCACGCGACCACGTTGAGGACCTTCAGGAGCATTTGACGGCTGTCCCTGAAGTCATCGGCTACTATCATCTAACCGGAGAGTTTGACTTCCTCGTGCACGTGGCGGTGCGGGATTCTGATCATTTGCGCAATCTTGCCCTGGATGCCTTCACCACCCGCAAGGAAATTGCGCAAATCCAAACTTCGCTCATTTTCTCAAAAATGCGCAAATCTATTTGGCCCTGCCTCAAGTTAGCCGAACATGATGTGCACCGATAGTTTTAAATCAGAGCTTGCTTAACATCTTCCAAATAATACCTTTACGTCAGCAAGTCTGTGTAGTATTGTGGGAGCCAGGAGGAATTTACATGACTGAACTCGAAAACCTGATTGGGAAGCAAAAAAGAGTTGTTTCCATCAGCCACCATGTCACCGTACGCGACGCAGCCAAAGCAATGGCCGAAGCAAATGTGGGTGCCGCTGCCATTATGGATGGCACCAAGCTAGTCGGTTTGTTTACCGAGCGGGATGTCCTAAAGCGTGTGCTGTTGCATAACTTGGATGTAGACGAAGTGCTGGTGCGCGACGTGATGACACGCGAGTTGATTTGCGCCGAGTTAGGCCAAAACACCAATGACGCGCGTTTCTTGATGAGGCGTCACCACATTCGTCACTTGCCAGTGCTTGATGTGAAAGGCAACCTTGCTGGCGTTTTGTCGATTCGGGATCTCATCGAAGATGAAGTTCGCGAGATGCGCGATTATATTGCGCAAGCGGAAGGCTAACTCGCGGTAGTAGATTCCTGGCAGACTCAGCTCCAGGCTTTCCCCCCCAATGCGCATTACGGGCGCACCATAAATAGGAACTCCAAGTTCCTTAGGTGGCTGATTTTGCCCACTTTTTTGCCCAGTTGATTATGAATACCGATACGCGCTCCCACATAGCGCGGGTGGTCACGGGTCAGGACTTCTACCTGACCGTGCATGTTCAGGATTTCTTCAAGCGCGCTACGGCTGAGATAGCCTTCATCACTAAACGAAACTAAAAGCTGTTTGCCACGCAGCTCCTTGATGACTTTGCGGAAGGCGTCGGCAAATGCGGGGCGTGAGTTGAAAGCGCTGCGGCGTTCGCGGCAATCGGTGCGTTTGCACGCAATGCCATAAACTTCGGGTTGGTCCCAACGCACCAGGGTTTCCCAAATGTGATAGTTGCCAAGATAGGAGTGTTGGTTGTAAGGCGGATCAAGATAAGCCAAGTCGCCGTCGAAACGCGCGGCCGCATCCATTGCTTCTAAACACCAAGCCTCGCACGCGCCTGCGGCAGGGCGGGGGAGAAGCGCCGGCAGACGTAATTCCAGAGTATTTGCTGCGCGCGGCGCCCAACTTTTTAAGTAAGCCATTTGCAAACCAGTAGTGGAATCCACGCGATCCGCGGCTTCCATGAGCGAAACCAACAGTACCGACTCCAAGCGCGGCTCCAATTCCGCGGCCGCAATGGCATTCCGGATGGCTTCGATCCGCGCGCCGTTTTCGGGCCTAAAAAAACGGCTTTGTACGCAGTAGGTTTCCGTGAACCAAGCGGCTTGGCCGGGCAACGATTGCAAGCGATCCAGCCATTGCTGCGCCTCGTGTGCAACTTGCTCTGTATCACTCTCTACATAGCAGCGTGCAATTGTGGCAGCGTACTGGTTGACGTCATTAGCCACCACACGATAGCCAGCTTCCTTCAACGCATACCCAACACGGGAAGTGCCGGAGAATAAATCCAGGACCGTACCACTTGGAAGCATTTGCGCAACAGCCTCCTGGATCATCGGAATGAGCAGCCGCTTCGAACCTAGATATTTAATCAAAAGCGCGTGTCCCCACGCCAACGCAGGCGGCGCAGAACATCAGGGTGAAGGAGAACCAGCACCGTGACGAGCTCTAGCCGGCCCATCCACATACCCATCGACAATGTCATCTTTGCCAGAGGGTGGAGCGAAGCGAAATTTTCCATTGGACCTACTGCGCCAAAACCTGGGCCAATGTTGCCGATACAGGCGAGGGCTGCGGTGAACCCCTCCACCAAGCCGGAGCCAAGGAGAACGACCACCGAGCCGACGACAAAGTACAGCACCAAGTAGCTCAGCACCAGATTGAGTATTGCTCGCATAGCATCATCGGGCACGGCGTTACCACGGTGACGAAGTGGAATCACCCCGCGTGGATGCAGCACTCGGGTGAACTCACGCCACATAAATTTCAGCGAGAGTAGGTTGCGAATGGCTTTCGGACCGCCAGCGGCAGAACCTGCGCAACCGCCAATGAACATCACAAAGAGCAGCAAAATGCGCATTCCATCGGTCCATGGAGCTTGTGCATAATCCACACTAGCGAAACCCGTGGAAGAAATGAGGCTGGCAGATTGGAAGAACCCGATGCGCAGGTGTTCAAGATCAGGAATCCCACCGGCAAGCAGAATGGCTACGCCTACGGCACCAAAGGACATACACAGAAAGTAAAAACGGAACTCACCATCGCGGATAATCTCGCGCGGGTGGCGGGTGAGACCGAGCCAAATCAACGGAAAACTCATGCCGCTGAGGAGCATAAACACAATGATAATCCATTCTGCGCTGGGGTTGTTGTAGCCACCAATGGAGGCGCCATTCGGCGAAAAGCCCCCAGCAGACATGGTGGTTAGCGAATGGCAAACGGAAGCGAACCAATTCATTCCGGCTACCAAATGCAGCATCAGTATTTCGAGAATCGTTAAAAAGCAATAGAGAATCCACAGGCGGCGCGCGGAATCACGCACGCTAGGGGAAATGATGTCAGTAGTGGCTCCACTGCCTTCGGCGAACAAAATTTGACGCCCCGCAATCCCTAATTGGGGAAGCACCACCACGAACAGCGCGATGACGCCAAGACCGCCGAACCATTGCGTCATGGATCGCCACAAGAAAAAAGCACGTCCATGCGCATCAAAATCAGTGAGGATGGTGGCGCCGGTCGTAGTTAGCCCAGAAATCGATTCGAAAAAGGAATCGACATAGCTGATGCCGGAAAGCATATACGGCACGGCCGCAAAATGCGCCACCACCAGCCATGCACCAGCCACCACAGCGAGCGCTTCGGCGCGGCGGAAATCGGCATGCGGCACAAAAAGAAGGGAACAAAGCCAGCCGCTGCACCAGGTCGCGGCCAAAGAAAAACCGAAATGCCCAACTTCCATCCAGCTGCCATCTCCTTGCCAAGCATCCCAGGCCGCCAACAGCAGTGGCGGCAGGAAGGCGAAGCAGAAAACCTGCAGTAGACGCCCAATGACGCCAAGGACGAGCGCGATGCGCATGCGTTAAATTTGCTCTTTCAAGGCAGGAAGGTTTTCGAAGAAGTTGCGGGTAGTTTCCTCAGCTTCGGTTTTGCAGAACACCAGCAATTGATCTCCGCCTTGTACACAATCGCTTCCTTGCGGAATGATGACGTGTTCGCCACGTAGAATGGCGCCAATGATGGCGAACACCGATGCTTTGATACGGTGCAAAGGCTGCGGTGGTTGGTCTGCTGGAACTTGAATACGGAGTACTTTCACCGAGCCATGCTCGAACTCAGCAATCAAATCGTTATCGGAGTGGTTCGTGCGTTTCAGTACCGAGCGAATCGCCGCACCAGTGGCAGAACGTACGACATCGATGCCTACACTCTCGAACAGCATCTCATTCGATTCATTATCTGCCCGTGTGATGATGCGTTGCACGCCTTGCTGCTTGGCTAACAGCGACACCAGCAAGTTTTTTTCATCATTGCTGGTGACGGCAATCAGCACTGGATAATCGGCGATGTGTTCTTCGCGCAGCAATTCTAAATCGGTGCCGTCGCCATGCAGCACCAGCGATTTCAGCTGCGGTGCAATCTCCAAAGCACGCTTCTCGTTGGCCTCAATCAGTTTGATGTCCCAGCCATTTTTCTCTAATCCCTCTGCAACAGCAAAGCCGACAGCACCGCCTCCAACCACCAAGGCGCGCCGCGGATCACGGCCATGCTTGCGTTTGGTGAGGTAACGCGTGAGTAGGCGGTCGACGCCTTGCATTGTGCCCATAGCGGTAATCAAATCACCTTCTTGAAAAGCAGTGTCGCCGCGTGGAATAAAAGTGTCTGCGCCGCGCTGGACCATGACCAGCACGACATTTTTGGGCACGCCAATTTCCTTCAAGGTGCCTTGCGTAAACACAGCATCTTTATCAATACTGTGTTTCACTAGGCGGACCTTGCCATTGACAAAAGCCTCAACCTCGAGGGCACCGGGCACCATTACAATGCGCAAAATTTCGCGTGCAAGCCGGGCAGCTGGCAAAATGACTTGATCAATATGCAAAGAAGTTGCCAAAGACTGCGCCTCAGCTTCATTGGTTTGCACTTCATGGCGGCGCAAGAAGCAAGTGACTTTGGTAGCACCAAGTCGCTTAGCCTCCGCGCACGCCACCAAATTGCGTTCGTCCGCGGGCGTGCAAGCCACGAATAAATCGGCATTGCTGACTTCAGCAGCCTTTAAAGTTTTTCCCGACGAAGTGGGCCCGTGAATGATGCGCACTTCAAGCCTCTCTAGCGCTGCGTCCCTCAAGCCCTCAGGGACAATCAGCGTGACCTCGTGGTCCGCCATCAAGGCCTCTGCGAGTCGGAAAGCGACCGCGTCTTCTCCGCCGATAGTAATGCGCATGTTGGGAAATCATAACAACCCGCAAGGTGACTTTCCTTGTGGGTTGTGGGGGAGGGATTCCTCAGCTGAGGTTTAGCCGTTTTTACGGCTGCCGGCGTCGAGCTTTTTGAGGTTATTCTGCGCATCGCGGAGGGCAGTTTTAATCCGCTCCACATCGCTTTTAGGTACCGACCCACTCTTCAGCATCTCTTGAGCCCGCGCAATCGCACGCGTGTAGAGATCGCGCGCCTTGTCGTCATCGCTTTGCAGGTAGTAGTGGTAAATGACCGCATAATCATTCATCAACTGCGGGTCGTTAGGGCTCAGTTCGAGGGCTTTATGGTAAGCCGCACGGGATCGCTCGGCCTGATTGGTGTCGCGGTAATACAGAGCTAGGTTATTCCAGGCGTCGCCATTGGTGGGGGCGGCGTTAGTTGCATAGCGCAACAAGATGATGCCGTGTAAAGGATCCTCGACCTTGCCAGCAAGCCACACCATGTTGTCAGCAGAATCTTTAAGTGCCTGTGGCCCAGCTGCTTGTTGGGTGTTGAAGTACTCACCCGAAAAGCCCTCTAGATAAAGCGCCCAGTATTTTGCGGCGGCGGTGTAGGCGCTCTCTGCAGTAGATTGATCGCCACCGGTGGAAAGTTCTGCGCCGCGCGCCATCGCACCATTGGCGAGGAAGAAATAAGCACTGGTAAAGCTTGGATTGAGTTCCAGAACCTTCAAGAAATCATCGCGCGTTTTGCTCCAAGAACCGGGGCCAGCGGCGTAGTGTTGCGCACCGCGGTACCAATAATGCAAGACGTTATCCGGTTGCATTTGAATCAGCACATCAAACACAGAGATGGAATCACTGCCAAGCCAAGCCCCCACTTGCGCGCTGTCCACACCGCTTGGCTCGCGTTTTGCGGCGAGCTTCCAGTTATCGATGGCTTGCTGACGTAAACCAGGATGGCCGCCCTCATTGAGCAAAGTCCATTGCAGTTCTGCAAGGCGTATACACGGCGCAGCGGTGTCAGGTGAAGCTTTCATGGCACTCAAAAACGCTTGTTCCGCCTGGCTGTAGCTTTTTTCGCCGTCTTTATCATTGCCGACTCCGTAGTTGGCGCGCGCTTGTGCCATCAACACGCGACCTTTCTGCAACATCAACGGCGCAGACTTTTTATGAACTTTTAGCCCAGCTTCGCATGCGCGTAAACTGTTCTTCACATCATTGCTATTCAACAACGCCTCGGACCAGTTCACCCAAACCTCGGCTTCCGGAGTTTTGAGCTTGGCCGCGGCTTCGAAAATCGCAGCAACATCACTCCACGCATCGACGGCATCGAGGCCACTAATCTTGCCACTGGAGATGCCAGATTCCGTGAGCTTGGAAGACCAAGTGCCGTAGGCGTTCCATGCCGCAGCACTAGTGGATTTTTCGATGCCCGCATCGAGAAGCAGTTGCACAGCACCCGCGAAGTTACCTTTTTCGCCGAGTGCAGCGGCGTCGGCGAGAGAGGCTTCCATGCCTCCGGCTTGCATGGTTAGGAGTATGAGTGAGCTTAGAATCATCGGTTTAGTTGGCGCAGTTCTTCGAGTTTTTTCTGCAGTGGTGAGATGCCCGTGCGCTGCTCGAAAGGGTAATGTTTGAGGCTGTTCTGAAGGTAGTTTTCGGAGTCGCCGATCTCACCCCTGCGGATGAGATTGAGGAAGGCTAAGTTCTCCCAGGCGTCGCCCACCGCCATGTCATAGTAGTTGTGTTCCTCTTCAGGAACATCTTCTGCCATTGCAGCGAGGGTTTTGGTGCCTAGTTCGATGGCTCTATGCAACTCTTGTTCCGCAAGCTCCCAGTGTTCGTCTAGATAATAAACCGCGATAAGGGCGCGGTCATTCACCAAGCGGGCATCATCAGGGGCTAGTTCCACAGTGCGGCAATAGGCCTCCCAAGATTCTTGGAAATACTGTGCGGCCAGTTCTTGGTGGCCATTTTGCAGAGCTGCCGTGCCCAAATCGCGGCAGAAAAATCCCAGATTGTTGGTCCAGTTGGAGTTGCCATCGTGGATGACGCAAACCTGGCGCAGGAAACCACGGGCCTCTTTGAGTTGGTCTTTTTTGAAAAAATCTGCTGTGATGGCGTCAATGCCAAGGCGCAAACTTTCAGGAGTGGATTCTGCTTCCAGACGCTCCGGAGCGATTTCCAGCGTGTGTAGAAAACTGGCTGCCGCATCGGCAATCCGGCCTTCATCGCGCAAAGTCCAACCGCGCTGGGTACGTACATGATGCAGCCATTCGGCGCAGGAGGCACCAAAGCCGGGGTTTAATACCATCGCTTGCTGAAAGGATTCTTCCGCGCGGTCCCAACACTCCAGCGCCTGCAAATAATCTGCGCTGCTGCGCGCATCGCGACCTTGCCAGTAACGCGCCTCACCCAGATACCAAAGGGGGGTGGCTTCTCCTGGGCTATCCAGACGCAATTTTTCCAAATGCTCTACTTGGCTGTTACGGCTTTGCGCTCCAAGATTTTGCAAGCGGCCCCATAAAACCGAGTCTTCGGGAGAAATCAGCAGGCCGGCACATAGTGTGCCCAGTGCTAACTCAACTTCTCCACTCCATGCATAAAGATCGGCGAGGGGTAGAGCGGCCTCCACAACTCCCATATACATCGCGCTCTCCAGCGCCGCAGTGGCTTTGTAGGCCGACGCCGGGGCAGCATCGCCAGCCTGTACCGTGGCCACCGTGAAAGCAAGCCCTGCAGCTCCAATGGTCAACAGGGTACTGGACGCAACATACTGTCCAGACTGCAGTTGCGGCTCAACGCGGGTAAACAGCCATTGCCCCGCCTGCCAGGCTCCGGCAGCATCGCCTGCCTGGCGTCGGGCATTCAATAGGCCGATCAGCGTGGTTTGAGGATCTGCGCCAAGCTCAAAGGCTCGCTGGAAAGATTCTTCGGCATCCGCGAGTAAGTCGGCTGCCAAACTCGGGCTCAAACTGCCGTCAGCTTGTTTCCGTTGGAAAAGCAGCATGCTGGTTTGGCCAAATAGAAGGTTTTGTTCGCCATCCAAAGAAGCGAATTGATCCAGCTGGTGTAGAGCGGCGGCAGGGTTTTCCTGCGCGAGCGCGCGGATTTCAGCGGTAGTGGGAACCTGGTCAGGAGCTCCTGGGAGCTTCGTATCACCCATATTCGGCAATTCCGGTGTGACCGCCACCAGCGGCGGCGCATCCGGAGCGGTGGTCTTCGGATGACTCCCTTGGCACCCGCACATCAGGCCGGCGAGGCAAAGAAAAAGAAGAGACTGGAATTCTTGGCGGAAACTCATCGTGGTTGGCGTCATTATAGGTGGAAATCATGCTTGCCCGCCGCACCTCTTCTATTGCAAGCCGCACTTTACCGGCCTTCACCCTACTCTTCGCGCTGGGGCTGTTTGCTGCAGCCTGTGGGAAAACCGGCAATCCTTCTACTTTTTTCGATCCTGGCAACCCCGGTGGAGGTGGAGGTGGAGGTGGCGGCGGCGGCGGTATTCCACCGCTAGAAGATGGCCCCTCGGCAGCTCCGATGGCGGGTTCACTGCTAATGGATGGTCCCCCAACTTTCGTAGCCTCCGCTCCAACCAACGCCGCGATCGGTGTAGATACCAATGCTGCATTGGCCCTGTGGTTCCGTGAAAGTCTGCGTGCTGATACGGTCACCAATCTTTCGGTGCTTCTGCGTGCTGTAGAAACTCCACTTTTTACCATCAACACTTCTTTCACGTGGTTGGCCGCTGACCGTTGCTTGGTTTTGGATCCCATCGGCACGCTTGCGCCGAGCACCCAGTACGAAGTCATCGCCACCACCGATATCACTGATTTGGAAGGTGAGCGGCTAGTCTTGAGCAACAATGGTTTGTTATTCCGTTTCACTACCGCTAGCTCTTTGGCGGGGGTGGCGCCGGTGGTACTCGGCTCTTTCCCACCTGCAGGGAGTAGCAACCAACCCAACGATACGCCTTCTATTTTAGTTTTTTCAGAACCCATGGATTTCACTGGGCTGACGGCCGCAGTCACGTTCACCAACCTTACAACTACAGCTGCTGGCGATTACAACACCTCGGGTGATTTGGAATTTCGTCACGTCGGCAATCGTGTCTTTGAGTTCCCGCATCAAGATGCGCAGCTTGATCTGGGCGCCACAATGCGCTTGCAAGTGAGCACCACCATCACCGACGCCGAGTTCGTGCCGCAGTTTCTTGCTACTGCCTATAGCTCTAGTTGGGGAACCCTGGCTTTTGGGCGCCCGTCTGTAATTGGCTTCGATGAGGCTGCATTCAGCCCTTTTGCGCCTGCGGTCAACTTATCGAATGTGAGTTCCTTTCCCGTCGAAGTCACCACGCCCGTTTCGGTACTCAGCACCGATGCGGTTACTTTGATGGTGCATGAAACCGATGATTCGGAGTTTGTCTCTGCATCCACTTTAGCAGGCGGCGGCTTGGCGGCATTCACGCTAAACCTCACCGATACCCTGGGTGCGCCGTTATTCACATCCGACGCCAACTTGGTGCTGGCTGGTTTTGTGGAACGCGGTGGATTGCGCACTACCATGCAGGTTTTCCGCGACGCGAATGATGCAGAAGCCACTGTTGCTCATGACATGCTGCGTCCGCTATTGTTCAACTACGGTCCACCGTCAGGTTCTTTTGGTAGTCAGTTTGTGACGGATACTCCAAACTTTCGTCCTTATGGTCGTGCCAGTGAACGGATTGCACGCATTGAAGCTTCCTTCCCGCCAACGCTGGGTACGCAAACACGCGAGGTTGCATTTCCTTCTCAAGTGAACTTTTTCGTTGGCCCGTCTTTTGATCCCGCAGTCATCACCGCGGGGCCACTGGCTTTTGATATCACTCTTACCGATCAGGCGGGTAATGCGGCCTCATTAGCTTCGCCTGGCACCGTGAATTTTCGCGGTTTTTTGGCTTCCGAAGCGAATCTGAGTGGCGCAGTCGTGGTCGTTGCCTTTGATCGTGAGGCGCTTTCTCTCATCAGCGGCGCCACGGTTTTTATGGAAAATTTTGGCGGGGGCAATGAAGCAAGCGGCACCACCGGCAGCGATGGCTCGATTACTTTTAGTGCTCGTAGTGGCGCGCAAACCGTCACCATTCAGGCGCCAGGTTTTCACGCCGTGAGTCTGGTCGGCGTGGATGCAGCCAAGTTGTCCGTGCCCTTGATTTCGAACACCCGCAGCGCGGCTTCTCTAAACCCGCTGATTTCTGGCCTGAGCACTGGCGAAACCACAGTCGCAAGTAACTTGCTGACGGATGCTGGCGGGAAATCTGATGCCAAAGGCACGCAAAAATACGATTTGGAAAGTTTGTTCTCAAGCGGCTTACGCACACGTCTCAATCGCCCCGGTTGGTTCGTGGCTTTCCACAATGTTGCCGCCTATCCAGCGCTGAATCGTTACTTCCGATTTGTCGGTCTGGATGCGCGCGTCTTGGTGGATCCTAGTAGTGGCAGCTCCGCGGTGCCACCAGTTTTCGCCATGGTGGAAAGCACCAATCAGCTAGCTGGAACTACGAATTACATTTATCCGATTCAAGCTTCAGGCGGGGTTGGCTTGTCGTTGCCGCCGGTTTCTGGCAGTTCGCTGATTACCACGCGTATTGCTGGTATCAATGGCGCCTGCGCAGTGGGTGCTGGTTCGGTGAATTTCACTGTTGGCGGCACCAATGGCGCTGCGGAATTGGAGCTTGGTTTGCACGCCGCTGCGGTTGCCGAAGGGGCGCCAGCTGGCAGCGTGCAGTTACAAATTCACGCCATCGATAGCGACGGCGATCAAGCTTTAGCGCGCGTTACGGTTGGTGTCAGCGCTGCACCTGCGGCCACGCCAATCGCTTTGCCTGATATCCCGGAAGTTGCAGCAGCATGGGGGGGAGCAAGCTATCCCTTTACGCGCAGCTTCACCGATACGCTGACGGGTGGCGATGGTTTTTATCGCCTCACCATTCGTGATACCGCTGTGGTTTCGAAAAGCTGGCATATTTGGCTTGCCGGCAGTGCTGGTGTGGGCGGCAGTTTGACTCTGCCCAGCTTGAAAGCTACTGCCGGCGGGGCGGTGGGTACTCCCCCAATTGATACTTCCAATGGCGGCGGCTGGATTGCCACCATGGAGGCTTTTGGCATGCCCTCAGGATTCTTGGAGCGCGGCTTCTTTTTCTCCGAATTGGAACGTGACAACGATTCTTGGGCTCAATCGGCAGATTCTCCGGTTTTGAACTTCTAGCACGCGTTTCCCTGAGAAGATGGCGGTCCAGGCACAATGCCGCTATAATCCTCCGTCCTTATTTCTGGAGACCTCATTCTGGAGTTAAGGCGTAGTAGGTAATTCGCCTACCCCGACGCAGCAAAAGAGGAGCAATCATGCCCGTCATCGATAAAGATACAAAAGCCAAAATTGTCGCAGAACACGCCCGTAAAGAAGGCGATACTGGTAGCCCTGAAGTTCAAATCGCACTCCTTACGGAGAGTATCAAAGAACTCACGGAGCACCTTAAGATTCACAAAAAAGACAACGGCACCCGCCGCGGCCTACTCGGCCAAGTAGCACGTCGCCGTCGGCTGATGCGCTACCTGAAAGATACCGATTCTCACCGCCATCACGCGCTGGTTGAGAAACTGGGCATTCGCGGCTAGCACTCTGACATCGGACAGCGCAACAAAGCGCTGTCCGAATCACTTTCCAGGGTCACGTCAGAGGACCCGCCGTTTGCAAACATACGGGCATTTTGCCCAACACAGACGGTTTTAGCGGAACAATAGAAACAACACAAAATCCTGAACGGATAAAAGCGGTAATGACGATCTCTTCCAACAAAAATGTGCGCTCCGTCTCTCGCGAGATTGGTGGTCGCACCCTCACCATTGAAACCGGCTGGATTGCTAAGCAGGCAACCGGCTCCGTTATTGTCAGTTATGGCGAAACGGTGGTCATGACCACAGTGGTTGATGGCGGTCCAAAACCCTTGGACTTTTTCCCTCTCACGGTGGATTACCGTGAAAAAACTTATTCTGCCGGCAAGATTCCAGGTGGCTTCTTTAAGCGCGAAGGTGCCCCAACTTTAAAAGAAGTTTTGGCCATGCGCATGCTGGATCGTTCGGTGCGTCCAATGTTCACTGCTGGCTTCCAAAACGAAGTGCAAGTGATGTCTGCGGTGCTTTCCTTTGACCAGGAAAATGAGCCTGAGGTGCTTTCGATGATTGGCGGCATGGCTGCGATTCATCTTTCGCACATTCCTTTTGAAGGTGGCATGGGTGCGGTTCGCCTGGGCTTCGTGGATGGCAACGTCATCATCAACCCGACCAAGTCGGTGTTGGAGATGGAGAATAACTTACTGGATTTGACCATGTCCGGAACTGCCACTGCCGTTTGTATGGTGGAAGCTGGTGCGAAAGAGCTTCCAGATTCGGAAGTTCCAGGCGCGCTTGCTGCTGGCCACGAAGTGATTCAGGAAATCATCGGCATGCTCGATGAATTGCGCGGCATGTGCGGCAAAGAAAAGCTTGCAGTCGTAGCCCCAGTGACAGATTCTTCCACTGCGGAAGAAGTACTCGCCAAGTACGGCGAAGCGGCGGTAGAGCAAGTGCTACTGACTTCCGGTAAGTTCGAGCGTTACGCGGCAGTCGATGCTTGGGTAGCTCAAGTGGTGGCCGACATGGCTCCTGCAGGTGATTCCGAAGCAGACCTCGCTGAGCAAAAACGCATCAAGAAAGGTGCGAAGAAAGTTGCCAACGACGTCGAGCGTAAGATGACTTTGAACAACAAGCGAGTGGATGGGCGTGATGGCAAAACCATTCGTCAGATTGATATTGAAACTAGCTTGTTGCCACGTGTCCACGGTTCCACTTTGTTCACGCGGGGTGAAACTCAAGCGATTGTTGCTTGTACGCTAGGTTCGGTTGATGATGAAATGTTCATCGATGGCCTCAATGCCGAGAAGACCAAAAATAAGTTCTTCCTGCACTACAACTTCCCGCCGTTCTGTACTGGCGAGGCAAAAATGCTGCGCGGTACTTCCCGGCGCGAGAAGGGTCACGGCAACTTGGCCGAGCGCGCTTTGCGCCCGATGCTGCCGGATCACCACGATTTCCCTTACACCATCCGCATTGTGTCTGATATCACCGAGTCCAACGGCTCGTCGTCGATGGCATCAGTGTGTGGCGGTTGTTTGTCGATGCTCGATGCAGGTGTGCCAATGAAAGCACCTGTTGCTGGCATTGCTATGGGTTTGATCATGGATGAGGCTACCGGTCAGTACAACATTCTGTCCGATATTCTCGGCTCCGAAGACCATCATGGCGACATGGATTTCAAGGTCACCGGCACGGCTACCGGCATCACCGGTTTGCAGATGGACATCAAGGTCAAAGGCCTCAGCGCTGAGATCATGGCAGAGGCCATTGGTCAGGCCAGAGAAGGTCGTTTGCACATTTTGGGCAAGATGGCCGAGGCACTAGATGGCGCACGCACCAGCATCTCGCCTTATGCACCGGCCAACAAGTCGGTCAAGATTCCAGCTGAAAAGATTGGCTTCGTGATTGGTCCGAAAGGTGCCAACATTCGTGAGCTGCAAGAGACTTACGGCGTCAACGTCAACATCATGGATGACCTAGGCAATGTGCAAGTTTCCGGCACTCCGGTGGAGAATGTCGATGCTTGTATCGAACGCATCAAGCAGCAGACCCGCGTCATTGCCATTGGCGAGCGCTTCACCGGCAAGGTCACTGGAGTGAAAGACTTTGGTTGCTTCGTGGATCTGGGCGGCGGGCAAGAAGGCATGTGCCACATCTCTGAGTTGGCTGTCGAGCGTACCGAACAAGTCGAAGACATTTGCCATGAAGGAGATGATCTCACGGTCATCGTGGTCAACGTGGATGAGCGTTCTGGCAAGATTCGCCTGAGTCGCCGCATTGCGTTGCTGCCGGAAGAGGAAGTTGCCGAAGCAATGGAAGCCGCATCGCGTCCAGCTGCACGCCCTGCTGGCAGGGGTCGTGATGACCGCGGCGGCCGTGGCCGGGATGATCGTGGAGGTCGGGGTCGCGATGACCGTGGCGGCCGCGATGATCGTGGAGGTCGGGGTCGCGATGACCGTGGCGGCCGCGATGATCGTGGAGGTCGTGACCGCGATCGGGATCGTCCGCGCCCAGAACGCGTCTAAGTCCGTCCTGCGGACACGCCAAGGGAAGCTCACTAGTGTGGGCTTCCCTTTTTTTATGACCATATCTAGTGGTGTGCTTCAGAAATACTGAGAAAGTGCCGAAAAGCCTTACTTACAGAGGAATTTCTTGCAAATACTCTTCCGTTTGCTTCGTTTGATAGGTTAGAATCAATACTGGTTTCGAAACCTGAACATGAAAATCGCCTTACTTACACTCCTGCTTGGCCTCGCTACTTTCTCCTTCGCTGCACCTACGGTGTTGGCAGATACGGAAAATTCCGTCATCTCCATGGAAGAAGTGCAGCTTGATCGAGCACAAGTGCGTTGGGGTAATGCTTCCAAGTTCGATCTGAAAGGTAGTGCCGCAGTGGGTACGGTTCGCTCCACGGATGTTTACGATGCAATCCCTGCTTACAAGACCATCAAAAAAGAAGGTCTGGAAAAAGGTAGCGCACGTTACACCATGTTGATTGGCCAAGCCACCAAGGCTTACAAAGCCGCCTTGAAGAAAGTTGGTCAGGATAAGAGCTATGCGCTCATCGTCGAAGAAGGTGGTATCTCCGGTTACACTAACGTGACCGATGCTACTTCCGACATTATCGCTGCCCTCTAGGGAAGCACCCCTGGATACCCAAAGCACCTTACACCGCTGGCCAACCTCGCGGTTTGTGCCTGTGGCGTTGATGGTGTTTTTGTTTGGCTCTTGCTCCACATTATTTGGTGATCGCTCTGCGGCCGTTGATGCCTCAGGAGAAGCGGTTGCTGCGGAGCCTGTTGAGGAACCGGCATACACTGGGCCTGAGACGATTGAAGATGAGTACCCTTTCATCCGGTTTATTGACCACATGGATGGTACGTATTCAGCTTTAATTACGGTGCCTTCCATGGCGGTTACGCCAGAGGAGGATTTGCCTATCCAACAAGCCCTGAAAACCTATGTGACATGCTTTCAAGAGGGTGGAACTGCCACCATGGACAGAAAACAAGGCTATGTATTTCATAACGACAACAAAATTGCTTACAACAACAAGGGGAAGTTCGAGCCAGTAGAAGAAATATTAGTGGTGCGAGGCACCGAAGATGACCTTCGAGATGTTCTTAACTTTATTGATGTTTGGATTAATTCTGGGCCGATGATTGAGATTCAGGCGGAAGTTTTTGAGACCCAGCACAGCGACGAATTTGATCGGAGTGTTCAGCAAATTGGCACTGACCCTTTCTTTCAAGATGTCCAGGGGCAAACATTTTTAAGGAATTTGTCGGGCAGTTTCCCCAGCGATAATGCAGGCGCCGGTGGCGTTTTTTCGCTTGGCCTCCTGGACTCATCGTTCCGGGTTGATGCGGCGATTAGCTTGTTGGCGAAAAAAGGATTTGTGGATGTAAAATCACGCCCTCGAATCATTACACGTAATGGTGTTGCGGCGGTGATGAAGTCTACCGAACAGGTGCCATTCTTAAGTGTTGCGAATAATGCCACCGTTAGTCTTTCCGGAGCGGCCAATTTTTCGATACAAAGAAGTCCTGTTGGGGTAGCGCTTACTGTAACCCCATTTTTGATTGGTGCAGACACGGTGCATTTGGTCATCGATGTCAATATCTCAACTTTAGGACGCGAATTCGACCTCGGACTCGACGGTGCAGGAAATAAAATTACAGCACCTTCCACAACGGAGCGCAGTGCTCAAACGGAAGTCTATGTGCGAAATGGCGAGGCCGTTGTGATTGGTGGCTTAATGTTGAAGGAGAGCCAAAAAATAGAGAGCAAAATCCCTTTGCTTGGGGATTTACCTTTGCTCGGATGGCTGTTTTCCTCATTAAGCGAGGTCGAGCAAACAACGGAAGTCTTTTTTGTGATTAGGCCCAAACTTAAGGCAAGGCCATCGATTGATCCTTTTGGGGATTTCTTCGATCCCTTCGATGAGGCAAAGGCCAAGGAATAAAGCGTGGTGAAATTTCAGGAAGTAGCATCGCAACCAGGGCGTCGGAATAAGTCAGCCCTTGCGCTATTCTGCTCGCTGCTGTGATCATGCGCCCTGCTCTACCTTTTGCCTCTCCCAGCTCCGCTCGTCGCGGTGAGCGCGGCGTGGTGCTGATTCTGACTTTGTTCGTGTTGTTCCTGGTGATTGCGTTGATCGCGCAGTTGACTTTGGGAGCCGAAGTGGCGCATCAAGCCACCATGAATCGCAGTGACCGCCTGCGTATGCGCTTGGCGATTCGGACCGCCTCGGAAGAAATCCTCACGATGATTGCGGATGATGCATCTGGGGAAGCATCGGGTGGGCTTGGCGGTGCTTTGGGTGGTGCGGCCGGAATGGCCGATGCATTGGGCGGTGCCGCTGGAGGTTTGGGCGGTGATTCCTCAGCTCCGGGGGATGCAGAGGCCGCTGCTGGAGAAGAAGGTGCGGCGGGCGAAGAAGATGCCAGCAACTCCGATTCCTTCGAAGATGCGTGGGCGCGGCCGTTGCGCGTGATGATGGACGACATCGAAGTCATCACCTTTGTGCAAGATGAAAATTCCAAATTCAATCTGCATTTATTGCTGGTGGAAGACGAGCTGTCGGCAGAGGAAAATTACCAACGCGCCGTGCGCATTTTGGATCATATGCGCGATGACATGCCAGGCGATCTTGGTGAATCGGATGCGCGCATCATTATTGATGACATCTTGCGTTGGCTGCAAGTGGGGAGTCGCAGTTTGGAGTTGCCACAGATGCCGCGTCATTCCTTGAAGGATGAAGATGAGTACACCATGTTTTCGTCCCTCGAAGAACTGATGTTACTGAAATCGGTAACACCGGATTTGTTCTTTGATCGCCTCGACGATAACGAGATGATCGCGCCTGGCTTAGAAACCATATTTACCATTTGGACCACCCCAGCGTTTGGCGGTTCCGGGGCAGCGTCCTTGGCTGCCGATTCCCCGCTTTCAGGAGATGCATCCGCTGCGGATGGGTCTGGAGCTGCTGGCGCCAATCAAAGTGGTGCCGGCGCCGCTGGTGCTGCTAACGCCGGCGCGAACAGCAATGCCAATGGCCCAATGAATAACACCGTACAGGGCGAAGGAGGCATGCAAGGCGTTCTCGAAGGAGAACCACCCATGGGCACCAAAATTAACCTCAATACCGCTCCGCGTGCCGTCATTGAAGGGTTGTTCGATCCCCAAGAGTTAACCCCGGCAAAAGTTAAGGCGTTACTGGAATGGTTGGATGAAGTGGATGAAGAAGCGCTCGAGCAGCAAAATAACGCTGAAGAAGATCCGGATGACCGGGAGCTGCGCCAATCTTTGTACGGTGAGCAAGAGCCCGAGCCGAAACATTTTCTCAACACCCTGGAAGAGATTGCGGAAGTCGATGGCTTTGGTGCCGAGGAACTTGATGAAGAAACTCAGGCCAAGTTGCAAGCAACCGTGAGCGTGCAATCTGATGTCTTCTCGGTTTATGTGTTTGCCACGCGCAAAATTCATTCGGATTGGCAGGCCGAACGCCGCTATCAAGAAGCGCCAGGACACACCTTGCGGATGCGCGCGGTGGTTTGGCGGTGCACTACTGCCGACGGCGTCAAGTTAGTGTTCCTCGAGCCATGGCACGAGGTCCCTTTTACCCGTTGGCGGATTCCGCCGTTTCAGCGTGACTTGCCGGTCTTTGAAGCGCCGCGATATTACTAACGGCGCGGCGCATCGCGGCGCGCTGCGGCGAGGCTTCGAGCATCTTCAAAATACATTGGAGGTCTCGCGCTGCGCGTACATGGCGCGGTAACGGTCCATCCACAGCGACAGCGCACAGCAAGCGCGCCGCGCGCCGCTCCAAATCGCGCAGATACTGGCCACCCGCCAAAGCACGAAGAATGGCCGTGTTGCGCAACCGCAGTTGGCGCCGCGAGCCGCAAATCTCGACGCCGCGATCCAAGCGACCTTGCGGCCCACCGCAGCGCAAATACTCTTCCGCCCACGGCAGCAAGTGCCGCGGCAAATCAAGTACCAAGCTGACGTCATCCGCTTGCGCTTTAGGAGCCATAAATTCAGCGTGCGTGGCGAGGTTTTGTGGTGTGTGCTGCCAGTTGCGCTCGAATTCGCGGTAGAGCACCCGTCGGAGGCACGTGAGCGCCGTGGCCGCAGGATTCGCCTGGATGGCAAGCTCCAGCCAGAGGGCGCCAGCGATGCTCTCAAGGATGTTTGCGGGCGGCCCGAGGCGATCGCCGCGCGGCAATTTTTGTTGCCAACGGCGCACAGCCAACTCCAACGCAGCACTTTGCTGCAGCAGCACGTGGCTGGCGTCGGCAGGGGATGCGGCAGGCATTTTTCTATCCTAGCCGAAGAATCTCTGGAAGCGGAGCCTTGCACTTGCCATCCTAGTGGGTGCGGGGACAATCTCTGCTTCCGCGCTCCGCGTACACCCTCGAACACATGCCATCCACCGCCGTCATCGGTCTCCAATGGGGAGACGAAGGAAAAGGAAAAGTCATCGATAGCCTTGCGATTGATGCTGACCTCATTGTCCGTTTTGCTGGCGGCAATAATGCTGGCCATACCGTTTGGGTAGGCACAGAAAAATACGTATTGCACTTGATTCCGGGCGGTATTTTGCATGCCGGCAAGCTCAATCTGATTGGCCGTGGTGTGGTGGTCAATCTTGAGGCCCTCATCGAAGAAATCGACGGCCTCAAGCAGCGTGGCGTAGCGGTCGAGGAACGCTTGCGTATTGATAGCCGGGTGCACGTGATTTTCCCTTATCACTGCCAAATTGATGGCTTGGTGGAAACCTGGCGCGGTGAAGGTCGCATCGGTACCACTGGTCGCGGTATCGGCCCCGCTTACGCGGATAAAGTTTCGCGCACCGGCATTCGCTTAGCCGATATTTTGGATAGGGATACTTTCGAACAGCGTTTGCATGCAGCGCTGGCCGAAAAGAATGCGGTGATGTCGAAAGTTTATGGCGTGGAGCCGGAACCCTATGATGATTTGTTCGAGAAGACCCGCGCCCTTGCAGAACGTCTGCGCCCTTTGGTGGTAGATGGCGGTGAGTTAGCGCGCAAGGCTCATCAAGATGGCAAACGCATTCTGTTCGAAGGTGCGCAGGGAGCCATGCTTGATTTAGATGCTGGCACTTATCCATACGTGACTTCGTCATGGACTGGAGTTGCTGGAATTGCCGGTGGTGCTGGTTTCCCCCCGAACCGGATTGATCGCTCGTTGGCGGTCACCAAAGCCTATTGCACCCGTGTTGGGGAAGGGCCATTTCCATCCGAGCTGAAGTGCGCCATTGGGCAACGTTTGCGCGATCAAGGCAATGAGTATGGCGCCACTACCGGGCGCCCGCGGCGCTGCGGTTGGTTCGATGCCCTGCAGGCGCGTTACGCTTGTGCGTTGAATGGATTGGATGGCGTGTTCGTGACCAATCTCGATGTGCTGAGCGGGTTTGAAGAAATTCAAGTCTGCGTGGCTTATCGTTTAGCGGATGGCTCAGAGGTCCGTGATTACCCAGCCGAGTTGGGTAAAATTGACGATATCCAACCGGTCTTCCAAACTCTCCCCGGGTGGACGGAAGATATCACTGCAGCCACTACCCTCGATGATCTGCCCTCCGCGTGTCGCGATTACGTGGCCTTCCTTGAGCAACAAATGCGCGTGCCGATCGTCAGTCTTTCGGTCGGACCTGGCCGCACGCAAATGTTTGTTTGCGATTCTGCGCAAGCCCCGGCCTGATTCTTCAGTATGACCGAAACTCCCAAGCCAGACTTTGCCGTGCCGCGTCATGTCGGCATCATTATGGATGGCAATGGTCGGTGGGCGCGGCGTTCCGGTTTGATTCGTTTGCGCGGCCACGAAGCTGGAATTGATGCTGTGCGTGATACCGTGGAGGCGGCCGCGGAATGGGGAATTGAACATCTCACGCTTTATGCATTTTCAGTAGAAAACTGGCAACGCCCGCGTACCGAAGTCGCTGGTTTGATGCGCTTTTTGGAGCAATTTTTGCGCAACGAAAAAGCTGCCATGTTGCGCGACGGTATTCGTCTACGGGTGTTAGGCCGCGTCGCCGATTTACCCGCTGGCGTGCAAGATCAGGTGCGTGATGTGGAAGCCGCCACTGCCCAGTGCGCGCGCATGACTTTGCGTTTGGCTTTGTCTTATGGCGGCCGCCAAGAATTAACCGATGCCGTGCGCAAGTTGGCCATGGAAGTGGCCGCGGGGCGTTTGCTGCCCGAAGATATCGACGCCAGCACCATCGAGAGTCAGCTTTACGATCCGCAAATGCCGGATCCAGATTTGATTATTCGCACCGCAGGAGAAGTGCGTTTATCGAATTTCCTCCTGTGGCAGGCGTCGTACGCAGAGTTCCACTTTCTGGATATTTTGTGGCCCGAATTTCGCCGCGAGCACTTGCTTCACGCACTGCGCGATTTTGATGGTCGCGTGCGTCGCTTCGGTAAGGTACTGAAGCAGGATCCCGCGGCGGAAGAGCATCCAGCATGAAAGATATCAAACAGCGTCTGGGCTTTGGCACGCTTTTGGTCAGCGCGATTGTGGGGCTGTTTTTGCTCGACCGAGATTATGTTCCAGGCAGTGCCATGCTGGTGCTCGGTTTGCTCGCACTGGCTGCTCAGCATGAGTTTTATGTCATGCTGGCGAACCATGGCTTAGCGGCGCGGCGCACTCTTGGCCTTGTTTTTGGTGCGATCACCTTGGCTGCGGCGTGGTGGCTGGATGCAACTTATGCATTGCCGCTCATCGTCGCGATGCTGGTGCTGCTGCTGCTGATTGAAATTCTCAATCGCAAGCCGGAAGGTGCTCCCTCTCGCATCGGCACCACTTTGCTCGGTTGGCTGGTGGTGCCGCTGCTGTTAAGTTCCGCCGTTCACATTCGTGCCTTTGAAACCGACGGCTGGGACTGGCTGATGATGTTGATTGTGTGCTGCAAAGCGGGGGATAGTAGCGCCTATTTTGTAGGTAGCGCCTTCGGAAAACACAAGCTCATCCCGGAAGTTAGCCCCAATAAATCTTGGGAAGGTGCCATCGCTTCGGTTTTTGGCGCCCTCATCGGCGGCGCGCTGGTGATGGAGTGGGCTTTTGGTGGTCGCATCGCAGCCTCCGTATGGATTCCAGCAGCATTGATCACGAACCTTGGCGCGCAATTTGGCGATCTCGCCGAAAGCTTGCTCAAACGGGGTTGCAAGACCAAAGACTCGGCCACGGCTGTCCCCGCCTTCGGTGGCACATTCGACATGGTGGATTCCTTTCTCATCGCAGCACCTGCCTTGCATGGTTACTTGCTGCTCACCGTGTATAGTTCCTAAGAGGGATTGGCGCACTCGCCTCACTTCCCCTCATCGTCATCTTGGAGACACGCATTCCACTGCTTTCCATCGAAGAGGAGCAACTTCTCTTCGGCCCACACGACCGCAACGTCAAGCAAGTCTCGCGGCGTTTCAAAGTGCGCTTTAGCTCACGGGGTGGCACGCTGCGTATGCAGGGTCCGGAAGACGTCGTGCCGATTTTAGCTGCACGGGTCGAAGAATTGCTGGAACGAATCCGCAGCGGCAAAACCCTCGCGTCCGCAGATGTTGCCGATAACTTGTTCGGCCGCGACGGCGATGCGCTGGGGGCCGATACCAACGGCGGCAGCAATGGCAACTTTTTTCGCAACGGCCGCGATTCCGAGGGCCATGGCCTCAGTAGCGTGTTGATGTCACGCGGACGTGGCGACGGCCTGCCCAATGCGCGCACACCTACCCAACAAACGTATTTAGATTTGTTGGCCGAGCGTGATTTGGTGTTTGCGGCGGGCCCAGCAGGCACCGGAAAGACTTTCTTGGCGGTTGCTGCGGCGGTGCGCGCGTTGCGTAGTGGTCGGGTGCAGCGCTTGGTGCTTACCCGCCCAGCGGTGGAAGCAGGGGAGCACTTGGGCTTCCTGCCGGGTGACTTGGAAGACAAAATCGATCCCTACCTGCGTCCGCTTTACGATGCCTTGAATGATTTGCTCAGTCCGTCAGCGGCGCGGCGCATGAAGGATCTCGACATCATCGAGGTGGCACCGCTGGCTTTTATGCGCGGCCGCACCCTCAACGATAGCTTCGTGATTCTGGATGAAGCTCAAAATGCCACCAAAGGACAAATGAAAATGTTTTTGACCCGTTTGGGTGAGCGCACTCGTGCAGTGGTGACTGGAGATATCTCGCAAACCGATTTGCCGCGCGGTTCGAGCGGCTTACAAGACGCCATGCAGCGGTTGCAGGGCATGGAAGGCACTGGCATGGTGGAATTCCGCAGTGAAGATGTGCAGCGCAGTGGTTTGGTGCAGCGTATTGTGCAAGCCTACGGCGATGAGTGAGGTTTCTGGGCCACGTTTGCAGTTGACCGCGCGCACTGCGCTGGAAACTTATTCTGGCCTAGAAAATCTGTTGGAATCGCGGGTGCTGGCGCTGCTGCAACGCGCATGGCAACTTTTTGACGGCCCCGATCAGGCGTTTGTTGAGGTGGTTTGGATGGCGCAGGCCGAACATTGTGCGGTGCATGGGAAATTTCTAAATGACCCTTCGCCGACCGATGTGATGGCTTTCCCCTACGGCGATGAAGATCTGTTCGGTGAAATTTTGGTGAATCTTGATATGGCCGCAGAGCAAGCAGAAAGACGCCATTTGCCGATTCAACAGGAAGTTGAATTGTATGTCGTGCATGGCGCTTTGCATTTGCTTGGTTTTGATGACCACGATGAGCCCGCCCGCGCCGCGATGCGTGCCGCAGAAAAACGCGTTTTGGCGGAGCCGTCGTAAAAGTTTTTTCGCGTTTCTCTTGAAATACGAAATGGATTTCCGTCCAATCGCATGGACTGGGTTGGCTCCCGCACCCTACGCTTCCACTTTCCTCACTCCCCCTGAATGGTAAAACGCGCCCGCCTTGACAAAGATGTCAACCGAACTCTGGTTCGTTTGTGGGGCGAATACCGCGACACGGATCGACTCGAAGCACGCAACGCTTTGATCGAATACTACCGTCCTTATGCGGTGATGGTGGCGCGAAAAGTCAAAGCCAGGCTGCCACGCTCGGTGGAGTTTAGCGATCTTGAAGGGGCTGGCGATGTCGGTCTGATTCAAGCGGTACAGAGTTACGACCACACCCGCGGTGTGCCCTTTGAGGCTTTCTGTGAGTACCGCGTGCGCGGCGCGATTTTGGATGAACTACGGCGTCACGATTGGGTGCCGCGCCCGGTGCGTAACCGTTTGAATAAGTTGAAGGCGGTGCTGGAGCAGCTGCGCAGCCAGCTGGAACGCGAACCGAATGAGATGGAAGTGGCTGCCGAGCTCGGTATTGAGTTGCAGGAGTACCACAATCTTTATTGTGGTGGCCGCGATACCCCCGTTCTGGCCGGTGGCAAACCTTCTACCGATCAGGGCGATGCCGAAGGCACATTGGATTTCTTCGAAGACCCGCGCGATTACAGCCCCGACGGTGGTGCCCACTCGCGGGAACTTTTGGAGTTGATTTCACAGACTTTAGATGCCGAAGAACGCGAGATTTTGTTCATGCGTTTTTTCCTCGATTACTCGCTGCGTGAAATTGGAGAACTTCGCGATATCTCGCAATCGCGCGTGTCGAAGATTCTTGGCCGCATCATGGAGCGCCTCAAGGTGCGCTTCGAAGAGAAAATCTAGCGGCGGCGCGCGGCCTATTCGGCGCGAAGCGCTTGATGCACGGCCATCGTATTCTGCAAAATTTTACGCAGGTGCTGCAACGGGATCATATTGGGGCCATCCGAGGGCGAAGAGAGTGGGTCGTCGTGCGTTTCCACGAAGTAGCCATCAAAGCCGGTTGCCGCCGCAGCACGCAACAACAACGGCGCACGCTGCCAGTCGCCGCCCGTGCTGCCCACCAAGCCGCCAGGGGCTTGTACCGCGTGGGTGGCATCCATCAGCACCGGATAGCCACTGTGTTGTAGTTCTGGGAGCGACGCAAAATCTACTACCAGTCGGCCGTAGCCAAAAAAAGTGCCGCGCTCGGTGAGCAAGACCTTGTGGTTGCCGGTGGATTCCACTTTGGCCGCAGCATAGGCCATATCGGCAGGAGCCAAAAACTGTCCCTTCTTCACGTTCACCGTTTTTCCGGTGGCACCGGCGGCAACCAGCAAATCCGTTTGGCGGCACAAAAAAGCAGGGATTTGCAAAACATCCACCACCGCCGCGACCGCGGCGCATTGCTCTGGCAAATGGACATCGGTGACCAGCGGCACTTTCAATGTTTGGCCAATCTCGGCGAGAATATCCAAACCCTGTTGCATGCCAATGCCGCGTTTGGCGCCTGCAGAAGTGCGGTTGGCCTTATCAAACGAAGCCTTAAACACCCACTGAAAACCTAAATCGGCGACGGCGTCGGCAATCCGTTTGGCCAACTCGATGGTTTGTGGGCCTTCAATCGCACAGGGGCCGGCAAGCAGCAAGGGCGCCGAACCTTTGCCAACGGTCATACCAGGTTGAATCGAAACGGTTTTCATTAGGGTCTCGCGACGAGCAGCGGAGCTTGCAGCCCGTCGACTTGGAATTCTAGCGGCGTGGTGCCGACGTAGTCGCCATCGATTTGCAGCGGGGAGTTTTGTGCGCCTTCAATGCGCACGTGGCGTACTTGGAGGCGTTGCACATCCGGTAGCTTCTCCAATTGCCCCCCAGCGGCGGCAATCGCCATGAGGCCACCGCGCAGCAAGTTGATATCGCGGAAGAGAAAAAGCTCCCAAGCGCCGTCATCCAGACTACACGGACCAAGCTTGACCAGTGGGCTGCCATAAATCGACACCCCCGAAATCAAGCCGTAGATGTACTCGCCGCAATCTTTGCCGTCGGCGATGATGCGCTGCGGTTGCGGCTGCCATTTACGCAACACTTCGCCGATCATTTTCAGGTACTGCGCTTTGTGGATGGGGCCAGAGCGCTGCGCATGCATCATGCGCATGAGTTCGCCGTCATAGCCAAAGCCTAAGCACAAAAATGCACGCCGCTGCCGCCGGGTGCGTTCGCTCAAATACGAAACCGTGGGTAGATCTAGCGCTTGGCGTTGCCCGCGTTCGACTAGAGTGACCGTGTCTTCGGGGCGTTTACTAATGCCCAGTTCATGTGCCAACATATTGGCGGTGCCGAGCGGAGATAGCGCAATCGGCGGCGCGTCTTTCGGCAAACCATTGATGACCGCATTCAACGAACCATCCCCGCCGACAATCACCAAACGATCGGCAACGCGGCAAGCGTGCGTAGTCCAATCGATAGCATCATTGCGGTTGCGCCCAGTTTGCACGCCGACGGTATGGCCGCGGGCACTCAACAGCTCCGCAATACGTGCGCTGCGTTCGGGGCCCATGCCTCGACCGGAGGATGGGTTCACTAGGATTTCAATCTGCATGAGGGCGGCACAAGGCGCTATGGCCACCGTGTACAAAACGATGGTCATAGTTTAACGCCATACGGCAAAGGGGGGATTTAGCGGCCGGGTGGAGGATCGGCACCGGCGCCAGGACCAAGCACCACGGCATTGCCGAGCAAGCGTGCAGAACCGCGCCAAGCGCCGCGAAAGTTGGGATGCTGCGCGAACAGAATCACTTGACCGCGGCCGCGGCCTTCGCGCATCAGCCACACGGAATCCGCCAAGCGCTCGCGTGCTTCGGGCCACAGCAAGCCGCCGAGGCGCAGGCGACTGGCTTCGACATAACGACCGGCAACCTGATCCGCTGCAAGGTACACCAGGCGTCCTGCGGTGTGTACCGGTATTTCCAGTCCGCGACCGACGGTGAGGAAGGATTTCTGGTTGAGTTCCACCCGCAAAATGGAACCTTGCGGCGAGAATCGTTGCAGCCAAGATTCATGCCGTTCGGCGTCGCTGTCGACGGCAGCTTCGTCCGCGGATTTTGTGCTGGCTTGCGCTTCCGCTGCGTCGTTTGCAGCGTCAGTGGACTCCTTTGTGGTGGTGGTTTCCGCCGTAGTTGGCGGAGTGGAGAAAGCAGGATCCCCCCACAGCTCAACGAAATCAATCGCGCCACCAGCCGCGCGTTGTTGGGCAACCGCAAAGGCAAAGTCTTTCAACTCTTCGAGAGCGTTCCTGCGTAGCTTGACGGAAGACAAGTCGGAATCGGCAATCGAAGAAGCTGCACTGCCCAGAGCAATCAAAGTGCCGCCGTTACGCACCCAACTGGTGAGCGAACGCTGCGCTTCGCCGAGCGAAGCACCCGGCGGCGCAAGAATGACGTTGTACTCACGCAAATCTGCGTACCCCAAACCATCCAGGTTCAACAGCGTGACGGGGATACCGAGCTCTTCATCAAGGTACTGCCAGATATGTCCGAAGCTGCTGGTGCCGACGGACGGGCCGGCCAGCAGCGCAACATGTGGTTGGCGTAACAAAGTGAAATGTTGGCCGCCGAGATCGGCCTTTTCCAAATCCGGGGAGCGCCCAGTGCTCAAAGCCAAGGCTCGTACGCCAGTTTCTTCGGCAACTTCTTGGACGATCGAATCGAGATCAATGCCCTGATTTTCATGGCGACGTAACAACACAGAACCACGCGTGAACGCGTATGTTTGTTGCTCTGCGCGGCCAGTGAAATCCTCATCGCTGATGTGTAGCTTTAAGCCGCGCTCCATGGCACGTGCTGCAAACACCAACACGCGGTCGTCGGCGGCGTCAACCGCCCAAGCAAAGGCGAGTTCTTGAAATGGTTTGACGGCCACTCCAGCGGCTGCAGAGAGAGGCATGACGTAGTCGAAAGACAGCGGCTCCACATCGGCCCACCAGGCATCAAGAGCGTAGGCGCGGGTTAAATCCCAAGCCGTGATGTCGTACAGCTTTGACCCTTCATCGCGCTCCAAGGAAGCGCGTTCTTCGGTTAACAGGGCTTCCGACATGCGTGGATCAAAATCCAAATAGGCGCGCACCAAAGCCCCTTGCGGTTGCTGCGCTGGGATGACCAGCGTGCCGGCCGGGAACTCGCGTTGCTCGAGGCGCACACCAAGGGTATGCACGGCGTGGGTGGCTGCAAACGGCTTGTTGGTTTGCCAGATTTCGATGCCTTGCGCTAATAAGGTATTGAGGAATTGTTGGGTGCGGGAATCATTTGGCGCTGCGGTTAATAAGTAGGCGCGCTGCGCACCGGGAGCGGTTGCTGCGACTTGACTGCGGCGGTGAGTGAGATAATCCTGCAAAATCGCAACGCGGTTGGCGGCGAGCGTTTTCAAGTTGGACATCGATGCCAACGCCTGAGCATGCACGGCCCGGCGATAAGGAACAATTTCTCCCGAAGGCCGCTCGTAGGGTTGGCCAGCATAGCGCCCCTGTTCATACAACATGCCAATCGCACCATTTAACGAACCCCAAGCATCGGAATAACCCGGATACCAAGCATCGGCCCACTCGCGCGTGTAATAACCCCAGCCGTAACCGTCAAAAGCAGCGCCGTGGTCATCGGCGAACACACCTTGCCATTTCAACAACTCCGCTGGCAGCTCCGGGTGACGTGGTTTGGCTTGCGGGTACATCAAAAAAGTATCGCTCCCGCCTTGCTCATGAGCATCGACAAATAACTGTGGGCGCCAGAGCTGATTGACCGCCCAACGTCCGCGCGTTTCTGGCGCAATACCTGCCATCCAATCGCGGTTCATATCGAACAGATAATGATTGCCGCGCCCATAAGGCCAATGCCCGCGACTCATCGAAGAAGGATCCAAACTGGTGCGAAACCCCGCCATCTGTTCGGTCATCGGCACGATGCGCATGCGTCCATCCGGGTTCATACATGGATCCAACACGATGATGAGCTTGCTAAGAAGTTCCTCCATTTCTTTGTCTTCACTGGCAATCAGCTGATAAGCGACAGCCATGGCGGCATCGGCGCCAGAAGTTTCATCGCCATGGATGGAGTAACCCATCCACGCCACTGCGGGCAAGTTTTGCACCAGTTCCTGCCCATCTTGTAGCGAAAGCCCGCGCGGGTCCGACAGTTGGGAGTTGCCAGCGCGCAGCTGCTCTAGCTGCCCATGATTCGCGGCGGAAGTAATCACGGCATAAACCAGCGGCCGTCCTTCATAAGTGCGCCCGTATTCATGCAGCGTGAGGCGATCCGATTGTTCGTCCCACAAACGAAACATAGTTAAAATTTCGTCATGATGGGCCAGGCGGCTGCCTAGTGCCTGGCCAAGCACTTCCTCTGCGCAAGTTATTTTGGCTGCATAGTGGCTGCCAGGAAAAAAATCTTCCGTCCATTCATAACCTTCTTTATCACCATAGCGAATCGAGTGGAAGGATTCGCCCGGTACTTGCTGCGCGCTGCAGCTAGCGGTCATGAGCAGGAGAGTCAGTGTTGGGAGGAAGGCAAGCATGGAGTTCTAGTGAGTCTAGCGAGGTTCCAGCTTTCGCAACGGCGCGGCGCGGGTAGCCTGTACTCATGGGGGATAGCAAGAGTTTTGCGCCATGGTTATTGACCGGCATGGGTGGGGTTTTGGGGGTGGGTGCTGCAGCGCACCCACCGCAGGCCATTCATATTGTTGCTGGGCAAGTTCGCCCCAGCGCTTGGCCCGTCACCCCCGCTGTGCGCGTAAACCTTGGCCGACGCGGTGCTTTGGCTCACATCGTGGCGGAGCTGCGCCCCAGCGTGGTAGTTCACGCTGCTTGTATTTCGCGCGCTGCCGATTGCGAACTACAACCGGAGCGCGCGCTGTCGATCAATGTGGAGGCGGTTGAGGAACTACTCGAGAGCGCCGCTTCCGCAGCCAGTTTTGTGCTTTATGTATCTACCGAACAAGTTTTTGACGGCACTGCGGCCGTTTATTTCGAGCATAGCCCAGTTTCTCCGCAGACCGTTTACGGCACCACCAAAGCCACCGCCGAGCAGATGGTGTTGGCCGCAGGTGGGGCGGTGGTGCGCTTGCCGCTGCTACTTGGTCCCCGCGTGAACGAGCGCCGTGTGGGTGCGGATCGTGCGGTGGTGGATGCGGTGCGTGCCGGCCAGCGTCTGCGCTTGTTTCGCGATGAAATTCGCACACCCGTGCATGTGGATTTCATCGCACCGATGTTGTGGAAGCTTGCCCGCCTGCGGGTGCCCGGCGTGTTTCACCTTGCGGGCGCGGAGTCCGTCAGCCGCTTCGAGCTTGGTCAACGCGCCTGTCTTGCAGCTGGCATAGAACCCTTATTGGATTCTAGCCTAGCGGCGCAATTCGACGGCCCACCGCGCAGTTTGAAGCTGGTGTTGGATTGTCAGCGGGCACAAAAGGAACTCGGATGGGAGCCGCCGGATTTGCGACAATCCCTAGCCCGCACTTTCGCCGCCCCCGCTTTCAGGGCTGGCGTTTGCTCAGATTGAAACGATGAACGATTCTCCAGCTACGAACTTGCCGACGCGCTACACGCCGGCCGATTTTGAACAACGTATTTACGCTGAGTGGGAGCGTAGTGGTTTGATGACGCCGCCCGCCCAAGATAGCGGGCGCCCAACTTTTACCGTGATGATGCCGCCACCCAATGTTACTGGTGTGTTGCACATGGGGCATGCGCTGAACAACACCATGCAAGACTTGGTAATCCGCTACAAACGGATGAGTGGTTTTGATGCGCTGTGGGTGCCAGGAACTGATCACGCCGGAATTGCTACACAGGCGGTGGTCGAGAAGAAACTGCTTACCGAAGGTGGGCCAAACCGCAAAGAAATGGGCCGCGAGGCCTTTGTGGAGGAGATTTGGAAATGGCGTCAGCACCATGGCGATGTGATTCTGAAGCAACTCAAGCGTTTGGGCGCCAGTTGCGATTGGTCGCGTACTAAGTTCACCCTGGATGCTGATATGGCGCATGCCGTGCGCGTGGCTTTTGTACGGTTATGGAAGCAGGAAAAAATTTACCGGGGGGCACGGTTAGTCAACTGGGACTGTAAATTGCAAACCGCGGTTTCCGATGACGAAATCGAATATGTGACGCAAAAGAGCACCCTATGGACTTTACGCTACCCGGTAAAGGATTCCACTGAGTTCTTGAGTGTGGCCACTACCCGCCCCGAAACCATGTTGGGCGACACCGGCGTCGCGGTTCACCCCGAGGATAAACGCTATGGCCATTTCGTGGGGCAAAGCATTTTGTTGCCGCTGACCAACCGCGAAATCCCCATCATTGCAGATACTTCGGTGGACCCTGAGTTTGGTACTGGTGCGGTCAAGGTGACTCCCGGTCACGATCCGGCAGACTACGAGCGGGGTGCGCGTCATCACTTGGCCATCATCAATATCCTCCATACCGACGGCACGATGAACGGCGAGTGCGGACGCTTTGAAGGGCTTCCACGCGAACAAGCCCGCAAGCAGATTCTTGCCGCGTTTGAGGAGCTTGGGTTACTTGTCGGTGCCGAAGAAATCACCAACAATGTTTCCATTTCGGATCGCTCCAAAACTGCGATTGAGCCGCTGGTCAGTGAGCAGTGGTTCGTGAAGATGAAGGATTTGGCGCAACCAGCGATTGGTGCGGTCAAAGATGGCTCGTTGAAGTTCAAGCCGGAGCGTTGGACCAAGGTGTATCTAGATTGGCTCGAAAACGTACACGATTGGTGTATTTCACGGCAGCTGTGGTGGGGTCATCGCATCCCAGTTTGGTACGACGAAGATCATGTGCCGGTGGCCTCGGTTGAGGATCTCGCCATCGGCTCGCCGCACCCACAGACGGGCAAACCAATTGTTCGTCAAGATGAGGATGTACTGGATACTTGGGGTTCATCCTGGTTGTGGCCCTTCGCCACTCTTGGTTGGCCCGAGCACAGCGCCGATATGGCGCGCTTTTACCCCACGCAGTTTCTTTCTACCGCGCGCGACATCATCTACTTATGGGTGGCGCGCATGGTCATGGCTGGCTACGCATTGTTGGAAGACCTACCTGCAGCGCAACGCAACCCCTTCGCCACTTGTTATATCCATGCTACAGTGCTCGATGGCCACGGCCGGCGGATGTCCAAATCGGCTGGTAATGGGATTGACCCCGTCGAGATGATTGAGAAGTACGGCGCGGATGCCGTGCGTTACTCGTTGATGATTTTGACGCGCGAAGGGCAAGATGTGAAGCTGGCGGAAAACCGCTTTGAACTCGGCCAACGCTTCTGTAATAAAATTTGGAATGTTGCGCGCTTCGTGCTGCAAAACCTACAAGGTCCAAGCGATCCGGTCGGCGCTGCGCAAGCACCCGCTGCCGACGCGCTTGAAGATCAGTGGATCCTGTCGCGTTTGGCCGCCGTCACCGAGGCCGTCAGCACCGCTCTCGATCAATACGATTTTCACGATGCCGCGCAAGCCTTGTACCGCTTTACCTGGGATGATTTCTGCGATTGGTATGTAGAGGCCGCCAAACGCCGTCTATGGGCCGGTGAAAATGCCGCGGAGGGTTCTGTGGAGGCCGTTAGTGCCGCCGCAGCACGTGCCACCTTGGGGCACACCCTGACCACGCTACTGAAGCTCTTGCATCCGTTCACACCCTTTTTATCGGAAGCCCTGTGGGCCGAAGTTCCGCAGCCATTGCGTGGTGGGGTAGACATGCTGATGGGCGCAAGTTGGCCCACGGTGGATGTTGCAAGCCGCAATCTGGAGGTTGAAGAAAACTTCGCGCAGCTGCAGGATGCGGTGCGAGCCTTCCGCAATGTGCGCGCTTTACTCGAAACCCCCGCAACGGAGAAACCAGCGGCGACCGTACTTTGTGGCGATGCTCCCACCAGCGTCAACTTTGCCGCCCAGCAGAGTTTGGTGGCATTCCTTGCGCGTCTTGAAAGTGTGGAAGTACGCAGCGACGGCATCAAACCCGCAGCGCACGGCACCGATGTGTTCCGCGGTGGCTCGGTGTTCTTGCCGTTTGCGCTGGATACCGATCCCGCGAAACTACGCAGTTCTTTAGAGAAGAAGCTGCAGAAGGTGGAAGGTGGCATTCGCGCTATAGACGGGAAGCTAGGCAACGCCAAGTTTGTTGCCAACGCCGATCCCGAAGTGGTGCAGTCTGAACGAGAGCGGCGAGTTCTGCTCGAAACAGAACTCGCCACATTGTTGGCCAATTTAGAAGGCCTTACGGTCTAAGTGGGCCTTAGTTGCGCAGAGCGTTCCACTGCGCTGGGTTGCACAGGCTTGCCCCACTCTCATCACGCGGCGTTAGCGCAAAGCTAAACCCGTAGGCATTGCCATGGCTACCTGGAACCTTGAAATGGAAAATCATGGCTTCTTTAATTTTGTCGCCTTCCTGCTTACGGAAGGTGACGCCATGCTCCACGCTTTTATCCTTTTTGTAGGTGGGTTGGCCAATGAGGGGCAAGGCAGCAAGCGCAACGTTTTCTGAGTTCACAATCAGAATGTGTGGGCGGTTTGGAATCAACGGCACGCCGCTAATATCGACGGAAAGCCGCAGCTCGGGTTCTGGCTCGCTAATCTTCTCGTCCTTTTTAGCCTTCTTGCCTTTTGCCTTTTTGTCGCTGTCTTTTTCGGGATCCTGCTCGCCAGCTGGCGGAGTGACGGGCTTGCCATCTTCCGTTCCATCGGTGCCACCCACTCCATCTGGATCTTCTGGTTCTTCGGCATCATCCACATCGGTTCCCAGTTCCGGTGGCGCGGCATCTGACTCGGCATCCCGCTCCATTCCTTTCACCCATCCACCCCAGCTTTCAATGTCTTTGTTTTTCATGCTTGGAATGTAGACCAGCGTGTAGGCACCACTAGGAATATCAAAATCATCGAGTTGCACATCCGTGTAGAGTGCAGCCAGAGGAATCAAGCGGCCGCTTTTACGAATGTCTTTATCAATAACATTCAGCTTATTGTGGTCATCTTGTTCGAAGGGATCTTTGAGTGGCGTGAGGCTCAAGCTGGTATGAGGGCCAAACACGGCGTAGTTAGCCGACAGGTGCACTTCTTTGACGTCTTCGTGAGGGGCACGTTTCGCGGCGATGGCATCGAGATCGCGCAAGCTGTGTTTTTCTACACCTATCGCCATATTGAAATCCAGAGCCGTGCGTGGCGTGCCTCCGAGTACTGCGCTGCGCAGATCCAAGCAGCGCAGGGAGGCGCTATCGACAATGGGTTGAGCACTCGCTGCGACGCGGAAACCAACGATGGAAGCGGAGGCATCTCGTTCGAAGGCAATGCGCGTATCGATGCGGCAGTTCGTGGCTTCGTTGCGGTAACTGCCACCCTTAATCAGGATGCGGTTCGAATCCCAAGAGGGCGACGGGTAGATCGTATCCGTGACCTTGCCTTTGGCGTCTTTGAACTGCAGCGAAAATGATTTCCAGCCGTCTAGCTTTAGGGCGCGCGAATTGGTGTACTCGTGAACTAAACCAACTAAATCGTAAACGCCATAAGGCGAAGCATTTTCCATCGAGCAAACCGGAAGCATTTTATAAGCAAGGTTGCTCGGTTGCGTGGCGTTGTGGCTAATCAACTGGCGATCGAATTTTGCACCGAAGGGGTAATCAAAATCCGTATCACCCCGTGCCGCGCGGACCCATTCCGGTTCGGTGGGCAGGCGAAATCCAGCCCATGCGCAGTAACGCTCTGCATCCATAAAGCTCACCGACACCACCGGCTCCAGGGCGGTTGCAGGGTTCATTTCCCAAACGCTGCCCTCATTTTGCCAATTCAGCTCCCACCAGCGGGCTTTGGTTTCTTCGTCGAATTTATAACTCGGCCCGAATTCTTTTTTGCCGGCCTGAATCAATTCCGCGCGCAAATCAGAGCTAATCGTGGCCCAGGCCGGAGGCGGCATGGCACCCGTGGCAGTGACAAACTCCAAATACATCTCGTTGGTCACGAGAGTTGGACTGATAAAAAAGGCGTTGACCTGTTGTTTGCCGCGAGGTGCCTCACCAGCAATGACGCTGGCTGCAGAAGGCATTTCGTGGATGCGCTGAATGGTGTCATCCATTTCGGCGCCAATCACGGTAGAGCCGCCAGGAATTGCAACCAGGCCAGGGCGCTGATCGGGTGCTTGGAGCAGCGCAAGGGGAAGGCTAATGAGTAGGGTAGTAAACATCCAGTATGGGGCTTTGATCCGCTGGGGAGCCGCACAATGTACAACTCCTGCGGTGAGTCGCCAAATGCAGAGGCGGGGTGCCTCCGGCGGTGACCAGGCTCATCTAGACTGTGACGAAGCGTCGGTTTCGCCTTACTCATGTCTGCCAACAGTTTTCGCGCCACAATTTCTCCCGAATTCCACGGTAAACGCCTCGATTTGGTGCTCGTCGAATTGTTGGGTGAGTCCTTTTCACGGTCCCGCTTGTCTGGCTGGGTTCGTGAGGGGCGGCTGCAAATTGATGGCGTTACCCTCGATAAGCCTGGAATTTTGGTGGAGGAAGGGCAGCACCTTGTGCTCACCCCACCCAGCCTCGAGGTGCCAGAGCCAGGCTCCGCGCTCGAGCCGCTGGTGCTCTATTGCGATGAGCATCTGGCGGTGCTGGATAAACCCGCAGGCCTGCCCATGCACGGCAATAGTGCCGGGGATCACCAAATGAGTGTGGCCAACTGGATGGTGGAGCACTATGGCCCGGATTTGCCCATCGGCCAGGGCGTCGAGCGGCCCGGAATTGTGCACCGCCTAGACCGCGGTACGTCGGGAGTTTGTGTGGTGGCCTTCGAACGTACGGTTTTTGAGGATCTGCAAAGCCAGTTTGCCGCTCGCACCGTGGAAAAAGAGTACCACGCACTTTGCTACGGCCAGGCGCGCTTTCGTTCGGATTGGGTGGACAAGCGTCTGCACGCGGATCCCGTTCATCCCAGCCGCGTCTCGGTCACCAATTCATTTCGTGCAGGCACCCGAGATGCCATGACTTACTGGGAAGTGATGGAAGATTTTGACGGCTTCGTGTTGCTGAAGGTCCTGCCGAAAACTGGCCGCAAACATCAGATTCGTGTCCACCTCACTTCCGTCGGCACGCCGTTGGTGGGCGATCCTTTTTACCGTGCGCGTAACTTCGGCACCGGTATGTTGCCAGCAGGCTGCCCGGAAGTGGATCGCACCCTTTTGCATGCGTATGGCATTAGTTTTGAACATCCAGTCGAAGGTGGGCGTATGCATTTCCGTTCGGATTATCCGGTTTTGATGCAGACGGTGCTTGATCAGCTGCGCAGCGCAAGACCGGCCATAAGTTAGTGCATCATTCTTTCTGTAAATTCCCTCGCACCTCTGCACACGGTCAGC
>ERZ890604.22-NODE-22-length-57946-cov-38.788931_pt1 | contig 57946 bp, 76 predicted proteins | sample MGYA00521097_ERZ890604 | MGnify/ENA primary metagenome ERZ890604 (study PRJEB32303, sample SAMEA104408625) | aquatic metagenome | biome: Brackish water; feature: Chemocline; material: water | place: Baltic Sea | collected 2014-10-26T21:54:00 | depth 120 m ... | reverse complement strand
TATATAACTGTATTATTATATAGTTATATATATAAAATCAAAGTTACTTTTTAGTTTCTTTTTCTATAATATTCAACACGTCTTGTGTTATACTAGCTTCACCTTTAGCGACACCTATATTATATCCTACGACCATAAGGCCAGATATAATAAACCAATAATAATCCATTAATTGCATTGGTCTTCACCTCGCTTAATATCATAGTGCAATTTACTTAAAAACCAGCCTGCACCCACCGCTAACAACATCACAATCATTTCTACCATTCTTTCCACTCTCCTGTTTTCCAATCAACATTTGCCAGCATGTATCCAAGTGACACGGATAACGCCACAAGAATACTCATTAATAATATCATTTTTACCATTATACCTCTCCTATAATTCTGTTATAGATTTCTTTCCAATCTTGAACTCTGATATCACTATACTCATTAGCGTTATGTTCATGGGCTACTAAGATAGGATTTAATCCAGCTTCAAAACCATGTTTAATATTGGCAGGCTTATCTTCCACCCAATAGCATCCTGTGTCTTTCCACTTAGCTAATTCTTTATCTTTATCATCGCCTTGGCCTAATATAGTAATACCTTCGAAAACTTCCTTACCAAACAATGTTTCTAAGTTATACTTACGAAATTCCTTAGCTACATCATTCGATGTTTGACTAGTGATTACATGAAACCTATAGCCGTGATCAGTATATAACTTGCGTACATATTTAACAGCGTCACGTAATGGACCTAAGTTAGCCATGTGAGCAGAAGAATTGAATTGGCCGACCAAGCGATGCCCTTCAGCAGGAAGAATACCTAAGGCTTTACCAATATTATATTCACTAGGGTGTTTCATATCTAAGCCGTGTTTCTCTTTAGCCCAATTAAAGAAGTATGGTTCCCAATCTAATAGGACTCCATCACAATCCACCAGGATAATATTATCTTTCATAAATGTATACGTCCACTGTTGTTGCAAGAGAGATTGGAATATATGATTGAGCGTTATATCTTGCGAAGTAACTCGCTCTTTTTTCGCTCACATTATCTTTCTGCATGTAATATTTTGTCATCTTAGCGATTCGATCGATTCCACGACCAGCTAATTTAACATACAATTTAGAACCAGTTTTCTTATTGGCTGCAGATATTGTCTTTCTAATCTCTGCAATCTTTTCATCAGTAGGATCAAAAGTACCTACAAAACTATTTGAATGTCTTTTCATTATGCAATACCTCTTCTAGCTTCAACTTGATTATCTGATAATTTGTATCGTTTACCGTTCGTTGCTTGAACAATATATGGATATTTTTTAGCTTTAACGTTATATCCAACAACCTTAACTTTACCTAGTTGATTAATATCAATGATATCATTTTCTTTAAACTTAGTAAGAAACTCTAAAGCTTGAGCGTCTTTAGATTGTGTACCGGTAATTTTACCTTCAACAGATACTGTAATAGTATTTGATGTATACCTAATGCCTTTAGATTGCAATTCAACACCAGACTTCTTTTCATATTTTGCTAATAGATCATTCAATTCGTTACGAAATTCTGCTAATGTTGCTTTATTAAACTCTTTTATCTTTTTCATTTTTACTTCCTTTTTTATTGTTTATAGTTCTATTATACCATAGTTTGCAGTAAAAGTACAGGTAAAAGCTGCCTAATTTCAGATTATTTAGAGATATGGTTTTATATCTCCAAAGGGATATATTCAACGCACTCCTGTGTGATCCTGAGTGTTGGCCATATAGGACAACCGTCTTTATGTGCTCTAGTGCACGTAGCGCATAAGTCTACTTTATTTTCCACTTTCATCTGATGCCTTATCTGATCTAGCCTGCAATCTTTCTGATACTTGATCTGAAGTTAACCAGATATCTCTATTGTCTAAGATAGTATTAACCTCAGCCTCTGTTAAGAAGTCTTTATATACATCATGTAATAAGTTAGTACTCCATAAGCGTTCGAATTCAAGTTGATCCATCATCTCACCGCCCTTACCAAATACACCACCTGAGTAGTTATGGAACATAAACATAGAGTGAGGTGATATAAAGTAAGCATCTGCTTGCATCATAATGATTGTTGCAGCACTCATACATTCTCCCTCAATAGAAGCTACAATAGTTGCAGAGCTTTCACCTAAACATCTAAAGAATTGTAAAGCCGTGGCAAGTGATCCACCAGGACTATTGATATGTAAGTTAATAGTATCACTACTCTGTGCATTTCTGATTTGATGGAACATATCAGTATATGCTTCAGGTGATTCAATAGCACCGCTCAAGTAATAATCATATTGAGTACCAATCGAGGTACTAAACATATCCTTTTCATCAGTACCTAATACACTATCCAATATACCCATTGTTTTATTATTGTTCATTATACTCCTTTATGCATCTAATTAATTCACCACTCCAATTATCGCGATGTTCAATGAAGACTTGTGGATCTGCATTATCAACCGCAATGATAGTCACTAATTGTGTAATTGGAATCCCTGTTCTTTCTTCCCATGCTATTGCATAGAATGTTTCTTGAATGAAATAGTTCTTCACCCACTCAAATTTCTTTGTTTTACTAGATGTCTTGTAATCAATAATAGATATCTTACCATCAAAGACTCCAACACAATCCACTCGCCCAGCCAGCTTTAGATGATCAGAATATAATGCAAGTTCTTGACCATACACCGTCGTTAATCTTTTATCAAGGATAGGTTTAATAGCTGAGAAGTCTGCAAGAATATTAGGCATTCCTGCATTCCACATAGGATCGTTGTTAACATATTTCTCTGCCATTTCATGAACGGCTGTCCCGCGGGTGCTAGCACGATAACCTATTTGACGCGCAACATCTTCACCAACACGCTTCTTCCAAGCAGTGATTGCTTCTTTAGACTGCACGCCTAAAATAGTAGTGATGGATGGATAGGTATTTCTACCGTGTTCGTTTGGTGGGGTTGTATAGGTTCTACCAGTATCCTTTGTGCATGATACTAGATCAGCATAGCCTAAATCAATCGGTTCATGTTTAAACATAGTGTATTATTGTTATTGTAATATATCTATTATAACACAAAACGCGGTAAAAGTACACCGTTATTTAAACTATTTTACCAATTATCTAAGCCTGAAGCTCTATTAGGACCTTTAGTTGGATAGTGTTTCTTAAGGCCTTTCATTTTAGCCTTGAAGTCATCATTGGTATTTGAATAGAGATCACCCGAAGATCGAGCGAACGTAGGGGTTGTTAAGAATATTGTACGACAATTATGTTCTTCCATATAAGCAGCTTTATCTGCGTAAGGCATATTGTCTTCCCAAATTTCTTTGGTGTTATTATGTTCGAAGTTATATACTGGCATTATTCATTTAGATGTGTGGCACAATAATAAAAACAGTAAATTGCTATAAGAAATACTGCGATTATAGCAAAATCATTTAGTGATAAAATTATTTCCATATACCTCTTCAACTAATGCTGATGTTAATCCTTTATATTTTAATTTACCCTTAGCAGCATTTTGTAATACTTGTGCATCCATCGGGTGGATTTGTTCAAGCATAGCTTTAAATGATTTAGTTGCTCTACCTTTATCAAGTTCAGTATTGGTTAGCGCTGGTAAATGTTTTGTAATATCCTTTAACGACTGGGTGTGTGCATCGGCCGGGGACCAACTAACACTTTTATCAACGTTTAACTTAATTTTTTTATTAAAGTTAACTTTTAATATATCACGCAAACCAAGACTATCATTATTAGCAATCACTTTCATTTTATCTTCTCTTGTTAAAGCTGCTTCTACTGCTTCTAATACTTCGTATATTTCCATCCTAAAACTCTCCGGCACATTCAATTAATAAATTCATTCGTTTTTCAATCAGGAAGTTTAAAACACTTCCTGCTTTAGGGTATTTATACGTTTCATATTGTTTAATCGAGTCATCTTTAATCTTTTGTGGTGTTCTATCTAGATCAATCACTTCTCTATTTCTCATATAATTTCTAAATACTTCTTCAGGCATAATAGCTTTAAGATCATCTCTTGCATCCCACCAAGTATCAATAAGCTTTTGTCTCATTGGGGTTTGTCTAATCTTATCTGTAAATGAATTATCAGGGCTTAATACATTTGGAACACCATCACCCGAATCACCTTTCATAAGATGTTCAAATGCATATCGTTGAGACGTAGATTCAGGTTTAACCATCTTTTGTTGCATAGGACTATATTGAATTACTTGACCTTGGTGATGCAATTGAATAAAGTCTTTATCCGCAGAAATAATAACAATCTTCTCACCTGTAAGAGGCTCAGATTTGTGGACAACTAAAGCACCAATGATATCATCAGCCTCAGCATTATCTACACGAACTACTGCATACGGGAAGTTCTCACGAATATCATTAGTAACTACATCTAAGATTCTAAAAATCTCTGTCCAGTCTTTACCATCATCAATTTTACTTGTAGTACGTGCAGCTTTATATTCAGGGAATACATCTCTACGCCACGATCGCGCATCACATGCAATTACCATACCGCCGTAGGTATGTTCAGGATATTTAACTCTATACGAGCGTAAGTTATTTAATATAACATGTCGAATAAGCTCTTCACTCAATTCTTCGCCTCTACCCAATTGGCCCATTATAGAACCAATACCAATACCATTAAAATCAACTATTACCATCTTATTTCTCCATTATATAATTCTTAACTGATCCAACCCCTATCTTAATAGCAATGATCCCATTATAAGAATCTTCTCTCAATAACACTTCTTCATTTACTTGCCATACCAACTCGGCATAGTTTGTGTTACCTCTTGTAGTACATAGCTCTATGATTTCTCTTGTAAAGTTTTTCTTTCCTAACTCTTCAATATCTTCCAATAATCTTTTTGATGAACCATAGTAGTCATTCCAGTCTGTTTCAACTATCCTAATTCGTTTATTCTTTCGACCCTTTAAAGGTTTGAGTTTTCTCTTACTCTTAAAATATTTTCTCCCAATATAATCATGACCTGTCTTTAAGTTAGTAATACGATATATAAACCCATAGTATTCACCAACATCTTCTGAAGTAAACTCTTCTCCTTTATACGTCCACTTCGTCGAATCCATCTCGCCACTCCTGCTCTTCACCGCAGAAAGGACAGTACGGAGTGTCCATGTCCATTTCAGTCACTAATACCATTTCTGTAACATCAACATCAACTAGAACTTCATACTCGGTATTACATTCTCTACAAACCAAGTGACATCTCCTGCATTGAATAGAAGGCTTGGAGCTCGTCTGCCCCACCAATATGGTTACCACCAACCCACACTTGCGGGTAGGTAGTTACATTAGGGGCAATCTCTAATAGATCATCTAACTTCCACATAACTTCATCAACTAATCTTGTTTCATATGATATATCTCTATCATCCATTAGTGCTTTAGCTTTATCACAGAATGGACAATATTTTGTTGTCCAAATAATATTCTTCATAAACTCAACCTTTGCTATAAAATTAGTTGGAGGTTGTTTGGGTTCTAATGAACAACCTGCCTAAATCATCAAATGGCTATCTAAGCAGCCATTGCGTAAGTATCTGCGTTTGCGTTTACTTTAGTTGTGTTATAGAGTTTCTACTCTAGCGCCGTTAACCTTCTGATACCTAATCGAAGCCGTGTCATCCCCATCAGAAATATACTATGTTAATACACTTCTGGTGGAGATGGTGGGAATCGAACCCACGTGTTACATATCTCCAATTAACAGTTTACGCTGTTATAAAAGACTCCCACATTGCGCATTGTAAAGAGGCGGAGGAGCCATATTAATTAGGGGGGCACTCGATTGATCCAGAGAATCATTCTCTTCAATCTTTATCCCTTATTATGTCGACCGCGTCTTCGCAATCCATAAGTGGTTCTAAGTTTTTGTACTATGCAGAAAACTCATAAACTGACCCGAGGTAAGCTCTCGGACTTCTTACATTGTTTTATTTATATTGTATAGTACTATTATAACATATTTTAAATCAAAAGTAAACCATTTAACGGTTTATTTTGCAATTATATTGTAAATGATTCTCCACACCCACACTTGGCTTTTGTTAAGGGGTTGTTAAATTCAAATCCTTCATTCAATCCATCCACGACATAATCAACTTCTGTACCGTCAATGAATGTTAATGATTTCGGGTCTACCACTAAACTAACATCATTTGAAATATATTCACTGTCACCTTCGTTCAATTCATCAACGAACTCTAATTGATATGCATAACCTGAGCAACCTGTTGTAGTGATTGCTATACGAACACCTAAGCCAGAACCCCTATTCTTTAGAAACTCTTTAACTCGTTTAGCACCTACTTCAGTTATTGTTATCAATCCCAACATTTGCATGTTATGAGTTTATATACCAACCATGACCAAGCCATGGCTCCAATTACTACTACTACTGCGGTCATTATGCTACTACCTTTAATTATACGCAGCCAGTCGGTTGTGGTAAACCGCCGTACTTTGTGATAGGTTTTAAAGGGCCGGTTAACCATTCTTTAAATAGCTTACCTTTATCAATTCCTACATACTTTGCAAATGTTCTAATTGGTGGTACACTAGAATTCTCATCATAGTATTCCCGTGCCTTTTCAATTTGCATCACTTGACTTTCTGTTAATTCAATCTCATCTTCCTTGGCCATTTCATGCATTACCTCTAATGACCATGTTGTTGGATCAACTAAGTAACCGTTTCCTGTTCTTTCTAACATACTATAAATCCTCCATACTGAACTCTTTATCTTTACTCAAATCAATAGCCGCTACATAATTAACTGATTCTATCTCTTGTGGTGCACTCTTAACATTAGTTGAATCAAGGTAATTGTCTACCCACGGTAATGGATTATGTCCAATAGCAAGACCTAGCTTAGATGGATCTAAACCAATGTTGGTCATTCTAACAGCGAAGATATAGTCCATGTACTCTTTCAGGATATGTTCATTCATACCAATCAGCGGAGTACCTTTAGAGAATAGATATTCAACCCATTCCATCTCTTCTTTATATGCTACTTCAAACATTTCATATGTTTCATCTTCAAGCTCTGCAGCAATCTCAACGAATCCTTCACTCTTATCTGTTCGTAGCATTTTAAGTACACGTTGGACAATATCTAAATGGATCATTTCATCACGTGCAATTAGCTTAAAGATATTACTCGAACCAGCCATAAGTTTAGTCGGTTGCTCAGAGAAACTCCAGTTAGTAACGAAGGTACAGAAGAATCTAATACCTTCAAACATATTAAGAACTAGTGCAGCTTTGTAAATTGCAGTCTTAATCAACTTTTCATCAACTTCAGGGAAAGGCTTCTTCATACCATGATTAACCGCGGTTGAGTTAGCATCCATTCTATCAAAGACATCTGTTGCCCAATCGAATGCGCTTAAAATAGAAGTAGCTCTTTTTTGTACTTCTGAATCTGATGTAATAGAATCAACGAATAGGTCTACATCATTATAGATAGCACGAACCATTTCAGTATAGGACTCAGAATGAAGTAGCTCATTGTTCTGGTGGTTTGTAATATATAACTCCCACTCAGGGTTATTAGATATACCACCATTATTGAACAACTGTAGAGGTGCACGACCAGCACAAGAATCTAATGTAATAGCAAACTTTAAACCAGCTTCATAGATATGCTTACCTGCTTCATCTAGTGATTCAAAGTCTTTCTTCTCTTTAGATAAATCGATTTCATTCTTACTCCAATTACCAATAGCTCTCATCTCTTCAGCGAAGTCTAGTATCCAAGGGTACTTAGGGTCGTGATATGTCTGGATATTTCTATGACATGAATTCTCACCTAAAAATAACTTTGTGCCTTTACTATGTACCGTTTCACCTAGTGAAAATATTTTACAACCCATAATGTATACTCCTTCTTTAAATTGAACATGCACCAGATTCACAACCTTCTAAGATCACTTCACTAGTATTTTCTTTATCTTTACTTCTGATATAATATAAGCTCTTTAACCCATACTTGTATGCAGTAATAATATCTCTTTTAACTCTATTTGAATCTAAGATTTTACCTTCGATTTTGGTTAGGTCATACCATTGATTAACACTCATACCTTGGTCAATAAACTTCTGGAGGATAGCCATTAACTTAATGTATTCCGAACTATCGTTATTAGGGAATTCCCAAGCTTTCATGTAGTAATTTTCTTTATCATAATCAGGCACTAAACTCTTAACTGTATAAGATGCTGATTCAAATGTATCAGTAACACTTTGAATAGGATCAATACCTTGTGTACTGTTACTTACAAGACTCGATGATGCCGTAGGTGGAATAGCAGAAAGAGACATATTGCGCATACCATGTTTAGCAATATCTTCTCTTAAACTTTCCCAATCACATAATAAGTTATTTTCTACTAATTGATCTACATTCTTATTATATGTATCAATAGGTAACTTGCCTTTAGAATATTCTGATCTATCAAAGTATTCACATGCTCCACGTTCTTTAGCTAATTCCATAGAGGCTTTAATTAATCCGTATTGAAAACGTTCAGCCCACTTATGTGTTAACTCTTTTGCTTTAACTGTTCCTAATCTTGCCTCTGACTTAGCTAAGAAATGAGCAAAGTCTGATATACCAATACCTAAGAATCTATAACCTTTCGTTGGCCACTCAGCAGCATCTAACGGATACTCTTGAATATCAATAAGGTTATCTAAGAACCTAACCATCAATTTAGTTAATGAATCTAATCTAGTGATAGTGGCTAACTTGCCGAAATTGACACAACCTAAAATACATAATGATATCATACCATCATCTAAATCATAGTCTCTGATATTATCAAACTTAGTCTGTTTCAACCCATTGAACTTAACTGGTTTAGTTGGCAAGAAGATTTCTGAGCACAAGTTTGTTTGTGTTACTGGCTCTGAGAACAGGCCTTGCTTATTAATGTTATCTAAGAAATGTAAATAGATTCTACCAGTACCAACACGTTCTTTAATTAACTTATTAAAGATTTCAGATGCCGGCATTTTGTTCTTTCTAATACCACGCTTATTCTCATACATCTCGTATGCTTCATTGAACTTTTCAGTATCACCATAATGTTCGAATAACTCAGGCACTTCCTCTGATGAGAACAGCGTAAAGTCTTGCTTCTTCAACAACCTCTCAATGAAAATTGATGGAATGCCGATTGTATAATCAATGAACCTTGCGCGCGTAGTATTAGAACCCTGATTGTTTTTATATTCTAGAATATCCATTATCTCCCAATTGAAGATTGGATAGTTTACTACTGTAGCACCAGTGCGTAATGAATTTTGAGTGAATTGCTTAGAGGCAGCTTCTATTGTCTTAAGTAATGGGAGTGCTCCTGTATGCTTAACGGTGTTGTTCTTGACCGGAGCCATAATACCTCTAACCACTCCCATGTCAACACCAATACCGGCTCTCTTAGATGTCATAAGCGATAATGCATACTCAGAAGATAAGATAGACTCTGATGAATCACCCATCTTAATCTTACAACAACTACTAAACATCTTAAGTTGTGTTCGTACGCCTGATATAATCGGTGTAGGTAATGAGATCTCATCGTCTTTCAATGCTGTATAAAAATCTATAATAAGTTTCTTTCTATTCTTCTCATGAGCAAAGATAACCATTGGAATAATCATGAATGTTTCTTGTGGCATCTCTAATGATTTGCCACTCTTAACATCTTTAATAAGGTACTTACTTTCCATCTGAACAATCGAAGCATAACCTCTATTGAAGTCGTTCTCTCTATCGAGGAATGAACCAAGCTCTTCGATCTCTTCCTCAGAATAAAAGTCTAAAATCTCAGGCGAGTATAATTTGTTCTTTACATTATTTTCAATATACGATAAAAAGTCAATAGGATCATTTGATCCATATACTTCTTTTCTCATATGTGTAATAAGAAGTCTGCCCGCATACATGTCGTAGTCAGGTTCTTGTACGCTGATTTTTTCTGCGGCTGATTTAACTAAGGTTTGGTGGATGTTAACTGTCGATATTTTGTTAACTAATTTGATATGTGCATTTAACGCAGTATCTGATACCGATACATTTAATCCATCAGAACATACTTCTAGTACTTCGTGGATTTTATCATAGTCTAAAGGTTCTAGAGAACCATCTCTCTTCTTGACATATATGTCTAACATTCTTTCTCCAATTCAATTTAAAAATAACTTAATATAGTTATATTATAACACAGTTTACCGCAAAAGTAAACCCTATTTTACATTATATGTAGTAAATAAAATACCGGTGGTAGACTTATATATACTAATTCCAGAGAACGAACCCGCTGGGATAGTGTTACTTAATGATATCACTGAGCCTTTAACCGCGTGATTGGATAAAGTTTCATTTAAGATATAATCTCCAGGAAGGAGATTATGATTGTCTTCATTTAAATCGGGTGCTATATCAGCGCCTAACTCTTCTAATGCATTCATGATAGACTCTTCACTCATGCCAGTCTCTTCTCTTAATAGATAAAGTGCTGCTGCATACGAAGCGATTCTTGATTTACCCAAGGGAATCTTTTCTAAGATACGTTTGATGTTAAACACTAAACGGTGGAAGGTAGTATAAGCATCCTTCTGGTCAGTGGTTAGTAGCTCACTGGCCTTAATAAGATTCTTACCCTCACCATCAATGATACCTTCTTTATAGGCATCCATATCTTTCCACTCAGTAACTAATATTTTTAGAAACCGGTATGTATAGTATAAATCTGCTGCTCTTGATATTCCCATTTATAATTCTCTTAATGCATTTATTACAGTTGAATCTAATACGACATCAACATAGTCTTCTTCAGGCATATAGTTTAAATACACCAGAAAGGTTTTAATCACACTCTTCAATGGACACTCGGTTTTCACCATGAGTAATTCACTAGTGGCTTTAGGTCCGAAGACATTGCCTAATGTAATAATATGGTTGAGTATTAAGCGCTCTTTCAAATCATCATCACGATAATAACGATTGACTAGTCTATTGATGTATTTGAAGCGAGCTAAATCGTTCTTAAACTCTTCAGTGGTTGCCCAGTTTTTAGTCTGGTAATGTTTCGAAGCGTATAGTTCGAAGTTATCTTTAGTCAATTTTAGCATAATATAATGAAGAGGGGTTTATTTCTTCAGTTTCTTTTTCATTTTATTCATAAAGCCATCTGCTTTCTTTTTAGTAGGCTTGACAGCTTCAACTTTAGCTTTTACTTTCTTAACACCGTTAAATTCATCTTGCTCAGCTTGAGTTAGTGACACGATTAACATTGCCGCGCCTTGATCGCTGAATAAACCATCAGATGTTGCTACTGCTGTTTCATATTGACCTTCTTTTGTGTATTCCATATTACTCCTTACATATATCAGAGATCCAAACGTTCTTGGATTCTCCATTTAAATTAACTTCTACGTAATTGCTACATAGTTTATTTATAGTGACCTTCTCACGTGATTCAACAATGTATACTTCATCACCAACTTCGAATAGGTTACCCTTTACATACTTCTCTCTTAACATCGACAAGCGCTTGAGCTTTGTGTCTTGTTTAAATAATCTTGATTCCTTAAGACCCATACCAGATCGAACAGCATTCATCAAGGCTTCTGCTCCTTTAAATTCTTTTGGCATACCCTTAGTGAAGGTAATAAGATCGTTATCTTCAGCAGCTGCTCTAAGTTTAGAAGCTGACATACCTGACACATCATCAGAGTCTGGATCTCTTTCACCCGCCGATACTACTTTAACACCATCAGTAAAGTCATAAAAACCATGCTTACCTTTAGTACCATTATACTTATTTAAAGCCGTATCAAATTCTTTAACTCGGTCCGAACCAACAACAATAGTACATTTCTTAAAACCATCAGCATAAGCTACTGATAATGCATCAAAGAAGTTTCTAACACTCTTATCCATAATAATAGAGCGAGCATGCTTAGGGAACATCTTACGCATGAACTTCACTTTATCAGTGAAGGTCAATGGATTCTTTTTAGTATCAACACTCTGCGATGGATATACCTTATATGTAGACTTACCAGCAGCCTTTGCAATTGCTGTTAATAGTTTACCGTGGCCATTTGTTGGTGGATTAAATCTACCAAAAGAGATAACAATCTCTTCAGAGGCTTTCTCTGTTAAGTAGTGTTCCTTAAAACCATGTATCATTTGCTGGCCTCAACCTCTTCCATCAGATTCCCATCCTTTGATTATGTCTTTACTAAAATTGTTATAACTAAATTCCATACGGTTAACGATCTTATACGCACCATTTGTTAAATGGTCTATGGCAACATAACCTTCTGAGCCTGTCACTTTAAAACCGTTTTTAGTCTTTACAAAGGTATTTATACTTTTTATAGAATCTAAATGAGTGAGTAACATTCTCTTAACAATGACCATATGATTCTGCATATCGAACATAAGTATTAAATTCTTTGTATTATCTTTATTAAACCAATCCAATGCTTCAATCTTCTTAGCATTTTTCTTAGCTTTACCTTTGTCAGACTTAAGCTTTTCAATCTCTTTATCAAAGCGGTTATGGATCCATTGAACCAATTCTTCTGCATGCTTCTTAGTGTTAGTGATATCAGATTGAGCTCTAACCTTAGTGTTTCTAAAGGTATTAATATATAAGTTAATCTCTTTATTTGTTGAAACGTCCTTAAGTGTAGACGAGCTAATCTTATTAAACAATTTACCGGCTGCGGCCAAATGCTGATAGATCTTGTCTGAATCCCCTTTGCTTAATGTAGCACTATGATCTTCAGGTAAATCAGCAGTCTTTTGCCATACCTTACTTGACTTAGTAAAATCATTTAATGCTACCCCAAAGGAAGCACTCAAACCTTCGAAAGAAGATCCGGTATACTTAGTATGCCATACCACGCCAATCTTAGCCGCCAAGATTTCCTTAGCATCCTTTACAGGCACTGCATAAACAATAGTGTTTGGATGAAACGTAATGTAACGTTGGTCATCAATTGTCTCGCCTTTAAGGTCATCTTTAGTGAACATGATGTCCCCTTGATATATACCTTTAGTAACTACTTTCTTTAACTCTGTATAAGCAATTCTAAGCTTAGCAGCAAGATCACCTGATGTATCAGCATTAACGTCATCATGACTTTTATATACTTTAGGGTTTTTGTTAAAGATACCCTTTTTAGCAACAAAGAACTCTCCGTCAGTAGGATCAATACCAGCAAATACTGCAGGAGCACCGTCCCATTTAACTGTTACTGCTTTAGTATCATTGGTATGACCCACTAACATATTCCTTAAATCACGGAGAGCATTAATCGCTGCGCGTGTCCCATCAACACCACCATCAATTACCATATCTTCAATATGGATCATATGTGTGTTCTTAGCTTCTGCTAGATGTGACTTAAACTTAATCATATTCTTTAAAGTTTAATCTTAGCGACCTTAGCCAATTCACCGAAAGTCTTTTTACCAACAGCGTTTGCTACAATGGTCTTATCGCCTTTAACAAAGTTTCCATTATCAAAATAGAATGAGTCCTTTTTACCTGAAGCAATAGTAACTACCGTACCAAATAAACTATTGCTTCCAGCTGCGTTTGGTACGTCGCGTGTAAGCTTCTCACCAGTAGCAGCTTTAAGCTTATCACGATCCATAATACTTAAAGATAAGAAGTCATCGTATGACTTATCATTTTTAATGATCTTTAATATCTCAATAGCCATCTTCTGGCTCATCTCTTTAGCTTCACCTAATAGAATTGCCTTTGCTGATTCTAATAAAGTGTTCATTACACGTCACCGTCGTTTTCAAGGAAGTAACCTAACCACTCAGCATCATCTATCATCACTTTAGTAACCTTGCTGTCGAATTTTTTGAATACATCTTTAACTGAACCAATTTCATCATTATCTTTATATTGCTTTAATACAGCACTTTGGAATTTATCACTACCAATAGTTTTCATGTATAGTTCAAACATCTTATTAATTGATGCACCGTCACGTTCAGTAACTTTTTCGTTAAGCACACTCTGTGCAGCTTCGTTTAAATTGCCCATTTTCTTTTCCTGTTGTTATTATTAATGTATCTTAACATATGCTGATGCATCTTCCGATTTAGAACCAGCATAGTTAACAATTTTAGTGATGAATCTATCAGCCTTAGGTCCTTTATTCAATTCCAGTATTCTACAAACAAATACTGCACCTAATTTACCAGAAAGCCAAGGAGCATCCTTTTTACTTATATTCTCTTCAAACTCTGCCATTGACATTTTAGTTGAGGTGTCATTAATGGCTTTATAGAATACGCTAATAGCTCTCGTATCCTTTTTCTTAGCAATTGCAATTGCTAATTTTTGAATTTGTTTATGGGTTCTCATCTTACGACCAAATACCATTTTAGCAGAATCAATAATAACACCCCAACCAATACCGCCGCCTTTAGCATTTTTATTTATTAGTTCCATCTTATTAGTACCCATTGATGAATTAGGTGCTATACTCATTTCACCACCATCATATGTTACTTTACCAGATTTGGCCGACCAAAATGTTCCTTTATTTGAGGACAATTCGCATTTAACCATTTTAAAGTCAGCAACATCAGGTGGTAATTTGACGTTATATTCATTACCCTGTGCTTTCTTAACAACTTTCTTAAGGGAAATACCAACACAACTTCTATTATTAAATGCTACTAATATAGAGGTATTCAATTGTCTTACGGTAGTAGTGTCTAATGATTTCATATCAAATGATTTATCGATAGCCCAGATATCTCCCGGGTTCCACTTATCATTATTAAACTTGCCAAGATTATTATTAGTAAACGCTAATGACTTAGCCGCGTATATGGCGTTCATCTTCGTTGAATCTCTATGGAACACTTGATTCTTATTAATATAACCCTTTGTAATTAAGTATTGAGCTGATAAGTACGAAGACTCTTTCCAACCATCATCAATACCTAGCATATCAACCATCTTTGCTCCGCCAACATCAATAGATGACTTATATCTTTCAAGGACAACGTCGGTGAAATGTTCAATAGGATTAGTATGTCCTTCACCCAATAGGGCCGCACACCATAAACATTGAGCAGACTCGGTGATTGCCGTAGCTGCGGTACCACCACCAGCGCCCGCTACATCACCACCAAAAGCTTTTGATTTCTTAAGGTGGTTATTCATTATAGGTTTACCAGCCGCGTCAACACCTAAAGCGAAGTTCTTACCATCTTTCTTAAATTGTTCTATGCCAGCTAAGGCTAATTCTTTATCGGTAACCACGAACGGTTTACCTTTAACCATTTCAAGAGGTGTACCCGCTTTAATAAGGCTAATTAATATACCTACTCTTGATTTCTTTGTACTTGAATTGGGTTTTTCTAATTCAGAAGCTGTTAAGTTTGTGGCTTCAACCAGATTAAAAGACTTAAATGATATCATTATTGTGCATCCATCCAAGCTTTAACTTGAGGGTTGTTAGGTAATTTACTAGACCAGGCAGCAATCCTTGAATATACTTTAGTGATAGCCGATGGGTTAGATTCTGTTATTGAGTTGTCTATAACCCAAAACCGTTTGCCGAATAACGATTGAAAAACAGACTTGTTACTCTGGACATCTTTCCACATCTTAGTAACAAGGGAAGGTCTTAAAGATCTTTCCCTTGCATTATTTCTATCTAGGGCAGTTTGCTCATCGGTATCAACGAATACCATTGCAGTCTCATAGCCTAACTTAGTGAAGTCATCAGCCATTTTCTTAATAGCATTAGCTTTAGCACCAGTACCATCAATAACCATACCCAATCTACCGTCGATCGCGTGGCCTTTCTGCTTCATGGTTGTTTTCTTTGCTAAACCTCTAACGATATCTCTTACATAGTCCTGACCTGCAGGCATATTAAGATCTAATAGAGATTTCTTCATAGCTAGTTCAAACGCTGAATCGGAATTAATGATTTTGTAATTTAAAGGCTTAAGACCGAGGGTGTCAATTATATACGACTTACCTGAGCCAGGACCACCCGCCATAAAGATAACATGGAAGATTGATTTGTCGTTTTTGCCTTCGTCTAAAAAGCTTTTAAAATTATGCATAAGTATATTTATAATTCTCCTAAAATGTACATCAGACTAGGATCAATGATGAATGAGTTATCAATCATCCAATCTTTATTAACTAATACCTCAGTGGTTTTCGTCGATCTATCATCTAAAGTAAAGGTTACATTCTTATGAATAACACCGTTAAACGTAAAGTCTAACATAACCATAGGTCTCTCTTCTAATCCATTGTTGCCGTTTAATCTAATCTTTTTAATACCATACAGCTTCATTGTATATTCACGGCCGTGAGATGTAAAGGTTACTTTATCATTTTTAACTACAAGATCGTTGGCATGCATAACAAGAGTCTTAACAGAATTACCAGTATCTAATTTGGCCTTCATCTTACCAAACAAATCAAATTCAAATACTTCTCTAACACCAATCGTAGTTTTAGCTTTAATCCAATTAGCTGAGTTAGTTATGGTTTTAATGACCTGCTTATTAATAGATGATCCAATAGTCTTTTCGATGCCCTCAGTGCCTGCTGATGAATTCACTTCAAGTACTAATGGATTACCCTTATTAGGAATAAAATCTACCCCAACCCAATAACCACTAACGGCGTTAGCAGCTGCTAGTACAACTTCCTCTTCTTTCTTAGATAGCTTATATTTTTCAGTGGTTGCACCTTGCGAATAATTAGATCTAAAGTCATCATCTGGCACGTTACGTTGCATAACACCAATGATTTCACCATTTAATACATGCACTCTAATATCAAAATCTGACTTAATATATTCTTGCAATAACAAATCAGAGCTTTCATCAAGCTTATATAATAATTGGGTAATAGATTCTAAAGCTCGCATACTCTCAATAAGTAATACACCAACACCTTTAGCACCGCGTAGTGTTTTAAGAATAACTGGGAATTTAGTATCTAGTTTGTTAAATGCTTGCTCAGGGTAATTGGTTTTGATATTATCACCAATAGCAATTAAGGCGGTCTTAGGTTGAGCTACACCAGCCTCATCGAGGATAATTGACGTTCTGAATTTATCAGCACATATCTCATTACACACGCGGCTGTTGACCGTCATGATTTTTCGTTTTTCTATTTGAGATAGTAGGTCTAAATAAGAGTCTTTAAGGGTGATTGACCCACGAACAGCAACGACGGTATCTTGGGGGGATATTTCAAATCCCTTCTTATCATCGATGTTGAATATCTTATTGTCTTTAAGGTAGGCACCTTCAAGATTGACAACATAAACTTCACCACCGGTTTTAGTCATTTCGGCAGATAGGCGCTCAACAGTTTCAGACTTAACGTCTTTGGTTAGTATTACTAGTTTCATAAGTCTATTTATAAACTTTTAATAATAATATCTAAATCTTTAATATCGCTGTTTTTCTTTAACTTTCGTAGTTTAATAGGGACTCGTTGCATAACCTTCTCGGCATCAATGGTACTATGATGAGATAGGACAGTCATCATTGCAATAACATCACCTATCTCTTTTTCAAGTTCCTTTATATGTTGTGGGTCTGAACCAAACCGTTGAATCTTACTAACGGCTTGAATTACCTCGGCACATTCTTCAGCTAGGATTATTAGGGCTTCGGCCACTCTTATCACCTATAACATAATCACCTGCTTTCATAGCATCATCTAACACAAGCTTTAGAATTTCACCAACACATTCGTTGAATCTTGGAGTGCCATGAGGATCTTCATCTAAATAATCAACCACATCATAATCAAATGAAATAGATTCATCATCTTCATTCAACTTAATAGCGTCATAACTATATACAACACCATGATATAACCCACCTTCTAACTTAATAAACCATTGCTCTTGATCTAAATCCTTCTCAACGAAGGACCACTTATCGTAATCTTTTTCTGCTTTCATAATAATCCAATAATAATTCTAATAATAAAAATGGTAACCACATCGCTGCCAAGACTCCAGTGACGATAATAACTAATACTAATACAATTAGAATAGCTATTATGTTTAATCCTGTAATTACTTTTTCAAGCATCTCTTTGAATGCGGCTTACGTTTGCATCGGTATGAACCATGGCTTGTTGCCTTCTTACTAATCCTATTACCGTTATGGTCTCTTTTAACTTTTATACCATCAATTGCTGTTTTACTCATTTACTTCTCCTGTTCATTTCAAATACGCTCTTCACGTTCTTATACTTATTTCTTATTGCTTAAGCATCAGCTTCGGTCAATATAGCCTTTAACTGTCTTTTTAACTTATTATATTTAAACTCAAAGCCTTCTGCCTTTTTCCTTTCTTCTTCATAGAGCTCTTTGTAGTTAGGCTTTTTAGTAAATAAGTTCTTTAGCCTTTCTTTATAGTTATTAATCATTTTTTCTCCTCTAATAAATACTCAATACCAGCTTCTTCAAATAATTTTTTAGTTAAATTACAACTATCTTCCCAACCTGGTTTTATCTCTTTACATTGGGCAACCACTTGTGTAATACCAACTTGAATAATTGCTTTAGCACATTCATGACATACACCTAAACCAGATATATACATTGTAGATCCTTGCAATGATTGGCCATTTAATGTAGCATTGTAAATAGCATTCATTTCAGCATGAACTATTAACTCATACTTACGCTTTTTATCATTATATCTATTAGCGTTATCTCTGATGTTTCGCGGAAAGCCGTTATAACCTTGTGATAATATTTGTCCTTTGTTACCTACAACTACCGCACCGACCTGAGTTGATGGGTCTCTACTCCAACTAGCAACTTCATTACAAATGCTTAAGTATCGATTAGCCCATTTCTTAGTATGTATCATAATTTAAAGATTTTATCAATAGCTTGAGCACACGCTAATGCAACTTCAATATGTTCTTTTTGAGTTCCATTCTTAGATCGTAGGTCGATGTAATGAATCCAACTTCTAATAGTTCCATTCATATACATCCTACTCATAGTGTTACCTTCAGGCAATACTGCTCTGGCTTGTTCTTTAGCAATACCATTCTCAATAGCCCAATTATAAGCGTTAAGTGCATTTTTAATAACGTTCTCTTGTTTAATTCTCCACATAGCACTTAACGTTGCATCATCGTTTTCAATAGAGTTCTGTCTATTCTTAGTATCTTGCAACCTAGCTTCTCTTAACATAAATGATAGGTCCTTAGTAGGATCGGCATATCGTTGAGAGAACTCTTGGAAAGAAAATGATCTATGTCTTAAGATTTGACGAGCAATATCTCTTGTAGTTTCAATTTCAATACAAGCACTCACCATCTCTAATGGAGACCAATGTTGGTGTTTAATCAAGTACCCAATTAACTTATCAGCGGTCTCTTTATTAAGCTGGTTGGATGGATTACTTACTCTAGCGCAGTATGCAACTAAGTCTTTTACGTCATCCAAACCTTCTTCTTTAAACTCTTCTGACGGTGTTGAATAACTCACTAACGTTGCCTTTGTTCTTGTGTCGTGTGTTACTGGTGTTGCTACCTTATCCACTGTTTTTATATTATTTGTTCTTTTCATTATACGGTAAATCCTTCAAAGTTGTTAGAGGTACTTGCTTGAGCAGTACCCAAATTTAAAGACTGGGCAGAGTCTTCGACATCATACAATCTCATCTTAGCTCGATCAATTCCAACGACAAATTTCTTTGTAGCTCCTGTTGGATCGTTATATCTATTCTTTAATTGCTTCACCATTATTTGATTTAGATTCTCCAACTCTTCAGTAGAGATTAAAGCAAACATTAGATCTGCTGTTGCTGGTAGACCAAATGATTCCGAAGTATCTTCAAGTCCTATATCTGAATTACCATAACCACCACGTGTTGTTTGAGTCGCGGATAGTATAGGTAGGTTATTCTCAATAGCCAAGCCACGTAGCTCTTCAGCAATGGCTTTAACATATTGATATGACCCACCAGCACCATCTGCTTTCATTCTACTACTAGAACAAATGTTTAGATAATCAATACAAATCAAATCTGGTATGAAGTTCTTCTTTAACTTCAACTCATTAAGTAAGGCTCTGAAGTGAGAAGCATTAGCAGCACCTGTAGGATATTCTTTAACAATCAACTTACCAATACCACCGTTAGCAATCTTATGTAACTTCTTATCAAACATATCTTTACTTAAGTTCTCTAACTGGTCAATAGGTACATTCATCAGATTAGCATCAATACGTTCAGCAACTCTTTCTTCGGACATTTCCATAGATATGTATAACACATTTTTCATCTGTGTTAAAGCACCTGCAGCTACATGACACATAAACAAAGACTTACCTACGCCCGTGCCTGCAAGGGCAATATTCAAACTCTTATTAACCAATCCACCTTTAGTGATCTTATTAAACATCTCTAAATCAAACGGTAGATGCTCTTCATCTCTATGGTAGAACTCATAGCGATCATCAGAGTTATCAATATAGTCATGACCAATGTTAGTATCAAATGAAACAGACAATGCATCACTTAATAACTCGGGTAATGCATTCTTTTGAAGTGTGGCATGCTTACCATCAATAATATCAATGGATTCCATAATGGCAAGATAAATGGATCTATCCTGACACCATTTCTCAGTTTGTTTCGTTAACCATTCTGCATTAGTATCTTCAATCACTTTATCCAAATCATTAGCGATAGCAAACACTTCACCGATTTCATCTTGATGTATATTACCATTCTTCTGAAGCTCAATATTAAGTGCTTCAACGTTAGGCATTTTACTATATTCAGTAACAAACTTAACAATCTCATTGAATAAAATCTTATGAGGACCATTAAAGTATTTTGGTTTGATATGAGGTATTACTGTTCTAGTATAATTTTCATCTTGAATTAAGTTACGTAATATTAATGTTTCTAAATTCATTCAGAGATATCACCTTTAATCATAGCGGCATGGCCGATTTCATATTTATTCTTTAAGAAGTCTTTGAAGGCTTGATCTTTAAGGATAGGTTCCCAGAACTCACCATCTAAAGCCTTAGCTCTTATCTTGTCCTCAGAGACTTCACCTGTTGCAGTATCCACTTTTGAATACCAACCCATAGTAGGCTTAACAATAAATCCACCTTCAAGAGCTGCATCTAATAAACCAGTGTATCGATCAATACCACCTTCCCAAGTTACAGAGATAGGAATCTTACTCTTCTCTTTAACGAATCGTGACTTTTCAATATTAACAATAAAGTTATAGCCTTTAATATCTTTACCTTCTTTCTCTTGCTGTCTACCAATGATCCAGATATTATCGGCACTATAATAAATTCCAGTTCCACCAGACACAACAGCTTTAGAGAACATCTCCATTGTTTGGTATGTATGATTGATGGCAATCATTGGAATATCTCTCATTGAAAGATATGGCGTACACATTCTAAATAAACCTTTTAAGGCTTTAGCACGTGACATGTCAGCAACACTCTTTTCATTCTTAGCATCTTCCATTTCTTTCTTAGATGCAAGGTTACCAATAGAGTCAATAACAATAATAACTTTATCTTCTTTCTCGATAGCTTCTAACTGATTTACCACATCAAACTTTAGCTCTTCAACATCAGTAATTGGTGTATGTAATACTCTACCAGTGTCAATACCAAAGCTCTCAAAGTATGATTGAGGGGAACCAAATTCTGAATCATAGAATAACATAATAGCATCATCATGTTTCTTAAGATAAGCTGCAGCCATTAATAAACCAAACGAAGTTTTAAAATGCTTTGATGGTCCGGCAAGTACAGTTAGGCCTGATGTTAATCCACCTTCGGGATTACCGGACAATGCTACATTAATCATTGGGACTGGTGTAGACACCATATCCTGATTAGTGAATAGCTTAGATTTGTTAAGGATTGCCGATTCCTTAATTCTACTATTCTTCTTGAGTTTATCCATTATACTCATATTATTTCTCCTTTTTCTAATTGATAGATCTATTATAACACAAAACGCGGTAAAAGTACACCCTTATTTTAAAAATTCTTCTATCAACGGGACAATACTAGCATACTTCATTCATAATCTCCTTGAATACATTATTTGAGTCTTGGTGATCTTTGTAATATTCAAAAGCCATTTCTCTCCACTCATTTCTCATTACATTATCACTGGCTAGTTTATTTATTTGGTTTAGCGAGTCTTGCATGTTATGTTGATCAAACCAGATTGTTCCGGTGTTCTTGTCATTAATCATGCGGTTATCAGTAGATCTATGGGTGACTAATCTACCGTACTCAGCGTTAAACACTGGAATAGTTCCGGTACATACAACCTCGCAGTGTGTATATTCAATAGAACGATATATATATTTCTCTTTCATTCTAGACAATTGATAACCAAAACCTACTCTTGACATACGATGTAACAAGTCATCATTGATATAAGGACCAAATACATAAGCATCTGAGCCATATTTTAAATCAACATCTTCAATAGGTATTTTATCATTTACATATGAATGAAAGTCGCCTAGAGTTTTAAAGTCGATAAATGCAGGTGATCTCTCAATACCTTCCATCGTAACTAAATGACCTTCTTTCTTAAGTAACTCTGTAAACTTAAACATCTCTTTGTATCCTTTCCAAGATGTTGTTCTACCAATCCATTTATGGTGAAGTGGATCTTGTTCTTCAATATCTTTCCAATACTTAGCACGTACTGAATCAAAATCCATAGCCGGTTGGAATGTTCTTACTTCTCTAGCGTCACTCCACAACGTATTAGTATATTCATCTACGATCTTAACAAAGTCATTGGTTAATGAATGGGCATAAATATATTTAGAAGCGTTGATAGCATCTTCCTGACAAGCGTTACGTCTAATAGACAATGCTGAATGATCATGTTGTATTAACATAATATCAGTGGTAGTACTAGTAATAACTCGTTTAAAGTTCAAGGTTGCATTTTCATCATGTGATATAGATGGAAGTGATTCAATAATAACAAGATCGGCATCATTGCACCGATTCAGTACTACTGTAGCTTCATCATCCTTTTTGAATTTAACTTCAGAAACATTAAATACATGTGACTTATTGCGACTCCACTTCTTATCAGTAAGTGCAATGATCTGTGAATCATATCCATTCTTGTTTAACCAATTATCAAATTCAATCGTGAACTTTGTTACACCACATCCTTCAATACCTCTTCCCATTAAATGTATTATCTTTTTCATTATACCACCAAGTTAAAGTGTTTTTCATATACATGGAGATTCTGTACTTGCCAATGGATATCACCAGTTGATAACTCATCCGGATGATCTTCATGTAAGTTAATGTATTTAACTAAAGAGTCTAATACATGCTTTTGCCAAGCGTAATCATTCTTATAACCAAAGACTACGTCATTAGATCTCATTTGAACAACACAGTGGATTTGCTTATTTCTGATATAATATGTAACTGCATTAGTACAGATGAAGTCTGACATACCACCTTTATCGAATTCAGTCCAAACCGATGGGCGATTATAAACCATTTCAGCTCTTCGTCCATCAGGGTTGTTAACTAATTCATTTCTAACATTAATATATTGGTTATGATATTCTTTAGAGAATATTAACTTGCCATAGTTTGAATTGATATTGCCGTGTTTATCCGCAGCGTATTTCCAAGCTGCAGGAGCATCACGTTCGTCACCATAAATGTCATTGATATTAGTTGACATACTCTCATACCATTCAATCTCTTTAGCAATATAACCATTAGCAGGTTTACCGAAAATAGCATTCTCATCAGCAATAAAGGAAGCTCCGATTAATTCAATAGTCTTAGCTCCAGTCTTATCAATAGTGAATTCCGCTTTAGCTAAGGCCTGCTTGAAATGTTCTCTTATATCATGCACTACCATATAGTCTCTCATTTTGTTTCCTTATAAATTCGTTTAAGCACACGTTCATCATTCGCGTCAAATTTAGATAAGCGACTACATATCTTTTCACCAAAATCTAAAGATTCACCCATTGTTTTGAAAGACTTACCAAAGCTTCGTTGTGGATGTCGCTTATCTTTAGGTTGATAATTGTCAACATAAAACCGGGTGGTGTATTTGCCATCTTTATTATTATGATAAATAGCAATCTTTTGTGTGCTGTCTACATGTGTATAGACTGTTGGAAACATTATATCTTGTACTACAAACATTATTTTTCTTCTCCTTTATAACGATCATCCATGTCTTTATGCTCATGATAATACATTAGTAATATAGCCATCTGTGTTAATGCATGTGTTAAGTGGGGTTTACCTGATTCAGGATCAAGATCTTCACCCGCCCAAAATGCATTAAGGTGACGTTGAATAGATGAATAGGTTCTTGACCATTCACTATAATCTTTCCGCCAATCATTCATACCATATTTCTCTGCACCAAAGCCAAAGACTTCAGCCATTTGCAATAACACTTCTGGCGGGATAAGTGCTATGTTTGGTTTACCATTATCTAGTTTCATTTTTACTCCTGTCTATAGATCTATTATACCATAGTTCTCGGTAAAAGTACACCTTTTTTTTAATTTTGTTTGACCCATTCTCTGCTGTTCCAATGGTAACGTCCAACATATGTATAATCCGGATTGTATATACCTTTCGTTTTTGATGGACTATACCATACTTCTAGAATTGTAGGCCAGCCGGTCCAAGCTTGCTTTACAAGTTCTCCCCATTTAATAAGGCTACTTTCTAGATAATTCATATTACCTATAACTTTGACTTCAATAGGATCTCCAAGAGGATTACATACATCTCTGAAGGGTCTGTCGTCGTCTGAATAACCGCAGTGAGTCATTAAGAATTGCTCTGCAGCTTGGCCTCTTTTAGTTTGCCATACTAGATGGCTCAATGTTCGTTTAACCCATTCACCATCAATATATTCCTTTTGCGCTTTAAAGCTTTTATTGTTTTTAGTTAAATTGGCTTCTTCTATAGAACGATTATGCCAATCGTCGTAGTCAATTTCTGTTAAAGTAAAATCTCTCATTTGGTAAACTCCTTTTTAAAATGAATGAATACTACTTGAACCATTTGATTCAGCGTAGTCGATAGCGCGTTGAGCCTCTTTATCAAAAGGCCTGTTTTTATACCAATTGCCAGTATCACTATCAATCTCTTTACATAGAGTAGTGATCTCGGATGAACTGATTGGATATTTCTTACGAATAGCATTACCAGCAATAGACACCATAATGGCATACATCTTTGAATACCATCCGGTCTCGTTAATATATCTGTATTCATTAACCATTTTCCTATTAACAAATGGGCAATCTTTATAGTTACTCCACGATATATCAGTGTTAGTCAATATTGATTTGCGATGTGCTACGATCTGCTCTCTGATTGCATGCGGGAGTTTATCCATAAATGAACCCCCAGTCTTTTCTACATAATCATGCTTTAGCATAATAGCATTAGGGTTCATTACATCACCTTTATTTGTAAAGATGAAGTTGTCTGCACCAGCGTACGTAGCAGGTATGTAGTACATGCGTGATAGATCCTTTGTTTGAGGATCACCGATATCATTTAATTCTTTATTGAGAGCATACCAAAAATGTTTAATCTTATCAGCTGGAACATCACTACTTAAAGGGAATACCAATCTAAACTTAAGCTTCTCTTTAGTAGACGATGCTGTAGAATAACATACATAGTAATACTCTTTAGTTAACTCTTTTAAAATCTCTTCAGCATTTTCATCAACATCAACTGCAGCCCAACCAGCCCATGATACTACATTAGCATTTGCTCTTGTAGTATCGGGTAAATAAGTTGAAGGTGTCATTAACATTGCTGATTGCTTGTCGGGCAATGGCTTTTGCGATAACAAATACAACATGTCTTCAAATCCTTTGAATGTATCAAAGGACATCTTCTTGTTGGTTTTATTATCGTATATCGATTTGTAAAGAGTTAGTGAAGGCATTATACTACGTAAATAAATCCACCATGATTACCTATGTGATCTGGTGCTGTCCAGCCTTCAGGTTTAATAAGATCTGGTAGTCCTAAAGGATTGGGTCTCCCTTCTTTAATACCAACCGACTTATTCATATTAGCTTTAAGAACATTGTTCCAGGCTTCGTTAGCATCAACTTCCATTAAGTCTAAGGTACCAATAGCAAATACACACATATCAATTAAGGCATCTACCATCTCCTCAGCATCATTTGCTTTAATAGCATCTTTAAACTCATCCACTTCTTCTTGGATGCATTCAGCTCTAAATCTAATAAACGATGACAGTTTACTTACATCCATATCTTTTACTACTTTGTTAATTCCATATTTGTCATGCATCTTGTGCATGTCTAGTGGCCAATTTGTACTCATTATATTTTCTCCGTTATATTCTATTATACCATAGTTCTCAGTAAAAGTACACCCTTTTAAAAAAAGTTTTCTAAAGTGAATTCTGGTTCTGCTTTCCATCCGATCGAATCTAAAATCGGCGTTATCACACTCATATATGTCTTATCAAATTGCATATCATAATCTATATATGATTCTAACTTAAGTTGCTTTGGTAGATAATCAATGAAAGAGATTACATTCTCCTTTATTGGATTAGGCTTCTTAAGATAGGTGAATTTAATCTTGTCGCCTGGTGTAATTAGATTCACACGACGTTTAAGTCTATTCTCTGTAATAAAATTGTTATGAAGGAGTGCACCACGAACATGAATAGGTGTACCTTTAGAATATATCGTTTCGCTATCCTTCCATTTATCAAGCTCGTTAACACCACGAGGGAATGCTACTTGCTCTGGTGATGCTGACACGAATACCTGTTTAAAGTCTGCAATTTGTTTTTGAACACTTGCTTCGTCCTTAGTCATAATCGTCGTGAATAAACTCTTTAATTCATCACGGCATATCTCAGGTGTAGATGACTTGATTGCCTCAATACCCATAATCTTTAACTTGGGCTTAGTATATCGAACACCTTCGTTATCATGTACATTTAAGATGTAACGTTTCTTAGCTGTCCAAATACCTCGATCAGCAATAACTTCTCTACCCATGGCCATTTTATTAGTGATACCACCAAGCTTAGAATATAGATCATCATAAGCGTTAACAAGAACATTCTCCAATTTACCACTACAAACTTTATCAAGGAAGTCAACAGGGTTAGGAGGGTTAAGCTTATGTACAAGAGGACCCAGGTTGACGTAAACACTATCAGTGTCAATAGCAATAACATAATCAGTGTTTCCATTTGTCTCCATTAGTTTGTTTAAATATTCATTAAGATGTTTCTCTGCCCATTTGATCGTGGCTTGTCCAGATAATGTTACGGCAGTGGCAATACGTATATCAAAGTACCTAAACCATATATTACCCATAGCACCATACAACGAGTTTAAAAGAAGCTTGATCGCTAACTGATTATTACTAGCAATAGCTATTCTTTTCTCAGCTTCATAGATTGCAGTCTTATTTGTCTTATCACAATTCTCTAAATCCTGCTGTGCTTTTAACATTTTTTGTTTAATTAACACACGCTCTTCATACATCTCTTCAATAATACGAGGGAGTACACCTTGCTTAGAAGTATCGAATCGTACACCATTAGCGGCTAGTGCCGTATCAGGTCTTGAGTTCTTAACTTTATTATCTAATATAGTATCCACTGTCACTTGCAAGTCTTTACCCGCAATGATAGTTTCAGGACTCATGTTATACTGCATAATGATCGAAGGATAAAGCGAGTTCAAGTCAAACGATACAACCCAGTCATGCTTGCCGACCATAGGATCTTTAACATATCCACCCGGATAAGATTCTTTCTTATGAGATTTTGGTTGAGGAATAGCTATGCCAAGCATGTCTAGATCACGATAAATAATTGAATCCCAAATAGCAACAGTACCCATAACATCGTTATAGTTAACACCACCTTTGTATGCCATTGTCATTGCAAGTGTAATAAGACCTAACTTATCCTCAAGGCGATCAATCAACTCAACGTCTTTAATATTATAGTCAATAAACTTTTGATAGTTCTTTGCATATAGTATGTTAAGATCACCGAACTCTTCATAGGATAACTTCTTCTCGCCTAATTCAACATGAGCAATATGATCTAGTTTATACGATTCTCTTGGTATATGAGTAAACTTCTTATATATTTCAAGATAGTCAAGAATAGTTACACCTTTTAACTCAAAGGTTTGTCGTTCATGACCAAAGGTTTCAATCTTTCGTTCAACGATATCACCCCAAGGCGATAACTTCTTCATTACAGTTTCACCACATACAGATGCAATTCTATTTACAAGATATGGTATATCAAAGAAACGTACATTCCAGCCGGTGATGATATCTACATCTTGCATATGAATAACATATCGCATAAGCAATTCTTTCTCATCATTACATTTAGTGTATATCACTTGGTTGGTTTGCATATATGACTTCTCAACATCATATTCACCACAACCAAAGACATAATAGATATCATCAATGTTATTCTTGCATGTGATTGCAGTCACTTCTTGATCTGCTATATCAGGGTGAGGGAAACCGTCTTCGAATTTTGTTTCAATATCGATAGAGGTTATGTTGATATGTTTAGGATCCCATTCGATCTGGCCAGGGAATTCTTGATTCAGATATTGAATAGCATAATTGGTATTACCATATATGTTAAACTTGTCGACTCCAGAATATTGCTTGACAAAGTCTGAAGCTTCTCTCATTGAACTAAAGTTGATAGGTTCAATGTTACTCCCGTCAAGAGATTTCCATTTAGAAGAAGTATCTTGTGAGGTTACGTAAAGAGTAGGTTTGAAAGGGACAGCACGTTGGACACGCTTTCCGTCTTCATAGCCGATATAGCGAATTTTACTGCCATATCGATATGCGTTAGTATATAGTTTTTTGTTAATCATGTATCTATTATAACACAATTAACAGCAAATGTACACCCTTTATGTAACTATTTTTGTATCATTTGTTATAATACCTGAAGTAGCTTCTAAGAATTTATCAGCCATTCGAGATGAAGGATTAACCACAAACATGATATCCTGTGTTCTCAGTGGTAGAGTTTTAAAATCCGCATAGGCCATATAAGGCAAGAACTGAATCTTGCCATCGGCTGTTGGAAGGATAATTAGAGGGTTTTCGATAGTTACATGGTTTTCGTTAGAGTCTGTTATCTTGCATAAAAGCTCTTCGCCTGTTACTAGTCTTACGATTTTTGGGTCACTCATTAGTGTTTCTCCATTATGTATAATATAGTATACAGTATACAGTTTAGTGTATACTGTAATGTACTATTAGCCTAAAAGCAATTCTTTAGCTTTAGCGGTGAATTCACCTAACTTAATAGTTTGGGGTTTGTCTTCCTCTGGGATCGTGTTCTCTAATCCAATTAGTAACACCCCATCAACAATATCAGCACCAACCACTTTAATAGTCTCAGCTAAAGTAAATGATCTTGTAAAGTCCCTTGATGAAATACCCTTATGGATATATTCATCGCCATTTGCGAATTTATCTTTAGTACCGGTAACGGTTAAGATTCCCTTCTTTAAGACCACATCGATTTCATTTGATTTGAATCCAGCCACTGCGATTTCAATCAAGTAATGATTATCATCTTTCTTTACCACATTATATGGCGGGTACGATTGTTGTTGTTTAGGGTTGTTCAACGAATTGAATAAGTCGTCGAATCCAAAGAATAGATCTCTTTGATAGTTTGTCATACGTTTCTCCTGTTAAGCGAGTTTTAATTATAGTGACCCTCTTGGATCACTGCTACATTAAGGCACCCGAAGCATGCCTTAAATTCTATTTTATGCCTATGTTGTACTTAGGACATAATTCCCATTTGGACTTATCCTTATGGGAAATAATTTTAATCTGGTTAAGAGGGGCTGTATCGCCAATAACCTCTACTGTCTCTAATAAACCCCAATCGGACATTAAGGTAACAATTGTATTACGTCTACCAATGTCATTCTCCGTTAGGTTAGATGGTTTACCGTCTAACAAGAATAACTCTTTAAAGTGGGTAATGAAATATCGTCCTTGTTTATGAAGGATGTGACATGACTGATATAGTTTTGAGTCCTTCTTTGAAGCAACTCCCATTCTAGTCAATGTCTCCCTGATCTTTAAGAAGTCATCTGGTTGGGCCAGTGTTACTTCCAACATCATATCTGGATTCCAATTTACTATCTCATCATTTAACTCCACCATGATCTATACGTTCCTTTATAATTTTCAACTGATTATTAGTTAAAAGCGGAAGAACGTCTCTGGCCTTTTCATTCGAATACCCGTAGTATTCTTTAATACACGTTATATCATCAGACTCAGAAGCTTTGTTCCACTTCGAGAAACGTTTGCGTTTCCTGATAATATTTATATAAAATGCAAATTGCAATTGTCCATCAACATGTGCTTTCATATTCATTTCATTAGCATACAACACAGTGTCGGGAAAATAAGAAAGACCGCGGTTAACCATAAAGGCTGGATAATCTTTATTAGTTATTACAGTGTCTTTAAAATGATACCATTCATTATTATTAATAGCATTCAAATAAGAGAACGGATTTTTATCTAAAGCATTGGTGTTACGATTTAGTGTCATTTAAATTGTCCTTGTGCCATAATCTCGGTAAGACATGCAACAGTATTTAGTTCATGATCGGCAACGAAAGCATCTTTATATGAGTAATCTGCAAGTGTCATAACCAATTGAGGTATATAAGAAGGATCAACATACTCTAGCATGTTATCATAAATCATTCTGAATAACTTAGCACTCTCCATATCAATGTTATCCACAACCCATTTACGCATACCTTTAAAGTTCTTTTTCTTAAGGTCAACCATAAGTTCTTTAATAGACGTTTCTGATAATGTCACTAGAATGCCTGCATCAATAGTACCACCAACACTGTACCGTTGACATTCATTCAGGACACGTCTCCAGTCAGGCATATGTTTCATGATTAGTTCAGCCACAACTCTATCTTCGTACTTAATTTGCTCAGTTGTTAAGATAGTCTTAAGACGTTCCATGAATTGGCCGGCCATTATAGCCTTTGAACCAGTATTGAATTCATACACAGAACACCGTGAGTGCAATGGTTCAATGATTCTATTCTTGAAGTTACAAGTTAGAATGAATCGACAATTGTTAGAGAACTCTTCAATGAATCCACGAAGAGCTGGTTGAGTAGATTGGGGGTTAAGGTAGTCAGCTTCATCAAGAATGACTACTTTATATCCTCCCTGTAATGAAACAGTCGAAGCGAACTGTTTGATTTTACCACGAAGTGTGTCGATGTTTCCATCTTCAGAACCGTTAATGATTATATGATCAAGCCCCATTTCATTACAAAGCGCTCTGGCTACAGTGGTCTTACCAACACCAGCTGAACCAGTAAACATCATGTTTGGAAGCTCACCACTCTTGATTATTTGTTTAAATGTAGTTTTTAAAGACTCATCTAAAATACATTCATCAACAGTGGCTGGGCGATATTTCTCAACCCATAAAAAATCATTTCTCATTCACATCTCCATAGTATAATTAGGTGGTTGTTTCACGCCCATTACAACCAAAATGGAAACAAGGAAAGGAGCTATTGAGCTCAAAAACCTTTGCGTTAACTTATATCTATTATAACATAATACGTGCTAAAAGTACACCGTTATTTGGACAAATCTTCGAATAAATCTTCAATGTCATTGTTAGTTGCTTGCACTTCTGCCATATTGGCTTTATGCATAATATTAGCAACTTTTTTAAGTACTGCTTTATTGATACTATATTTCTCAGATAGTACGTTCACTGTCTCTTTAATGAATTCACGTTCACTGTCAATACGAATCATTGAGTCAATAACATCACCCATCACTTTCTTCACGTCTTGCTTATCACTCTCTAACATAATATAATTCCTATAATATAATTTGGTGCACCGTTTGACCGGTGCGGGTTCTTACTACATGCCTTCTTTATCAGCATCTTCCTCAGCATCAGGTTCTGCTGGCTTATTAGCATCAAGGAATGCTGTTAAACGATTACGTACAGTACCAACATCGGCTAATTCAGCACCTTCAAAGGCACCTCGTTTAGCCACAATGTCAATAATTTGTACACATGCCGCGATATCTTGTAAACCAATACCTGGTGCCGCTGTCTCTTCTTGTGTCTCTTCTACTTTATCTGTCATATTATACTCCGAATTTAGATGATTTTTCTAATGCTAACCAATAGTCAACATTGTCTGTGGTTACCTTTGATATCATTTTCGAAGCTACTTCGAATTTATATTCATTGGCTTGGTTAAACTTAAAGTTGTTTATGTTAAAAACAAACTCAAAGTTCTCTTCAGTATCAATAGAGCAATTGGCAATATTGATACTAAATTCGTTTGAAGTTGGATTATCGCGATCAGTTACAGTTAACTTCGTCCATAAACCACCTTCAATATTCTTTGTGATTACCATGTCATTAGCTTTCAGTGCACCAGATGCTTTACGTATAGAAGCAAGTTGGCTATCTGTAATGGTGAAAGTGAGTGCACTCTCAGGCATAGTAATATCTTTGTCTGATGTAACTAAATTCTCTACATCAGAGAAGAAGTATTTAATTGATTGAATACCGTCAGAGAATGTCACAAACTTCTGAGTATCAGAGAATGTCAATTCAGCATCATCGAATAAGCTATAACAGCTTAAAAATTCTGGCAAATCATATACACCAAACTTATACGGGAATGCATCTGTGATATTTGCTTTAGCCATTACGTTCTTAGCGATCGCAACACTTCTAACAAATCCTTCTGTGCCAATAACAATATTGCTATTGATAGCGGCGAAGTTCTTTAAGACTTCGACCGTGCCATTATTTAATTTCATTTTCTAACTCCTTTTCATTATTTAAATCATGCTCATTCAATGCTAATAAACTATAATGCATGATCTTGATAAGGTCAGCTCGATTAGCTCCAGCCTTTTTACCATACCTTGCAGCATATTTAATAACGTTACCTAAACAAAAGTCTAGGCCTTTTCCAGTCGCAGATATAAGATCCATTGACTGTGTACCATCGTCACTGCAATAGTGTTGATTGTACGTCTTATTTATATAAAGAATAAACTCGTTTAAAAGTTTATCTTCATGATATTTGTAGTTTGTTTTATTTTCCATAGATTCTATTATAACACAAAACGATGTAAAAGTACACCGTTTTGCTGCTTATTTTTTAATTATTTTAAAGAGTTGAATCGTATGATGTTGTACCAACGTTTGAATCGAATTCAGTAGTTGATGTATCATTTGGATATTCACCAACACCAGACACAGTAGCATCAACCTTTGTGTAAAGATCAAGGAAGGCTTCTTTAGTATCATCATCAAATCGATTTACACATAAAGCAATTGCCTTGTCTCTTTTTCCGAAGATTGAAAATGTTTGAACAATGTGACATAGTCTGCGGGTAGAGATAATCTCATCCACGCCACCATCTTCAAATGTTTTTCTGATCGTGTCTGCCCAACCTACAAGTAAATCATTGAATTCTTCATCAACCTTTTCAAATTTTTCCATATGTTTTGTGATGATTTTCTTTTCAACTGCAGGCGCTGGGTAACTCTGTTCAACAGTGATAGTGAATCGTTCTAAGAATGCTTCATCCAGAATTGTAGCTGCTGTGAATCTTCCATCATCAGAACCTTTACCTTTAGTGTTTGCCGTAGCCAATACATTGAAACCATCTTTAGGTGTTACAACCTCACCGGTCTTTTTAACAAGAACTGGTTTGCCTTCTAACACACCTTGTAAGCACATGATCTTGTTAGTACCTCGATCAATCTCGTCTATAAGAAGGATTGCACCTGCTTCCATTGCTTTAAGTACTGGACCTTTTTGGAACACCGTCTCACCGTTAAGCAATCTGAAGCCACCAATCAAATCGTCTTCATCAGTCTCAGGTGATATCTGAACCCTTACATATTCTCTGTTAGCTTTAGCACATGCTTGTTCAACCATGAAGGTTTTACCATTACCGGACAAACCAGTAATGAATGTTGGATAGAACATTTGTGATTTAACAATTTTAAATACATCTGAAAAGTTACCCCATTCAACGAAGGTTTTATCTCGTTCTGGAACAAATACTTCATCGTTGCTTACTGATGAAACACCAATGTTCTTAACCGGTGCAGTCTTTTGTGATGTCTTGAAAGGTACCATTACACCAGCCATGTCGTATATACCACGTCTAATCTTTGGAAATTCGTTAAGTTCTTTATACACTTCACCTGGAGTCATACCAACATCAGCACCAGCAGCAATCACTTGCTTAGGAGATAATTCAGTCTGATCAGCGAAGTTCTCTTGTAGTTTTTCTATTAATTTTTTATTCATTTTTTACTTCCTTTTTTATTGTTTATAGTTCTATTATACCATAGTTTCACAGTGATGTCAGACTAAATGCGAAATAAAAAGAGATATGGTTTTATATCCCTTTGGAGATAGCGTGTCCTGTGTACACATAATATATTGATGTTGGTGGTTATACACCCTATGCAGCTACAGCATCAGTGATTTTATTAACTAATTGTTTAGATTGTTTGTTAGACTTTGAAAAACTTCTGAACTGTCGTTTAATATCGTTAATCTTAATATCATTACCATTTTTATTAGGTTTAACTTCAAATTCATCATCAGCCTTTTTACCAACTTTAACAATGAAATAATCATCATAACCACCACACTTTTTAAAGTTCATAACACCAACATTATTAAATTCTTTAGCTAGTCCATTAAAACCATCATGATGGAAAGCTCTAGGATCATCAGTAACAGTCTTATAACCATAATAAAAATCGTGTCTATTTGTGGCTAAGAAGAATCCAATCATAGTTGATTTAGTGAGCTCACCTAGAATCTTAATAGTGCTTTCAGTAAGCTCTGCACGAGACTTGCCAGAAATAATTTTAGATCCAAATTTAATTCTTACATCTTCAATATCAATGTTATTAGAATTAATATGATTATGAGAGTATTGATTAGCTACTCTAATTGCATCTGCAATGCCGTCGGTTAAGATCATTACATTCATGTTCTGAATTCCAGTCTTAGCTCTTAATGCGTTAATCAATGGTTCACATGCAATAAGACTTTGAATAAGAGGAGTACCACCCATGCTATCTAATGCACATGTTGATGATTGGGTGTAGCCACCAGCGCGGTGATATGATCTCACCAATTTAACCGCAAAGAGATGTTTAATACTCTCTTTGAATTGAACTCTATTTAATGATGATGAAAGTATTTGAACTAACTTCAATCCTTGAATATTTTCAATATCATTATCACCTATATGGTCATCAGTAATGCTATCAATATCATCTAAAGTATTTGTCGATCTATGGCCTGATGTGAATGAATAAGCTTCAAAGGGAATATTAACCTTTTTACAAAACAAAGCAATAGTAATTGTCTGTGAAATAACATCACTTAAAATACCATTCATAGAACCTGAAAAATCAAGTAACATAAAAATGCCATGTGATTTAGCTTGTGCTAATCTATCAACAGTAAGAAAGATATCTTCTGAGTATTGATATTGGTGAAGCTTATTCATATTCAATGAGCCTTTCTTAGCTTCAGTACTTCTTGAGTATTCCCAAGCAGCCTTCTTGCGTTCAAACTCTTTAGCCATCAAATTAACAGTCTTGTTAATTCCACCATTTAGAAATTTTTCAAATTCTGGTTCAAGCTCATTAGATGTATATGCTGAAACACCATAATTAGGAGCATATTCATTACGGGCTTTTCTTAACTCTGGGTAAGAAACAACTAATCTTTTAATATTGTCATAAGAGATGCCAGAAGAATATAAAGGTTGTTTACCATCTTCGTTTGTATCAAGCAATTCACTTTCATTGTCTCTTTGGGCTTGATCTGTTACACTTTTTTCCTTGTCGCCGCTTTGACTTGTGCTGTCCTCATCGTCTTCTTCAGTTTGATCTTCGCTATCACTACCAGCAGTAGAGTTACTTTGTTTATTTGTATCTTCTGCTTGTTCATTTGTATCTTCTGCAACTACTGTAGTTGCATGTTCTTCATCTTCAGCATAATCTTCTCTATTAGCTAACCAATCATTAATCTCTTGACAAGCATCTAAAACGTCTTCCCAAGTTTCAACAGCCATTGCTAAATCAACAAACATTTGTTCAGTTTCATTAAACACTACAGGTGCATAACCTCTACCTTTTGAATGAATATTTAATTTATCCATAAAGTTGTATTTGGTTAAGTCTTTACCAACAGTACCAAATAAGTTATCATCAAACAAAACTTTATAACCTTGCTTGAATGCTCTGGTGATACCCGGATATGTTCTTTGAATCTTCTTTTCAATTCTGATGTCTTCAATGATGTTAATCATATCACGTGGCACACCCGGGATCTCTTTTTCTGAGTCGTGCCACCCGTCTGCAGGTGTATATAAGGCGTGTCCTACTTCATGTCCTACAAGTAAGTCATGAACTGCTTTACCTTTGTCTGCCCAAAGTGGAAGATTTAATACGCGATTGGTTACATCGAATGATGCTGTCTGATAGTTACCATGTTGAACTGTGAGATTTTCTTTAGCGAGTAACTTAGCTAAATAATCCTGTGATTGTAAATTCATAACTACTTCCTTTTTTATTGTTTATAGTTCTATTATACCATAGCTGGAGATAATATGTTGACTAAATGCGAAATAAAAAGAGATATGGTTTTATATCTCCAAAGAGATATAGATGTATATCTCCAAAGAGATATGGAATTACACTAGTGCAGAGAAGTTATTAAGCTTTTTAAACTCAATCTTTGACTTAAGCTTAGACTCTAATAAGTCTGGCTTGTGAGAGATAACAAACGTATTAGTATTCTCATCTAAAGAATATAAAATTTTCATGAGATTGTCGACACCATCTGTATCTAGACTTGAGTCAAATGTTTCATCAAGTATTAATAAATTTGTGTTAGTAGAATTTTTCATTTGTGCTATCTTACGCCATGCAAATAATAGTGCCAAATCTATACGTTGCTTCTCGCCTTCAGAGAAGTTAGCATATACAAATGAATCTCTATGGCGACTCTTAATGGTTTCAGAGAAATTCTCATCTAAGTTAAATGATACAAAGAAGTCTAGTGTTTGCAAATATTGATTGATTAACATATTCATTGCAGGTAAGTACTCTTTAATAACCTTAGTACGAATACCGGTATCTTTAAGCATCTCACTGGCTATATCATTATATAACATCTTATCTGATAACTCGTCGAAGGTATCTCTTAACTCATCAGCACTCTTCTTTAATCTATTAAGCTCAGTAATATCATCAGTAACATCAGTGATCTCATAACCTTTATTGTTATGTTCTACCACCATATTATTAATCATTTGCATGTTGGTCTGGATACCTTTGATCTCTGAACCTACACTAGTGATCTCCTGGATGCACCTGTGTAACTCACTAATGTTACTATCCACACTGCTAATATTATGTGAACACAGGACACGACTGTCTTCTAGAGCCTTTGCAGCATCCTTTACGCCTTCCATTTGTTGTATTTTAAGATCATTTGTGATCTTTTGGTTGCACGTTGGGCACTCATTATTTGCCTCAAAGAACCTGCTCTTCGTAACTAAGGCCTTTATGTCACTTTTTATCTCGCCCATGTTCAGGGTTAAACTAGTCTTTTCAGAATTGCTTGTATTTAAGCCACTTTGTATCTTTGCTAGATCACCAAAGGCTAACATCTCTTCTGTCTTCGCCTGCAAATCATTTGCACAATTCTTTAAGTCTTTCTCAAGATCTAATAGATCATCAGCCTTAGATACCATAGCTGCTTTATTCAAACTATCTAATTTATTAACATGATTCTGCTGATATATTATCTTACTCTTTTCAGCATCTAATAGCAGCTTAGTGTCTTTAAAATGACTTTTCGTATCTGTTGCACGATCCTTTAAGATGCTCTTCATCTTAGAAAAAATATTAACGTCAAGTAAGTCCTCGATGACTTCACGCCTATGGTGTTGTGGTAATTGCATGAATGGCACAAATGAACTTGACCCAAGAACAACAATCTGATGGAATGACTTATGATTAAGCTTTAAGATATTTTGTTCTAAGAACTTCTGATAATCTCTAGTGTTAGCACTCTGGTCTATGATCTTATCGTTTTGATATATCTCAAAGATGTTTGGTTTAATACCTCTTACGATTTTAAACTTGTGACCAGATGTTTCAAACTCTACCTCAACCAAAGCACCTTTACCGTTAACCGAGTTAATCAATTGGTTCTTCTTAACATTCCTATGGGGTTTACCAAACAAAGCAAATGATAATGCATCTAACATAGTAGATTTACCAGCACCGTTATGCCCTACGATTAACGTAGATTTATGTCTATTCAAATCAATTGATATCTCATTAGCACCTGTTGATAAAAAATTCTTCCATGTAATATTCTTAAATGCTATCATTGGATCTCCATATCTACAGCTTCGGAATATAGGCTATTCATGAGTGATTTTAGTTTACCTTTATCTAAATCTGTATTAACTGATTGGATATAGTCTTCCATTAATTCTTGTGTGTTCTCTACATCTTCAAGAGATGTTTCAACGTTATCACCAAGGAACTCTTTAAAATTTTCAATGATCTTTAACTCATGAGTATTCATTGTAGCTAGCTCATCAATGAATTTGTCAAACTCATACGGGTTACACTTGTTCTCGACAATAACTTTAACAAACTTGTCCTTTAACGATGATACATCATATCCACCGTTGCTATAGGTCATATCTGTATCATCATAATAAACCTTCTCAAACATTGTGATAGGGTTAAGAACTGCTGTCATCTCATGAGTTTCAGTATCATATACATGAAAGTATTTAGGATCATGTGCATCATTCCAAGTAAACTCCATTTGAGCACCAAGGTATTTAATATTACTGTGTTCAGATTGTGTATGATAATGACCTGAATAGACACTGTCGTAATGTTTAAATAATGTTCCATCCATGCCATGCGGTGCAGCAAATCCTTTAAGAACATCGAATCCTTTAAGTTCTAGATGACCCATGAGTATACCACTATTCTTTTTAATATAATCGACAAACTCAACGTAGTTCTCTTGGTTGATCCAAGGTATAAGATGTACGCCATGTAATTCAGTGGGATTTTGTATAATACTTACATTAGCAGTATAGTAACCTAACAGCTCCTTTAAAGAGGTGAGATCGTTTGAATTCTTATGGAAGACATCATGATTGCCTGGAATGATATCCATATGAATACCATTATCCTTTAAAGGTTCAAGGAATACTTTTCTGTTATGATTAAGTGCTTTAAAGTTAATATTCTTACGATGATCATAGTAATCACCTAAATGAAAGATGTCAGTGATATCATGTTCTTTTAAATATGGGAAGAATATATCTCTATAAAATTCCTCTTGGTATTGCATAAAGATTTCTGATGAGTTTCTTACACCGCAATGCGTATCATTAAGTATTGCTATTTTCATACTGTAAACAACTCCAAACCCTTTTTCTTAACTTCCTTTTCTTCTTTAGCAAACTCTTTGATAGCCTCATCCTTAATACGGATCTTAGATATCTTCTCTCTCAATGTACTAATGAATGCACTATCAACAGGGCTATTAACATCAATGCCAACCATGAATTGTTCTACATCTGCGTGTTCCATGAATCTATATTTGATATCGGCTTGTTTCTTTTCTTTAATGATACGTCTAACAAATGCAAAGTAAGCGATTTGAGTGAAGTAAGAGAATGCATTGGGCTTACCAGTTCTTGTACCAGTTTCAATATTATAGTTGTATACTGCTTTAAGACAATTCTCTACTCCATCCATTACCATTTCATCCCTATAAGTGTATCTTACAAAGTTAGGTTTATGGCTTAATCCTTCACAGATTTTCATAAAACATATAGCAATATAATCTGTTACTTGTGGGAGTTTATCGGGAGTGTCTTCTTGTGCTTTCTTATAAGCGGTGACGTAATCAACTACTGCATAAGAGAAGTCTCTGTTGTTTACGTAATGGGGTTTGTCTCTTGGTTTGATCTTTTCAGTCATGATATAAGTCTCATTAATTATAAAGTTATATAGATCTATTATAACATATTTCTTACTAAAAGTACACTAAATAGCTGTTTATTTTTTATTTTAAAAATAAGTGATAAAAGGGTGTACATTTACCGTAAAGTGTGATATAATAGACTAAGTAGTCAAGCCAGGATAGTACTATATATTTAATGGAGTACTTTAGATTCAGGTTGGATATTATCTTCTATTATATTATTAAGTACTATTTTCATATACTGAGCCTTCATATGTGTATCTACAGGAGATTCAATAATAACATTCATAGCTTCTAATATATGTACTCTACCACTGGCAAATGGTATCCATGGAGTTAAAACATAGTCATGTTCAGTAGATGTAGATACAGTCATAGGTTCTTCTAACCCGATACAGTACTCGTTATCAACATCATGTGTGTATGATATAATTGATTCACCACTCATTAATTTAAAGAACTTGATTGGTAGTTCTTCTAATGTGGTTGGTAGTTTATTGTCTTCTTCCATATATGTATTTATAATAGCTCCACCTGGTGTATTTTAAATCTAAATTTCTGTTTAGCATATATCTTAATCCGTTCAGCACTATGGTTAAGAGTATAATTTTTACGGCTTTTCCAATGGAGATCATCAGCAATATCATATACTTTTGCTGGTTGACCTGTAGCAGATTTACGAAGAACACGTCCAATACTCTGTAATACTTTGATCTGAGACTTACTTGGAGATGCAAAGATAATGTTATGGAGATTCTTAATGTTAATGCCTGTGGAGAATGTGCCTAAACTTGCTACTATGATTGCATCCTTTTCTGTCTCTGTAATAGCTCTTACCTCCTCGCGGGTGTCTGCGTCTGTCATGCCTGCTACAAAGAATATTCTTCTATCTTTATGTGCTGCATCAGCAATCATCTTATGTAATGGTATGCCATGCTTCTCTACAAATTGAAATAGAACTAATGTATTACCCTTCTGATCTAATGCTAGATTCTTAATAAATTTATTGCGAGGATCATAAGAGACAATGTGCGAGATTTCATCAGGATATTTTAACTTGGATATTACCTTACACATTTCCTCAGGGTGCTTCAGGAGCACCACTTCAATATCTAAATCTGATAAGTGATTGTCATCAATCAATGCTTTAGTTGATGTAACATTATATACAGGGCCAAACAAACCTTCTAATACAAGCTTATGTGTTTGTGTACCATCAAGTGTACCGGTTAAACCGAATCTATACTCAGCCTCGGAACACTTCGTAAGAATAGATATTAGTGATTTAGCTTTAAAGTTATGTGCTTCATCTCCTATCACCATACCAAATTGCTGAAAATATTCTTTAGGTAACTTATATATGCTTTGCCATGTAGAGATATAGATTTGTGTATCTGCATTCTTGTCAATACCAGCCATGATTTGGTGGCATACATTAGGATTAAACGTTTCGTCATCCTTGGAATAATCAGCAAAGTCACCATACATTTGTTTAACGAGTGATGTTGTAGGTACAATAAGCAATATCTTCTTACTCTTATTATACTCCATGAAGTATCGAATTAACAAGTATATGATTAAAGATTTGCCTGAAGCTGTAGGACTTACCAACAGTCCTTTACGATTACTCAATCCATATTTGACTGCATCTTTCTGGTAATCTCTAGGTTTAATATTGCCTAGCGGTAATAGATCCACCCAATCTATATTATCATCAAACGGTTCTTGGTATGGCACTTCAATTGAATATTCACGTTCAATACAGAATTGCTCTATGTATTTTTGAAGTCCGCTGTATATCTTATTAGTTCTTAAATCAGCGAGCCTGATTTTCCCGTCCCAAAGCTTATTACGAAATGCAGGTGTGAACTTTGCACCTGGGACCATGAATGTAAAGAACTCGGATAACTCCATGAGTATACCTCTATCTTCACAATCGAATCGCAGCCATGCCTCATCTATTTTAGTTAATATTATTTTACCGTTTGACATAATCTATGTTCCGGCCTCAAACTTACGCCAATTAATGATATTACCTATGGTTTGATGTCTCCATCTAATAGTATCTAATATCTCTTTAAGGGTCTCCACCATAACTGCTTGGTATTCTAATTTCAACTGAGCTTCTTGGATATCCTTATCTGAATTATACCAATGATTTAGATCACCTTTGAGTGGTTTGTTAAGTCCATTGAACGGGTCGTAATCCCATTTTCTAATATCCATTTCAGATTGCGACATCTTCCCATTATAATACATAAATTTATCTTTCAATAAAGTGTCGTATTTGTGCTGTATTGTTTTCTTTTTGAGTTTGGCTACGGTAATAAGACTCAAGTATTTTGAGTGCAATGTAGCGTTTTTGATTGTTGTGTCGTCTAATTTAAACTGGTCGATGACTCCATCAACCTCCCACATTTCAAGTATTTCTTGTATGTCCATAATATAACCTTCATAATATATAACTTATTTATATACTCCAAAAATTAAACTATTTCAAAGTATGAGTAATTAAACGAAACAACCGCAGTTAAGTATTCCACGTCTGTTGTTGTTATATCAAAAGGTAATGATGAAAGGTTTGTAGGATAAGCATCAATAAATCTAATCTGTTTAGTTAGGAGATTGGAGCTCGATAGAATATTAAGAGTTAAGTCTCTTACGTTAGCCGCACTGTTATTGTTATCCACTTGATTATATAACCAATCATAAATCTCTTTATAATTGATTAGATCTTCATCAACTAAGAATGAACATTCAAAAGCACCATACGTTATCTTATCTGCTGCAATTGCAATAGACCTAGATGGGGTATGATATGGAGCTCCGTCGACTGTAACATCTGGGAGAATCATAGTTTGAACAGTAAATTCAGCTGTTGGGTAAACTACAGTATCTAACTGTAATACGAATGAGGTTGGATTTAAGTAATTTGGCATGTTATTATTTATACGTATTTCATGCACAAAAAAGCCCCAATTAAGGGGCTCTCACGTTAAGTTGTTACTTACCTATTATAGGTTAGTTACAGCAAACGTTTGGTAGTACGTGTTAGCACCGTCAACACCCGAAGTAAATGGGTTATGAGTTACGCCGTAACGAGTCTTGAAACCAATCTTAGGTTGGAAGTCATTCTCACCAATTGTCTTCATCATTGATAAAGGAACGTATGGGCAGTAGAACATACCAGCATCATAAGCGTTAGTACCTTTATAACCAACAGTTACATAGTCAGTTGCAGCAAATGGATCAACATATAACTTGATACCACCGTTAAGTGTACCAACAAATAAGTTACCATTTACATCAGCAAGACCAGTCGTTGCAACGTTACCATACTGGATTGAACCTGTTGCATTTAATGCAGCAGCTACACCAGAAGAGATGATAGCAAAGTTACCCTTACCACGTCTTGTAGCGATTGCAATTGCGTTTGCAGCCTTATCAAAATGAGTAATAAGTGATTTGTATACTTCAACTTCCCAACGACCGCTAGAAGTACCAGCAGCGCCTACAGTAGCGTTAAAGTCAGTAAATGCTACAGCTTGTGCATTGATTTTCTTAATCATCTCACGGTTAATTTCACCTAGAATTTCAGATGAAAGGATGTTAGCCAATTCAGTTTCAGCATTAAGACCGTGTACAGCTTTAAGGTCTTGAGCTAATTCCATTGTGTACTGAGCACGTAACTGACGAGATTCAGCTTCAACGACTTGCTTCTCGATAGAGAAACCCATTTCGTTGTAGTTGTTACCTTCAGCTTCTAGCGTAGTCATTCTTGCACCACCAGCTTTACCAGAGAACGAAGTATTAGGTTCGTTAAACAATGCTTCAGTTGGAGCACCGATCACGTCGTCAGCAGTACCTAGTACAGCATCAACACCAGCACCACGAGTACCGTCTGAGTAGTTTGACTTCATAGCGAAGATCAAGCCAGTAGGACCAGTCATTGGTTGAACACCAGCAATATCAAATGCTAGTAAGTTAGGTGTAGAACGACGAACTAATGAGATCATTACTGGATCCCAGTTGTTAATCGCGCCAGTTGCGTCAGTACCACCAGCAGCCATACGAGTTTCGTTAAGGGCTTTCTCTTGGTTTTCAAGAACGATTGCTGTTACTGCACGTTTGTGTGCGTCTGTAATAGTACCTGCATCAGAAGCATCTAATACTGGGTTCCATTTTTCTTGTAGTTGTGTTGCGTTTAATTCCATGTGTTTTCTCCTATTAGAATTATTTAGTAGATGAAATAGCTGATAAGTATGATTGCATTGAATCACTTATTACCGTTGCTTTTTCACTTTCTTCGCTGATTGCATCGATTTCCGATACATCAACTTGTGTTTCGTCTTTGTTAAGGTAAGACTCTTTAATTGTCGCGACTTTAGAAGCAAAATCAGAATTGTCTTCAGCTGTAACAGCTTCAGCTAATTCAGTTAATTTTGCAGCTTCAGTAGCAGCTAAACCTTCGCATGCTTCAGCAACGATAAACTTACGTTCGAAAGCTTTAACTTTCGCTGATAATTCCATGTTAGCTTCTTGACTTGCATTTAATTGATCTTTAGCATCAGATACTTCTTCAGTTAAGGCATCAACAATTTCAACCTTATCTTCTGGTACATTGATGTGATGTTCAACAAACACGCCATGCATTGCGTTGATAAATGACTCTGTGATTTCAGACTTAAGAGAGTGCTCAATAGCAACTTCATTCTCGGTCATCCAATTCTCAACAACGTAGTTAAGGTAACCATCTACCTTATCAACTAAGTCTTCTTTAATAGCTTCTACTTCTTCAGTTAAATCAGATGCATAACGCTCTTCTAATTCAACAACTGTCGTAGCCACTTTTGATTGTAATGCAGCTTCAAAAATAGTAGCAGCTTTAACTTTAAAACCTTCTGATAATGAATCTTCGCCTTTGGCAAGTGCATCAATATCTTCTTTGAATTTGTCCTTAGACTCCTTCTTAGTTTTAGCTTTAGCTTCTTTCTTCTCGTTTTCTACTTCACCTTCTTCGTCATCACCGTCTTCATCTTCATCTTCTTCTTCCGATTCAACTTTAGCTTTCGCTTTAGCTTTCTCAGCAGCTTCAAAGATTGCATCCAATGCATCTTTATTTAATTCTTGTAAAGATGCATTAATTGCAGATATCGTACGAGCTTCTGTTAAGGGAGCTTCTACTTCTGTATTAGTTTCCTCAACAATAACCTCTTCAGCGATGTCTTTAATTTCTTCTGACATATTATTTACTCCTGTTAGAGTTATAGTTTAGAGAGGAAATGTTCAAATCCAGTAACTTCAGATGCAGTGTTATCCACCACTTCTTCTGTTAATGTTTCCATCATTTCAGTCTCACCTTCTTCAATTGTTTGGATATAATGACCTGCGCCATCCATTTTCCAATCAACACCTTCCATAATGCCATTTACAAATGCATTAGGTGCTGATGGATCCTGTACGATGTCAACAGTTGAAAGCATAAAATCATCTTTCACATAGCTAACACCATTTCTATTTTCCAAACTTCCCATACCACGACTTGAAACACCAAGTTGAACACCACCTTCGACCAAACCTTTTACGATCTGACCCATTGGGGTATCTAACACTAGTGCTTTACCAATCACATTATTACCGTCCCATTTAAGTTCGGTAATTCTGTGACTAACTTTATCTAAGTTGATTGATGGACCTTCTGGGTGATTTAACTCACCAACGGCCCTACCAGTCATTACTTGTTCATTTACATATCTATCTACTGCAGCGGTAAGAACTTCACGGGTGTAAACACGGCCGTTTCTATTCTTGCCTTCCGCTTGCATAAAAATTCCTTCGATGTAGACATTCTTCTTACCATTCTTTCCTTCGGTAATTGAATAGCCTAAACCTTCATTTGTATATTCTGCTATTAGTTTCATTTTGGATTAACCTTAGAAGCTCTTAATATAACATCACGCATTGACGTTGAGGCTTTATCCATTGTAACAATTTGATCCTGTAAATCTGCAGCATCATCACCTTTACTAAGGTTATCAATTTCTTTCATTAATTGCTTAATCAACGATTGCATTTTCTTTAAGGTTTTAGCTTCATCCTTACCTTCTAATAGATCTATACTAGCTTCATGTAAATTCATGTTATACTCCCATAACCTTTAAAAATTCTTTAAGACCTTTTTCAGCATCTTTAACTGATTTAAAAGTATCTAGTTTAGTTTCATCTACGTATAGAATAAACTTGTTGGCGTTACCAGTAATAATAGCATTAACATCTTTGCTCTTGCCAAGCTTGCTAATCTCCTTTACTATAGTCTCGCCCTTAGGCAATTTCATTTTACTTTCTAATAAAGTATTAAATGATTGTTTAAATGTTAGCATCTGCCTTAGGTTCCTCTGTGTTAATTGGCTCATTAGAACCATACATGTCATTAGCGATTACCTCTTTACGAGCATCTAAAGCCACATTCATCTTGCTTAACACAATACTATTAAATGTGTTATTAGATGCTTGGGCATCACCTTTACCAATGTCATCAATTAAATCTTTAATATTCATTATCTATTCCTCTTGTATAATATATTTATATAAATGTATGTTTCTAATCCATTAAATCAGCATCAACATCTTGATCGCCTTCTGAATCCATTTGCTTCTGCATCTCTTCTATGTCTTTATCATTCATATTAAGAATCTTCTTCTTAACCCATTCTTGGGAGAAGTAAACACCAACATATTCGTCCATCATTGATAGACTATCTAATCTTTCTTTAAGTATCTCTGATTCTTTAAGTTCAGCATAATAGTTATCACGTTCATATTCAACGGCTATCTCATGCTTAATAGTTCTCCAATCGCTTGGTACAATAATCTTCTTAAGAATCAATTGTCTCTTAAGAACCTCTAAGAATAAGCCGGCAAATCTATTACGAACACGATCAATAAACTTCTGGAACTTAAGCTCGTCTCTAGTAACTTCAGATGATCTACCAATATTAAATGTAGAGTCAGCTTCTAATCTTGAGGCAGGTACATTTAATGCTTTATATAATTTCTTTTGGAAGTATATAATATCATCAATCTCACCTAAGTTCTGACCACCAGGAAGAGTATCAATCTCTGTACCTCTACCGCCTTCACGACGAGGTAACCAGAAGTCTTCCATAACTGAACGATGAGCCTTCTCATCTTTAATAGCACCAGTCTCTGCATCGTACACAACTTTATTACGATACTTATTCATTGTATTGTTTAAGTACTCTTCTGCTTTACCTCTTGGTAAGTTACCAACATCAATATAGAATATACGACGTTCAGGTGCTCTACTTACTCTGTAAATAACTAATGAATCTTCCATCATAGATAACTGATTCATTGGCTTTAAAGCTTTGTGGAGGTAACCAATTACCTTATCACGTGTATCATTTAATAAACCTGAGTTGATTTGAATGATAGCATCTGTTGATATTTTAAGACCTTCAGAGTTTGTAACATGTTCTTGCTCTTGGTATAGGTAGTATTCACCAACCTCTCTAACTAATTCTGCGTTAGTGTAGGGATCAATAACCTTTTCAATCTCTTTAATCTTGCGGATTTTAGTAGGGTCAATAAGCTTAAGGTCTACAATACCAGTACCTTCTTTATCACCAATCACTACATGATAGAATAAGCGACCATCAACATACCATCGCCTGAATAAGTCATAGCCATTAGATGAAAAATCAAGGATTCTAAGAACCGCTTCAAATTCTTCATGGATTAATTTCTTAATGTTATCTGGTTGTTCTAAGTCATCAAGGTTTAATGATACTATTTTGTTATCATCCGATACCGTAATAGCTTCATTAGTAATATCTTCAACGGCCGCATCAATCTCAGGGTAAACAGAGATCTGTCTATACTTGTATATAAGATCTGCATCATTCTGGAATTGATCACCTGAAATATCAAGGTACTGACCAAAGTAACCACCCGATGGAGATATCTGATACGCACCATCCTCGTTATCTTGAACGAATGATTTTGCTTTAATTTTTTCTACCGACTTTTTCTTCTTAAAAGAAAAGCCGAATAATTTATTCTCTTCTGCCATAATTATATTGTTGTGCTCTTTTATAAAGACTATAGTTATTTATAACCTTTATAAAAGAGCCTTCCGAAGAAGACCCCTTTAGTTTATTGATTAAGTAGTTTTATTGCTTTCCCAATATTGTACTTGTAGTTCAACAGTGAACTCTTCAATTGTATTTTCAGTATCATAAGATAATTCAATTGCTCCAAGATTAGTTGGAAAACAACCTCTGATGTTATAACCTTTAACAACCGTACCATCTTTATCTAACTGATCAATGATCATGTCAGACATGTAATCATTAGGGTTAGTTAAACCAGTGTTGTTGTTATGTTGGTTAATACCATTCATCCATTGTTCGAAAGAATCACGAACCGAGAAGTTTGTATCATTAATGATAGTAATTGTCCAAGGTTCAAAAGTTCTGTCACCAGCAATCTGTAATTGTCTACCACGGAAAGGAACCATGATTGGACTAATTACTGATGATGGAAGTTGAGCTGCTTTAACCATAAATGATGCTAGCGATACATCAGAAGTAACATATGCAGGGAAACCTAAAGTCGCCTTGAATAAGTTAGCTCTTGCGCCACCACCGGTTAATTTTGCTTTAAAATCGTCTACACCTAAAATAGCCATGATTAATTACCTCCAGCGATTTCACTAAATTCAACACCAGTTCTTGTAGCAATGAAGTTTAATGTAATAAAGTTAATTGAACGTGCAGGCTTGATATAAATATCTGCAACAAATCGATTAGTATCGATTACGTTACCAGTATTATTAGTATCATCACAAACTACTTTAAAGTCTGTAATTCCTCTACGTCCCTTAATATCCCTTAAGAATGGTTCAGTCATGTTTCTAAATTGAGCTCTAGTGAATTCATCGTTGAATTCAAATAAAGACGCTTTAGAAGCTTTTGAAATAGCCTTTTCAAGAGTAATGAATAATCTACGTACGTTGATTCTATCAAATGCAGAAGCTTTATACTGTAATGTCTTATCACCGTATAACAATGTACCAGCACCAGGGAAGGCAACGATAGGGTTAATACCTACTTTGTATAAATCATCTCTGTCTACTTGCTTAGGATTGAATGCAAGCTTAGTTACATTACGTAGGTTACCACGTGTGAAACCAGCAGGACTAAACCAAGCATCAGCAACCATATCAGCATTAGCAGATAAACCAGCCATAGAACCAGAAGCAGCTAACCAACGATACTTATCATTGTACTTGTCGTACACATATAAAGCACTTGAGTCAGCAAACGCATAAGATGATGAAGTAAGTGCATCTCTCCAAGTCTTAATATCTGTAACAGGAGTTGTATTATTAACAGTAGCAGCAATTGGAGGCGAAACAAACGCAACGCAATCTTTACGTGATTCAGCTAAAGCAATAATATGATTAGCAACAGTTGTTGCATCAGCACCAGCTTTAACATCACCATTCATGATTAATGAAACTTCAACAGTTTCAGCATCTGCAAACATATCGTAACCAGCAATAAGCTCACCAGCTGTTAATGTATTATCATCAACACCGCCAACTAAATCCGTGCTAAAAAGGTTATCAGCCTGTCCTTCAATAAGAGTATCAAAAGTTACACCTGCTAAGGCTGAACCTGAAGTTGAAATCTCAGTTGGAGAGTTTAGCACGTTAACCCATGCTGATTGCTTATTAATAACATCAACCCAGTAGTTAGATGTTCCATCAGCAGATTTAGCGTCAGAACCTTGCGATACATATTCGTATGTTTCTAGAACTGAATCAACAGTTCCTGTGATGGCACCAGTATAATCGAGTATAACAACATGTATTTCATCATTAGAACCACCAACTGCTGCCGCGCCTGCAGATGTTCCTGGAGCTGAATTAAATGATCCTTTATATCCCCAATTGGTAAAACCAACTGAATCTACACATATTTCAATGCCGATACTATTGCCAATCACGCCAGGATATTTAGCTGCAAAATTAATTGCACCTGTGTATGCTTCAACTGCGTCTGCATTCTTTAGTAGAATACCTGCACCGCCTGATGCCGCGTTTAATGCTGATGAACCAACACTACGCACAACTCTTAATGAGTTGCCATAGCTTAAAAATTGAGCAGCCGTTAACACACTTGAATATGTGTCATCGTTCGGCTGGCCAAAGATTTGTACTAATTGCTTTTCAGATCCTACTGTAATCATTGTGTCTGCAGGGCCCCACTGGAATGAACCAGCGATTGCTCCGATAGACGCAGATGTTGCAGGGATAACATTAGTCAAATCGATTTCTTTTACCTGTACTCCAGGTGATACTAGAAATGCCATTGTTTTCTTCTCCTAATCAAAGATATAATAAGTTTATTCATAATACGTTTATATTCAATATAGTTATTTATAACACTTAGCCTTTCCATACTACCCATGGATTAGCGATCTCTTCTTGCTCGCTAAATATTCCTACTGGTATTAAATCATCTTCAATCTGTTTGGTCTTTTCATGATACAACATAGCTTTCATATCGATGTCTGTTGCTTCTTGAAAGAATGGGGTTGTTGAGAACCAGCCGAACATAACTAGGTTCATCATTAGGTCATCATGGCCATTTTTATCTGCTTCATAAGATGACCCTTTAGATACAAATGATGATGCTTCAATAATGGTTTCATTATCATTAATTTTTAATTTGCCTTGTTCGATGATGTCTTTAATGTTAGAGCAACCAATTCGTTTAATCTTTTTATTCATAGTAACACCAATAGAATTAGCTTTAACTAATGATTCTACATGGACAAACTCATATTCTAAGTCGTAGTATAATCCATTACATACCACCGCGCCTTGGTCATTACTTTCAATAATAACATACGCTTCATTATAATGATTAGCATACTTATATATAACGTCAGGTAATAGTAGCGGGGAGATCATATTATCCCTATACACACATACTTGTTCCATAGGGCTTGATGATACATCAATGATATTAAAGGTTGAGTAGTCCATACCTCTACCTCGAGCTACGTCAACTGCCATGATATAGTTATGGCCAGGTATAGGATTCTTGTAAATACTAATTGATTCTTTAGTAATAATAGGATCTATTGATTGCATTGATATTAGGGTTTCAGCATTGATTAGAGTATTACCTGCCCCAATGACTTCATTACCAAATTCTTGTTTGAATTGAAGCTCTGATGTATTAGCAATAGTCATCTTCTTCCACGCTTCATCTCTACCAGGTACGTCCCACCAGTCTACTCTAAATGGTTTGAACTCATTAGTACCTTGGACGGCTCCTTCATATATCTTATTAAACATGTTATTAACACCATTACGTGTAGATGTAATAATAATCTTAGTAGTAGCACCAGAGGAGATAACAGGATATGTTGATGTATAGAACTCAACATCTCTTTCAACGAATGCAAACTCATCAAGATATACTAGGTTCATAGACATACCACGAACGGAGCTTGATGAAGTAGCCGCGGCTATGATTCTAGAGTTATTGGAAAATTCAATTGAACCTTTGTTTAAAGCTTTACACCCAGGCTGGAGAAAGAATGGAACATTTTCAAGCATCAGCGTAATACGACCCAGCATTTCACGTGCTGTAGCACCTTTGTTTGCAAGGATACCTACTACCTGTTCTCCTTTAAATAGGATATACCATAGGAGATAAGCAACAGTTGATATTGATTTACCTGATTGACGACAAGCCAATACGATAGAGAATCGATTACTATCAAAATGCTCAAACATCTTCTCTTGATAGTCATACAACTCAAATGGTACTAGCCCGTGGTCAACATGAATTATCTTACAATACTTTTTAGCGAAGTACATAGGATCTTTTACACATCGTGCATATTCAACCAGTTCTTCTTTGGTCCAGGGGTGTGCAGCATCAGCCCCACGTACCCGCGGGTTACCTAAATAAGTATTACTGGCTTGGTTCGACATCAATCACTTTCTCATCATGTAGCATTTTCTGTAGGTCAGCAGTAGATCCAATAAACACATTGTTATTAGTTACTGACCCGGCAGCATCTAAGGCTGGAGTATCTACCTTCTCTACTTCCTTTTTGGTCTTATGCATCTTTAAGATCTTTTCACCGATCTCTGCATTTTGTTTGATTAGTTGGCCGAGCACTTCAAAAGCACGTGGATGTTCAGATTCCCTAGCAAGCTCCATCATGAGCTCAATAGCTTCGCCACCTTGATCTGTTAAATCATAAAGAGACTTTCTTATCTTTTCATAATCATTATTTAAATCTTCACTCATAATATTATATATATCCTACGGTTGGTTAAAAAAGTCGATTGTCTCCGTATATGGTAGGGTTGTTCCATCAACTTTTTGTACTTCCATGTCTGCATTTGTATCTGTATCTTTATAGTATACTTCTGTCTTATCAATAATACCACGTTTCTGAATACCTTTATAGTAACGTATACGTGTTTCAAATGACAAAGTATATACAATAGTTCTTCTACTTAAGAAGTCACCTTCGTATTCATCATTAAGTCCAACACCAGTCAATACAATAGGCACATCAGACTTAAGATCCATCGCAGGAATATCTGTAATAGTAACAGTATAGTCTGGTTGGAACATAGGTAAGATTTGCTCTAAGATTTGTAATGCCTCGTCTTGAGTCTTAGTCATAATGTTTAACTCAAACCCCACTTTATATACAGCGGGTGCACCTAATGAAGTAACGTTCTTCTTATCTAATGGATCAACCTTAACATATTTCTTACTCTTATTAATTCTTGATTGACCATCATATGTCATATCAGTTATTTCAAATGAAAGGCGGGGTAACTTAATAGCAATCTTAGTGTCATCTAAGTCTTTAGCTCTTGATAAGAACTTCTGTCTCGGACCATAGGCTAATGGTACTTTAATATGTTGTAATAGCTTACCAGCACTATCAGTCTTTTCAACAGATATGTTATTGAACATTGATCCGAACACGGATACCATCCGTCTTGTGCTTGAATTGTAGAAATGATCAGAAAACATTATGGCATTCCAAATGGGTTAGTTTCAGAGAAGTCTATAATAGCATCAGCTTCTGTTTCGAATATATCATTAGCAGCATATTCATCTCTATTGTAATTAGTGGCAGTATCAGCAAATAACACGTTGTATGTAGCTCCTGATTCAGTACCAATAACCTGTTTAGTTATATCAGCATCAACATATAATTGTCTAAATGCACCATCGGTAGTACTAAGTGATACAACAGTTAAGTTGCCATCCATCAAACCGGTATCTTCCCAAGCAGCAACTTCACCTTCGATGTTAATAGGTGCACCGAGAGCATCATTAACACCGGTCCATTGTGTAACAGTTTCACCAATCGTATATGTACCTGTACCAGTAGTTAGTGCGTATGTATATGAAGTAGCATTAAGGGTTTCGATCTGATCAATTATATCTATATCAGTATCAAACTCTTCATCTGAGTACTCGAACAATTCAGCTTGTAATTTATATACAGGTAAGTTCTGTAATTGATAGAAAGGCATTTCATGTTCAACAAACTTGATTTCAAAGATACTCTTAGACATTGGAAGATATAATAAATCTCCTTCCATAGGTCTAAATGAATCGGATTCACCTTGAGCTGTTGATAACCATTTACCAACTTGCTTTTGCCATCTACGTTTAGCCACAATAAATGTTGCTTGATCTCTAATCTCTAAACCAAACTTAGCTAATAGATCTCCATCACCTTCAAATCCATCAACATTCTCTATGTACATTTCAACTACATAAGAGTCAGTAAATCTTGAATAGGATTCGTTAAGTATCTCGTCCTTACTAATTTCTTGACGTGGGATATAAACAATATCCTGTCCATAAATCTGCATAGACTCTGTGATCAAATCCTCGTAGAGTTCTTGTTCTGTTTTTACCGAGCCTGAAAAATATACCGAAGTTGCCATAGTATTAACCCATAATAAAGTCGTCTGGCATCTGCCAAGCCAAAGCCATTTCTTCTTCTAATTTATTAATTTCTTCGACAGCATCTTGATATATCTGAAGACCGTTCATAGTAACTCCACCAGGTAATTGCATACCTTCGAACTTACTCATATTAGTACCCCATTGTCTTTTAATAAGAGCTGTACAATATTTCTTTAAGAACATATCGTTATATACATCGGAGTATGTTTGTGGATCAACAATTTCAAAACCTTCAATGATTATGAAACCCGCTTCTGTCCATATACCACTTGCCGCTTCACAGGCGGTTTTAGTGGTGTGGGCAATAATAGAACAACTACCCGCTTGAAGACTACCAAAGCCTTCATCAACATATAGTCTATTCATATGACGATTGAATCTAAGTAGCTCAGAGCTATTCAGTTGATGATCTAATAAAGCAAGGTGTTGCATCTTCTGACCAAACACTTGGATAGAACTTTGCATTCCCCAAGTATTAAGATCAGCCAATCGCATTTGATATTCAGCGTTAAACATAGCTTCAGACTCACCACTCTTCATATCTAATATCTTAGTGACTGAAGTGATAGAATCAGGTATAGTAATATAGCTATTAACTATATCATCAGCAGTTAACTGGTGTTTAAAGTAAGTGCGAACAACAGCATCAGAATGATACTCTTGATAATACTGTAAGGCATCATCAATTCTATCTTCTACTTGATCCTCGTCAACATTAATCTCAAGCACAGGGGCACCTAATGCCCTCATGCAATGATCGATTAATTCAGGTCTGCTGGTTACCTTTGCCATTACTTAGTGTACCAGATCTCTACCGAATCGTCTTTGTAAGATGATGAATCTGCCTGCCATTTAGCATAGAAGTTCTTAGCACCTAATGCTTTGAGCTCTTTCTTAACAGCAGGTAGAGTAGGTTTACCCTTAGCATCAGCCCAGGTAACTTTAGCTTTCTTTTTAAAGTCATCAATATTCATCATAGCAGCACGTGTACCCTTACGAGCATCTGCAAATGAAAGACCATCAATACATACAGCAATGTTATTTCTGCCATCGTTTTGAATAGTACAATCACTACCCTTTGCTTCACCTAGTTCTACAGATTCACCTAAAGCATTCATTACGTAGTCAGCAACATTGTCAAGTTCTTCTTTACCTAAACCTTCACGTGATAATGCTTTCAATACATCTTTATGTGATTTTGCATTTTTCTTTTTAGCAAGAGTGACATACTTATCATATCCACCTTTCTTACCAAAACCAATACCTTTAGCATTTTTCATTGAAACTGCTTCATCGGCTGCCCGTTTCACCTTTCCGATGATACCTTCAATCCTATTCAAACGAGCTTTCCAATCTTGATTTTCATCAGATGTCTTGAGTTCTGTTTTAAGAATTTGCAGATGTTTATTGATTTCTTTCATAACAGCCTTAGCTTCTGACGAAACACCTTCTTCAAGGTCAACTGATTCTTTAACTACAACTTTTAATTTTTTAAGAGCAGATTTTATCTTATCTTTACTCCACATCTTTTTAGAAGTATTATATAAGATTTGATGCCATTGGTCGACAGAAAGTATTTTATCTTTTCTACCTTTTAATGCGTCTTTAATATCAGATTCTATAGATTCACCAAGTTTAACTGATTCGTTAATTTTAGTCCAAGTGTCAAATTGAGTTATAGGCATTATAGATTGTTTCTTACCTTTTTTCTTAACTGTAACTTTCTTGCCACTGACAGATATTACCTTTAATGTTAATTTGTTCTTTTCAAATTCATCACCAACTCTCACATCAGTATTGCCGTATCCTGCGGGTTTTGATTCATCAAGTTCAATTGATTCTTTAAATCCTTTGCGCTTCATGATTTTCTTTTTCTTACTTAATGGTTTATCATGGCCTGCGATAGGACCAGTTGAATCATTCCCACCAGCAGTCATATTTTCGTTCTTACCTAGTAAAGCGTTATTAGCATCTTGTAAAGTTTTAGCATTCTCAGCATTTAATTTCTTCTTAGCTTCTTTAGTTATGCTTCTTGCGATAGCTTCTTTATAACCTTTAGTTCGCATATCAACTGCTACGGCTTCCTCAAGGTCATCTTCTGCTAAGGCTATTGATTCATTAGCAGTTTTCAATGCCGCGGCAACAGTAGGATGACTAGCCAAACCTTTCTTAAGTTTTTCAATAGCAATATAGGCGTGGTCATAATCACCTGTTGATTTATCAGCAATAGCAATTGCCTTTTTCAACAGAGATTTAGAGAACCCCTCAATAATAGCTTGCCTAATAGATTTAATGTTTATCATTACTTATTCCTCTTCCTCGTGATCGCAAGCCTCTAAAGTTTTCTTATATGTTTCAAGTTCTTCAGATTTACCTTCCCAACCCTTTTCAATAGCATTAAAGAATTCCTTCTTCTTTGCATCATCTAATTCTGCAGGTGATTTAACACCGAACTTCTTTAGTAGTCCTTGAAAAAACTTTTGGTATGCTTCTTTGTCGCCTGATGCTTCTCTTATTTGTTGTAGTGTTTTCATTTTTCATTTACCTGTGATTTAATGTCGACGAATCTAAGTTTGGTCTTTACCTCTTTTAACATAGATTCGATATGTTTATTGTCGGTTTGAATACCCTTTAATTGCACCATAACTTCTTCGTGCATTGCAGGATATCCCATTCTGAATTTAGTATTCTGATTTACCTCTGTAGTAACATTAGCTAGGTTAGCAGTAATACTCGCTGCCCACCATATAGATGTCATGATCTGACCAAACATCGTTATCAGTATAAACATAGCTGAGTTCTTTAGCCATATAGGTAAATCTTGTGGTCTATTCTTAATATTATTTATATCGCTTTTTATTAATGCAATATCAGTCTCTATTGACTTTACTTTTTCTTCCATGCTCTTATAGCCTTATAAAGGTTGATTATAGTTATTTATAATATATTACTTTTTACTACAGCTTTTTGGCTTTTCAAACAACTTATCCGCTGCTTTATAAACAATAGCCTTCAACCCAAAGATAACTAATACTAATATACCAATGATTGTTGTGTACCATTCAGGGGCTTTAGCAAGGTTATCCCAAGCCTCAGCCATTGTTGTTTCAGAGAACAATGGCATTAAAAAGTTTATAATAATAGGGAATGAAAATACTATTACAATAAATTCATCCTTCCAACTATTATCCATACTCTCTTCGGCTATTTGGTGGTCTAACTTCTTATCTTCATCACACATATCTTTCCTTTATTATTATACGCAGTACATCCATGGCTGCCAATCACAAGTCGCCATGAGTAATTCGCCATTTATATATGGCATCAATGATACCACTTGAATTTCCATATTAGTTTGCTAGTGGGTTATCTAAGGCTCTTTGGAGCTTAGCAGATAACCTATCCTCTAATTCTTTAATATCTGCTTTGTTTGATGTTCTTAATTGGTCTCTCTTGTTTTCAAATCGTTCTTCAGCATCATCAATCAGACCTCTCACTTTGTCTTCGATAGTATTAACATCATCTTCAACTCTATCAGC
>ERZ890604.17-NODE-17-length-61982-cov-14.465500_pt1 | contig 61982 bp, 73 predicted proteins | sample MGYA00521097_ERZ890604 | MGnify/ENA primary metagenome ERZ890604 (study PRJEB32303, sample SAMEA104408625) | aquatic metagenome | biome: Brackish water; feature: Chemocline; material: water | place: Baltic Sea | collected 2014-10-26T21:54:00 | depth 120 m ... | reverse complement strand
AAAAAGGCAAAAAAATGGGAAGAGCGGGAACAATTCCCAATCAAATCGACTTAAAAAAAACGGTTTCAGAATCGGTCAGGCGAGCGTGGAACGGTATAGAACCCAAACACTCTGTACATCTAATAAAATTTTTTGATGTACCTTAGCGGGGTACTAAAATTACTATCATGAAAGGAGAAGGACTTACAATAAAGAATGGGCGTTTAATCAATAAGCGTCCTGTTGGAGAAACGGGAATAGCTGAGGCATCTCGTTTGCGTCAACAGGTCAAGCATCAGAAAAAAGTCAGTACTATTGCTGACGGAATCGACATGGCTGAGATGCGAAAAGACTTATATCGGATAATCTAGTCTATACATTGTCTAATTTAAAAGGGGGTATTTTCACTAATTTCCCTTTTAGTGTCTGTTTCTGTCATTATCATGTCAATTCAGTGCTTCTTAACTAACTGATTATCATAGGCTGTGTCGATAATGCTTATTTTTTAATCTCGTATACAAGAAAAAAATAAAGATATATATATATTTACTGTCTCTATATAGGGAAAAAAGTTTGACATTCGACATTACTGTCATACCTTTGAATTAAATTAAATTAAATTAAATGTTTAAAGACAATTCGGGATACTCTCCCAAAGACTTACAGTTTGACGACGAGGGTCGTTTACGATTAATATCGGGCGTCACTAAGATGTCTAAAGCTGTCAAGAGTACATTAGGGCCAAGCGGTCATACTGTACTGATTGAATCTCCCAACCACACTCACGGCATTACGGTCACCAAGGATGGTGTTACTGTAGCTAAGGCTGTTGACTTAATCGACCCTGTAGAGAACCTAGCTGTCCGGATGATGAAAGAGGCATCTGACAGGACTGCTTCTGAGGCGGGCGATGGGACGACTACTGCTATTGTCCTTACGGAGGCTTTGGTACGTGCGGGGTTTGACTCTATGTCTTACATTGTTGACGGTTTAAATAAGACTTCTGTTTTGCGTGAGATGACGTTGCTTTCCAACGAGATTTTATCTTATTTATCTGACATGAGTGTTAAGTTAGACAAGAAGAGTTTACTTGCTGTAGCGACTATTTCTGCTAACAATGACCCTATAGTTGGCGGTATTATAGCTGACGTATACAATTCTGTTGGGCGAGATGGTATTGTTACAGTAGAGAAGAGTCAATCTAGCGAGACCACTTTCGAGACCACTCACGGTATCAAGATAGACAAGGGGTATACGGCTCCTTTATTCATCAACGACCATACTCGTGACGAGTGTATTTTAGACGACTGCAATATTATGGTCTCTGACGCTGAGGTGAGTAGCGTTCTACAGATAGAGAAGGTATTAAACCACATTATACCTACAGGGAAAAGGTTGCTTATCATAGCTCCTGTCTCTCAACAAGTTACAAACACCTTGGCTGCTAACGTCATGAAAAACGGGCTAAAGGTATGTATTATCTCTCCTCCAAACTTCGGGTATAAGCAGCACGAGCTGATGCAAGACATCGCAGCAGCTGTAGGGGCGACATATTTCAGTGAGAAGACGGGAGACGATTTAAGTCTTATGGAGCCTTCTGACTTAGGGTTTGTTTCTAAGGCTGTTATTGGAAGGGGGTCTACTATCCTTCTTCAGTCTTCTGACAAACCTAGTGAGGAATTAAAGAAGCGTATCGCTCAATTGCGTGGAGCTGTCAAAGAAGAGAAGAGGAAAATTGAGAGGGAGTTTATCCTTTCTCGTATAGCTACTCTAACGGGTGGTATAGGTGTAATATATGTAGGGGGTCAGACTGACCTAGAGCAGAAAGAGTTATTTGACCGTGTCGATGATGCTGTGTGTGCTGTACGTTCTGCTTTAGAGGAGGGTATCCTTCCGGGGGCAGGTATGGCTTTACATAATTCTAACGCTGCGGTTCTAGATAAATATTCTGTTTTACCTGAGGATATAAATAAATCTACTGCAGCATATATCCTTTCCCAAGCTATCAGCGCTCCTCTCTCTCAAATTCTTATTAATGCCGGGACATCGTATGATGATATATATCACTCTAGTTGGTATTCTCGTAAGGAGCCTTTTTTCAGTGAAGGCTATGACGTAAAGAATGGGAAATATGGAGACCTTATGGAGATGGGTGTTATAGACCCTCTTAAAGTTACTAAGGTAGCTTTACAGAACGCTGTCTCTGTCGCTTCAACTATCTTGAGCACTAACGCTATCATCACTATGGCTCGCACTTACTCTTCTACAGACTTATGAAACCTATAGGAAAATATATAGCTATCGAACCTATCTCTGAGGAGATAAAAACTTCGGGCGGGTTAGTTCTCTCTCCACGAGATATTGGAGACTTCCGCTACAGGAAGGGAACGGTTATAGCTCCGGGAACGGAGGTAACACAGATTAAAGCGGGTGACGTTATCTTCTACGACAGGGGAGCGGGTCATACTATGATGATTGATGAAAAAGTAATCACGATTATTCGGGAGCCTGATGTCGTCGTTGTCGTGTAGCGGCATTCATCTCCTCTATCATCTGTCGGTACATCCGGTCAGTATATGAGACATTTTTTGCAAACAAAGGATTAGAAGATTGGGTGGTAGGGATTTCCTCTCCACTCAATTTTTTATATATAGAATTTGCGACTCGTTTTCCTTTGTACGATATCTCGTACAAAGTTCTCCTCTTCCCACTTCCTTTTCTGAAAACATCTATCCAACCATCTCTCAGGAGCCTATTAAATCTATTCAGGTCCCAACTTACGAGCCTATCGAACTCTTTAAACTTCGCTTTATCGAAATATGATTCTGTATATAGGAATAGCAGAGCGTCTAGGTCTGACTGTGAGAGTCCGTACTTTGCTTTTATAAAGTATCGTATCACTCTCCAAAATTTAAGGTAATCGTGTGGTAAATTCAATTTGATTTTTTTTATTGTAACTTTGACAAAGTTAAACACATTATTATGGCTGACGAAGAAAAGAAAAAAAGTCCTTTAGCAAAAGTTTTATCTGATATAACTACTGCGAATGCAAACCGCAACGCTGTCCGTAAAGCTGCTATCACTAAAATGCGTAGCGACAAAGCTATAGCCCGTCGTAAGAAACGTCAGGCTGCTAACAGCAGTGTTACGGGTCTTCAGAAACTTCAGGGTTTTGGGAGTTAAAAGAAATAAACTATGGCTAAGAAAACTAAAAAGAAAGTTCCAAAGACATTTACTAAAGTAGCTGTTGTATTTACTTCTTCTGCTTCTTCTCTTAAAGAGGCTAAAATAGGTGTTGAAAAGAAATTATTTTCTCACGGAATTACAGGTGAGGAGAAATCTGCCTGTATGGAATCGGGTACTGCAATATTTAAAGAATTTACCGGAGTACACACCTTCAGTGCTAGCGGCACTATCTCTGTCCCTGACTCTAAATAACCCAAACATTATATACCTATATTTGTAACATGAAAAGAGATTTATCCAAGCCACTAGCTTCTACGTATGGAGACCCTATAAAGAAGATGAAGAAGATTACAAAAGATTTTCTAATGCAAACGACACTAAAAAATTATTAAAAAAGAAAAAATGAGAGATTTATCAAAACCATTAGCGCCTTCATTTGGAGAACCTAAGCCAAAGCGGGAAAAAAGAAGAGTTCAAATTAAAACACCTACTTATGAGCAAGGCTCAGGTAAAAGGTTGTCTATGGCTAAAAACACTGTTGTTGGAGATAGAAAGGGTAACATTAAAAAAACTCGTGGAGTTCAGAAATCCGGGGGTATGAAGAGTGTTTCTAAAACAAATTATAAAACAGGTAAAGAAGTAAATAGAACAAGAAAAACTGTAGGTGCTAAAATAAGAACAGCAGCAAGAGAAGCAGGTGTTGGTCAAAATAAAGGTCAACGTTCTTTTTCTACTGCTAAAACCGGACTTGGTGAAAACGGCTATCCTATCCGCAAATAAAAATGAGAGATTTATCAAAACCATTAGCGCCTACATTCGGAGACCCTGTAAGGAAATCGACTAACGCAAATAAAGGAACCTCCACAAGAGCGGGTCGAAATCGCGCAACAACTTTCTCTTCACCGGGGGGAGGGTCTCCTGCTAAAAAAACTGTACATATAACTAAAATTAGAAGAAATAAGCAGGGGAATGTAATATCGGAGAAGGTAAAAACCAAAGGTATATCAGATAAAAAATTCCGAAGAGCTTCGGACAGGATTGCTGTAGGTGAAGCTCGTCAGGCGTTTGAAAATAAAAAGAAAAGTATTAAAAAATGAGCTTTAAATCCGTCGCAAATAAAATCGCCAAGAAAGGTGGCTACAGCAAAAAAGCTGCAGGCGCTATCTTAGCTTCTGCATCTCGGAAAGCTTCTGCTTCGGCAAAAAGAAAAAATCCCAACCTTAAGAAGGTTAAGGGTAAAATAAAGAAAAAATGAAATCACGAGGGTTAGGAGATACCATAGAAAAGATTACCACTGCTACAGGCATAAAGGCTGTAGTGGACAAGGTATCTAAAGTCTTAGAAAAAGACTGTGGGTGTTCTGACAAGCGTGACTCTCTAAATATTAAATTCCCATATAACTAATGGCTACTATACCTTCCGGACAAAAGTTCCACACCATCGCTGCTAACGTAGACACTGAGAACCGTGGCTCGGCTTCAGCCAACGCTGACCGTTCTATCTTTACGATGGCTGACATTGTTGCGTCTATCCCCGCTCACGGCCTTTCAGGTTCCGGCACTGCGGATACATTGTCTATGTGGTCAGACTCTTCTACTCTCACTGACTCTTCTATTACACAAGATGCAAACGGGATTATTATCCCAAAGCGTATTTCTCACCTAGGAGATTTAGATACATATATAGCGTTCTCTCAAGACAATAAAATTGAACTTAGGGCTGAGGGTGATTTATGTCTTGAGGCTTCAGGGTCGGGGGTCTCCTTATATGGTAATGGAAACCTAATGCTTCTTTCCACTGATGCCGGGATACAGGTGTGGTCGGGCCGTCTTTTGACAAAGAAATTACATATTACAAGTACAGACGCTCCGTCGGGCACGCAACCCGGCCCGTTAAACGTTGCCTTTGGAACAGCCCCCACAGCGGCTTCTTTTGGGATGATAGGGGATATTATTATTGACGCTGATGCTATTTACGTATGCACAGTAACAGGTGTAGACCCTACTGCTGCTACATGGCTTAAAGCTAACTTAGGCGCTCTATAAAAAATTAAAAATGGCATATCAAAAATTACAACCTACGCAGGCAGCTGATGTTATCCTTTCAGATACCATCAACCCTATCGACCCTAGTCGTCCTACTAATGTATCGGGAGTTAGCGCTCTACCTGTCGGGAGTAATAAACTTACGGACCTAGGTGTAGCTACCCTGAATAAATCAGGTAATGGAACTACTTTATCGGCTACAACAGGTAATGGAACTACTTTACTTCGTTCAAGCGGCACTCTTGGCGTTCTAGCAACACGTTCAACAGGTGCGACTGATGGTGTAGCTGCAGCATTTAAGTTAGAGGACAGTCTTGCTAATTTCACTGCGTCACCTGCAGTAAATGTAGGGGATACTGTACGTAACCACACCAATAGCGCTACTGCTTTAGTTACTGTTATCGTTTCGCCAACAGTCCTTACTCTTGATACAGATATAATGCCTGTTGTAGGACAAAACTATACTATCTATGAAAAGAATACTTTATATGACGTAGCTGCTGATTTTGTCTCTGCCCCCGATGTTGTTATAGGAGATATAGTATATAACACCACTGATTCTACTCAGTCTCAAGTTTTAAATGTTATTGATGCTCAGAATATTAGATTATTATCTGAGATTTTTTCATCTGATATAGAAACCTATGAGGTCCGTACATCGAAGACTTTATATGATTCTTCAGCTGACTTTATTACAGACGGAATTGCTGCAGGAGATATAGTGTATAACACTACTGATTCTACTGAATCTGTAGTTGTATCTGTTACGAATCTTAATACTCTTGTACTTCAAACCAATATCTTTCAAAATATAGCTTCCGCTTATCAGATTAATGATGACGATACGCTATATGACGCTGCAGCTACTTTTACTACATCTCCTGCTGTGATGGCGGGTGATACTGTATATAATTCAGCTACAGACGCACTTACTACTGTCCTATCTGTGAGCAGCTCTACTACTCTTGTTATTGCAGACAATATATTTACGAGCACGCCTCAAGCCTACAACACATATACAGGCCAAGGTTTTCGAGATAAAGTTTCTATAGGTGGGCTAGTCCTTAATGAAGCCACTAATACTTTAACTGCGGTAACTGCAGTTTCACAAACTCAATTGACCTTTGGTTCAAATGTTTTCCCTAGTGCAGGTGTTAAGTTTAAAGCATACGGCAATGCTGCTCAGATGAACTCTGACACGGAGGCTTTCGTAGTCTATGTAGGAGCTGCTTCAGGAGTATCCGCTACATGGGCTGAGGTTAAAGTTACTACGGCTGCCGGAAATAACATTACATTCTCTCATTTCCCTACGGGGACTTTCCTTCCGGTACAGTGTTTACGAGTATGGTCTACAGGCACTACGGCTACTAATGTTGTTGCGCTATGGTAATTATCTCTATAGGAGTTTCTGTATCATGATTACTGCTCCTGATTGGTATGTCACCACTTCTACCGATATCTCTATCGAGTATATATACATAGAAAACTAGGCAAGTTTTTTTCTTGTATCTTTGACCCATGGCAAGAATAAGCACATATCCATTAGACACCGCTATCGTAGGTACCGATAAGTGGATAGGAAGTGATTCTCAATATCTCTTTGCCACAAAAAATTTCACTGCTGATGCGGTAGCGGAATTTATAAACGGATATAACAAAGTCGAGTCTACCTCTTTGAGGTATACCTACTATGACTATAACGTCCATCCTTCTATGGAGCCCGGAACTATTAGCTTCCCTTATTATGTAGGCGGTAATACAGACTTTAGTACGGTAACTTCTTTTAAGATAAGTGAAACTCAATTATATCGTGGCTTAGACCCTCTTGCGAATTTCTATGCCAATCCTCTTATAGGGTCTATGGTTATGATTTCTCAATGCGATAAGATTTCTAATTGGGGGGTTTTTAAGTGGAGCAACTCTATTCAGGATATCGTTAACCTTGATTTCTACGATATCACTCTTGAATATGTTTCGGGCCCCGGATTTTTCGAGGACGAGAAAGATTACTTCATTAGTATCCTCACATACGACACTAATTTAACGAGCGATAAAAATTTCGTCTACACACAGGTCGGAGCAAGTAATACGTGGCAAGTTACTCACGGATTAAACAAGCTCTGTTCTGTAGATGTAGTAAGTGACACAGATGATATCATATATCCCAATATCGAATACACAAGTTTAAACACCGTAACAATCACATTTTCGACTCCGCAAGCGGGGCAAGCATTTTTTAATTAACATACCATGGCTATTATTTTTTACGACGACATTTCCCTTGATGGGCAACAACTACAAGACGCTTCTATAGATGTTGTAGCTTCCCAAACCGGACAAGCTACATATCAAGGACGTATTATCTTCAATCAGGCTACGAGTGCTCTTGAGTACTATAGCGGTAGCGGGTGGGTTTCCCTTGACGGTACAGGTAATGTAGACTCTGTTTCAGTAGGCATAGGACTTCGTAATTCAGGTGATGCGGCTGACCCTGTCATAGAAGTAGGCTATGGAGGTACTTATAATAATATCGTAACAGATGCTACGGGGTCAGGTACTTTAGCTACAACATCTAGAGTCCTTGTTAGTAATGGAAACTCTGTTGTGGACTATCCTATCAGTGACCTCGCTACTCTTCTCGCTTCAGGGGTTTCGAGTGTTGTTACTACTCCTACTACATTTATAAGTATGACCCCTGTGACTATACCTCAAACGGGGGCCGTTACACTTACTGCAGCTTTAAGTGCTACGGGAACACCGGGTAATACAACTTATTTACGTGGAGATAATAAATGGATTACCCCTGCAGGAAATACTAACACGGAATATACCCTTCCTGTTACGAATGGTACATCGCCTGCAATTAAGCTTACAGACAACTCTCCTACTCCTGTAGTAGTTTCTACTGTGGCTCTTTCAGGTACATCGAGTCAAATTGTTGCTACGGGGTCAGGGGGTAACACTATTACCTATAGTTTGGCTACAAATGTGGCGACTCCGGGGTCTGTTACTACAGGAGGAGCTGCTACTATAGGTACAACTCTTGATGTTACAGGGGCTACTACTCTTCAGGGTACTCTAGACGTTACAGGGGTAGCTACATTTACGGCTATACCTACTATGCCGAATTCAGGAACAAGTGCTAATACCGATGCGGCTTCTAAGGCTTATGTCGATAGTGTCGTTGCCGGGGGACTTATCTTCCAAGGTGGGCTAGATGCTACAACAACAACGGGAGATAATACCCCTAGTGCAGGTGTCAAACAAGGTTGGACATATGCAATAACTGCGGGTGGAACAGGAAGCGGAAGTCTCTTTTCTTGGTCTCCGGCTCTTGATGAAGGCGATTTAATTATTGCTGAGAGTGATACACCTACTACTCAAGCAGATTGGACTATCCTACAGAACAACGTTGTTTTAGCTACGAATAGCACTGCAGGTATAGCGATGTTTGAGCAATCGAAAGGATTTGCCGCTACATCAACTGCAGGTTCACCTGCTCTTATAACAAACCCTGTATATTCCGGAACAACTACAGCGAGTCAAGTCCCTATAATTACTACTTCACAGTGGGGAACGGTTACTGATATAACCAACACCGCTATTTCTATTGCCTCTACAGCCGTTACAGATTTCGGTGCTGCTGCTCAGACTCAAATAAACCTCAACTCTCAGGCTACTACTATTACAGGAACAGCAGGAGGAGCTACCGTTTTCGCTGTTCCTCATACTATTTCTGCAGGATTAGATGTCTCTGTGCAGGTATATGCTGTTTCAGGAGGGGCTACGGTGTACCCTAGAATCGAGCGTTCTTCTCCTACTAATGTTAATGTAACTTTTAAAACAGCTCCTGCAAATGGAACTGAATTTAAAGTTCTCTTATTTTAAATAAAACACTATGGCTATTAATTTTTACGGAAATCTATCTCTTGATAAATCTGAGATTAAAAACGTCTCTTTAGAGGTTGTTTCAACTTTACCTGCTTCTCCTAACCAAGGTAGGATAGTTTTTAAAGCTAGTAGCGGAACTGCGGGGTCTTTACAGGTATATCCTTCTACAAGTGCTGCTCAATCTTGGCTCGTCCTTGACGGTTCAGGGAATGTAGATAGTGTAGGCGCTCAAAATGGTGTAACAAAAAGTGCTGTAGGACAGGCTATTACTCTTTTGGCTGACTACTCCTCTTCGTCAAATGTTATATTAGCGGCTCCTGACGGAGTTTATGGGAATTTAGCTCTAAACTCAACGTTCCTTGCTTCTGTATCGGGAGATGTAGGTTACTATACCTTAACTCAACTTCAGTCTGAATTAGGGGCGGGAGTGTCCTCTATTACAGTGGATAATACAGGCGCTATGGCTGTTCCTTTAGCAGTAGTTCCTTTAGGGACAAATACTATTACGGCTAATATAGCTGCAACCTCAGCGAGTGCGGGTACATATCTAAAAGCCACTAGCGCTACAGCTTATGAGTGGGCTGCTTTCCCTACATATACGGATACTGAGTATACCTTACCTGCTACCTCTTCGGGTTCAGGGGCAAATTTATTTGGAGTAATTACTCTTACACCTTCTCCTTCCGGCACTTCGTCTGTTGTGAACTATAAAGGGACTATTAATGAGATAGATATAGATTTTCTAGGTTACAGTACTTCTTTGGCAGATATTCAGCTTGAGTTATCCTCAATACTCTACATATCGGGAAGCCTTACCACTACTACATTCTTTCAGACGGGAAATACTACGGTAGTCAACCCTCAGCCTATAACTGTTTTCGGGAATACAACTTTTAGCACTACTTTAAATAACTCAAGTGCTACCTCAGCTGACTTCACTGCTCAACCTGTAATTAGTGCAGTATATGGTGACTATAGTTCGGGAAACCAATGGGCCAACGTAGCGTATGTTACGGAGGTGGCAGATGACTTTGTTATATACAAAGGTTCATACAATGCAAGTACTGACAATCCGGGGCTTGATGGTGGTAACGCTACACAAATTCCTGTAGAAAAGGGATGGGCGTATGCTGTAACTACCCCCGGAGATTTCTTTACAGAAGAGGTAGAAATAGGTGACCTTTTAATCTCTGAAGCTAATAAAGCAGCCGGAACCTCTGTTCTTGCAGATTGGACCGTTGTTCAGAATAAAGTTGGGTTAGCTACAGATAGTGTTGCGGGAATAGCTAAATATGTAGTCGGGTCAGGTTTTAAAAGCAGCGGTATGACTGCAGGAAAGCCTGAGCTTGTTGGGTATACTGTTACGGCTACAGGTACTGCTAGTGCCACGCCAAAAATTACCACATCGAATAAAGGTATGATAACGGCTATCGTTGAGGAAGATATCTCAATTACTGCTAGTCAGATAAATCAAGCCTCCTCCACATTCAATGCTGCTGTACAAGCTAAATACGATACGAATATCGTATCCGCAAATATAGGAAATAACTCTTCCTCTACTATCACCGTCAATCATGCCCTTGATACATTAGATGTCTTTGTTCAGGTTTATGATAACAGTGCCGCAAACGACCCGAATGTTTTTGCTCAGGTAGTTCGCTCCGATGTGGACAATGTTGCCTTAACTTTCAGCTCTGTTCCTACTACTAATCAATATAAAGTACTTATAAGTGCAATCTACTAATGGCAATTGAATTTCTTGACGATGTAAAAGTTGGAGCAGGTCTTGAGGTTACAGGCACTCTTAAAGATTCTAGCGGAGATGTTGGAACTAGCGGGCAGGTATTATCCTCTTTAGGTTCTTCCGGAACAGATTGGGTAGATGCGGCAGTAAGTACAAATATTGGAAATTCTGACCTTACCACTGACGCTGCTGTTAGAAAATTAATATTATATGATTCTGCTTCAGGATTTTCTATATATAGAACGGGAGGTACAGAGCTATTAGCTTTATTTTACCCGGACCTTGTTTCCTTTAATTCTAACAATGTCTATTTTACCTCTCCTACAGGAGAGACCACTGCTCCTACTATACACCTACGAGAGGCTCAATCGAATGGTAGCCATGAGATTAATTTAAAGGCTCCCGATAGTGTTGCTGCAAGTAAAACTTACACTTTACCGGGTACTGCCCCTACTGCAGGTCAGGTGTTGAGCTCTTCTGCAGCGGGTATTATGTCTTGGGTAGATGCGGCAGTAAATACAAATATTGGAAATTCTGACCTTACTCTTACAAGTAGTACTCGTAATCTTACATATTATAGCGCAGGGAGTACTCTTAATTTTGTACATGGTGGTACTACTCGTCAATCTTTTGGTTTAACATCTGCTTCATTTTTTTCTGATTTTTATTTAAGAAGCCTTCAAGGTTCCACGGGTTCCCCTGTGATGCGTTTTTCGGAAGCAGCGGTCAACGGGTCAAATTTTATAAGTTTACAAGCTGCAGCTTCATTAACTACAAATACTGCTTATACACTTCCCACAGCAGATGGCACCTCCGGTCAAGCTCTTACCACAGATGGTGCCGGAGCTATGTCTTGGGCTACTCCGGTAACTTCACCTACTTTAATTACTGCCGGAGGGGGAAGGGTATATATGTCTACTACAGCTTCCGGTGGTAACAGAGCTATTGTATTAGGAGGAAATATAGGGTTTAACTACTACAATTGGAGTACAGAAATGAGGGCTTCTAATTTAGTGTTTAGTGGACTTGGCAATCCCGGAACTACTACTGAAAATGTTACACCTTCTAGCGGTTCTCAAGGTGTTTTTGAAGTGCTTAAATCAGGGACTATAAAAGTTCAAGGGACTATTGAGGGTCAAAACTTTACTGACGTTTATAGTGGCACTGTGTATATATATGTCTTTAGGCTTCCTTCATCTATTGTTCTTGCTATGGGGAATGGTGGGATACAAAGTACTGCCGCTTACGAGCTCGTAGCTTCAGCAGGATGTGTAATGCCTTCTACACAGGCTTCTACCCGTCCTCAAAGATTTGCTTCAGGTAATGGAGTATCCGTAACTGCAGGTGATTTTGTTTTTGCTGCAGTGGCATTTAGTGGAACTACAACCGCTACTCGATATTTTTACACCAATTTCCAAATGTTAACATCATGAGTATAAATCCTGACAACATTATCCCTGAAGACGTTGAACACACTTATGAAGGGCTACAACCTCTTAAAGATTTTATCCCAAAATCTAATGCTACAGCGGCAGAGGTTAGGGATTCTGTACGTAAACTTACAGCTTTTATGTATAAATACTTAGAACAACTTACTGACGATGGAATATGAATTAATAGCACTAGGGGTGGGACTTATCTCAGGCGTGCTCGGAACATGGATTAAGATGACTAACGAAGTAACAAAAATAAACTCTCGTTTATTCTCTTTAGAGAAATCTGAAACTAAGGTGGAACAAACTTTAGATATTTTAGTAGAGGGGATGAACGAGATAAAACTTTTACTTGCTGAAAAAGGAATAAGGAAAAAATGAGAGACTTAAATAGAATTATACTACACTGCTCTGCTACCCCTGAAGGTAGAGAGGTTAGTGTAGAAACTATCCGAGGATGGCATACAGACCCAAAGCCGGGAGGTAGAGGATGGTCAGATATTGGATATCACTACGTCATCCACCTTGATGGGAAGACAGAGATAGGACGCCCTATAGAGGTGCAAGGTGCTCACGTATCCGGAGAGAATAAGGATTCTATCGGAATTTGCTATATCGGTGGTGTAGACGCCTCTAATGAACCCAAAGATACTATGACGGTATTACAAGAAATTGCTTTTGTTGCGATAGTTAAAAGTTTAAGGCTTATCTTTGGGGAATTGTCCATCCATGGGCATAATGAATTTTCAACCAAAGCATGTCCTTCTTTCTCAGTAGAGGAGAAGTTCGGCTTCTTAAATTAATTAATATGGAATTTATAACATTAAATTGGTCAGTAATTGCCTTGGCAATTATCACGGCTGCGGGTACATTGACAGCGTTAACGGAAACTAAGAAAGATGACAGAATTGTCAACGTTCTTTCTCGTATTCTTCAAGCTGTAGTAATGGGCAAAAATCGTAAGGGATAAAGCCTTATATTTGAACTAAATTAAATTAAATCTATTATAATGTCTGATACAATTAAAATGTCTCCTGAAAAGGAACTTACTGCTGAAGAACTTACATCTTTACAACAGCTTCTCTCTGCTTTTAACCAAGCTAAAATTCAACTCGCTGACGCGACTATGGCTCAACAAGATGCTTTAGATGCGGTTATGGCTACTAAAACAGGATTTGCAGGTATGGAAGAGAAACTTGTAGAAAAATATGGCAAGGATGTTAGTGTTAATGTTCAAACAGGAGCAATAACACAAAAAGAAGATGTCGCGGATTAGCACATACCCAATTGATACAGTTGTAGATACAGCTGATTTACTTATTGGAACCGATAGTGAAGACTCTAATATAACCAAGAACTATACTATTGCAAGCATAATATCTCTTGCTGAATCATCAATTGATTTAGCGGAGGTATTAGCTGTTGGTAATACTGCGACGAATAATATTACTCTTACGGGTATTATGACTGCAACTACTGTTGATGGTACGAATGGAACGATAGTGACTTTCGGCTCTACTACGGGGACAATAGTTACTCTTGGTTCTACTACAGGTAATATAACCACTGTCAACTCTACCAATATAGTCAATTCAGCATTGGTATCTACTGCAAACCTAACGGCTACAGCAGGTATAACAAACAACTTGCTTTACATTGACTCTACAGGTAGTAGCGGAACGCTAAATCAGGTGCTTTTAAGTACAGGAACAGCTACGCAATGGGGGAATCAAGTTACATCAACTTGGGACTTAAACGCAGACTCAGGTGGTCCACTGACAATATCTGATGAAGATGGCGTTAATATCAACGGGGGTACATACATAACTACAGCACTATCTGTACCTGTTTCTGATAAGGTCATCTCTATCACACACGACGATACATCCCGAACTGATACACCTCTCACACCTACCGCACTTGCTTATGGTGGGACATTTACAGCTATATCATCTGCTACTACCAATGCTACAGGCCACGTCACAGCTACTGATGTCACTACCTATACCCTTCCTGCAGCGAAAGCATATATAGGGGCAAGAGCGAATATGGCAGCACAGACTACCTCTTTACCTATAGTAACAGAATGGTATGGGTTAAACTATATTCTAGCGAATGAAACAGCAAGTTTATGGACCACTCAATTAAATGCAGCGGGTTATAGTACTAAGATACGATATGATGGCTCTCCGGACCAAACGTTTAATATTACCGTTACTTTTACTATAAACGGTTGGACTGTAGGGGATATAGCACAATTTGCACTATATAATGGAACTGTTAAAATCCCAAATTCTGAACAGAAGATAGAGGCTACCTCTAATTTATATACTACAGGGACTTTACAGGCTATGCAACTTATGAGTACAGGAGATTTTATTGAAGTATACGCTAACGCTCCTACAGCTAGTACTACAGTTTCTGTAGAATATTTAACTATATCTGCTGTCCCTGTATGAACCGAGATATTAGGAAAATATCTATAGGACCTGATTACAAAGGTGGAGCTATGCACTATATTGTAGGGCAAGCTGTGTTAAGTGGAGCGTATAAGATTCATCATATACGGCACGAAGAAGATACCCATTCAATTTTAATTTGGATAGAAAGAGAAGAGACTGTTGTCTTATGGAAAGAGTTTCGTGAGACGATGCCTGTTTCTATTGAGTACAACATAAACTTTTAATTATGATTAAAGAAAGAACTGAGAGAGATAAATTAGAAACGGGAATTAAAGTCCTTAAGCTCACACAAGCGGAGACTAAAGATTTTAATATACGATTAGCTATACAAGATGAAATCCATGCTTTACAGATGAAGCTAGACGGAGTTACCCCTACAGGTCACTCTCCTATTGAATGTATTGGCTGTGGTTCATAATGAAATCACCTTTTAATTTTATCGTCCAACCTTCTTTAGGGAGGCGCTACTCCAATACGAAAAAAATTGGAGGGATAGACCTTATTATAAGTAGTTCAGAAGAAGATGCTTCCGCATCCAATCGTGAGGCTGTAGTAAAAGAGTTGCCTATAGGTTATGACGGTCCTATTAAAGTAGGAGACACCTTGCTTGTACACCACAATGTCTTTAAGTTCTATAACGATATAAAAGGGAGAAGAAAAAGCGGGAAGAGTTTTTTCCGTGACGACTTATTCTTTGTGGATGCAGACCAATTTTTTTTATATAAACAAAATGGAGAGTGGCATTCTCATGACCGCTTTTGTTTCGTTAAACCTATTCCTATAGAAAAGTCTTTGTTGTCTAAACCCGGCACTGAAGAGCCTTTGATGGGACTTATGGAATATCCTAATAAATACCTCCTTACTCAAGGGGTAAAAAAAGGAACTAAGATATCTTTTACTCCTGACTCTGAGTATGCTTTTGATATTAATGGAGAGAAGTTATATAGGATATATGACCATCAAATTACTATGGCAAATGGAATCTAACGAGCTTAAAATAAAGATAATTGCCGCAGGTAAACGTGCTGTAGAACAGTTGATTAAAGTTGCTTTAGAGGATATTATTAAACCTGACCCTGAAGATGAATTAGCCGCAGATAGATTAAAAAATGCAGCGGCTACAAAAAAGCTTTGCATCTTCGATGCGTTTGATATATTGGCTAAGATTGAAATGGAGCAAGAAAACATTAACTTAGCGAGTAGTAGTGGAAGTCGCACCGATAGTAAACAGGGATTTGCAGAACAAAGAGCAAAAAAATAAGCTATATACGACGGTACATAAATTAGTACCTACTAATGTTATGTCTAAGAAAAATCGGGCAAAAACATGGAAGTATGGATATAACTCCGCATATGATACTATCATTATCTCTACTTCAGGAGAGTTAGGAGAGGTAATAAATGTATCAGGTATAAACATAGGACTTCCTCCTGTACCGAAAGATATATCTAAAGAAGAAAAAAAAGAGGAACAGTATTGGAAACGAACTCCTCTTCCGAAACCTTTATCTAGGATAGCTTCTATATTTCAATGGAATGAAATGCCTGCAGTATTTAAAGATAGGTGGATAGATTATATTGAAGCAGAGTTTGACCAAAGAGAGCAAGGGCATTGGTTTATGAATAATGGTATACCTACATATATTACAGGAGCTCACTATATGTATCTACAATGGGCCACTATAGATGTAGGGTATCCTGACTTTCGTGAAGCAAATAGAATGTTTTTCATATATTGGGAAGCTTGTAAAGCGGATAACAGATGTTTTGGGATGTCTTATTTAAAAATTAGGCGTTCAGGATTTTCTTTTATGGGGTCTTCAGAGTGTGTAAATACAGGAACTTTAGCTAATGACGCTAGGGTAGGGATACTTTCTAAAACAGGTTCTGATGCCAAGAAGATGTTTACAGATAAGGTTGTTCCTATAGCCAATAGGTTACCTTTTTTCTTTAAGCCTATACAGGATGGTATGGACAAACCTAAAACTGAGCTAGCGTTTAGGATACCTGCCTCTAAGATTACAAAGAAAAATATGCATCTACTATCTATTGATGAGTTAGATGGATTGGATACCACTATTGATTGGAAGAATACAGACGATAACTCCTATGATGGAGAGAAACTATTGCTCCTTGTACATGACGAGAGCGGTAAATGGATAAAGCCAAATAATATCTTAAACAATTGGCGTGTTACGAAAACATGTCTACGTTTAGGTAGCCGAATTATAGGAAAGTGTTTGATGGGTTCTACCTCTAATGCCTTAAGTAAAGGAGGGGATAACTTTAAGAAGTTATATGAAGACTCAAATGCAAAAAATCGCAACGGAAACGGGCAGACTAAAAGTGGTCTATACTCTTTATTTATCCCTATGGAATATAATATGGAGGGGTTTATTGACCGATTTGGGGAGCCTGTAGTAGATAAGCCTATAACACCTGTTAAGGGTATAGACGATATAATGATTAAGTCAGGAGCGTTAACGTATTGGGAGGCTGAGGTGGAGTCTTTAAAGAACGACCCTGACGCTTTGAATGAATTTTACAGACAGTTCCCTCGCACGGAGTCCCATGCTTTTAGAGATGAGAGCAAGTCTTCTATATTTAACCTCACTAAAATCTATCAGCAGTTAGATTATGCTGAATCTTTAGTACGAGAACAATATGTTACTCATGGGTCTTTCGGATGGAAAAACGGAAAAATAGATTCAGAGGTTGTTTTCTATCCCGATATCCGTGGGAGATTTAGAGTAAGTTGGACTCCTAATCCTGTGTTACAGAATAGGGTAGAAACAAGAGGTGGGATTAAGTATCCCGGCAATGAGCATCTTGGCTCTTTTGGATGTGACTCTTATGATATTTCAGGAGTAGTTGGAGGAGGAGGTTCTAATGGGGCTCTTCATGGGATGACGAAGTTTCATATGGACGAGGCTCCTACTAATGAGTTTTTTTTAGAATATATTGCTAGACCTCAAACGGCAGAGATATTTTTCGAAGAGGTACTTATGGCTTGTGTGTTTTATGGTATGCCTATCCTTATAGAGAATAACAAACCGAGGTTGCTTTATCACTTTAAAAATCGAGGATACCGTGGGTTTTGCATGAATAGACCTGATAAACATTTCAATAAACTCTCAAAAACTGAGCGGGAGTTAGGAGGTATGCCGAACTCTTCGGAGGATATAAAACAAGCACATGCTTCAGCTATTGAGTCATATATAGAGAAATATGTAGGGTTAGATTTAGAAGGAGCATTTAGAGATTCAGATGAGATGGGGACTATGCCTTTTGTAAGGACTCTTGAGGATTGGGCTAAGTTTGATATAAGTAATAGAACAAAGTATGATGCGGCTATTAGTTCGGGTCTTGCTATTATGGCAAATCAAAAACATTTATATATTCCTGTGCAAAAGACGAAAAAATTAAGCCTTACCTTCGCTCAGTATAAAAATGATGGAACAACAAGTGAGATAATTAGATGAAGAATGTCAAAGTAAACATATCATCTGCAGGCTTTCCTAGCCAATTTGTGTCTGACGCAGAAAAAGCAACGGTAGAATTTGGGCTTCAGATTGGTCAGGCTATTCAATATGAGTGGTTTAAAAAGACTAGTAATCAGTGCAGATTTTATACCCAAGCGCGAGATTTTAATAAACTGCGGTTGTATGCTCGTGGAGAACAGTCTATTGCAAAATATAAAAACGAACTTGCTGTTGATGGTGATTTGTCTTATCTAAATTTAGATTGGACCCCTGTACCTATCCTACCTAAGTTTGTAGATATTGTGGTTAATGGTATGTCTGAACGTATGTTTAAAGTAAAAGCATATGCTCAAGATGCAATCTCTCAATCTAAAAGAAGTCAGTATCAGAGTATGATTGAAGGTCAGATGGCCGCTAAACCTATACTCGAATCTATACAACGTCAAACAGGAGTAGATACTTTTGTGATGCCTCCTGAAGAGTTGCCTACTTCCGATGAAGAACTACAATTATATATGCAGCTTAATTATAAGCCTGCTATTGAAATTGCTGAAGAGGAAGCTATAAACACTATTCTTGATGAGAACCACTATGATGATATTAGGCGACGATTAGATTATGACTTAACAGTCTTAGGTATATCGGTAGCCAAGCACGAGTTTTTACCCGGCACAGGAGTTAAGTTAAGCTATGTAGACCCCGCTAATGTGGTCTATAGTTACACAGAAGACCCACAGTTTAAAGACTGTTTCTATTGGGGGGAGATTAAAACTGTTCACATTACAGAACTCCTTAAGATAGACCCTTCTCTTACTAAAGAAGATTTAGAAGAGATTTCTAAAAGTGGGCAAAGTTGGTATGACTATTATAATGTAGCTCAGTTCTATGACAACGATATATTCTATCGTGATACTACCACTCTGATGTATTTTAATTATAAAAGTACACAGAAGATTGTATATAAAAAGAAAAACTTAGAAGGAGGAGGTTCTAGGATGATTGAGAAGGATGACCAATTCAATCCACCGGACGAGATGATGGAAGAAGGGAATTTTGAAAAGATTGAGAAGACTATAGATATATGGTATGATGGGGTTATGGTTATGGGAACCAATATTATCCTTAAGTGGCAAGCGGCAGAGAATATGGTTCGTCCTAAATCTGCTTCTCAGTTTGCTATCCCGAACTATGTGGCTTCGGCTCCTCGTATGTATAAGGGAGTTATAGAGTCTTTAACTCGTAGGATGATACCTTTTGCTGATTTAATTCAGATAACACATTTAAAACTGCAGCAAGTAATTTCTAGAGTAGTCCCTGATGGAGTATATATAGATGCTGACGGACTAAACGAAGTAGATTTAGGAACGGGTAATGCTTATAACCCTGAGGATGCTTTAAGATTATATTTCCAAACAGGTTCTGTTATTGGAAGAAGTTATACACAGGAAGGGGATTACAACCAAGCTAAAGTTCCTATTACGCAGCTTACGGCTAGTTCAGGAGCGAGTAAAGCACAGATGCTTATTCAAAACATGAATCACTATCTTCAGATGATTCGTGATGTAACGGGATTAAATGAAGCTCGCGATGGCTCTACACCTGACCCATACGCTTTGGTTGGAGTACAGAAATTAGCTGCTTTAAATTCTAACACCGCTACACGACATATACTAGATTCAAGTCTATATATGTTTAGGTCTATAGCTGAAAGCTTAACGTATAGGGTGTCAGACATCTTACAGTATGCTGATTTTAAAGAGGAGTTTGTCAATCAGATTGGAAAGTATAATGTTAGTATCCTTAACGATATTAACGAATTGTATATATATGACTTTGGAATCTTTATTGAGATAGCTCCTGACGAAGAGCAGAAAGCGCAGCTTGAAGCCAATATTAATATGGCACTATCTAAAGGAGATATTAACCTTGAGGATGCTATTGATATACGTGAGATACGTAATCTTAAGTTAGCTAACCAACTTCTTAAAATGAAGCGTATAGCCAAGCAAGATAGAGAAGAGCAAATGCAAATGCAACAACAAGCTATGCAATCTCAGCAAGCTCTTAAGTCTCAAGAGATGGCACAGCAGATGGCTATGCAGCAGAGTCAAATGGAGATTCAAGGTAAGATGCAGCTTAAACAGGCTGAGGTAGCTTTTGATATTGAGAAGATGAATAACGAGGCTCAACTTAAAGAACAACTTATGGATGTTGAGTTTAACTATCAAATGCAGTTAAAGAGTATGATAGAGCAGAATATTCAGAATAGAGATACTCAGAAAGAAGATGCAAAGTCTGAAAGAATCAGTCAGCAGAATACTCAACAGTCTAAACTCATCAACCAAAGGAAGAATAATTTACCTGCACAGACTTTTGAATCTAATGAAGATAGCTTAGATGGGTTTGACCTTGCGGAGTTCAATCCAAGGTAGGTCTAATTCTCTAATATTTTTAGTGTAACTTTGAAAAAAATCTAATCATATGGAAATGAAAGTACGTCTTGTAGAAGAAGGTGAGCAAAAGTCTGCTGCCGAAGTTGAATCTTCATTGCTTCAAAAGCATGAGGAAAGCATAAACCCTAGCCCTGAAGAGGTAGCAGAGCCTGTGGTAGAAAAGCCACAGATGGAAGAAAGTGAATTACTATCTATTATTAGCGATAGGTTAGGAAGGAGTATAAACTCCCTAGACGATTTAAAAGATGCAAGAGAAGAGTCCGGAGAAATGGACGAAGAGGTATCAGCGTTCTTTAAGTACAAAAAAGAAACGGGCCGTGGTGTAAAAGACTTTGTTCAATTAAACAAAGACTATGACACTATGAATCCCGAAAATCTTATCAAGGAATATCTAACGGCAACGGAAGAAGGACTTGATGATGATGATATAGATGCTATGATGGAGGATTATAGTTTTGATGAAGACCTCGATGACGATGTTGACATTAGAAGAATCCGATTAGCAAAAAAGAAAACTATTGCAAAAGCGAAGAGATACTTCGAAGATGCTAAAGAAAAATACAGCGTTCCCCTTGAGTCTATTGGGTCGCCTTCTTTAGATAACTCAGAAGAGTATGCCGAGTATAAGCAATATACCGCTAACGCGAAGACTGCTCAGGAAGAGCAAACACGTAGACAAACTTGGTTTAATGAAAAGACAAACGAAGTTTTCGGTGATGGATTCAAAGGTTTTGAGTTCAACTTAAATGACCGTCCCTATGTTTTTGCTCCCGGAGATAGGACTGAATTGAAGAAGCAACAGGGTTCACTTATGAATTGGGTAAACCAATACGTAGATGATAAAGGCTTAGTCAAGGATGCCGTGGGTTACCACAGGTCACTAGCGATAGCAATGAATCCCGATAAATTTGCCAAGTTCTTTTATGAGCAAGGCCAATCGGAAGCTGTTGATGGAGTTATGCGTAAGACAAAAAATATCAATATGTCTGAACGTGGTACTCCACAAAACTCAGCTTCTAAGGGAGGCATGCAAGTTCGTTCTGTAAATCCTGATTCCGGACGAGGCCTAAAAATAAGAAGTGCACGACGTACAACTTAATTAATTATTAATACAAAACTATTATGGCAATAAAAGCCGCCCCAACATTTGCGTTGCAACCGAGTGCCCAACAGGTACCAACCGCAACCAATTATATTACCGACTTCAACTTCTTGAATCAGTATCTTCCTGATACATACGAGAAAGAATTTGAGCGTTACGGTAACCGAACACTCGCTTCTTTCCTACGTATGGTAGGAGCTGAGATGCCTTCTAACTCTGACCGCATCGAGTGGGCAGAACAAGGACGTTTACATATCAAGTATACTAACTGTACTACTGCCCTTGCGGCTGTCGGTGTAAATGAGGCTTTATTTACAGTTAACGATACTATGGTACCTGCTCTAGGTGTTGCACCTGCAACAGTTACTCAGCAAGCTATCCGTAAAGGTCAGACTGTTTTTATTCAGTCTAACGATGCTACTTCTACCCCTGATTCTATTAAGGGTATTGTAACAAAGTCAGGTACTGCAGATTTGTTAAATGCAAACCAAATCCAAGTTGCTTTTTATTCAGCAGCAGGATTAGTCAATGCAGCAGCAGCCACAAAGTTTACAATCTTTATCTACGGTTCTGAATTTAGAAAAGGAACAGTAGGAATGGAAGGTTCTTTAGAAGCTGACGATATCTTCTTCAATAACTCACCTATTATCATTAAAGATAAGTATGCAGTATCAGGTTCTGATATGGCACAGATTGGATGGGTAGAAGTAAGTACAGAGAATGGAGCTGACGGATATCTATGGTATCTAAAGTCTGAGCATGAGACTCGTCTTCGTTTCGACGATTACTTGGAGACTGCGATGATTGAAGCCGTTCCTGCAGAAGCAGGCTCAGGAGTCGCTACAGCAGGAGTTAATGGTTCTATGGGTAACAAAGGTTCTGACGGTGTATTCTACGTAGTCAATGACCGTGGAAACGTTTGGACAGGAGGCCCTCCGGTAGATTTAGCGGGATGGGATTCTATCATAAGCAGACTTGACAAGCAAGGAGCTATTGAAGAGAACGTTGTCTTTGTTAACCGTAACTTCGGATTCCAAATTGACGATATGTTAGCTGCACAAAACTCTTACGGAGCAGGTGGTACTTCATATGGTCTATTCGATAACGATAAGGAGATGGCGTTAAACCTCGGATTCACAGGATTCCGTCGTGGATATGACTTCTACAAGTCTGATTGGAAGTACCTCAACGACCCAACTATGCGTGGAGATTTGAATGCAGCAGCAGGAAGCGGAACCGTTGACGGTCTCTTAGTCCCTGCAGGTTCAACTTCTGTGTATGACCAAATCTTAGGAAGAAACGCGAAGCGTCCATTCTTACACGTTCGTTACCGTGCGTCTGAGACTGAAGACCGTCGCTACAAGACTTGGATTACAGGTTCTGCCGGTGGTGCTGCTACAAGCAGCCTTGATGCTATGGAGGTTCACTTCCTTTCTGAACGTGCAGTATGCACTTTAGGAGCGAATAACTTCTTTATCTTCGAGCAATAATATATCTATGGTAATTGGACGAGGGAATTTCTCCCTCGTCCTTTTATTTTTTATCTTTAATTTAAATCCAATTATTATGAAAAAGAACAAACCTGTTCTAACAGACCGCTCTTACAAACTTACAAATGGTGCGGCACCCCTTTCAACTTATATTAGCCCCGGAGGAAATAAAAAACAACCTATGCTTCAATTTGATGAAGACAAAGGTGTAAACCGAGAGATGCGTTATGCAGCGAATCAGCAGTCTATTTATGTAGACGAACAAGACGGCCACGTAGTAGTGGAACCTATTGTTTTTATTGATGGTATGTTGCAAGTCCCTAAAAATAATCCTGCTTTACAGAAGTTTATGCATCTACACCCATTAAATGGGAGGAGATTCGTAGAAATTAATCTTGAACGCGATGCTGCTGAAGAGATGGAAACTTTAAACTATGAAGTAGATGCTTTAATTGAATGCCGTGCTTTAAGTATTGAGCAGGCAGAAAATGTAGCTCGCGTGATGTATGGTATAGACCCATCAACATTAACTACAGCTGAGTTACGAAGAGACCTTTTGATTAAGGCTCGACAAGACCCACAAAGGTTTTTAGATATTGTTAATGACCCGCATCTAAAACTGCAGTCTAATATCCAAAATTTCTTTAGCAAATCTCTTTTAACCTATAGGCGTAACAAGTCTGAGGTATGGTTTAATACCAATTCAACTAAAAAGAAGATGCTTACTATTCCATTTGGAGAAGACTCTATGTCTACATGTGAGTCTTATTTTATCACTGACGACGGTGTAGAAGCTTTAAAAATGTTGGAAACTTACCTATAGGTTTACTGCATATAAAATTAAAGGAGCTGCTATTAGTGGCTCTTTTTTTTTGTCTATCTTTGGAAAAAGGTTTACTTATGATAAATTCCGTTAGAAATACAGTGCTGTCCGTACTTAATAAGAATAATTATGGGTATATTTCCCCGGCAGACTTCAATCTGTTTGCTAAACAAGCACAGATTACAATTTTTGAGAACTATTTCTCAGACTACAATAATGCTTTAAACAAAGAAAATGCACGTATGTCAGGCACTGAGTATGCCGATGCTTCTAAGGGTATCTCAGAGTCTATAGACATATTCTCTGTTACACGAGACCTTCCTATTCCTATATCGGGCACCAACATCTTTACGTTACCTTCTTTAACTGCTACAAATGATGATTATTACCTTTTAAATAAAGTTTTGTTTTATGATTCTACTACTTCCCCTAGAACTTTCTTAGGAGAAGCTGAAGCGGTAACGCATAGTAAAATCACTATGCTAAATAACTCTATGTTACTAGCTCCAAGTAATACATATCCTGCTTACACTGTTGAAGGGAGTCGTCTTACAGCATATCCCAACACGGTTAATTTGGCTACCGAAGTTTCAGTGCAATATATCCGCTATCCTTTTGACCCAAATTGGACATACTCTTTAGTTACAGGTGGAGAACCTATGTACGACCCTAACCAAGCTGACTTCCAAGACTTTGAGGTTCCTATTAATGATGAGCCACAGTTAGTGAATTTAATTCTACAGATGTGCGGTATCTCCATTCGAGAGATGGATGTATATACATATGCACAGACTGAAGAAACTAAAAACCTTCAACAACAAGCCTAATGCCGTATATCACAGATTATAATTATTACGAGAATGAAGGCGCTACTCCTGCTAACGCAAATTGGGGGTCATATCAATTCGTTTCTCTCTCTGATATCGTAAACAACTTTATGTTGATTTATAACGGAAACCACTCACTTGTAAATAACGAAGACAGATTTAAAGTTCTCTTCCATGCTAAGAGAGCTATCATGGAACTCAATTACGATGCCTTTAAAGAGGTTAAAATCCTTGAGCTAAGTGTAGGAGACTCTTTGAGATATATCCTCCCTCATGACTACGTTAATTGGGTTCGTATTTCTTTATATGAGAACGGCACGCTATTTCCTTTAAGTGAGAATATCCAAACAAATTGGAGTAATGCATATATACAGGACAATTCTGCAAAGATTTTATTTGACCAAAACGGAAATGTATTAAAGCCTGAGTTCTCTGATATGTCTTATCAGCGTATTATAGGTAGCAAAAGAAGTATATACCTAAATGCTAACAACCCCTATAATGGAGTTGAAGGATGGGAGTTTGAGGGGAATTGGTATTTCTCTTATGGAATAGGTGGGCATTTTGGATTAAATACTGAAACTGCAAATGTTAACCCTACTTTTTCTATAGATAAAAAGGGAGGTGTTATTAATTTTAGTTCTGCAATGAATGATAAATTAGCAGTGCTTGAGTATGTATCTGATGGTATGGAGAATGGTAATGACGCTAGTGTAACTGTTAACAAACTGTTTGAGGAATTTGTATATGCATATATCCGTTATTCTATCCTTAACTCTAAGTTAGGTGTTCAGGAATATATTGTAACGCGAGCACGTAAAGAGAAAGCTGCGTTACTTCGCAATGCTAAAATTCGTCTAAGTAATATTCATCCGGGCCGTTTGTTAATGAACATGCGTGGCAAAGACAAATGGTTAAAGTAATATGGCAAATACTATAAGGAATTTCATTGCGGGTCGCATGAACAAAGTCGTGGATGAGAGACTTATCCCGGACGGAGAATATATTGATGCTTTAAATATCCGACTTGGTTCTACTGAGGCTTCGGAAATCGGGTCTGTAGAGAACTCTAAGGGTAATGACAGGCTTACTACTCTTGAGTATATAGATGGAGCACCTTTAAGCGATGATGCTACATGTATAGGCGCTTTTGCTGACGGAGAGCAAGAGACTATGTATTGGTTTGTCCATGATGAAAGTTTTACTGTAGGAGCTACAGGGAAGTTGGACCTTATTGTTTCTTACAATACCACAACTTTAACACTTACCTATCACGTTATTAGTATTGATAATGGAGGAGGTGTTAACACTACTCTTAATTTCTCTAAGACATATCTTATTACAGGGATTAACTTAATAGATAACCTGTTATTTTTCACTGACGATTTAAACCAACCTAGAAGGATAAACGTTAATAAAAACTATGCTGACCCTGTATCGAATATAGATGGTTTTTCTGCTGAGGATATCCTTGTTGTAAAAGCACCTCCTATTGCTGCGCCTACTATCGCTCCTTTTAGTCTCCAAGGAGAAGATAACTTTTTAGAAGACCGACTTATCTCTTTTGCATACAGATATAAATATGAGGATAATGAGTACTCTGCTATATCTCAATTTTCTGCCCCTTCCTTTATCCCTGAGCAGTATCAGTTAAGCAATGAGTCTTACTTAAATGAAGGAATGGTAAACTCTACTAACGCTTGCCAAATAACCTATCGCACCGGAGGCCCTTTAGTAGTTGGTATAGACCTTCTGTTTAAGGAAATGACTAGTGATATTATCAAAGTTATCGAGAAGATAGACAAAGCGAATGATGGTATTGCAGATAATGAATTTCAGACATTTTCATTTTCTAACAGCAAAATTTTTACTGTACTCCCTTCTTCTGAGATACTTCGACTGTATGATAACGTTCCTCTTTTAGCTAAAGCCCAAACCGTTATGGGCAATAGGCTTATGTACGGAAACTATGTAGATGGATGGGATTTAAAGAGAGGTATTTCGCCCACTCAATTTAACTATAGCACAGAACTTATTAGTGAACCGATTGGACTTGAAGACCTTTCTTATAGCCGAGAAAGTTCTTTATATACTTGGATAGCAAATGTAAATACAAATAATTCACAATTAAACCTTGATTTAAGTAATGTAGTAGAAAAATTAAAAATAGGAGCTACTATAGACCTTGACCTTTCTTTTACTCACTATACTTTTGCAAATGGAAATCCTACTAGTCCTCCTATTGAAGAGTCTACAGACAGGCAACTAAATTTCTTATATACCCTTACTCAGAATTATAACTCAGTAAGTGAGCTCTATGATAGTGTTGACTTTCAAGAAAAGATAGGTATAGCTTCAAATATACTTCCTGTATATCACGTTACTGACCCTACTTCTTGTAGTGGGTTGACTTTAACAGACCTTTTTAACTGTACTATAACTGACAGCTTGCAGGGAGGGAACCCAACTCCAATGTATAAGTATGCAAGTGGTATAACCGGTCCCGGAGAACCTGTACTAGCTACTCACATAAACGGAACTGATGTTATTAGCTTTCAGTTTCCTGCTATGCAGTTTGTTTCCGATGTTTTAAATCCCGGTATTTATACATTTGAGTACTATGCTGTTAGTGTTCTTAATTCGACCTTCTCTACTCTTGGAACTCCTCCAAGCCTTCATAGCAATCGCGGGTACGAAATAGGCATGGTGTACATGGACGAGTTCAATCGTGCCACTACAGCTTTAGTAAGCCGCAACAACACCATCCATGTTGGGTGTAGCCACTCTGAAAATAAAAATCAAATTAAGGTTACTATACCAACAACGCAAGTAGCTCCTGATTTTGCCAAGCGATATAAGTTTGTTATTAAACCTGATGAAACGTCGTACAACACTGTATATACAAGTATATTTTTCTATGACCCTGTAACTGCAACTGATTACTTCTTACTTCAAGGAGAGAATGCTGCTAAAGTAGAAGAAGGAGATAGGCTTATTGTTAAAAGAGATGTTGATGGAGCTTTAAATAGTTGTAAATACGTAACTGTCCTTGAGAAAAAAGCTCAAGAACAAGACTTTATTGCACCTACAGACTCTACAGATACAGTTCTTTCTGTTCCTCAAGGAGTATATATGCAGATTAGAAGCTCTGAATTTAATAGCTCTTTAACAGATGGTGCAGTCTTAAATCCCGGAACAAAATACTCTTGTGTAGGAAAAGACATATTGGATAATTTATTGTTTGCTGAAACAACTTATAACTTCTCTGCTTTATTAGACCCCGACTTGAACTATCCTATTGATGGAGATATATACCCTGTATATGATATCCCTGTAGGTAGTCGCATCCGTCTTAGATTTGAATTTTCTAGAAAGGGGCCCGGAGATGGAGATAAGGCGTGTGAAAGAAGGATATATAAATTTGATAAAACATATATATCTAGTTCTACTTATGGAAATATAATTGATTGGTGGAATGGGGATAATATAGGGGAAACTATTGATGACGGAGAACAAGAGGTAGGAGGAGATGGAGAGCCTATTGAGAATGTATACATAACTCCGACTACAGATAATACCTATACAGATGGGGCGTATTATGGTCTTACTCCTTCTCTACACACTAATTACTATAGATGGTATATGCATCCCGCTAGTAATGAAATAAGATTAGCATTAACAGGAACTAAAGCGTGTGGAAGTGTAGAGAATGACAAAAAAAAGTCTTGTATCAAAGCCACAATAGATGTAGCAAGAGCAGAAAACACTATTGTATTTGAGACAGAGCCTGTAGATGCTTTGCCTGATGTGTGGTATGAGTCATCTGAATCGTACTCTATTGATGCCTCAGGATATCATGATGGGAATGTACAGACTCAGACAGTCGCTCAACCCGCAATAATAGATACCGCTTTCTTTAATTGTTTTGCTTTCGGAAACGGAGTAGAGAGTTATAAGATTCGTGACTCTATGTCAGGGCGAGCTCTCGCTCTTGGGAATAGAGTTACTACAGTAGCCGCTCAAGACTTTAAAAGAGCAGACCGATATGCTGATATGACATATAGTGGGGTCTTTAATAATGAGTTTAACTTAAATAAGTTGAATGAGTTTAACCTTGGTCTCGCTAACTATAAACCTTTAGAAGAGTCTTTTGGTCCTATTGAGAAGATGTTTGCTCAAGACACCAATATCCTTGTCCTTCAAGAAGATAAGATATCGTATGTCCTTGCGAGTAAGAACCTTATCTCAGATTCTGTAGGAGGAGGGGTAGTAGCTTCTATACCTGAGATTTTAGGTACACAGATAGCTAGAGCAGAAGAGTTTGGTATAAGTAATAACCCTGAGAGTTTTGCTCAATGGGGACCGTCTAAATACTTTACTGATGCGAAGAGAGGAGCTGTTATACAACTCACAGGAAGTGGTCCTTCTGAATCTCTTGTAGTAATATCCGAAGCAGGTATGAGGAGTTGGTTTAGGGATATGTTTATCTCAAACTTTACTTCTCAAAAGCTTGGAGGGTATGACCCGTATATGAATGAGTATGTTCTTGGAAATAACCTTACTACTATACCTGAAGAGATATCATGCATAAAGTGTGGAGTAACCCAAACGTATTCTATACAAGGTAAGAACGTAAGCGTGTGTTATAACCTTGGAGCTACGGTAGGCGATGTAACAATCTCTTGGCCTGCTCCTCTTGTAAGTACAAGTTTTTCTTTTACTGCTACCTATAACGGTGCTACAACTTCTTACGGACCTTTTAGTGCTGCAGGTACTGTAACAATTGTAAAAAACTCTGTTGCAGCCGAGCAGTTGGATATTGAGTTCTCCGTCCCTACAACAGGCGACACTGCTTTGGTTAACTTTTTAGTCGGATGTCCGGTAGCAGATACTATTAATATTGTCTTAGTTACTCTAACTAACAATTCCGATGCAGGTAAAACAATTCATAATCAATATCGTTGGATAGACGGGCAATTTTCTTCTCCTACCCACTCGAATCAAATTCCATTTTTAACCTCTACAGACTCCCGTGTAATATCTCAATATTCTGAGATAACAGGGCCTCAGGGAGCAGGGATTATACCTGCTCAGGGAGCTACGGTATATATGATTTCGGATAAGCAATCGACAGATGATTACGATTTAAACGTAGCTACAGATAAATTTTTATGGCTAAGGAGCTCTACTTTATATGCAAATACTGCAGTAGGTATTGCAGCCTTACTTGCTGACCCGGCTATTGTGACTCTTACCCCTACGGGAACTACGCCTACTTTCTCGGCTAACTTTCCGATGCCCTCAACAAATAATAATGACTACCTCTATCTTGTTTGGAACTACTCAACAGCTACAGCAGTAGATTTATGTAGCAGCGCTATAAGTGCAGCAGATGCTTGTTGTGTTTGTGCATGCGGGGTCGGGAAATGTACAGGGTGGTTAATAAATAACACTACATCTTCTCAAGTAGTTCTAAATTATACAACTTGTTTGGGCGTAAAGACAAATATTACTTTAGGAGCTAATAACAGTACTACTCTTTGTGTAGATGGAGCTATAACTATTGTTTCAGGACCAACAACAGGAGTTAATTTTACAATAACAGAGTGCGATTGCACATAATCATATCTAATGGGAACTATCGGAAGTTTTTACTTAAACGGGCCTAACCTAGTAACGTCAACGGGAATCTTTACTGACTCTGCGTTTACTGCCTGTGCCCCTAATGGATGGTATAGCCAAGGGGGAAATGTTCGTCAGTTACTAAACTGTGTCCTTCTCCCTAGAGCTCAATGTCCGTCATGCTCAACAGCATGTGGTGGTGTGGCAATGGATAGTCCTAATTCCTTGGGCCTATACCTTATCTCTATGGAGTTAGGTTCAGCGATAGGTGCTATAAAAGTATCTTTTTCTCCGGGAGATATCCCCGATGGGATACGTGGTATCTATAATAACGGTGTGTTTAATGAGTTCAGCTCCGAAGTAGATGGATACCATGCTACCTCCGTTACGGATGGGTTAACATATATGGGCAACAGTGCTAATGTAGGGACTTTAATAACGGGTAGTCCTCATGGTAATATAAATGAATATTATTTTTATGAAGGTAGTTATATGCCAAATGGTAACACTACTACCGTTGAGGTTTCTGCAGGGTCAGCTAGTTTATCCGCATCAAGGCCACTTACTTGTGTAGCTTATATACCTAAAACACTTAGTTCTCCTACAACACTTTCTATGCAGATAGCAGAACTCCTTGGGGGTCAACCTACTCCTAGTTGGAGTCTAACGGTAGGGTGTCCTACTGCTCTTACAAGCCTACCATGTACTAAAGTAAACCCTCTAAATGGGTGTTCTACAGCGTCCCCTTTAGATGAGACCATATTTTTAGGTAAAGTCACAGGAAGTATATATAGTCCTGTAGTTAACGATTGGGCCTTTAGTGATGCATATGCGGTAACGAAAAAACCTTTTGGAGACTATGTAGTCGCAGACCTCACACCCCAAAATTGGCTTGTAGCAGTAGGGGTAAATGGTGTAATTACATCTGTTAGCTCATGTCCATAATAAAAAGATATGTCAGTAACTAAAACCAACTATACTCTAACTTTTAGCCCTCCCGCAGAAGGATGGCCTTCTTTCTATTCCTATGTCCCTGAGTGGATGCAGGGTATGAATCAATACTTCTATTCTTTTTCAGGAGGAAATCTATGGAGACATAACACTAACGAGACAAGGAATAATTACTACGAGGAACAATATAATTCTACCCTACAAAGTGTTTTCAACCAAGAGCCTGTAGTGAATAAACTATTTAAGACCTTATCTTTAGAAGGAGACCACGCTTGGGCGGCTACTTTCGTAAGCGAGCTGCAGACGACAGGGTTTATTGAGGCGCCTTACTTTGTAGAAAAAGAATCTGATTGGTTTGCTTTCCTGAGAAACCAAGGTACTACACCCGCTTCTCCTGCACAAGAGTTTCCCCTTCGCTCGGCTAATGGTATCGGGAATAGTTTAACTGCTGTAGAAGTAGCAACGGTTGTCACCTTCACTTTCCCTTTAACCTTACCTATTGGAAGTATACCTAGTATAGGAGATAGTCTCTACTATGGTGTCCCTGTGGCATCCCCGGCTGTACTTACTCCTGTATACCTAGGTGAAATTACATCTATTAATGTGAATATCCCTTTGGGGATAAATACTATAGTAGTACAGCAAAACGTAGGAAGCGGAGGGGTTGTCCCTACCGTACAAGTAAACTACGTTATGTCCACGAAAAATCTTGTAGCGGAGTCTCATGGTATCCTTGGACACTATGGGGTATTCACTCTTACTAACACCGATACAGAGGCTGTAGAGTTATTTGCAGTTAAGTCTGAGGTTATGAAATCTTATCCTTAAAACACCGTATCTTTGAATCTATGAGTACCGTCCTCTCTCCTGCTATTGACTTTAAGCATCTCCTCAGCACTTCTCCTGTGGATTTACTTTCTCATGTGCACCAAAATAGGGGATTGATATGGGAGGAGATAGATTTGTTCTCTCAACAAATATCTTCTATGGAAGGTGCTGCTCTTCATCACACTCAAGAGATGGAGGAGTCTTTTCCTTTAACTCATCATTTAGATAATGGTCTGTATACTCGCGAGGTATTTATGCCTAAAGGGTCTTTGGTTGTAAGTTTTATACACAAACAAAATCATCCTTCTTTTTTTATGTCAGGAGAGATGTCTATCCTCTTAGATACAGGAGAGGTAAAAAGAATTAAAGCTCCAATGAAAGTCATGACAGAGATAGGCACTCAGAGGGTGGCTTATATGCATGAAGATTGCACTTGGACATGTGTATACCGCACTGATGCCACAACTATTGAAGAGGCAGAGAACGAGGTATATACCACCAACTATCGGGATTTACCCGAACATATAATATTAAATAAATTTTTACTATGTCAGGACTAATAACAGGCATTGTCTCTTTAGGTATTACAGCTACTACTACAGGTATCTCTATGCATCAGCAGAATAAAGCCAAAAAAGCACAAGGTAAAGCTGAAGACGCAGCTAATGAAGCTATGTTAGAAGCTCGTAAGCGTCTTGAGGTAAACTATCAAGAGGCATCTTCTATAAGTAAAGACCCATACACTATGGCTATAGAGGCTTCTTTACAGCAAGGGGCTAACGCCACTCAAGCGGCAAAGGAAACTCAAAGGGGAGCAGCGCAAGTAGGTAGGATTCAAGGAGCACAAAACCAAATGCTCGAAGCGGAGCGTGTAGCTTACGGTCAAGAGTTACAAGCGAGAGAGCAGCGTATACTTGATGAAGACAGTCGTTTAAGAGATATCAATACTCAGCTAGATATGGGAGAAATAGAAGGGGCGCAGATGGCTGCTGCAGCCGAGGCAGACAATGCAGCTATGGCAGGGCAAGATGTCGTAGCAGGATTCGGGAGCATGGGACAGCAGGTTGCAGGGATGGCTCCGCTATATGCAGGAACAGGGTATAAAGCTAAACAAGCAGCCTTTAATCAGACTGACTTTGCTAAGGATATCCCGCTTAATAGTAATAATGGAATTTCTGCAGAATTAAACGCAGCTGCAGGAGGTCAGCCGCTTAATCAAATTAATCCATATGCAGGAGTAGGAGGTATGAACAGGGGAGATTTTAGAAGATTTCAAAAAAATAGCCCTACGTTATGGGGTCAAGTAGCTGCTAACCAACAATATCAAGATGCTCTTTTCCCTACAAGCCCGGCTTTACAATTTATGCTATCTCAAGCACAACAACAACCCAAAGGGGAGTAAATCATGGCTAATACTTATTTTAAATACGCGGAACGTAACGCTGAGAACAGGATAAATTGGGCTGAAGTAGGGAAGGATATGACGGATATGCTTGCCGATGAAGCGCGAGTACGAGAAGAGAAAAAGGCTGCTATTGATGCAGACTTTAGAGAGTTTGGGAAGGCGTTATCTGAAGCTCCTATGGGAGAGCATGCAGGTCGTAATGAGCTTATTACAGAGTATGCTAATGACGCTTCGGAATATTCTTTAATGATTAACAGACTACTTAAATCAGGTGACTTAAAACTTAGAGACTATAACAATGTCTCTGCAAATTTAAAGGAAGGAACAGATGAGGCGTTTTCTTTGACCAAAGAATTTAACACGGCTTTTAAGCTATTCCAAGAACGTTCAGAGATTAACCCTGAAACAGGTCTCCCATATAATCAGGACTTAGAAGAGTTTGTTTTAGGAAACGCTCAGGGGTTTGGAAACTACGCTGACCATCGTTTATGGATTAACCCTACTACGGGAAGGTTAAGCCTTGGGAAGACAGTAACCGACGACAAGGGCAACGTAACTTTAAGTAAAGATACAGGAAGTTTCGTTCCTGTAAATTCTTTACGTAACCGCATACGCACACAGTACGATATGTACGATATGAATGCCGCAAGTGCAGGTATGGTAGATAAGTTAAAGGAATTAATTGTAGTGAAAAAGAAAGATGGTGTCTTAACTCTATCAGACCCTACTAAAGACAAAGATGTACAGAGGGCTTTAGAGCTACATGCTCAATCGGTTGTAGCTATAGCTACTAATGTTAGCTCTATCCTTACCAACACCTTAAACGTAAACCCAAATTCGGAAACAGGAGAATCTTTTAGTTTTACTTATGTACCTTCAGAGGCCGCAGAGAATGAGAATTTAATTCTTTTAATAAACAATCCTTTACAAGAATCTGCGGGTATACCTATGCCTGCATTTTTAGATAGCGAAGAGGCTCTTGCAAAATATCTAAAAAAAAACTATGGTAGCGGAAGTGCTCTTGATGAAAATTCTGAGAACTATGTTAGTGAGGCCGAGATAAAACTAATTGTTGCGAACAATACCAAGCAGATAAAGGTAGCTAAAGACACAGTAAAGACTTCTCTTTTAAGTAAGATAGACTATAAAGAAACTCCTACGGCTGAGTTTGACCCTTTTAGAGGGAGTTATACTACTTACAAAGAGAAAACAGAATTGGAAGATAATGCGGTTGGCCTATGGTCAGAAGCCTATTCTTTACCCGCAACAGAAAGACAGATTGTATTAAATGCTATGTTATCTGCCCAAGAGTCTTTAAAGAATGGTTTAGTAGAGCTGTCTGTAGATGAAAACCAAATTATTTATAGATATAAAAATTCCCCGAAGTCTATTACTATACCGCTGAAAAATAACCCAACTCGGGAAGAGTGGGTTAGACTTGGTGCAGAGTTCCATGGAGTATCGGATGTAGAGAGAATGACAGATTATGCGGGTAACTTTACAAAAGATGATGATGGAAACTTTAAGCCATATATAAAATCTAAAAAAGTAAGCGCTAAACGTGAAGCTATAGAGTCCACCCCCCAAGATAGAGTAGCTACTGATGTTGTCTCCATTATTACCGAGGAGTTAATATCAGGGGATGAGGATAGTGATTTTAAAAATCTTAAATCTCTTGCCGCTGCTTTAAACTTTAATATTGAAATCCCTATGTCACCGGGACGTGATAAGATTACACTTAAGGTTCCGGGAGAAGATGGTGCGGAGTTAACAATAACTAATGACACTACAGCTAAAACTATTCAAGATTGGATGATAGCCAATACCGATGAAACTCGTGCAGCTAATTATACAAGAACTCTTCCTAAAAAAACCGAAGATGGAGAAACTCTTGAAGAGAGAGCGGCAGAAACAACAGGTAGTGGTTCACTAGATGATATATAATATGGAAGACAGAAGCGAAGCCTTATACAATAGTCTCTTTCAAAGTGGTGACTATACCAAATCTTTTGAAGAGTTCAAAGCGCAATTTTCTACTGAAGAAAAAGTGGGGTTACTTTACTCTTCACTTAGTAAAAGTGGGAAGTATACTAAAACTTCTCAAGAGTTTTCGGAGCAATTCTTTCCTAACCTAGGCTTAAAAAAAAAAGACGAGCCTATGGAATCTACTTCGGAAAGTGGTTCTTTGGATTCGTTCGGAGAAGCCCCCGAAGATAGCTTTCTAAACACGCCTGTTACCCCTCCAAGAGAGGGAGAAGCGGTAGCGGATGCACAAGCGGTAAACTATGGTGTCCCAAGAGAAGGTCAGTCTGTATATGATTTTGATGAGGAGGTAGCTGTAAAAAACGCTCGTAAAAGAGACGCTGAGGATACAAGGGATTTATTTGACAGGTCTTTAGATGTAATAGACAAGCGTCAGCACGAACAAGATATGAAGGTTGGTCTAAACTTTAAAGACCGTGACTTTACAGGCCGTCCTATAACTGACCTAGAAACAGACGAGGTAGTGTCTGAAATGGCATATAACTTTGGTGAATATGGATTTAAGTTTGAGCATGCAAAAGGGGCTTTGGGATATGAAACAGTAGGAGATATTATGACGGTGACCTCACCGGATGGTAATCACACAGAAAATATAGAGTTAGATAATTGGACAAACGCTACAGACTCCGCTGAAGCTAAGAAGTTAAGGAAGTTTATGGAAAAATATAAACCCATAAATGGATTAGAGAAAATACAAAAAGAAGCTATTGAAAGAGACCGAAAGGTTCTTGGGAAAAAAGACTATGACGAGCGTATGCTTGACATACAAGTAGATACAAGGAATTTAAAGGATAAATTAAACGCTGTTGTCGCAAGGAAAGAAGAGTCAGATATACTCGAGAAAGAGCTTATGGCTATGAGCGATGAAGAATTTGCAAAAAATATTGGAGTTTATCAAGCTTGGGAAGCAGAGAAAGATAAAATATCTGTAGATGCAGAGGAAGTGAAAACAGAGTGGGACGGCATGGCCGAACGGGGGAAGGAGTTGGATAGGGTAGTAGGAGACTATACCGCTATGCGAGCTGAAGCAGGTAACTTTTTTGGATATTTAGTAAATGAATTTTGGAGTTCAGGTTTTGGCAGACTATTCGCGGTTACAAACGATACAGCGATTAATGCTATCTCTATGAGCATGCCTGCAGGTTATAAAGATATATGGGCTAAGTACCAAAAAGGAATGCTTAAAGGCGCTATGAAGGATAACCCCTTCTCTCATGCCGCTAGGGAATTTATACCTCAGGATAGAAAAGGTACAAGCCAACTTATCCGAGAGCGTGGAACGGCAGTCGCTCAAGCAATGGGGTCAGGTACATCGCAAGAGTATGCTGATAATGTAGGGTTTGTTCAAGGAGCTATAGGTGGAGTTGCAGGTTCTATAGCTCCTATGATTTTTGGGTTACCGGCACTAATAGGTCAAGGGATAGATTTTGTAAACCAAGAAACAGAGAATAATCCTAACTTTGAAGGCATTACTGAGTTAGAGAAGTTTGCTATAGCAGCTCCTATGGGGGTAGTTATGGGTTGGTTAGAGCACTTAGGTTTAACAAGAGCTCTTGCAGGTAAATCAGGGATAACTACCATTGTGCTCAAGTTTCTACAGAAGTATAAGATAACTCCGGGGACTAAAACTTTCACAGAGTATGTAGATACTGAAATAAAAAAGGGAGGAAACAGACTACTTCTAAGGTTAACGGCTTCGACAATGTCAGAGTTTGAGACAGGAGGGTTACAAGAGATAAGTGATATCGCCTTTAAAGAGGTCTATGATATTATGAAGGACGAGGAGATGTTCGATACTCCTGAAACTATTGGAGAAGCGGCAAGTCAGGTTTGGTGGGGAGCGGTAGCGGAAGCTATAGGAGGTTTTGTTATGGGAACTCCGGGAGCTGTTAACTCAGCTTTAACAAAAGGTAAAATTACTGAGCTATCTGACGGTGAGTATGAAGCTTTTGAAAAAGTTATGGAGGATGAAAACCTACGGGGCGCATATGCAGAGAAGCTTAAGCAAGATGTTTTATCGGGGAAGAAAAGCAAACAAGAAGCTCTTGATGAGTGGAATGAATCAGAGAAGGTAAAAGGGAGCATGGGTAAAATCCCTAATTACTATACAGCTGAACAAAAAAAGAAAGCTTTAGAGTTACTTATAAGAAAGAGTGAGCTGCAAGATATTGTAGACAAAGGAGAGAAACAGCTTGTAACGAAAGAGCAGGCCGAGATAGATGCTATTGATGCTGAGATGACTGCGATGTCTACTGAGACAGATACGTCTACTACTACTGAGACTGATGCAGATGGGAATGTTATTACCAACACTGTAACTGTTGACGAAGCTTCGGCTAAGATAAAGCTACAGGAGGAGGGTATTAAGAACCCTACTCAGGAACAGATTGATACCAAGCAAGCTGAGATGTTAGAGGAGGGTATATCTCAAGAAAACTTAACCGCTATAGATAACCTTGCTAAGAATATAGATTCAAGTGGGAGATTGGAAAATAGAAATAAAGATTTATTTGGAGAGACTCAGGAGACTTCTCAGGGGTCTGCTGTTCTGTCAGATATTACAGAGTCTAACGAGAATGGTGTAGCTACGGGTACATACACGAATACGGAGACAGGAGATGTTGACGTTGTAGTTAGCAGTAAAGGTAAAAGTGATTTTGTTTCTTTTAGCCGTATATATGAGGATGGAAAACCTACTAATTCATGGTCATCTAAGATGATAAATGAGGCGGGTAGTGATTTTGTAACTATGCTTACTGAGGCTCAGAAGCTACTACCTGAAGGACACCAATGGACAGAGTCGAAAAGTATCTCCGAGAGTGGTTTAGGGGTTTGGAATAAAGCTCTTAAGAAAGGATATGAAGCACAGGTAGATAGTGAGGGCAATGTAATAACAAAATCTGTCACTCTTAATGAAGCTGAAAAAGGTAAATCTACAAGTGATAGCTCTGATTTTAATGATGTTATTGTTGAGACTAAATCAGAGGCCGATGCTAAGATAAAAGAACTCGAAGGAATCTATCCCGGTATTGTAGCTAAACCTGTAAGGGTAAGGGATGGTAAAGGTAGAATTAAAGGCTTCTCTTTTAAGATAGAGCTTCCTGTATTAGTTAAAGGAAAGACGGAGACAAAGGTAGAGGATACAACTACAGAAGAAGATAAGTATCAGTTCGGTGGTAGAAGAAAGTCAGAGGAGGATTCTAACAGGAAGGCATTTGAAGACAATAAGATTGAGAAAGTAGAGAAGGAGGATATGGATGTTACTATTGACAAAGCAAGAGAGGGAGATGTAAAGGCTCAAGAAAAGCTAGATAAGTATGGTCTAAAGTGGGCCAAGGAAACCATATATAGATTCATAGGGAAATCAGAGGTCGATGCTCTTGAGAAGGGTGAGACAATTGAAGGTAAAAGTAAAACTGCAGGTGTTGATGTAACCTCTTCATCTGAAGTAACAAGTGCTTCTGACGCTGATTATAGAGTGACCTTTAAAGAAGAGGGTTTTGATGATAAGAAGAAGGGCTCAAGGGTTCGTATGAAGAACGAAAAAGATGGATGGGTCCCGGGTGGATACAATAAATCTGACGTAGCTAAGATTGAGAAGAAGAATGAGGACGGCACATGGGAGACTGTTTATGATTCTGAAGCAGAAGTTGAAGTCGATGTAGCTACACAAATAAAAAATCTTCAGACAGAAGCAAAGGCGTTCATAGCTGCTGAGAAAAGTAAATCAAGCAAAGGATTGCCTGCATACTCAAAGGAGTTCATACAGGAGGATAAAAAGCGTCGCGAGGAGATAAAGCGTCTTAAGGGTTTAATTGCAAAGAAGACCCCTAAGAAGAAGGCAAAAGTAAAGTCGGTTCAAGAGGAAGAGGCTCCTAAACAAAGGGTAGTTACACCTCTTCAAGGAGAGAGTATTCAAGATGCGATTAGACGTACTAGAGGTACGAAGAAGGCAAAAGGAGCCAAGAAGTCTACACCTAAGGAGGAAACGACGATAGTAGCCGCTCCTTATTTCAATACTACTATAAAAACTTTAGAAGAGGCAGAGACTTTAAGACAGGGTAAGGGCTACAAGGATTATAAGAAAACTCTATCGTCTATAGCTAAAGCTCTAGGTATAGAGGTAGAGGTACAGGAAACTATTGGTGGATATGAAAACGATGCGGGAGAAAAGCTAGTAGAGATTAGCACCCGTGTGGTTTTAAAGGATGCTACTCTTGAGCAAGCAGAGGAATATGCGGCTCTTATGGGAGCTCTGACTCCGGAAGTTCAAGAGGCAACGATAGCTGCTCAGTATGTAAAAGAAGGGGCAACTACTCACAATGCAACCGAGTACTCTGTATTAGTATCCGATAAGCAGGCGGCTATGGATGCACTGAAAGTCGCGGATATAGCAAACTATACTCTTAATGAAGCCACGGGTGAAGTAACCTTTACAGATGTTTTTACCTTCAGTGATAAGGCTCTTCAAGGTAAAATTGGTATATTTATAAAAGAATTAAAATCTAAAAAAGTAAGTTATGAAAACAACGGACAAAGACCTATCGCCTCACAATTTATTGATGCAAAAGGCAGGAGAGAAATTCTTAGAGGAATCGAAGGCAAAAGGCCCGAACTACGACAGGTTGGGAACGTCCTTCGTAATGCGGTACAAAAAGCCATAGGTCGAGACGCTAAGTTTCAAGGTATAACAGCTAAAGAATACAAAAAGCAAATAACACAAGATGAACAAACAGAAGCCCCACCTGAATCCGGACCTGTCGCAGGAAATAGACTCTTTAATGAGCCCATCTCGGCAATTGCAGAAATCGCGGATAGATATTATCAAAGAGCGTTCGGAACTAAGAGACCTAATTTCAAAGGGACAAAGAAGCTCGACAAAGTAAAAGCTAAAAAAATAAGCGATGCTTTTGAGGCAATGAAGCATTCGCCAAACAACCCTAAGGTTCGTGAGGCGTATAACGCAATGGCTAAAGAAACGATTGCCCAATACAAAGCGTTTTTAGATGCAGGATATGTTGTTGAAATAAACAACGAAGACCCTTACGCTAATTCTCAAGAGATGATTGACGACTTGAGAAACAACAAGCGTATCAAAATATTATCTACAGAATCGGGATTTGGAGAGGCTCCAATTACTCCAAAGCAGAGAAAAGAAAATCCACTTCTTGCAACTACGACATTCACTGACGTTAATGGGAAGCCTCTGCTCGTTAATGATTTATTCCGTGCTATTCACGACTTCTTTGGACACGCTGAGTTAGGTAACTCATTTGGTCCGATAGGAGAAGAGAATGCTTGGAACGTACACGCACGTATGTACTCTCCATTAGCGAGAAGAGCAATGACTACTGAAACACGAGGTCAGAACTCATACGTAAACTTTTCAGGTATAAATGATAAAATAGATAAAATACGAAAGAAGGCAATAAAACTAAGGGAAGAAGGCAAGTACGAAGAAGCCTTAAAACTAACGAATGATATTTATGAAAACACTTTTTTTGCAGACCAAAAAGTAGGGATACTTCCTGAAGAGTTCTATCAAATACCTGAGGAAGAGAAAAAAGTAGTAAGAACAGCAAAGCCTTTAACTAAAAAAGAAGAAGAAGCAGAAGAATCTGACTTTATAAAGATTGCAGGAAAACCGGGGAGTAAGAAAAGAGCTGCGTGGGTAAAGAAACAAAACAAACAAAACACTAAGTTTAGATTAAATAGTAAAGCTGAATCTGAGGTTAATGAGGATGAAGTTTCTGAAGTAACTAAGGCTATAGATTCTATAGAGTCTCCTAACGTAGACCTTGAATTATCGTTTGAATCAGCTACACCTATAAGTTTAGAAAATTTAAACAACAGAACAGATAGTCCACTTAAGAGTGTAACATTAAAAGTAGTCGATGGTGTCCCTACAATATTTACTATAACAGACCAACTTACTACAGGAAACACCACAAACCCTGAGACCGGGAATCCAATAGATAACTTAAAGGGGTCTATTGGGTTTAATGGAACTGAAGGGAATGAATCTTTTGCATGGGCAAGTACCACTGAAGAAGAAGGAAAGCGTATAGTTAATAAAGCCCTTAAAGTTTTTAATGACAACCCTGAATTATATTATGCATGGTGGGAAGCCAATCCTGAATACTATGGATTAGTCCCTATGAATGTGGTTAAGATGGGGGAGGCAGCTATACTGTCTAATGAGGCTGTGTTTAGAGTCCTGTTGGATAATATAAAATCTCTTCCTATTAAAAACAGGAAAGCTGCATTGAAATTATTAAAGCAAGAGATAAAAACAAACCTTGCTACACTTAAAGGCAAGAAGGTTACTCCTAATATTAAAAAAAGAATACGGGATTATAGTAAACTAAAGGATGTTATAGGAAAATCAAAAGCAATATTATTGGATGATGTATTATCCGAGGAAAGTGTAAAACAACTATCTCTCCCTCAAAGAACACTTCTAGTAAATAGGATTGCATATGGAGAGGTTAATAATCCGGGAAAGAAATCTAAAAACCCCGGGGCCCCGAAGAAAGCTATTTCTATTGCCTTAATGGAAGGACAGCCGATTGAAGGTAGACGTAAGATAAGTTTAGGCGTGATAACAGATGCGATAACAGACCCTGAGTTAAGAGATGTTCCTATAGGGAATGTTGTTGCTCTTGTAGGTGTTGATGTATTAAATCCGGGCGTTGGGAAAACTACTCACTCGAACTACGAGTTTGGTGTTAAAGGAAAGTCTATGGGTATTTTAACAAATCCTGTCCCTATGCAGGAAGCGTATCCTATCGCCTACATAAATGCTTTTAAGAAGTTAATGGAGCAGGAGGAGAAAGGTGAAGAAGCTTTTGCGTCATCTGTTTTATCTTTAGAAACAGGAATCGGAATTGGTATCCCATCATATGATTATGCAGGAGCTGTAAGTGACGCTAACTCTTCGGATGTAAACAATCTAATTTCTTTTTTAAATTTATCTTTCCCTCATGTAACAATATCTGCTAACTCAAAAGAGTTTAATAAGATACTAGAAACTGAGGGAGTTAAATCGTATTTAAAAGGTGGGGAAGTTGTTTATGGTGTTACTACTGAAGGAGATGTATATATCAATCCTGATGTGCATAATTCCGATTCAGAATTATTTAATACAGCTATACATGAGATGTCTCACGTATGGACTGACTACTTAGAAACAACACCGAAAGGAAGAGCTCTTTTAGCTAAAGGTATAGAGCTTGTAAAGAAAACTGAAATATATCAAGAGCAACTAGAAGAGTTTGATGGAGATACAGAGGCGGCAGCTCGAGAGGCTTTGTCTATACTTATTGGAAATAAAGGTCAAACTATTGTAGACGGTGCCACGAGAAGTAAGTTTAAAGAATGGTTGCTTGGGATGTGGAACTACATCAAAAAAACATTCAATATATCTAAAAAAACAAAGGTAGAGGATTTAACTCTTGACGAATTTATAGAGTTAGCATTATCAGATATACTTGGAGGTAAGGAGATTAAAACCACCCCCGAACAAAGGGAGGCGATGCGCTCTCTTTCTAGGTTCTCCAAAAAAGGAAGCAAATCCGACCTAACGAAATTAAAGAATATTGTTGTCAAAGCAATTAAAGATATACGGGCTCAAGGGAAGTCAGAGTCTGCTATAAAAACATTGCTAGAGAATAGAGGGTTAGAGGCTTCGCTTATAACTGAGTTGATGGCTAAAGAAAAGGGTACTACCAAAACTTCTGTCAGTCCAACAGAAGAAACCAATGAGGGATATAATAAACTTACATCTGCTATAGATGCTATCATTGCAAAGGGGTACGAAAATGGTACACCTCCTAGTCAGATAGCTGTAGAAGCTATCAGCTTCCTACAAGACTCTAAGGTTTATAAGAGTGAGAAAACTGAAGACATCGAAAGAGAGCAGATGCTTAGGGATTTACGCAAGAGATTCTCAATGAAAGAGACCTCATCTCCCTCGATAAAAAAGATACTTGGTGAAGTAACCTCGGAAAAGATTTCGATTACAGAGGCTAACCTATTAAAGGCTCAGATAAAAGCTTTAAATCGTGGAGCTGTAGATATGAAATCTATCTCCGCTAAAGCGTCTAAGGTCCTCGCAAAGGAGGTGAAGGAGCTTGTTAAAAAAGGAAGCATTACTACCAATCAGTCTGCAAGAATACTTGCTAGGTTTGCTAAAACAGATGTGACTAATGACACTCAAGTCAATGGGTTTGTTGATTATATAACAAACATATACAACAAGTCTGAGGATGCATATCGCAATTCTTTAATTGCTAAGATACAAAAGTTAATAAAAAAGAATACTAAAGTAACTAGAACAGCAGCGAATAGAATTAAAGGAAAAGGTTTAGACGCAGAGAGTCAGCAGTTTTTCGCAGCTATGAACAGAGTTCTTGATGGTATTTTAAAAACAAAATCTGAAGAGATTAACGAAAAAGATTTTACTAAAAAGTTCTTCCCGGACATAGAAGTTATATTACAAAAAGACCCTAACAGCTTGACCACGAAAGAAAACTCTCAGCTGTTTGCTTATATGTCTTTTAACTCTCTTAAAGGAATTAGAAATATGACTTTAGAAGAGGTAGAGCAATTACTTGAGGACGTTAAGCTAGGAACAAAGGGTGGACGTTCAGACCTACAAGCTAAACGTATGGCCGAGAAAGCAGAGATGGATGAGCTTAGAGTTGAAGCCGATGCCTCTATTAATGAAGGTTATAAAGGTCTATTGAATCCTGACGGAACATATATAAATAGAAACCGTATAAATGATAAAAGCGAGTTAACTAAACGTATAAAAGCTCGTAATAGAAGTGTCCTTGAGGATATAAAAGTTTGGAAAGAAAACTATATATTCACTGACCTTTCAAGGTGGATAGAAAGTTTAGGCAGCAACTTAAAGAACTTAAAGACCCTTACCAATAGCTTAGATAAAGAAGGGAATTTCTTTGTCAAGAACGTGCATTCTGTTTTAAGAAAAATGGAGACGGAAACCATTAAAGGGATTGAGAGTGAAAAAATAAACAAGTTAGATGAAATAGCGAGCAGTATTAAAGGTGTAAAAAACTATAATGCTATACTCAAGCTTTTATCTAAAGGCATCAATAGCAAGGTGGAGGGCCTCACAGATTCTGAGGGTAATCCTGTAGAGAATGATATGTTTCCGTTAGACATCTTACTTAGGTGGTATGCTCTTAGTAAAAATGAAGTTCAGAGAAAGAAACTATTGAAACAGGGTTTTACTGAAGAAAAACTTTCGGAAATAAAAGTAGAGCTAGGTCCTGAGCTTGTAGAGTTTGCTGATAAAATTATAGAGTATCTAAGTTCACCATATTTTGAAACTATAAATAAAGTTTACAAACGTGTAAATAACGTCAACCTTGTACAGATAGAAAATTACTTCCCTACTCAGAGTGTTTTAGATGCTGTAAGCAGCTCTCTTATACAGGAAGGAGATTGGAATGCGGTGTTATCAAAGATGAATGAAGGAGCTACAAAACTAAGAACCAATACCAAGGGAGATGTTTTGCTAACGGCTACTGATTTCACTACAGCTTTAGAGTCTCATTTGGAGGAGATGGAAAGGTATAAAGCATACGCAGAAGGTTCCTTAAAGCTTGAGAAGATTTTCAAATTCCCATCTGTAAATTCTCTTCTTAATACTTTAGGTGTTATGCAGAGTGTAAAGAACGCTATTAATTTTGCCATAAATCCTGATGGAGGTAAAGCCGCTATTCGGGCAAATGTAATAGATAAATTAATGACCCAATATACAGGGTTTGCTTTAGCTACTAAGATTATGCAAATCGGAAAGCAGGCTACCTCTGCGATTTGGGCTTTTGAAAAATATAACTTTCGAGGTAAGGGGAAGACTCGTATTCCGGGGGTAGATTTAGCTATGTATATGGTAGATACAGCTGAGGTTATTGCAACTTTCCCGTTTCAACTAGCTAAAGCATATAAGATGTCTGCTGTTCTTAGAGACCGTTTTAGAAAAGCTTTTAAAGGAGATGTAAGAGGACTAGAGTCAGGGTCGAGAGTAGCTAAAGAACAGAGAAGAACAAGGGCAAGTATATGGAAGAAATTATTAAGATTTGGACTAGGTTCTACTACAACGATAGGAGACATAATGGGAGTTATGGGATATATGGCAACCTATAATAGGGATATACGAAACGGTATGGACCCTGAGGTAGCTCTTGCTAAGTTTGAAGAGTTTAATGAGACTCAGCAATCAAGGATGAATATTGACAAGATTCCACTTCAGATGATGAGCAACTATGCTGTTAGAGGATTTACTATGTTTGGTAGCACACTATTCCTAGCAATAAATAAGGTTATGCAGGGTACTACAAACATCCAAAGAGGTATGAGGAAGTTTTTAAAAACAGGAAAAGCCAAAGACCTTCCTTCACAAGAAGATTTTAGAGCTGTATTTATAGCTTTAGGTGTAGCTAACGTATTCTTTACTGCTATGGCTAACGCCTTTAAGTATATTAGTGGAGATGACGACGACCAAGAAGAGGTTATTCAAAGACTTAAAGATGCTATGATAGGTTTAAACCTCATATATCAAATTCCATATTTGGGCTCAACGGTTGAAGAAGCTGTCAATAAAAGCAGAGGTATATACAGGCCCGGCGATTCAGTAGTTAACCCTCTTACTTCTATTTTTAGGAAGTGGGCGAGGCTTCAAAAGAAAGCAGAGCAATCAGGTAAAGATAGCGATTATAAAGCTGCTGAGAACGCTCTTAGGATAGCGTTTGAAATGTACTCAGGAACTCAACTTGATTTCTTCGAAGGTATTTACGGTTTGTTTGATGGAGATTTCAGCGAAGAAGATATGTACAAAGTACTCGGAGTAAGCTCTTCTTACCAACCTGAAAATGCAGGCTCCTCTGATTCAAAGTCATCCAAAAACTCTCCGACTATGACCGATAAAAGAGAGAACGAATTAAGACAAAAAAATTGGAAGCAAAATGAAAAAAGAGAAAAAGGCTTTAGCAATGATGGCTTCGATGAAGGATTTGGGAATGATGGCTTCGATGATGAAGGCTTCTAGAGACCGCGAGAGCGGTCTTCTAGGGAGTTCTCCACATCTTCCATAATGCTTTTCAATTCTTTTAAATCTTCTATTACAGAAACGTGTTCTGCATCCATGAGATTCTCATACAGTGAATTTGCACGGTCATGAATACGGTCCATCAATGAATTGATGTACGTAATTCTTTGCATTTCAAACACTGATACAGGGGCTTTCATATTTTACACTGACATGCTTTTTGCGAAATTAAGCTATTAAGGTCTTCTCTCAACCGTAATACCTCTTCTATTAGTTCTTTATTGCTAAAGAAATATACATCGGGAGTAGCGGGTTTAGGTTTATACCTAGTTAAAACAAGCTCATATTTCTCTCTTAGGATAAGGTCTGACTTAATAATCCATGAAAATCTTTTGGTGTAGAAGTGGACAGTTGCATGGTTTAAACCTAGATACTTCCCTATCCCTGCAAGGGTAGCCCCCTCCTTTAAAAGCATGTGGGCAAACACCCTTCTAGCGTCTACATACTCTCTCTGTCTTGTTTTTCTAAGTAGGTCGAGTTCAAATACTTCGTTTATTATTTTTTTTAAATCGTCTGAATTATGTGTATTTATCATGTTAAGTCTATTAATATTTTTTCTTCTAATATAAAATCTAGGTATTCGTCAGCGTAAATTTCTTCAATCTCTAGAAAAAGAGGAGTACTACCATACTCATGAAGGAATCTTATCACAAAGAAAAATGGGTAATCTCCTTTTAGAACGCCTCCGGCTTCTTGAATCCATCCATCTTCTTTTGGTAATAAATCCGCATTATCTTCTAATACCATTACAATTCTAACGGAGGTCTGTTTATCAAAAGCTCTAAGGCTTTCTAAAAAGTCTACGTCAAAATCGTATGGTCTAATCTCCTCTGTATATTTCTGTTTTGAGTCCATGATGGTTGAGTTCTTTAATTCTATATTCTTGCAGCTTTGACAATCTCCCCTGCGGTCTTTTTACCTCGCTGAATAACACTCCGCAGTCCGGAGGGATAGCAATTAAGTCAGGTATCCCATTTTTATTGGTTTGAATAAGCTTGATAACATAGTACCCCTCGGCTTCAAGTTGCTTGATTCTATTGCTTTGTATTTTCTGCTCGGTCATATTCAAATATAATCATTAATACATTGTCTTTTTAAAAGATGATTGAATATCATAATATACCATCACCTCAATGTCATTAGAAGAACCCTCTCTTTTACTTCTCCCACCTATATTAACCTTACCTACAAGGTCTTCTATATTCCCTACAACGATACCATCGTCGCATGCCCATATAATAAAGGCTAAGTCTGTGTTAGAGTCATTTTTCAGAAGGTCATGTATCTTAACTAACTTCCTTGCAGCTATAGGTAAAGGGAATGCATCTGCTATACCCTTGTGCCTTCCCTTTACCTCTACATACGCATAGGTATCAGTGGTCGGGGAGTAAACACGAAAGTCTATATCAAAGCCACCTAGCTTCTCATAGCTCCCTTGAGGCACACTCTTCATCCATAGCTTAATCGCTCTCTCTTCTCTTTCTAAGTGTGATTTGTTTTCAAATAACTTGCTCATCTTTTATTATTTTATAAACCATAGTTAGGGTTAGGTCTTTATTATTATCAATCATATCTATCAACATAGGATTTTTCTTGTGTACGAATATTAGTTTTGCCATCATGCTGTTGGAAATCTTATATTTATCGTTAAAATAATGTCTCTTCCTAACATATCCGTTAGGCGGTCCATCCATTTCATAATGTTCCTTTACTAAATTGCTAAAAGTAAAGTCTTTTATCCTACTATCAAATACTTCATTCTTATCTAAAAACTTTGGAGGAGAATACTTAAGGTTCCTGCCCCGAAAATTATGAGTTTGTGCGTGACAGTTAGGACACAACACCTGAAGATTATCATCGCCATTATTATTTATGTTCCCATCAATATGATGAAGCTCAAGAGGTACTTTATCACCATTCCATTCCTGAGTGCCACATACTTGACAGGTATGGTTCTTTATTATAAAATGGTATTTTCTAATAGTATCCCAAGCATGAAGTGTTCCCTCCTCTCTTTCTTTTAGATACTTATTAATCCATGTTAATTTACCTTTTTCTATCTTGTGTTTGCAATTATTAACTTGATTAAAATTAATTATATCCATTCTTCCATCTTCCCAAGCTTTTCTAGATTTAATTGATTTTTTTAATTTAGCTTCCTGACTAAACTTTCTAGAGTTTCTACATGCTAGAGAACAAAAATTTAAAAGCCCTTTTTGTGGTATAAACTTTTTATCGCATTTTTTACATAATTTAGACATCTCCCTTAAAGTGAGTTAGTGTGTATGATTTCTTTTTAGTTACAGCTTTATATATCTTATCCTCGATACCTCCTTTGGAGAATATCCAATACACATCGCTCTTAAGTCGGTCTTTAGTAGTCATCCTATCTCTTGATTGCCAATAGCTCGTAGCCGAGAAGTCTATGTTGTAGTATACAAGTGCCTCAGCTTTTCGTAAGGATATACCCTCACGACCTGATACAATTTGTAAGGCTATAGACTTACTTGTGGTATCAAACTCTTCAAGTTCTGTACATAGGTCATCACCAAAGACTTCCTTTAAAGCGTTCAGCTCCTCCTTAAACTTATAGAAGATTCCAATTTTCTGACCGTCAAAACTATCTCGTATGAAGTGAGCTTTGGTATAGTCCAACACCATAGAGTTTCCGCTTTCGAATTTCACAGTACCGGAGTACATCTGATGAAGCTTTTGCATAAGCTTAACAGGAGTATCAGCTAATATATCCTCATCCTTTCCCTCTATAACTAAGTCTTTAGTTAACCTCTTGCACATAGCATAGGTAGACTCTTCCATGTCTACATATAGAACATGCTCTTGAGTGTCTACCTTGAACCCCGCTTGTTCTTGGGTGTAAGAAATAGTGTAAGGCTTCATGAGATTCATAACAGACTCAGGAGCATCGTCATAGTTCTTATGGAACATTCCATTAATCTTTATCTGCTTTATATTCACATGCGCTTGTGCAAAACCATAGAAGTTTTTGAATGAACGAAACGGGTTGTTGGGTATACCATACACTTGGTGATAAATCATACTGTAGGACTCCGGAGTCGGTGTACCTGATAGCAGAATGACATGGCTATTACATTTCTTGATTAACTCCTTCACCGCCTTAGCTCGATTGCTTGGCTTTGGGTACGAACCCATTCCGTGAGCCTCGTCACAGATTATTAAATCCCACTTTACGTCAGGAGCTTTGTGTAGGCTCTCGTAGTTTATAATAAACAAGACGTAGCTTGGGCACAGAAGGTCTGTGTCAGCCGTGATACTGCTTATAGCTTTCTTCTTGGTTATGAAGAGAACATTCTCATACCCAAGTTCCTCAGCTATCCCTAAACTCGTAAGGGTTTTCCCTGTCCTAACCTCCATAGAGAGATACAGAAACTTCTTGGATGTAAGTATCTGTTTCCCTTTGGCAATTATTTCTGTTTGATAGTCTCTAAATTTTAAGGTGCTGTTCATGTTTTTCTTGTAATATTCCACGCTGTTATTAATCTTATCTAAAACATCTTTAGAGATATTATCCTTCAGGACAGTCCTGCTCTCTTTACTCTTCCCTCTTCCTGATGTTATGACTTTGGTTTGGGAAACAACTTTATGTAGTAGGAGGCAGTACTCATACATCATTTTATTGTCATACCCTAACCTCCTTTCCACCCTAGTCTCCTCGAGGAGACTAGGTGCTAACTCATCGGTCATAGGGATAGCGAAGACTGAAACTCAACATCGTGTTTATTCCTAACCCTAATCCACCTTCCATGTGAATCTCTATCGTCTTCAGGTTCAATGCCATATTTGAATATGCAATATCTAAATAGCCATTTATAAAATAAAGTGCGAGAGATAGGCATTCTACCCTTTGGACTATAGTCGAGGTTATCTTCTATGAAATCTTGGAACATCTCTTTTTTATACGTCTTACAACCGACTTCAAGGAAGGGGTTTGGTTTAGCCCCTTTAAGCAGACCACACCACTCTATGAACTCATGGCTCGTAGCGGCAGACAACTGTCTAACTCCAAGGTTAACAAACGTACTCTCTACCAATCCTGTGTTTAGATATCCCTGTAAACAATACACCATATAGTTATCGAACTTACACCAATCGGCATCATCCCAATCAGCAAAGAAGTGTTTCTTAAATTCCATGATAGGGGTATTGTTCTTGTTATAATATTGATGTAACTCTAACTCCCACTTCCTTCGTGCAAAAGAGTTGCCGGCTCCTTTGATAGCATAGTTGGTAGTGATAGCAATCTTAGGCGACTTACTGAACGGAATCTTAATAGCGTCTTTATTCTTTTTTTCAAGCGTCAACCCCTCAGTTACTACACTGAACAGTCTCTCGAAATTAAAGTTTTTCTTTACATCATCAAAACATAGGAGTTGAGTGTCAGCACTAACTAATTGATATGGAAAGGACTTCTCAAATGCAAATGCCTTTCCATCTATTACCACTAACTTCTTCATATGTCCTAAGGCATTCATAAATAACCCTTTACCTGTGCCTCCTTCAGGATTATCGCTAATCACTTCATCGTTAAGAATCACCGCAGGACAGTAGCTTAGGTTTTTATACCCATGCATCATATACCCTATAGTAGACTCCATTGAATCTTTCCTTCCACTGTCATTGTTACATACGTTACCTACGAATGTAGCGTAATGACAATCTCCTATATCACATATAGTAAACTTCCTATCTATGACATGGTCTTTCCAAACGTATCCTCCAAGGTCAAGGTAGTCTATAATAGTAACTGTGTTTTTGCTTATACGGATAGCGCAGTTAAGGTAGTATAGGTATGAAGCGTCTTTGGTGTCCTCAATAAAAAATATATCAATCGTAGCAAGTAGCGTAAGGAACTCCTCACGGAAGTATCGTGTGCACTCAGCAAAGAAGTTATATATACTAGGGTCACCAAGTTCGAGTAGATAGTCTAAGATAAAATCTTTAATCTCTTTCTCGGAGGTATGGTCTATAAGATTGTTCGTCACCTTAACAAAAACATAACTCTTTCCACCTTCAGGACAGAACTTAAAAAATCCATTGTCCTCTAAGAATCTCTTAAACTCTATATGCTCAATCCTTATTACCCCTTTATCACTCTTAGTCCAAAACACTTGCGCTTCATTATCTGCCTCAATTCTATTAAGAACCGCCTCTATAACTCCGCTCTCCAAGTTAGAGTCCTTTAGTTGGGAGCGGATTTCTTTTTTTGACGCTCCACGCTTTAGCTGATTCTTAATGGAGTTTATCTTCTCATCATCCTCATAGTACTTCGTTCCAAAGTTATCGGTACGACTATACGCAGAGTTTATAGTTCTGTCTATCTCATTCTCATTAAAGTTATCTGTAGCATATTGTTTAAGGACATTAGACGCTAGGATTTTATATACCCCAAAGTCGTTAAATGCCATAGCTAGGACGTAGGCGTGTTGGTTTCTCTGCCCTTCGCTCATCGGGTACTTCTTTACCCACCACTTAACAAGGATGTCTACAATCTTATTCTCGTCCGTTATAGGGATAGTTGCAGGGTCATGGAGTGTTATCTCCGCATACTCAGGCTCATCTATCTTATCCCATACAGAAGACTGCTTGTTTATAAATAATAAAGGGTCATATGACTCATAGCATACACGACTAATATTCTTAGATGTCTTATCGAAGTGTGTGTTGTCAAAATGCTTCTCAAGAGAGTTGAAGTAGTTAATGTGATTATCTATGTCCTTAGGTATTTTAATCAACGCCTTCAGCCCGGCTCCTGACGGGGATATAAATACTGAATATACATATCGGTCTTTAGATAACTTATCTTTATCTGATACCAAATCCTTTTGTTTGGTGTATCCATCAAAGTCTAAACATATAAACCCACTATGCTGCTGTAAAGAGCTGTCTGTTCTTTTAGTAAACTTCCCACTAAAACAAATAGCGGGTAACTCTTTCTTTAATTCATTACGGCTAGACTTGTCCTTATCCTGACGTATTTTCTTAACTAATACCTTACTTGCTCCATTCCTAATTCGGTCTAGTATAGTCTCCATTGGTTTATGGAATGGAGTTGAGGTCTCTCTTATATTCTTGAAGATGGTTATCTCCGGTGATTGTGTCGTTTCCATGACGAAATTGTGCTTATTTAATGTTCTGTAACTAACTGATAGATAGGGTTATGTCGATAATGTCAATTATTCCTCTCGTATATAAGAGAAAAAAAAATATATAGGTTGTAAAGATATGGTGAGTTTTTGGTATTACTTCGACATTTCTGTCATTATTTGAGTTTGGATATGGTATCGTACCCACTTGGACACGATACCATACCCTCTCAATAATCTAACTTAAAAAGCTAGGTCGTCTGTATCTATCTGAGGTACAGATACTTTTTCTTTTGGCCTAGGAGCGTTGGTTTCCCTTTCTCCTTGTGGCTTAGGCTCCCAAGTATCTAATTGGAAGTAGTGCTTCCCTCCCTTAGATTCTTTCAAATCGAGATTTACCCATCCCTTTTTGTCATTTTCCTTTAGGAAGAGTACGAACTCGTCCACCTTGATTGATACTGCGCCCACCACGAAAGATGGAGCGTTCTCTTTTTGTTTAAAGAAGATACCTTCTCCAAACACCTTGTCGTCATTTTGTGACATTTACTTATGTTTAATTGTTTGCTCCAAATAAATTACCATCGCATCAATTATTTTTTTTTTCATGTGCGGTGATTCGCAGACAGTTGGAACTTCTATCTGCATTACATTTTGTCTACGGACTTTCCGTATCCATACTTCTAAATTATTATATATCCTAGATAACATCGTTCATATAGTAGTCACTGATATTCTCCGGTGAGTCCTCTGAAAAGAACTTATTAAAAACCTCTATAGCTCTCTCAACCTTCTCCTCCCCTCTTGATATGAAATCGTCAGAAGGAGCAAACATACCAAGCATATTCGAACCTTTGTCTACTGCATAGAACACAAGTGGTTTACCGAATAGTTTTTGGTATATGTAACATTGACTATCGTAGTTGTACTTACGAGCAGACCACTTAAAGTCAGCGATATTACTCGTGGTCTTGAGGTCTATGATACAGTCGTCAGTAATGATGTCAGCTTTACCTTTCCACATTACCCCTTTGATTTGTCCAATCGCAGGTTGCTCGTATACATTTCCCTCTGCACGTATACCTTGATAAAAATCAAAGTTACCTAACATAGTCTTTACGTTTACCTCTAACTCCTCCTTTTCTTTAGTCAGCATACAGAACGGAAGGTCATTCTCCTCTAAGAAGTTTCTATACAGCTTGGTAGTCCTAGTCGATGCATCTACGTGAACCACGTTTTTAGCCTTCTCAGGCTCTAGTATCATCTGATGGAAGTATCTACCCTTAGCGAAGTTGATATTGTCGTCCTGAGGGACTCTAAAGTTAGTCGGATTCCCGAGCAGTTTACTTATGTCCGAATTTGAGAGGTAATTTTTACCTACACCTGAGTAATATTCATTATCATCCCTAAGCGTCTCAATTATTTTGTGATGGTCTTGTACTTCTTTCATACGTTCTTCTCTTCATTTGCCTCATCATAAACTGCCTTAAGCTTATCTAACGATTCTTTACTGAATACACACCTAGTAGAGATTCGCTCAACAAGAGTATCAAACTTCTCGTTACGAGACTCGATTATGAATTTCTCTACCGCACCCCATGACTTAGATTTAGGTGTCATAGTTGGTAACACTTCAGGCTCAGGTGTTGGCTCAGGGATGTCTTCTCCTGTATAAACACTTACGCCTAGACCATGCATCGCTATACTTTTAACAGTACTACGTTGGATAGCTTTGTTTACGTCCATAGACGTTATCTTATCTACTGTGATAGATTTATTCCTGAAGTCCATGACCGGAAGCATATCTACTATCTCTTGCTTTTCGATAGTTATGCCTACCTTCACATAGCAAGTGTTTCCATCTGAGAAATAGTTGAGTCCGGTTTGTTCTGACTCATATATCTTCCTACTTGCGTTAGGATACTCTTTCTTCAGGAGCATCCATGCGTTTGCCCATGATACATATGATAACCCACCACGCTTGTCGATGTAGTCGTAGACGTTTATTGCAGATAACGTCTCAAAAACTGATTTACTTTTGACTTTTGTCATAATTAATTGATTTGAATTGATTGAATTTGTTTGTAATAGAGCTATGTAAAGACTTTGTTTTATTAAGTTGCCTCTTCGCTCCTTCTATATATTTTTCTCTTCTCGGAACCTGTGATTCCTCAAAATCTAATATACCACTTATCTTGTCCATCTTTAGACTGCAGTTAGACAAAGATAAGACATACACTCCGTAGTTCCAACCAAATGATTGGAATACTTCATAGTCATTTGGACTTACTTCTTGGTATCTGTCACCTCCTTTTTGGGTGTTCAAGATAGTAACTTCATTGACTTTTGTTTTCACCCGATAGCAATTAATAATTTTAATCCCGTAAAGAAGCCTTCCCTTAAACGGAGGAGCGTTTACGTTAATGGAATGTTTATCTAATTGCGCCTGTTCAAATACCTCATATAATGTGAACCGCATTGTTTTCTAATTCTTGAATTACATCTTTATAATCTTCGTCATTATATATCGTGTTAGTCATTTGTTTAATTCCATATATAATGCATGAGTGAGCAATATTATACTCGTTATTAGCCATGAATTTTTGTATTTGGCTTGTTCTCATAGGTCTTTTGCTACACATATAGTATAGTGTAAATCTAGCGTCAACTATCTCACGTTGTTTTGCTTTCTTAAATAATTGAGAGTGAGATATTTTAAACCTATTACACACTACTTCAGCATATGCTTTAAAGATTTCTTCCTTTGTCATTGAATTTTATTTGTAGTCTCCTCAAGGAGACTGATTATTTATTTATTTTACATTTTAAATCTGCATATTTTCCGTACCAATACCCTTTGTGGAGGATTTTATCTACCCCTTCCCAAGATGGTGTCGGAGTCTTTTCAGAATATACTATCTCTTCTATTTTCGAGTTGGTTCTAGATGCTAATTCCTCAAGGACATCAAGACAAGAGATGTATGCATCTTCATCTTTGAAGGATGCTATATAAGACCTCTCATTATCTTCCGATATGAAGTGAATTTTAATCATTGTAATCGTGTCTTTAGTAATATTTCTAAATCTTCTTCGCTAAGTTTATTATATACTTCACATAATTTAGAGCGAAACTTAGGAGGTTCATGTCTGTATGTGTTGCCTTCTATGTCGCGTCTATAATAACCCGTGTCAAGCAGGGTAATTCTATCTATTAAATTTTGTTTATTCATTTTCATTTAATCTTTGGCGTTCCAAATACCATGCAAGTAGCACAGCTATTACGCCTATTATTATTAGTCTAATCATTTTCTATTTTATTCACTTTTAATTATTGAGCCGATTGAGTTGTTTATTCGGCTCATGTTCACTTTTTTACCCTTGTTGGACAGATGGGGGTAATGTGTCCATCTTATTACACTTGTTATATTCTTTAATAAATTTTACTACTCCATGATAGGTTTTATCAATATCGGTTGACAGTATATGCGCACCTATTAACTCGTTCTGCCTCTCTATCTTCTCTACAACAGGCATCAACCAATCCCATGAGGTGTGGAACATGAGTTCTTCTTCAAGGAAAAAGTGTTGTTCGTCCACCCCGTCTTCAATGCAGTCTATTATACCATACATTTCATACGTTATCTCATCACCTAAGATGGTGGGTTTTACCCCCATAAATTCTGCTATTAGTTTATTGTCAGTCATGTTTTCTTATATGGTTTAGTTGTCTGCCTATATCGAGTATGTTCTCACCCTCTGCCATACCTAAGTCATAGTGTTGCCTCCACGCATCACATGAAAGGAAGTTGTTGAACCAATCAAGGTACATAGATTCTATTTGTGTGTTAGTGTAGTTCATCTTATTTACTTTTAGTTATGCTGCCATTAGTGGCTCAATTCATTTTCATCATCATAAGGCATCTCTTCATCAGCATACCATTCACATAGGTTTTCACTAAGTTCGTTGTTTACCTTGTCTAAAATCTTTTGCTTTGTTTCAGCCACTATTGTTTCAAGGTTTTCGTTCTCTTCATCAATAACAATCCTTGTCATAAAAGAATATTCTACTATAATTGCTTTTTTCATCTTATTCACTTTTAGTTATGCTATTACGTGAGTTCATTCACTTTACGTATTAGTTCTTTGTTATTTTTTCTCTTATTGTGTCAGCTATTTCATCGTTGATGAATTGCATTATAGCATCGTTATCCTCAAACGTAGCTGTGAGTATGCTCTCGGCTTCCTCTTCGGTTAGCTTTACATCTAGATGTTCAGCATTAAGCATTACATCCTCAGTACTCCACTTGAGTTCGTCTCCGTTGTAGTATTTCATATTATATTTATTTGTAGTCTCCTTGAGGAGACTGAGTTTGCTTTTTAATAAAGAAGGGGCGATGTTCAAAGTTAAGAGCTATGAGAATTATTGTCTACATCTAGACAATTACCGCCCCTTCCTATTATTTTATAAAGATAGTCTATTTAAGGTCTAATTCCTAATATAAAGGTATCTATTACCCTTATGTGTACCAAATTGGTACACAAAGCATACATGGACTTATTTCTATTTTAGTTAATTGTTATTTTTAACAAACATTTACCAAGTTCTTAGATTTTTGGCATTTGTTTGAGTTCACGTATTCCGTGAGTTCGTGTGTGGTTGCTAATAGCCCAATTTTAGGGGTGTTTCTGACCATTGTCAAGTAGAATGTGTCGTTTACTGCTCAAATGACGTAGTATCTAGACAACATATGAGCTGAATAGGACACCTAATCGTATCATTATCGTATCAAATTGGTACATATCTATCAGTCGTGTTCACTTTTTGTACTCCTATTGTAGTCTTATAATCAGGTTAGCCCTGACCTTTGAACTATAAGGTATTCCCTTATCGTTATGCTATTAGGTGATTGTGTTCACTTTTTTACCCTTGTTGGACAGATTCTATTTGTGTGTTAGTGTAGTTCATATTCGTGGTAAAAAGTGTTCGTCTTTGTTAAGCAGTCCCATTATGTCGTGTACTATGTCGTTAGTAAACAGCAGGTTAGTACGCTGTACTTCTATCAATCGTTCACTCCAATCCTCATGGTCTATGCATGTTTGTATAACAAGCCATAGGTTCTCTCTAAACCATTCAGGTAGGTTTTCTCTTACCACGCTTATAGCTTCTGTTGACACCTCCGTGTTAGGTATTCCTTCTAATGTTTCTTGATTCATAATTTATTAGTATTTAGTGCCGTAGCACGTATCACATTCAGCATTATCGTTGTTATCGTTGTATGATAAATCATCCCCCTCAAAGTATTCTTCACACCCATCGCATTGCTCTCGGTCAGCGTTATGGTCTATGATTACTCCTACCTTCTTCCCCCACTTATCTAGGAAGCTATCTTCCCAACCTATAAACCCTAACGCTACACCTTCCTTTTCCTTCTCGTTCAGCGTAGGTACGAAGTATTTTTCAATGAAGTCGTTGCGTGTCATAGTCGGTGGCTTTGTGTACTCATCCACCATCTTACATATGTCATCGTACATCTTTTCTTTGTTGCCTTTAAGTCCAAAGTACCGCTTGACATCAGTAACTTTCCAATGTCTATTAGGTTTCATTCCTCTTTTCCATAGTCCTAAGTCGCGCTTAGATACTATGAGGTTCCACATCCCTTTGGATGAGTCTTTTCCGTTTACGCTTAAATCTTGCTTTAAGTCTTGTTCAAATTGTGTCATGTTTTCTTAATTTATTTTTCAGTTAGCCAATCAGCAATGTACTCATCACGACATTCTTTGGAACAAGGTTGGTTGTATTCTTCAACCTCAACCTCTCCACAATTAGAACACATATGTGTGTCATTTTCTTCTTCTTTGTAGATAATCTCACCATCCTCATCAATATGCCCCTCACCGATAAGATTGGATGCCGTTCTGCCGTAATGACCTTGTAGTGTCCAAGCCATGCCCGATTTGATTAACTCTGAGAATAGCTTTAAGCTGTCCATGTCGTTTAACTCGCCTACCTCGTAAGCGATAATTTGATTTGTTATGTTCATTTTTTCTTAGTATAAGTCCATGTATATTTTAAAAACTTCCTCAGACCTCTTTGGATGTTTTTAGTACCCTTCATAACCTTATTTATTGCTAGGAATAGACTCAGTGCTATCCTAATTACTTTATGGTTTTCAAATTGCATAATTTATTGTGTTAGTGATTTATGCAGTCTCCTCAAGGAGACTGCGGTTAGTTTATTGTTGTTCATCATTGCTTGTTTTACAATCGTTACACTCATCTACATCTCTATCTTCACTATAGGTGTACTCGCTACACTCCTCACTACATGAACCACATAGAAAGTATGATTCATCTTTAATAAATTCTACTACTGCGTCGTACACTACGTCTATGTCCTCTCCTATATACAGCCCGAGGGCGTTTCTTTGCCCGCAGGCCTCATCTATCTTATGTACAACGGGCATCAACCAATCCCATGAGGTGTGGTACTTTGAGTACTCAGCAATATTCTCCATCACTTTTTCTTTGCTATCTTCCGTTGTGTAGTAGAATGGCGAATCACTCCAAGAGTGTATGTCACCTATTGACGTTATCTGAGTATCAACCCCCATAAATTCTGCTATAAGTTTATTATCTTTCATGTTTTCTATTGGTTATTATCTACTCCGTAAAGCATATCACACGCTTCATCTTCGGTGTCTTGATTGTTGTGTTCTTTAATAAATTCTATTACCGCCCAATACACTTCATGTATCTCATCGTAGAAACTAACGTCTATAAGTTGAAGTGGTACTCCCTCACACTCCATCTCAATCTTATTTACTACGGGTATCAACCAATCCCATGAGGCATCGTATTTCAAATCATCTACATCAGCATACGATTCAAGTGCGAAAGGTTCTACCATAAAGTGTGTGTGCTTACCTTGAGGCACTCCCATAAATTCTGCTATTAATTTGTTATCGTTCATCGTTGTATGAGTTATAAGAGTCTTGCATAGATTCGATTAAGTGTCTGCCGTTAGCCGTATGGAAGCCGTAGCTGTGTGTGTATAGCGAGGGTATCGGTGTGTTGCATAATAGCAACTCCATTAGAGCATAGCTATCGTGTCCAACCTCTTCGGCTACCTCGTTGATAGCTGAGGCGAGAGCCGCGCAGTCGTGTCGTGGTGTACTATCTAGGTCAACCCTGATGTACATTTCTACTTGGTTTTTAGTCATGTTGTTATTAATTATCCTCACCATAAGGTGCGTCATTAAACGATTCGTACTCCATATTAAGACGTTCGTTCTCGTTATATTTTTCTAGTATGTAGTCCTCGTCATACCCTTCTTCACCTTCTGCAAATCTTAATTGCGTTTCAGCGTTTTCGTGTGGTAAGAGATTAACCCTCGCCCACTCATATAGTTCTTCGTGTGTCATGTTGTTACGGTTTTTTTTATTTGATTGAATATGAACATTGTTTTAAGTAATCATATCTAATAACAGATTTTAATAATGTTTCATGTTGTTCACATATTTCTATCCATGTTTTGTTTGTTGGAACATTTTTGATGCCTCTGTAAATTAAATGAATTTCTTGAAATTTAGCAACCTTTGTTTCTAAACCTCTCATTTCTGCATTTCTTTGTGAATTTGTCATAATTGAAATATTTTGTTTGGTACACTCAAGTGTACGTTTAGCTTCTATCTATTTGCTCTATTATATCCATCGCCTTGCCCATCGCATAGGTGCGTTGTTGCATCATCGTTCCTGCAACTTGTGGTGTAGGTAACTCGATGTGTCTGACCTTGTCGGTCTCAAGAGTGTAGTACTCTTCTCTACGTTGGATAGCATTAGCTATCTCGTTAGTGTAGTAAATTTTGTCTTGTAAAGTCATCTTATATTTAATTGTAGTCTCCTCAAGGAGACTGATTAGAAAGGGAGAAGAGAGTCGAACTCTATCTGCGTACCATATCCCTTTTTCTTACTATGCTAAGATAGTCTATTGATAGTCTAATTCCTAGACTAAAACGGTATTTATTACTTTATCTCCTGATGCATTAATGACATCAACATATCTTAAGAAATGCTTCGTTGAATTAAACGTCTTAGTTTTATAGATGTAGCGATTCCCTCGCTTTATGGACATTTTGTATGTAATCATTTTAGTATTTTTTCTATTTTTACGTCTGAGTATTCATCTAATTTGTACATTTCCGTTAAAGATTCGGCTTGGTCTTTCGTTAAAGGATAGTCGTTCACTTCCATGCCTCCTACCCATACGGAGTAGCGTGTTTTGTCTTGTTTATTCATTTTAATTCGTTTTGTATGTTTTCTAGTGCCGTTTTGTAGCCGAATTGTATAGCCATTTGCATTAGCAATAAGTCCATAGAGCCATTATTTGCATTAGCAAACGATTCTAAATAATCTCTGTCTTTAGGCGTAGCTACAATACCTTTATCTAGCTTGTTTATCTCTTCTTTGATGTAATCTTGTATATTCATTTTAGTATTTTTTCTATTTCTTCTATAAAGACATCTAACATCATCCCATCACTCATGTAGTCAGGAGAATTATCATCTTGCATCTTTGGGTTTTCTGCCATTTCTAGCAAAGCTTTTAACCTAGCTTGTATCATTGCATTTTTCATGCTTTCTTATATATTGTGAGTCTCCTCGAGGAGACTCGGTTAGAGCAGAGGAGAGAGGCGAATCTCTCCTAGTCACGCACTGACTCTGCTTGTTGGCTTACGTCTTAGACTGAAGGTCACATGCTTTCCTTCTCCATGCATCTCTCTCAGTCGATAGATGATGAATGTTCTTCTCTGAATAGTCTTGTGCATCGTTCTTTGAACGTATGTCTGAGAGGAGTCGAGCAATAGTTTTTTGTTGCTCCAAGATTTGCTTCTCTAACTCTCTTGTGTAATTGAAATTATTCATAACTCTTATATTGTGAGTCTCCTCAAGGAGACTCGGTT
>ERZ890604.16-NODE-16-length-62386-cov-10.337136_pt1 | contig 62386 bp, 91 predicted proteins | sample MGYA00521097_ERZ890604 | MGnify/ENA primary metagenome ERZ890604 (study PRJEB32303, sample SAMEA104408625) | aquatic metagenome | biome: Brackish water; feature: Chemocline; material: water | place: Baltic Sea | collected 2014-10-26T21:54:00 | depth 120 m ... | reverse complement strand
ACCAGTAGAGTCTAAACCTACCGAGAAAAAGAAACCAGTTGTTAAAAAACGTATCGCTAAGAAGGCTGCTAAAAAGCAGTTATAAAAATAATATGATATAGTCTAGGGTATTACCCTAGACTATATTTTAATTATCTGAATTTGAATATAAGGATAAATTATGAGAATAATGATTAACAACTTTAAAACATGCTGTTTATTAAATACAGTATTATTTATAATGGCCTGTGTTATGATGCACATATCACCATATGATATACATAGTGACCCTATTGTAATAGCTGGTTATTTTGTTGTATACTTAGAACTTTCTAAATTAATTATTGTAACAGCCACTGGCGCTGATGCTCCAATATTGATAAGATATGTATTTGCAGCTATTGCTGTCGGCGCGGCTGTGAAGGTTTATGAGAATATGATTATATATGATATTGATAAGATACAAACATTTACATTAGTGGCTGGTGCATTTGTAATTTTAAGATGGATTGCTATAATATCGACTAGGGATGGTAGGTAGTTATTTATGTTTTTATGATTAAAATTAAGGAGGATTTATCTATGGCTGAAGAAGTTAACCAAGTTGAAGACATACCTGAGGTAGTTAGTCGTTGGAAGATGTTTAGCGATGCAATAGTTAATGCTAAGAAAACACTTGCTTCAGGACTATTTATAATAGCTGCAATGGTAGGTGGTTGGGAACTTATAACAGCAAACTTTGTTACTAAAGCTTATGCTGAAGAGATGGTTGGTACTGCTGTTGGTGGTATATCGAAAGAAGTACATGAACTTAAGAAGCAGTCTAAAGCACAAAGCTCTATGCTTGTAGAGATGCGTATGATTCGTATGGAAGGAAAGATTCAGAATGGTGGAACTTTAACTCCAACGGAACAAAGAGTTTACGATAAACTGAAGAGACTATACGAAGCAGTTGAATAACTAGATATAGTCTGGAGTAATCCAGACTATATCTATGTTAGTATTTCATCCATTTTTAGTTCTACTGTACTTAACTCTTTAAAGTGCATAGCGCTAAGCGAAATAGCTAGAATAGTTGCAGAGATATCAGTCATCAATAATGAGATACCATCTTTATGTTGTTCTAACTTCTTACCCACACATACACTACATAAGTTATTCTTCTCTAACTTACAGTATTGTGGAGATCTAATATCAATCTCTTTACCAACATACTTGTTAACACTAGACTCATCTAGTAAAATACTCTTACCACCGATTAAGACATATCGGTCTATCATATATTGTTTATTAATATCATTTACTAAAATAGTCTTACCTATCTTAGAACCACAGTCTATACCAGGATTTACCTTAACGCTGTTAGTTGCTCTCAGAACAACCTTAGCGGTAACCCCACCCTTTTGTGTCTCTGAACCACGATCGTAGCTTCCGGACCTACTAGAGTTGAACATACTAGCTAATTTATCAGCATCTTCTGGCCAACCCTCGTCTAGACTAGATGTAATAGTTGTAGCATTACCACTTCTGTCAAAACCTGCTTCAGCGCCAAACATTAAGAATGTCTTAGTACGACCAGCACCTTTAACTTTACCAGAAACTAACTTACCGTCACTAGGGTCACCTTTCATCCACTCATTATCAAAAGCAGTAAGCTTATCTTCAAACTTCTTAACAAGAGTATAATCTTTATCCCAACCAACACCATGTTCTTTAACCATCTCTTCTAATGATTTCTTCTTATGCTCTTTGATACCAGGTGGTGGTAATATATTCTTAGCAGTTGCTGATACACTAACCAGTCTACTAAAGTTAGTTAAGAAACTACATGAATCAACGAACCCAGTGTATTCTTTAATCGACGCAGTATCGTTATTTAGCATCTTAACAATAATCTTTTCAATACTACCGACAGACATGCTGTCATTGATGTATTCAATCTTACTACCAAAGTTATTAACTAATAGGACATAGTTAACAATAGCTAAACCAATATCGGTATCGACATCTTTAACTACGTTATCTAAATCGTTCTTAGTTAACTTAATAGAATCTTTAATATTAAACATAGTATCAGTAGCATCGTCTATTTGAACTAATGTGCCATCGACCATAGCATAGTATTTCTTATTCTCATATTTGATATATTTATTCTCTACAAAGTCTGAACTCTGTAGTGAAAGAACTGAATAAAACCAATTTAACTTATCTAGTAGTTTATTTTTTATAGCGTACTTAAAATAATCTGACTTTTTCACTTTGATTACTCCTCAATAGTTGATAGCTGGTAGGTATAATTCTTAACAAGTGTAGATATCTCGCTAATTGAACTAATCTCAGCTTCTCCTAATATGTTATCTTCTATAAAGACAATGTAACTACCTAACATATCATCTTTAGTATCATCACACATAAATAGCAGGGTTGCTACATTCGCAGCAAAATCTTTAATACTAAATTCAGCTTGTTCAATACACGATAATAATAACGGCATATGGTCACTCATATTTCTACTAATATCAATACCACTCATCAATGACCTAACAACTAATGTGGATGTCATAATTGGGTCTATGTTAATGATACTTGTCATCAACTTGAAATCTTCTTCAAATGTTTCAACATCAGCATCTTCACTAAGCTCATAATCAGAACGAAGTTTATGTATGTATGAAGAGATGAAAATATCTGTAACAAATTCAATAGATTCAAATGTTTCTACTAGTTGACCTTCACTATGTAATGAAACTATTACTGAGATTTTTTCAGTGTTATTCTTTTCATTATCTTCTAAAATTGATAGTATTGGTTCTTTTAAACCATGTTCGATGTTATTGATTGTATGTAATGTTAATAAAATATTAATAACAGTTGATAATCTAATATCATGTTCTAAACCTATACCTAATTCTTTAAGTGCGCTTATACTAACCATCAGTAATTTATTCTTAATGAATAAACCCATATCGTTAGTCTCTATCTCTTTACCCAAGAGTTCATTAAGGATTAATACATCTACGTCATTGTAACCAAATTCATTAAGTATGGTTAGTAACTCGATTATATTCTTACCCATAACATCATTCGTTACTGTATATAATATCTCCAGTAAAACTTGCTCTATTTTGTAACTATTCTCCAACATGATGCATCCTATTTTTAATATTTTTTTCATTACCAACATATCTATGATAATCAAATAACCATAAGGAATAAAAATGAGTACAGAAAACAGTACAGAAAACGATGACACAATTGAGGCAAACGACATTAAAATTAGTGAGCCATTACACTGGGACGGACTCATCAATATGCAAGCATCTATAGTTAACGCTATAATGAATCAACAAGCATTGGTATTAGAGTTATCTAAAAAGTTTGAGTCAGTCTTAAATAATGACCCTGGAACATTTGCAGCGGTTGACGGGCTAATGAAATCAATTCACGATATCGCTATTGGTGTTAGTCAATTACAAGCACAACATAAAATTAAAGACGTGTTTAGAGTAGGCGTTGCTACTGGTGAAGATGAAATTCTTGATTACTTAAGAATAGGTGCGGGTTACATTTCTGCTGAAGAGAACTTAGCTAATATGATGGCTACAGCTTATTTAGATATATTCACTAGACTATCTGTTGACACTTCACAAATTGAAGAAATGTCGGAGGTTGTTGCCGAGACTAAAGTAATGACAGGAAGCCCAGATGTCAAGTAATGAAGGAATTGAAGAAGTTGATACTACAACGCAGAGTACTGAAGGTGCTAGTGACGTAGGAACTGAAGTAGTGGAAACCCCTACAGTAACTCAAGAGGCTACTCCTGTGGTTGAACCAAGTTTGGATAAAAAGAATGATCCTGTTACTGAATCTAAGGAATTAGTTCCTGCTGACGATATGGGTGATAAGTTAATCCTACCAGGTGTATTATATAGTACGCTAGTTGCTACTTTAGAAAGTATTAATAAACTTAGTAAAGAACAATTTAAGAAGAAGTATAGTGATAAAGAGCAACTAGCTTTAGGTATCAATATTGAAGGTATGCGTACTGGATTCATAGATGATATGTTAACTAAAGATGCAGCTGAATTCTTTAATGGTATTAACTTCGGTGATAAAGAGTTAGTTACTAGATTACTACCTCTCAACACACAAGGTAAGAATCTTAAGGGTGCTGCTGTTGTATCTGCATTCTCTAGTTTAGTTGGTGTTGGTGATAATATTCAAGTACCGTTATGGCATAGTGGTTTCTGGGTAGCTCTTAGACCTGTTAAAGATTCTGAAATAGTTAACCTTGAAACAGCTCTTGCTAATAACCATATCGAACTTGGTCGTGATACAAGTACATTAGTTTACTCTAATTACTCTGTTGTATATAATAGAATCGTAACTGACTTTATTATCGAACACATTGAATCTTGCACATTAGCAGTGCCTGCTGATAGGGACATCCGTGATTATATTAAAGTACAAGATTTATATCCATTAGTTAATGGTATGTTATCAGGTATGTATTCATCTGGTTATGAGTTCATTAGAGCTTGTGCTAATTCATCTATAATAGGTGAAAATAATAAACCTAAATGTGACTATACATTAACTGCTAAAGTAGATTTTAAAAAACTACTATGGGTAAACCGTAAAGCTCTTAATAAAGATATGATTAGACAAATGTCTACACGTACTCCTAGCAGTATTACTGGTGAAGAAGTTATTAATTACCAAAGAACATTAGAGTCATTAGCTAACACTACATTAAATCTTGAAACTAGTAATGGTGTCAAAATGAAAATGACATTAAGTGCTCCATCTCTGAACGATTATATCACTAATGGTGAAATTTGGATTAACAATGTTATTAAAAATAGTGAGAAGTTATTTACAGAAACATCTAGTGATGAAGAGAAGAATAATCTTATTAACGAAATGATGACAACGGTTGTTCTTGGTATATATAATGTATTCATCGAGAAGATTGAGGTACCTAGTGAAGGAACTATCACTGAGGATCGTCCAAACGTTGATACTGCGTTAGAAATACTATCAAGTGATGACAAGGTCCTAAAAGAACTTATTGATGGTGTGAAGGCTTATATCAATAGTATTACTGTAGCTTTAGTTGGTATTCCTAATTATGAATGCCCTGCTTGTAAGGCTAATCAAAATAATGATTCAAAAGCGGAGTTTAAAGAAATCATTCCACTTAATGTGGTAGAGAGTTTTTTAGACCTTTGCACTCACAGGACGCAAAAACTAAGAACAAGAAACATATCTTAGAGATAGACTACTTCAAGTCTAATACAGCGAAATACCTAGAGGATGTAGTCTATAAAGTTAAGACTATATTATCTAGCCCTGAGAGTGCGTTATTTTTATCAGATATTTACGATAGTGAGTTTAAATTAACAATACCCGGTAGTCCTGTTGATGATATGCTAGGACCAGTGTTATATCGCGAGAGTGAAGATGTTACTAGTTATAATGGTTATGGCGGGTTAGTGGATACCTATATTAAATTTGATATTCAGAAGTTCTTCGGTATGTCTTTACCAGAATTTACAGATTTAACAAAAGATAAGATAGATCTATTAGTTAACAAAGCCGAAGCTGAGATACTTAGAATAACAGAACACCTAGCTGAAATTGGTGAAGAACTGCAAGACGAACATAAATCATTATCAGGAGATTATAAACATGAGTATAAACAATGATGAATTAGATTCTATAATACATGTACTTGTTGACTTAGACTCCATAATGGATACTCGGCTTCCGGTACTTTATGCTATCGATGAAAATCTAGCCGAACGTGTTGTTAAAAATAATACATACTTTAAAAGATATAAAGATGAATTTGAATATGTCACTGTTGATATGTTTAAACCACTATACAATGATCGCACTAAGAATGTGTTATCACTAGCAACACCTACAGCTATGCTTGATACTATTAGTGATTATTGTTCTGAAGCAATACTTCAAAATAAAAAAACTGGCGGTGATGGTAAATTAATAGTCTATGTAAATATATACCCATATGATTTAAGTGTCGATGAATTCGATAACTTAGCAAGTGGTATCCGGTATATGATTGGTGATGTAGATGTATCTATTGTTAGTATGTCTAAAGAAGAATTAACTCCTAAGTGGGTTGATGATAATTTAGCTATGCTAGTATTATATCAAGGTTTAGATTGGTTGGAGTATCATACAGCAATGCTTAACTTAATTAAAAATCCAATTAACAATGTAGCTCTTATGGTTCCGGCAACAGTTATAGGTAATGTTAAATTAAAAACTACTAAGGCTAATGATATTATTAAGTTTTTTACCGATATGGAAGAGATGTCTAAGACTTTAGTTAAACTTAAGTTCATAGGTATTAATAACTATTGTGGTATGTTAAAACAAAAAAAATAAAAATAGTAACACTATACGACATATGTCGTATAGTGTTATTTACCTCTGTTCTTTCTTTTACTAATGTTTGTAATCTTTTTCTTTTTTCTACGATTAACACGAGAATTTTTTACTAAAGCTTCTAATGATGTCAAATGATTATGTACAAATTCATTATTCCTAAGTAATCTACGTGAACGTTTCTTAAACTTAGTTTCTTGTTTAGTTTTAGGTACAAATTCTCTATCAGCCTTTCTCGACTCAGGTGTATTGTATTCATCGTTATCTTTACCATATACCATATCAATCCCTTATAATTTTTTTAGTCGGTGTTTAAATACATATTTAAGTACTTGAACTTTTTGATATATTCTTTCACCATATTGTATCCCTAATTCATCATTATATATAGTACCGCTATTATAATAACCCCAAACTGCACGATATGATTCCCAACTCTTTTTAACTTTCTCACCCATACGTAATATCTTAACAGATTCTTTTAAACTATATAAATCATCTATAACAAGTTTAGTCCCGTACTTAGACCTATTCCATATTGTATCAGGAATCTTATTGCGTTTAAGGAACCAATAAATATTATGTTTCATAAGACCGTAATCTTTACATGTATCTACAGGTACTTTAAATATACCAAACTTAGTTTCTTCCCAGGCTATTGCCGTAAGTGACCATTCAAGATTATGTTGTTCTCCGAATAGATATACTAATAACATGGTATCCATTTGCTCAGTTGTGAAGTTATTGTATTCCTTTAACAGAATATCAAACTGGGTTAACTCTGGTTTAACCTCAATCTCTTTACTAAAAAGAGAACCTACTAATAAAAACATTAAAACTAACTTAACTATATTTTTCAAATTAAACTCCTATTGATAATAGATCAAACACTATAAATGACTCAAAGCTTAAAGCTCTGAATCATCTGGTGATGTTGGATCTATACCCATTGCTATACTATAAGCAACACTATCCCATGTTTGCAGCACACTAAATTTATCTAATGTATCTAATGGTTCATATTCATTACTGTCTATATAATGCATTATAAAAGCATCACCATTTTCATCATGTTGAAGTACACCGTTCATCACATTACGGTAATCCATTCTCTCAGTACCTTCATTGTCAGGTTCGAAATCCATATATGTTTCTTGGAATCCTTCACATGTTTGTTGTTGGTACATCGCATTGACATCAGGTTGTGCTATTATATATCTTTGCATAACCATATTAGCTTGACCTAAATGTCCATAACTTACAGGGTAAACTACATTATGGTTCAGATGTGATTCTGTTCCAAATAGTAATGCCTTACCTGCATTAATCACTTGACTACTATTAAACTTCTCATACATACTGCTAGCCATATTAACGAACTGGTCAGAAACACCAGTCATAGCTATTCTAGCATGTTCTACGTTCTGTTGTAAGTAGTTAAGTAAGTTATTATCTGGCGGTGGATATACTAACGCATTAAACGTAGCATCACCACCTTGTAATACTTTTACTTGCATAGTGCTCTCCTATCGTACGTGTTTTCTTAATCTAGTATATGTGATATCAATATTACTGTCACACTTAGGGTTAGGATAATTATCTACGTAATCATTCGCATCAAATTTGGTATCTGCTGTTTCAGGCGAATCTATGAAGAACACACAATCATGCTCATTAGCATAATCACTGATAGTATCTTTTAATTCACTAGCATCAGTGACGAATTTTAATTTATACTTGTCAAATTCTACGTTACTAGAATCAAAACCACCAACACTAACAATCAAATCTTGAATATATTCTAGATTATCCTCACAACTAATAAATACTGCATTAATTCCGTCTAACGCAGTAGCACCTAAGTAATCTAAAATTAATTCTTTTGTCTTACCTTCTTTAGTTAATCCACTTATACATGTTACTCTGTTCATAATATTCTCCAATATTTATTTACATACGTTTAGCCAACTTCTTTAATTCTTTAGCTATACGTCTCTTATATCTACGTTTAGATATACGTTCACTTTTGACAGATAGTACTTTAAACTGTTTAGCTTCAAGTTCACTAACCATTCTTTTCTCATGTTCATACATCACTTCGTGCGGGAATGCGCCCTCATTAGGTGCTTCTATTTCTAAGAACGGACTAAATTTATCACCAACACCAGCATTCATACTTATAAAGTCACCAGACACACCATCAGGTATCTTATAAACTTCACTCATTATCTCTTCCACACCTAACATATTTTCAAATTTAACACTTGTCATTTCTGATCCTTTAAGTTAATTAGGCATTCATGTTATAAATAACTCCACACCTACTATATTAAGGTTTTGATATTAAAGTAAAGTACTCTTCTATCTTATTGAGAGTTGATATGCATTCACTAAATGAAGGATCGATATTTTTATCAACTATACCTGTAATCATCCTATCAATACTTCCGTTTATAATTTCTATATGTATACCACTAGGTCCTAATATATTTTTAGATCCGAATACACTAAGGTCCTGCATTTTAGATCTTAAAAGCATTAATCTATCATTGATACGATTTACTTCAGTCTCGTCAATTTGTTTACCAGTTAAATTATAATCAGTTGGTATTCTACTATACATCTACTAATACCATTTTAAGTTGATTACTGATATTATCAACAGCAGGAGCATCAGGTGTCTTCTTGTATAAATAGTTAGATAAGATACTTGTAGCTGGTGCTAGTAAAGATAGATTACCACTAACAGCATAAGGCTTACTTAAATCAGATACATTGAAATGAGGTTGTAAGGTTTTGAACTCGTTAGCCATCATTGCGTCTAACAGTATTGTAAAGTTAAGTTCGTCACCATCGTAATCAGCATTAGGAGCTTTAGCTATCAATGCACTGAATGCTATAGTCTTATCACCTGCATCTGTTTTGAACTTAGTTATTCTACATAACTGACTTGAACCCTGTAGTAAACTTGGGTTACGTTGTGCAAGTACCGCTATCGAACCACCAGGGCTTTCAGCTAATAACTCATTGAGTATCACATCAATAACTTTATCATACTTGTTAACGACACGGAACAATAGCTTGTTAGCCTTTTTATATGTGAAACCACGTTTGATAAGCTTATTCAATATATGTGGTCTGAAGGCTGTTACACCGATTGCCCACGGTACATGAATCTCGTCATACTCATGTCTACCAGATATAGAAACAATAACACCTCTAAATGTGAAGTGACTTCTAGAACCATAGATATGTTTTCTAAACATACCAACTTTACCAGATATATAGTTTCTAAAGTAATCATCATATAGTGAAGATAATTTACTTAAGATAGTTGCAGTATAATTGCTTTTCTTACGTTCTGACATTAATGGATCACCAGATGCTTTAACCCACATCATAACAAGGTCAATCATATCAGATACAGCGAGGTTAGTGAACTTACCTTTAGAGGTATTCTCCATAACGAATAACTTCTTATTTACAATAGGAAGATACTTACTATAGATAGTCTTCTTAGCTCTCTTATATTCATCAATAAGTATTCTCATATTGATAATATTACCTGGTTCTTTAAACTTACTGTGGTTAGCCATATAGACAAGTATATCTTCCATACGATTAACTACATTCTTATAAGAACGCTCACCTATAAGTTCATGCATACCTGATAAGTAGTTTGGTATCTCAACTGGTGGATTATAAGATGTATCACATAACCAACGCATACAATCTAAGTTCTTAGCCATCATGGTTCTGAGCATTAACCATAACTGCGGATTCATCATCCCTGGCATTCCATCTAAAGCTTGTATCCACAATAATGGATCTTGTTTCTTATGCGGGTCGGTTACTAGCGTACCACACTCAACACAAGTTTTACCTAATAAATATCTACCTTCCATTGCTTTACAATCACAACATGGAACAGTTGAAATTACTTCTTCGTCGTATACAGTCATGAGTGAGCCATTAACTGTTTCGATGTCATCTATAGAGTAGAAGTTTAAATCATTAAGAATGATCTTGTCACCTGTAGTACTTCTATAATAACCATCCATATCTAGAAATTTCTGGATAACGGGCATATATTCTCCTTTTGAATTTGTTCTAATATATTTGCGCAAATACATTAAGCTGTTATTTATAGTCACCCTGATGTGGGATTCGAACCCACGCACCATAGATCACTCATCTGGCAACTGTCTCAACAGTCGTAGTTCGCCAACTAAATATAGATCAGGGTATATAATAACTTTACTACGGCTAGCTTATCATAGCCTATATAAATAATATATGGTTAAATTTTATTTAAAGTGTCTAAAAAATAAAAAGAGATATAATCACTGAGCTAGGGTGGTCCCCGGCTCAGTGATATATGATAAAGTATCTTACATTGAATAAGATATTGAATCGTTTTTGCAGGAATCCTGAAGATGTAGTCGTCATCTGGACTTTTTTAACTGCGTTGTCAACTGCCATAGCATACGTTATAAATAACGCTCTTGTACGGACTAAACCACAGCTGACTATATTCTCTATTTCTAGTGTATATAAACGCGGGACTGTATGCAATTTGCATAGCTGCCCCCGCACCCGTATAACAATAAGTCGTAACCTAACCCAGTATGAAGAATGGCACTACACAGTAGCGGGTCCGCAAGTAGTATTAGTTATTTCGATATGTTACTTAGGGTAGATAGATACTTTAGTATCTATTGTATCCACCGGCAGAGTATGGAGTCTGATACATAGGAGCATTGTTCATGCTTTGTTTAGCGAAACCAGCAGCATTACCAGAAAGACCAGCTCCAGCCATGTAGTTACCAACCATAGCGATATTGTTAGTCTCCATGAATGTGATTTCTGGCTCATAACGAGCATCAAGACCAGCAGCCATCGCAGCATTCATAAGCATTGTAATGAATTTTTCACTGAATGTAACACGAACAGCTTTACCAGTAATGATAGCACCAGGAATAAGTTTAGCAATAAGGTCAACTTTAGTAATGTATGGATCCATACCAGAAGCTTCTCTTGGAAGACCACTAAGTACCCATTTGTTAATCATACTTACATCTTGAGTTTGTGTTGCAATGAATGCAGCATCAACATCTCTAATGTCTCTTTCACCAGATTTATCAGACCAGCGACCTAATGGAATAACAATACCACTGTTAACAAAGATTTCATTTGGATTGAAGTCTTTAGGGAAGTTACCGTTAGTTAACCAGTTTGCAGTAGCAATGATTTCATGTGCAGCTTCTATTTTAGCAGGACCATTACCAGGTTGTGCAGCGATAGCTAAAGATGACGTATAGAATGTTTGAGCACCAAAAGATTCGATATCATAAGATACGATTGGAGGTAGTGAGAACATTTGTTTAATAAGTGCATAAGATTCATCTGTTGTGATTTTCTTACCAGTTAAGTCAAGTGCTTCACCGATACCATTTTGATTGTTTTCAAGGTTAGTTAAAAGGTTAAGAGCACCAATGTTGCGAACACCCTTTCTATTGTCATGAGGCATAACTGAAGCAAGCCACATATTTTGATTTGTCATAACAAGAGATGAGATAACGCCTAACAACATGTTACCAGGTGTTGGTGTTTGTACTGCATTACTTGTAACGATTTGGTGTGGGTGTAATCTGATGTTAGTCATCGTAGGCATACCAGCCATAGTTGGTATAGCGATCTCTTCAGGAATAGCATCTATGAATCCACTAACACGAGCAAGTGTGTTCTTAGAGTTTTGTAAGTTAAGAGATTGTGTTTGTTGGCTAATGTCAGTTGCATTAAGTTCAACAATAAAATCTGAACGAACAGGATTATCAACTTCATCATTAACAGTTTGCTTTAACATGTTAGTGTCAAGCTTAAGAACAGTATTAGGGCTCTTAGATTTTGCAGCAACAATATTAAAATCTTTAAGTTTACCAGTTGCGATAACTGCATCAGTACGACAAGCATTGAAACCAATAGCAGCAAGTCTAATAGCAATTTGTGCAGTTTCATGTTGTGTATGTGGAACAACTACAGCATCTACTGAACGTAGCTTAACATCATCACCATACTCAGCCATAAGAGCTGCTTGTACTTCATCATGTAGAACAGAATCAATTGCATCACCTGTAGTGTATACATATGGTTGTTGTTGTCCACTAGAACGTTGTTGTGTAGAGTTAACTTCAGCGATGATTGCATCAGCAGTCATTGGCTCTCTACCAGTTCCCTCAAGAAGAATGATGAAGTAGTTAGCAAACTGTTCATTTTTCATGTGTACAACTAATGAGCTGTATGCAAGATTGTTGATAACATCTTTATCAAGAATAGAAACCTTAGGACGGTCACCAGCTGGAAGCTGTCCGTATGCACCAAGCATTTCTTGTGCAAGTTTGTTAATGTATTCTGAACCTAAGTTAGAAGCCATTGTGAATAATTCACGTCCACCATAACCTAATGAAGCATCAAAGTTCATTGCGTTTGGATTAATTGGAATATCTCCACTACCTTGATTCATGCCTGAACCTGCTTGTGGTTTTGTTAGTTCTTTATTTTCGTTACCTGTGTTGTGTAATGCCATAATTTCTCCTTATGCGCGTTGTACTTTTGTGTTATTACGTAATATCACAAGTTATAGTATGAATGAATTTGCTATAACTCTATTTAAATAATATATGGTTAAAAATAGTTTAAAATCACTATCTTAATTTTGTATATTATCACCTACATCGACAAAGTATACTACTGGGTAGTGTTATGTAAGTACCATACTCACACTTTTGTCAATTATCAATATAATAGTAACTTTAAAAAAGTTTTTCATTTTTTAGACTAACAACAGCGTTTCTATGACTTAAGGAGGATATATGTTTAAACTATTTGTAAACAACACAGACAACACTAGATATCCCGTAAAAAAATATACTAAATTTGATTATGTTAAAAGAAGATACCTATCTGAGTTAACTAAAGTAAAAGAATATTATAGAACGAAAGAAAGAGCTGTTGATAATAAGCATCTAGTATCTAGATTAGTTAATATGCTAACTCCATCACTATCTCTAGATATATATGATTACTTAAAGGTAGTAGATACTAATGCTAGATTCTTATCTAGACAATTCGGTATAGTTAGTAACATCCACAGTGGTACTGTTATGGAGAATATATTCTTCGGTAAGAATTCTGAAGAGATATTACTATATAGAGAAAACCCTATTGACCTAATGGACTTTGAAGAAAACTGGATGGATTATACTCCTGTTAAAGTAATCTATACCGATAGTAGTGATTTAGATTTCCACATACCATTCAACGATAAAGATAGTTTTATACCAAGACTTACCATAATGACTATAGATATAGTAGTGATGATGTTACAGTACTATAAATGGGCTAACCATAGAATGTTAATGTCTGTGACTACTGATACTAATGTATTTATCTCACAAGTAGTATTACCTAATATCTTAGATAATATGCTAGACTTAGCTATCTATAATAGATTTATGAAGTTAGTAGAAGAGCGTGAGATACCTGAATTCAAAATTAATCATCCGTTTCATGTACAAGATCTTAGTACCGGTATCGATAAGATACTATTAGATGTTATTACAGACTTGCAAGATACTAGTGTTCCGGTTATGCAAATCTTACAAACTATCCCCACTATTGTTAAAGATGATATGTATGATGTTCTATATATTGACCATAAATATTATACTAAGCAATCTGAATGGGTTCTTCTATTAGCCAGAATATATACTATCAATGACCTCATTCGGTTACTGGGTAATAAAGGTATGGCTCGTAATAAAGATTTACTTAATAGAATACCAGTATATCTAAAGGTTGTGGAACGAATCAGAACTATAGATTATAAGTTACCAGGTATGCTTAATTTAGACTTTTCATACGAGTTAGCTACACTAAAGAAAAAAGTAGGACACCGATGATATCTAAGCAGATTAAATTATTTAAAGAAATATTAATAAACGATTTGTTTATAAATAATTATACTATAGCTATTAGTATCGCTATAGTTATAGATTGGTTAATGATTTCATATTTTACTAAAGCTATGGGTATGTATGTACCACTTTACATAATCTCTATGTATTATATTGTTGGTGAGTTAGCTGGATATACCGAACCATATTTTAAAAAAGTTACAACCGCAACGACGTTTCTTATACTAATAGTATTGGATACCGCACAACTTATGGTAATATTTATTTCATTTTACGATGATGTATTATTTACATATTTATTAATGATTATATTTTCGTTACAAGCTATACTGTATGAAATATATTCTATTAAGACTGCGCAGTATATAGAAAATTATGTAGACAAATATAGAGTTAGCGAGGTTCTTAGTGTATTATTATTTAATAGAAGTAATATGATAATAACTGGTTTATTATTGAGCGTAGTATATAGTTTGATATTTCAAACATACGATATGTTATTTACATTTATAATCGTATTAATGACGGTTAGTATATATTACGAATATAAGTTATATAGCTATATTAAAGTAAACAAAATTATATAGAGTGTGATTAACTTAGGTTACTATTATGAATTAGAAATACTAAAGAAAAAAGTAGGTCATAGATAGAGTACTCGTAATACGAGTACTCTATATAATGTTGACTGTTAAAGGAATACATAATGTACAAACGTAGAGGAAGACGCCGGCGTGGTGGTAAGAAAAGAGGTCGTCGTGTATCAAAGGGCGAAATGAAGACTAGAAAGTATCTACGTAGTTGTGGTATTAAGTTTGAGATAGAATATAAGTTACCTAATAGTTTATATCGATATGACTTCTACATACCTAGTATGGGCATTCTAATAGAGTATGATGGTGAACAGCATTTCATTCCGGTGGGTCGCGGTGACGCAAAAGGTAGATTATTAGATACCCAACGTAGAGATAACGAAAAAAATAAGTTAGCTAAACTATATGGACTGACTTTAATAAGAATACCCTATACAAAACTTAAGAACTTGGAGGAAGACTTAGAGATGAAGTTATCTAAGATATATAAGTATTGTATAAACAAGGTATACTATAGAACATTCTTAGATATGTGCAAACATCTTAAGTTACCAATTGATACAACCATAAGAAATTATAAAGAAAAAATAAAGACGTAGATAGAGTACTCATATTGAGTACTCTATCTATTGACCGTGTAGATATCTTACCGAACGAGTTCTATTCATAATTGCGTAATCATTCTAAGTATCTTCATTGTAACTATACCTATTAGCCTTGTGGTACTTTGCTACAATACTTTATGATTATATTGTGATATCCAATTCTTTTTCTAATGGCCTTATATTATCTTTTATATAATATCTCACATACATTTATTGGAATATTGCATGCTTCCACTCAACCCATACTAACCATACGTATTACTCTGTTGAATAGGTAACTTCATATGCCATATATTAATATATGAATGGTTAATACATTTAGCTACAATTTCGAATTGTGTATATGTAAAAACGATTAGTATAGGTTCGAGCACAGTGCTGATAGCATACTTAATATCATAGTTGATACTAGATTTAACACTATCTACACTATGTATATTATAAGAGAATAAACCAACTATTAAAAGCATACCTAGATACACTATCCATTTTAGTTTATTACTCATTACATTACTCCGTATCTTCTTCTACATCTGCTAAAAGTATTGTAATTTTAAATGCACAATATTCAAACTTAGGCATGTCTTCTTCAATATCAATGACTATTACATCACCAGTATCTTCATCAGCATCTAGTACCATAAAATCTAATAGATAACATACATCTTCATGACTATCATCTAAAAACTCAGTACTACCATCTTCATTAGGCATACATGCATTACCATCTGAATCTTCCCATATGTAACATAGTTTCTTAGACCACACTGAAGCAATTGGTTCACTGTTAGTAACTATATCTATAAGCACAGTTGAATCTACTTCACCTGGATTTTCTGTTAAGATTAATCTATATTTTTTCATTTTTACTTACCTTTATCAAGTACTCATAGTACTTAGTTATTTAAATTTTTTATATAGCCTGACCGACACGACCAAATGAATCTTGTGATTGCATTTGATTAGTCAATGAGTTATGCTGAGCCTGAACACCATACTCTTGTATAGAAAGGTGCGATAAGTGTTCTTCACCAATTCTTACGAATGGTCTAGCTTGTCTGTTACTTAGTGTTGGATTATCAACACAACCTGGTGGTGGTGGATTAAACCGCGGACCACCTATGTTACCCGTAGCGCTTGAGATATTATTATACATAATAATTCCTTATATAAATTTACCGAGTTTCATTCTCTTTTTAATTACTTTAACTAACTTACGTGTAGAAATACTATCCCAACCCATAAGACCTTCCTCGAGACCACTATAACACCAAACATGTTTACCATCAATCTTTGTAACATTAGGCGGGAAACCCGTAAGGACATCAGCTATAGTTGCGTGAGCGTGTAGTAACATATCTTTAGTTACTACATGTTTTCTTTTATTACTATTCTTATCATCATCTGAATCAAACAGATAACCTTTTCTACAAAAACCATTCATACTATATTCCCTCTTAACCAATAGCGAATTTTTCATCCGCGTCATATTTCATTATATGAACTACTAAATTATTTTTAGTAAAAGTCATAACATAAGTACCGTTTGATTTATGAGTTATAACTACATCATTAACTGCTGAAGATATTCCAGAGTGATCTAGATCAACATGCTTATAATACTCAGAACCAACATTTTTAACGTTATCCTTAAGAATGAATATTGTTTTAACGATAGCAAAACTAGTCATACCTATTTGTTCACCTACTGCAAACATACTATAACCACTTTCACCTAGTGGTTTTATAAATAAACCATTTTTATTACATTCGGTAATCATTTCTTCCTGTGTGTATTTTCTACTTTCTTCCATAACATATCCTTTATTTAGAATTCACTACCAGTCCCACAACAACCAGGACATTCAATGTCTATAGTACTTCCATCACCTACTGGTTCTGGAATAGTGCCTTTGCCTTCACATGTTTTACATTCTGGCATACTAAACCTTTAAATCTATTTTAATAGGTGCTCTACCACCACCATATGCTTCAATCTGTTTCTTAATTTTAGCACTCTTAAGTAAGCCAGCCATTAAAGAATTTTTATCAATTAGCTCATTATGTTTACGCACCGCAGTATCTTTATCCAAGATAGCTCTATTTAACTTAGCTCTAGTTAACGAATGATTGGTTATCTCATTAGCTAGTTTATCCGATGTTTCTTTTAAACTAGTTTTTAGTTCAACATTTTCTTTTTCAACAGCATCATATATTTCAATACGATTTTTCTTATCCATTTTTAATAGATCATTATCACGTAGTAATTGTTCTTTTTCATAAAGCAATTCTCTAAAAGCTATTGCATTAACTATTACTGTATCACCTTCGTCTAAACCAGTTGTTAAAAATTTATTTAACTTCATAACTTATCCCTCTACTTTATTTATTTTGAAATTGAATTTATATCTTTTTAACATTAAGAAGATAATCCATAGTATTAATATAGTACCGTTAGCAAAAGGGATGTAAGTTATCCGCATAACGATTCTAAAACTTGTTGCTTTGAACAACGTTGTATATTCTCTAACTGTGTAAGCTAGCCATTGTACCAGCACTACTGATATAATGTATGTAAATAACAGTCCCATAACAGACTCCTTATAATTTATATAGTATTATTTATGAAATATAGTCACGTCATAAATAATACTATAGCCTAGGATACAACCTAGTCTATAGTTATAATATGTGGTTGTATATCTTTTAAAGTTAATATGTGTTAACTTCTTTAGATACCATATCTAAAGTAACATCTTCTAAAGTAAATATTAAATCAGTGATAACTAGCTTATTATCAAGTGATTCAGTTATGGATACATTGATTAGATTGTCAGCGATAGCTACGGTAGTCATATAGCTATCTTTATCTTCCATACCACTTGGTGATAACATATCTAATATAATCACGTCAGACCACTCGTAACCACCATTAACACTGCGATACATATGTAGTGTATTATCTGTAGTAATAAGTATCACGCATAAAGCATCATCGATTATACCAATTCTAAGATTAGTATATTTAGTATTGATACGTGTTTGTATCTTAGATATAACAGAATCACCTTCAGATATCACTATCTCTTTAAAGATGAACTTAACTTGATTAATAATATCTAGTACAACTGCAGTAGACCTAAATCTACCGTAGACACTAGTTATATCATATCCTTCATACATACTAACTCCCTATTTTATCGTGTTCAGTTTGCAAAGCTTCTAACTTATGCGTGTATTCGCTTTCGTCATGTCTTTGTGGGTAAAGATTTTTATCTTTTTTAAGAGACTTTATCTTACGCTTTAATTCAGCTTTCTTCATAATAGCTTCTTGGTCTGCTAAAGATCTAGGACCACTTGTTATCGGAAACTTAAAGTTATTAGGCGTGACGATAGAATCTTTATTATTAAACATAGTGACGCCAGCCATCATAGCTGCATGAGCTATTCCAGGTATTCCACGTTGCGTAGGTCGTTTAGGTTTACGATGCATTGTATCTCCATCATAGTCCATAAACTTTGGTGGTAACGAGTCAAGACATACTTTAACATACATTTCACTTAACGGATTGAAGTCAGTTATATACTTCTTAGTCTTAGTAACATGATTGATTAAGTCTTCATAACTATTGTCAGGATCGTTATGACGCATCTTAACTGCGTGGTATAGAGCGCTATTGCTTCTTTCATCGTCACGAGGACTATCCATGATAGATAAGACTATATCTCTAGAGTTACGGAGATTAAGTTCATGTAGACAGTGTGGATTAAAGTTTTCAGGGTGTTCTGACCATACTCTATATAGCGGATGATTGTGTGCTAAGTTAGTTAGTCTTATTGTCATAGATAACTCTTGCTCATAACCAACATCAAACTTAGCTCTTTCTAAGTAAGCATGCATCTGGTCATACATCAATTGGTACACTGGATTTAGAGTAACACCATCTTCTATAAAACATAATGCATCATGGTCATATTGTGTAACCATATTGTATTTACTAAATTTAGAAATTGCTTCTTCATTAATGGTAGCTGGTAACTTTTCGAACTTACCATGCCATATACCAGTATTACATTCACTACATAACATATGTCTATCGCTACAAAGGTCTATACCCATCATATCAACTGACATTAGGTTAGGTTTTTGATTATTACTACCTAGATTAATGTGGATATGTTCAGTATCATCCACAGCACCACAACTATCACATATGTATTTACTCATAGGAGCTCCTTGTTATTCGATAACCAGTGTTACTGAATTATTCTTATTAATAGTAAAATTATAACCACCGTCTATATTTAAAAATAGATTATTATTAGTTTCACTAAACGGGATCTTGTTTTGTTTAACAATATCAGACGGGATCCAATCAACTATTTTATACCGAGCACTTCGTAGAAATCGCTCAGCTACAACACTATATGTATGTAGGTATATATACACTCCAGATATTGTTGCGTGTTTTAATGTTATATCCATATTAACTTCATTCGACATACGAACCCCCTTTATTTTTATCTAACGACTTCTAGACAGTCACACTTGGTACAGACTTCAACTTTATTAACATAAGTAGAATAACATCTTTTACAAGTATGTCTTTTTAAATTACCTATATCTAATGGTTTAACAACTACTTTCACAATTCCCTCATTTTCATGTATGTGTTTAGTACACGGACCGCATTGTTTACCTAATCTAACAACTTGTTTAACACTAGTTGCTTGGAATAATAACTCACATGCTTTACATCTAAATTTAGTTATAGTGTAGTCCATAATCTTCACACTAGGTTCATCTTCTTTAGCTTTTCTACCAGACCTAGATGCTTTTGCAGCACTGGACTTAATTTGAATATTATCAAAACCATTACCTTCGACTAATTCATATCTACCTTTATGATTTCTCATATCAGTATCTCCGAAGTTATCTATAAGTAAATTTTTTATATCAACTTGAGTATCGCCTGAAGCATACTTAGGAATAGGACCAGCTTTAACAGTTAAGAATTTTTTTAATTGTATGTTATATAATTCACCACTACGGTAGAATATATATTTATTACCCTTTAAATCATACTTAACATACTCTATACCGGGACGGTCTATAGCACAGTGTTCTTCTATAGTCATTGGTTTAACTGTTTCAAATGATACTTTAGATCTATCGTCATCTTTAAATGTTAATACATAATTACCAATATCTTTATCGGTCTTATCGTGAAATACACTTAGTATTAATTTGTAAACAGGCATAACCTTACCATCAATATTAACCATTACATTATTATTTTTATATGCTGTCGTTATTGGGTTGTTGCGTTTACCAATAAACTTACCACACATAGATATCCCACACCCAGTATCATCTATATCATAATATCTCACACCATTTACCATTACTGAATCTATGTTTACCATACTATTACTCCTATCTACCATATTTATTTGTTTTTACTTTTTCTATCACAGGAAAGGTAATAGGTTCGTTTATATCTTGACCAAGTCTTTCTTTAATTCTTCTCACTACATAGGTATTACCTAATCCATGTTCAAGTGGTTGTGATCCAACCATATAGTGTTTGATGTTGTGTAATATATCATACATATAGTTTGATTTACCATTACGACCAATGCGCATCATAAGTTCTTCACTTGGGATTGCGTCAAACCATGACGAACGATGTGAGCTAGGTTCAGTCATAGCTACCATAGGCATTCCATCTAAATGATCTAAACGATGAACTATCTCCCTAGTATAATCAAAACTATCAGGTGTGTCAATAATCATAGGTTTGGGCATAACAGCATGTGATGCAACTGCTGTCATACCAGGCATCATAGCGCGCATACCTAAACTAGAATATCCCTTTAAACAAATCATCTCGCCCCTTTTAATACCACCAGATAAAGCCTTATCTATATCATCATCATATGTTAAGGCTTTATCAACTGGAGCGCTATCTGTCTTAACAAATTCACGTATTCTATTAAACAATATTTCCATTTCAGGATCAGGTTTATGATAATTAATAGGTGGTATGTAGTCAAATATTCCTGAATTATTTAACCGATACTCTTCTATCATCTTTTCGATATTCTCTAAACAGAATGGTTCTTTATTCAACCACGGTTTATATTCCAGTAACTTATCCATAGGGATCCTTATTTTATTTTTTTATTAACTGTTACAAAACGTACTTCTAGATCATCTGTGTGCATTCTAGGATTCCATCCCTCTGACTTGAATCGTTTATCTTTAAACAACGAGCTAGCCATATAATGGTTGGACGTGTATAAGTATATACAATCATACTCAGTAACTATATAATCTAGAATCTTTTTAAAGAAACCTTTGTTACGGTATGGTGGATATATAAATAATCCCGATAGACAATGCCCAGTTTCATTTTTAACTACACCGAATCTACCAACTTCAACATCATCTGAGAGTACTTTAAAGAACTCTAAATTTTCATTGTACTGTAGACCCATATCACTTGCACTAAAGTTTAGACTATTGAAGAACTTATAACTAGTATCACGTTCAGAGTAAGCCAGTATAGCAGCCCACCCTATAACATCCATATTTGCTCTATCTTCTTTAGTTAGTTTATAGATACTCATTTTCTTCCTTATGTTATTAACTCATCTAGTTTTTTAAAACTAATCCAATTACCCTTAACAAAATCTGTATCATATCTAAATACTTCAGACATTAAGTCTTTTTGAATATATAGAACATCAACATTTAAAATAGTGGATAATTCTTCTTTAGTTAGACTATCTTTATAAAATCGATGAATCTTTTCTTTCTTAAACCAACCAAACATTATTTAAAACAAAGTTCATTGTTCAATCCTAGTTTAACTCTACGTATCCATTCATCTATATTGATACCGTCTAAGTCTAACCAGAAGTCTTCCAGTTCATGACCATAGACTTTTCTATAATCAACACTTTTAAATCCGTAGCCATCGCGACCAAACTTTTTAACAAGATGATCTAATACTTCAATAGCCATTTCATCGGTAAGACCATCGTGTTTATGCTTGTTAGATGTGTATCCGCGCATGATGATTTTATTAAGGTCCGGAACGCCTTTATCAGCAAGTCTAATAATTCTACTGTAGTCATTACTATAATGGTCTTTACCGGATGCTCTGTGCTCGTTAACAGCCTGTCCTATAACCCATAGTTGATCAGGATCGAAGTTATCTAAGAATGGGTCACTACTAGCTACAACATAATTCATAGCAGCGTTATGGTGGAACTGTCTACCCTCATGAATAAATAAGTCATGTGTGAAAGCAGTCATGAATATCATATCTTCATCTAGGTTTAACTCTAGAGATTTATTAAGTCTTAACATTTCAAGATATACATCATATGCATGATCTATCTTATGACCAGCGTCATTCTTTGCATAGAAGTTTTGATTGTAAAAATCAGCAGCATCTCTTTTCCAATTACCTTTTTCAAACATTAGTTCTCCCTCTATGGTGCGGTACATGTGTTATTGATTTTATAGTTCTCTTAATATTGTGTTCGTTAAGTGGTATATCATTAGGTGATATAACCATAGATACTTTTTTAGACATCTGTTTTTCTTCTATTACTATTTAGTTTAAACCAATCTTTAAGAATACTACTAACCATCAGTACTCCATCTTCTCTATATAGAACACCCTTCTTAACTAAGTTAGATATAACTGCTGCGGTATTGTTAACATCCTTACGAATCTCGTGTGCTATATCTTTTGTATTAGATAAGTCTTTATAACACATAGTACCAACAATAACTTGTTCTTGTGTACCTAATCTATTCATAACATTTTGACAGATAGGAGTCATGTCACCTAGATTAGGTTCTCTTAGTAATTCATATTCTTTTTTAAGAAATGCATCTAAATCACGATACAGGATAACATCATAATTCATATCCTTCAACCATTTATGAATATCGATAATACCACGATCTTCTTCTTCAGGAACAGAAGCTTTTATTAATAATATATCATCAACCGATAAGAATGGTTCATTACCATCATTTTCAAAAGCTTTAGCTATTAATAAATCATTAATGATAGTGTAGTCTTTATCATCTTCATCTGGTATTGCATGTTCAAATTTCTCGATGAATTCATCAATAGGTCTAACATACTTACTGTCATGGTCAGTGGTGCAATATATAACACCTTCCACCCATTGATCATTTATTTGTATTTTACAATAATCAATAACTCTATAGTGCTTATCATTACCATAGTGTCTCCAGATATTCTTTTTACACACTTTAGATCTTTCACTAACTGAATGATCCTTTTTAAACATATCTGGCTCGATAGGTATTAACGGATACTCATCTTTAAAGATATGGAATGTAGATGTATCTTCAGCGTAACCATCACTTGTAAATAAGATATAAACTGATTCATCCATTTCTACAGGTTCTTTCTTAAGAGACTCTTCTCTCTTCGCACGCATGCGGACTACGACATCACCCTTATGCATATACTTTGCATACCCAACCAACTTACCTAATTCATCGTTATTATGAACACAAACTATTACTTTATCATATTTCAAAACTTTTCCTTATTTTATTTATTAACCATACTAACAATTTACAAGGCGGTGTGTAAATAATTATCTCACAACCTTTATGTATGCATTCGGTTATTTCGTTGTTGACCCTATACTCTACTAGATATGAATCAGTATACTTATAGTAGTATTTAACTACCGCAGGTGATCCACTATGAGCACAACCTGACTTAGCTTTCCGTAACCTTACACTATCATTTATGTTAAATGTAGCTGTACGTACCCTTTCCATTGGTTAGTACTTTCTAGACTGACCATCAGTGAGGTATCTATCGAGTTTAGCTTTTTCAACTACCCACTCAGATCTCTCATCGTTAAAACCTATTCTATCAAATTGATTGAATAAACCAACTTCAACATCAGTTTGCTCTTCATCATTTTCTTCTGCCAGATACTTATTAAACTTGATATCATGATTATACATATAGTTTGTGAAAAATACACTATCCGTATACTTAGCATCTTTCATATCTAAATAATCATTAACCTCTAAATCAACTAGTCCTAATATAAAATCTGGTACACTTAAACCATCCACACTAACTCTTACATAACCTACCTTGGCTGCCTCTTTCACAACCCACACTACGTGATAAACATCTACTGCTAGATCTTTTAATAAATCACTATTACCTTTCTTATCTATAAAATATATTCTACCATCTTTATCTCTAAACAAGAACTCACCCTCGTTCTTAGTAGACTTAACTAACTTACATAGCTTTATAACATTATACTTTGGTAATTCATTTGTGTGTTTCAATTCACACCTCCGGTTATTTAATTGTTGACTATATTAATAATATATGGTTGTATATGTTTTAATATTCATTAGAATAAATGGCTTCAAAAATGTATATAACACATACAGGGATTACCTGTATGTGTTATGTTGTATATATTATTGTGATTCGTGTTCCACTATCTTGCCGTCGGCATCAATGGTTATAACTTTTATACTGTATCTATCAGCGACTCTTTGTAAACGCTTTAGATGCTTAATGTCTCCAACGGGATCCTCCATTATTAGTAGACATGCTGGTTTTCTATTAGTATCTACGCCATACAGCAATGCTTGACCTATACACTCTCCCCATTTTTCAGAGAAGTCAACTTCTACAGCTAATCTGTCAGTAAGACAATCAACTCTAGCTCTATCAGGTAAGACATGTTCTGTCACACCACCCACACTGTCGCAATAGATCTTCTGGTAATGACTCTCGTAATTCAAATGCTTTGCGAATACAACACTTGACAATATCATTAATAGAAATAATACTTTTTTCATTAATCCTCCTTAAATAGAATTACTTATTTGTGCCTTGATGTATCTATCCATCGAGTCACTATTATTCATGAATGCTATCTTTTTAATATTTAATTGAAGGATTAATTATGAAAAATAAACCAGGAAGAAAATATTCTAATAAAAAAGAATTTATGAACAAATCTATGAAAGTACATGGTGATACGTATATCTATGATTATGTTATTTACACTCATGTAAAAGAACTAGTTACAATTGTTTGTAAAAAACATGGTAATTTTAGTATAACTCCATCTAATCACCTATTAGGATCTGGATGTCCTGAATGTTTTCAGGAAAGAAATAGGTCTAATATAATTACATTTGTAACAAAAGCTAATAATGTACATAGTAATGTGTATACTTATAGCAATGCAATTTATATAAATAGTAAAACTAAATTAACCATAACTTGCAGTAAACATGGTGATTTTGAACAACAACCAAATAATCATATCGCTGGACAGGGATGTCCCATGTGTAAAAAGTCAAAAGGTGAATTGAAAGTTATCAAATATCTAGAAAATAAATCTATAAAATACATCAGTGAATATATACTGGTAGGTAGTATGAAAAGGTATGATTTCTACTTACCTGAACTCAATATACTTATAGAGTATGATGGCATACAACACTTTAAAAAAACTGGTTTCAGTAACAATGAGGATAAATTAAAAAGAACTATTGCATCAGATATAGAAAAGACTAAATTAGCTAAATTAAATAACATACCACTTGTGAGGATACCATATACTAAATATAGTGAACTAGATAGGTATCTAGAATTAGAGATATCAAAAATATATAAATATAAGGTTAATGGTATTTATTATAAAACCTTTTTAGAAATGTGTAGTAAATTAAATCTACCAAAAGATACAACAATAAGAAACTACAAGAACATGATAAGTAACTCTAAATAGAGTTACTTATCATAGATTTTACATAACGATCCATCGAATCAGAATTCGACATAAAAGCAACTTTGGCCCACACTGTATCTAAGTGTTCCATATATAATTCATTACTATCACTATATGATTCAATCATATCTTTTATAATACCCAACTCGTGTCCTGAGTAGATGTATCCCTTATCTAGTTTAATAATAGTTGTGTTGTATATGAATGCTTTAACAGCATATGTACATAACTTACTAAATTCTAAAAATGAGCGAGGGTTAATATTTTCCATGTTACTCATATTTTCAACAACACATCTCATGGTACTGTTAACTAAGTGAATAGTTGGATCTTGTATCAATACAGTGTTATCACCTATTAATTCAAGTCTAGCAGTCTGAACAACATTCTCTGTACCTAAGTTATTCATCATGTTAGTAGCGGCGCTCAATGGCGCTTGCATTTCATTATAAGACGTAGCTTGACTATAAACTACATTAGACACTAACGATAATGCAGTCATGATGGATTTACCATCAGTTAGTTCCTTTGGAACTTCTGCTATAAACTCACGATTATTTAAATAAGTAATAGCACATTTATTTAAATCTACCATAGTGTGAATACCACCAACTAGATTAGCATCAACAAGTACACGGGGTCTAATAACCGAAGTCATTATCTTCTCGTCTAAACTTATCATCTTGTTATTATAGTTATTGTATTCAGCAAAAGCAATATTTAATATGTCCATAGGTACAGCGAACTTAATTTGATTTATTGCATATGTTACTGCATTCATAATTACGCCTTCTTATAAGTTAGTTTTATGTAAGAGATGATAATTGAATCTATATTTACTAGATCTTTATACATATTTATATTAGCTTTAGTCATAGCTTCACTATATTTAGCTACTAAAAATCTATGTGTACTATCTTCGCCACCAGCGGACTTAACAAGTTGTATTGTATTATCTCTAGTCATCTTTTTGATATTAAAACTAATAGCTTTATGTGCTGAATCTAAATTACCCTTTAAACGTAAACCAAGTTCTAACAATTTCAATGTTTGTGAATTATTAGGTAACCCAATTTTATTATTAGCTGTATTAACAGTGAAAGAATCCACATGAACTCTAATACCACGCTTAGTAGAATTAGATACTATAGATAATTCTACATTAGAAGAGAACCATTTATTAATAATAGACATTCTAAAATCAGATATTTTCTGCTTACGAGTAACAGTTTCAGTCAAACCTTTAAGTTGCTTCTTAACATTTAGTAAACCACTTAGCCTTGGAACGTTCAAAGTCTGCTCCGACGAATTAAGCTGTTTATACATCTCATCGATACCATTCATATACTTACCAGATTTATTAGGTAAGAACATTATGTTTTCAATATACGTACTTAAATCACTACACCCCGTTGTTAAACCATATCCAGATGCGTAGAACACTGCTAATTTACTATTAAACGAAACCATAGCACCCGGATTAATAGTGTCATCTGGTACTAATATACCACTAGATATCTGGTCTCTAAGTTTTGCTAATTCACCTGCTTTAAACGAAGCACTACGTGAAGCTAGCGGTGAGAACTTTTTAAATCTTTTAAATATAAAGTTACCTAATTCGTTATATAATACATTAACTCTTGCTTTAAATTCACCTAGGTCATCAGCTTCTGTAGCTATGTCATATCCAATATAATTAGAAATGATATCTATAGACTCAGCACTAAGTTCATCGCCATTATCAACGGTAGTGATAGCCATAGACCACCTATTAAAAGTCTTTTCCATATCACTATCAAGTTGGTGTAGCTCTTCTTGTGCTACTATATAATCTAGAATATCCATATCACTTCCTTTTATAATTTTATCAAAAAAGAGATATACCGCCAGGAATTAACCCAGCGGTATATTCTTAACAGAGTTCCTCGGGCGGTTAATTAACTAGTTTACACATTACTAGTAGGATCAATCTCCTTATGGGCTATGCTTCTTTTTTCTATATGTAGCTTGATCATTATCGCATGGTTTAGATAAGTAACGTGAGTGTGTAACTTTTAGCATCTTTCATCCTTTGACTTTTATCATAGAATTTAGATAGTTTTTATATACTCCACGACATCAGAAATCTTATTCCAATTATTGAATACAGTATCGTCGATATCACCGCACTCTAGCTTTTCTTCTAGTATTAATGCTAATTCAACTCTATCCAGAGTATCAAATTGTAATTGCTTAAATGTTACATCTAAGATATCAACATCGTGGATGTCTATAGTCCCATGGTCAGTTAGATCTCTCGTTATAGTAGTCAATGCTTCACATACTACAAGTATAATTTCGCTTTCAGTCAATTTTGATCCTTTTATATTATTTCCTAAGACTTCACATAAATATGATTTACTTACTAATATCAGCTATTGCTTTATTAATACTTATAGTTCTTTCCGATAGATATCTCAATTTTTCAATAGAAATATCATCTCTAGTAAAGAGTTGTCCGCTAAGAATACGATTCTCAAGTACATCTCCGTCATTAAGTTCTATACTCGTTAATACTCCAGCAATTTCACCTTCGTATACATCGATTGCGCTAGTTATTCTAGATTCAACAACTTCACCATATGTTAATTCTTCTTGCATATGTTCTCCCTTAAAAATCTACCACAACAGAGGACTTACTATATTCAGCAACATTGTTTGTGAAGAAGTTAGTTTTAGAAGCTAACTCACCACCCTTTAAGTTATTAGCTAATAAGCTATTTAACGGACTGTTATTATGTTTCTCATATATGAATGGAAGTTTTAGATTAGCACAAACTGAATTAGCTTGTGTTTCTACAAGTATTCTAATAGCTTGTTCGGATACTCCCATAACACCTTCTAAGGCATATACAGACCATCGTATCTCGGCTTCAGTCATAGCCTTAACCATTTGTGTTATCTTATCAACAACGATCTGTGGTACAACTCCATCAAACTCTTCAAGTACAATATTTCTAAAGATACCTTTGAACAATGGAACATGTGATAATGTTTCATCTTTCATAATCTCACGAATGAGTTCAGCACTACCAGGCATGAAGTCTCTAAGTAATAACATACCAGCAAACCCACCAGGGAATACTAATTCTTCAAGTATCTGATTAGCGCCTGCAGCAACAAGCATATCTTCGTCACTAGGTTCACCATCTCCACCGTAAACAGAATCATACATTGCTTCAACAGCTTTGTTCTTTCTTGCTAACTCAGGGTCGTGATGTTGCATCTGAAATATACGGTCAGTATCTTTAGCTATATCTTCAGCCATAGTGCTATATGATTCAGCGTGTAAGCCCTCTTCAGCACTTTGTACAGATAAACAAAGATTAATTACTGGAGATGTAACATATCTATTAAACCCATCCATAAGTTGGTTAAGTTGTATACTATCATTAGTGATAAGTTGTGCTAGGATTAAATCGTATGCTCTAAGATAAGCAGCGGGCATCTTATGGTAGTTAGTAATATCATTAACTAAACTAACTTGACCTACGAACCATGTGCGCTTCTTCATATTCTTATATATAGTAACCGCCCATTGGTGGTTAGAACCTGCTAGATTTATAATTCCATCAGGGTTACCATTGATAACCCTCGCTTGATTGTGTGGTTCTCTACTTACTGTATTGAACATCTTTTTAGCTTTCATTAATAATCCCCTTAGTTCGCACAGCCGAAGCAGGCTATTGTATTTTCTTTAACTACATTATTTGCAGGTGGTTTAGATCTCATATAGTATGTTGTACCGACACCTAATTTAGCAGCATGTCTAAGTATTAATCTAATAGTAGATAACTTTAAGTTTTCTGGACGTAGATAAATGTTATGCGAGATACCTTGGTCAGTATGTTTATATCTGATTGCTGTTAACTCTAACGCTACAAATTGATCAACATCATAAGCACTTATATAATACTCGAAGTTCTCTATATTAATATTAGGAGCAGTTACCTTAACGTTTCTACCATTAGTTTCTTCTATCCACACTTTATCAAATACAGCTTCATGTGACGGAGATGTACTCGCAAAGATACCAGATGTACTATTAGGAGCAGTAGCCAATAGGTAAGCATTACGCCAACCTGGAATGATACAACTACCTTTCTCAATAGCTAACTCTTGAGATATCTTATCAGCTTCTCTTGAAATAGTACCATAGACCATATCGATTAATACTTTATGCTCTTCACTACCATACATGATTTTCATGTTAGCAACCATCTCCGCTTCACCAAGCATACCCAGACCAGTAGTTCTTCTATCTAGTTGAGTCTTCTTAGCTTTCTCAGATGGATATATTGTTAAGTCAATACTATTATCTAACGCACGTATAGCTAATCTAGTAACTCTTTTTAACTCATCAGGAGTATTAACTCTCGCTAAGTTTACAGAACCAAGATTACATACGATAGTATCATCTTCTCTTAACGCTTGTAAAATTTCTGTACATAAGTTTGATGCACGTATCTTACCTAACTCTTTACGACGATGTTTAAGGTTAGTGTTATCTATGAAGTGTTGGAATGGCATTCCCTCGTCATTGTACGTTAAACACATTTTACGCATAAGCTCTTTAGCTTCTATCGTTTGTGTATAAGGATTGAACTTCTCAGGATTATTTTTAAATGCTTCTTCGTACTCTTTATAATATATATCAAACTGTGGACCAAACGCATCTTCTTTTAATAAGTTAGGAACATCGTATGGATCGAACAGAGTCCAAGAACCTTCATTCTCATCACGCTCTATGAACAAGTTGTTAGTATTAATAGCTGTGAATAAATCTTGAGCTCTTCTACGTTCTTCACCATTCTTCTTCTTAAGATCTAAGAAATCCCAGATATCAATATCCCAACAAGACATATAAATAGCGAATGCACCAGGTCGGTTACCTTTCTGGTCTACAGCAATAGAGATATCATTGTAGATTTTCATAAATGGTATCTTACCACCAGCAACACCACGAGTATTTTCTATCCAACTACCCTTAGAACGAACCCACGACCAATCGATTCCCCATCCACTACCTTGCTGACTACCTTTAGCAACTTCATGAGCAGAATCAAAGATACCATCAATACTATCAGGAACGCTGTTTATTAAACAAGATATAGTAGATGGTTTCTTAGCTCTTGCATTAGCGTTAGTGGGTGTAGAGTTAATGAATTCAAACTTAGAGAACATCTCGTAGAATTTTAATGCATAACCCATCTTGTCTACTTCGTTTTGTGCTAAGTACATAGCCGTAGCCATATGTAGATGTTGTGGTAACTCAATGATTTCACCGTGACTGTTCTTAGTGAAGTACATATCCATACCTGTTCGCACTGAGAAGTAGTTCATTAGTAAATCTAGTTTACCGTTGATGTGTGTATTTAGTTCACCAATTTCTTCAGGAGAATATTTATCTTTAAAAGAACCGATAGTCGTAACTATATTATCATTACCAAGATCTTCACGGTAAGCTAGATACTTACTTAATGGAACACGTTCGTATACATCACCTGAACCACTAACACCATAAAGTCTTTTTATTTCATGGTATAGTTCATATAGTTGTAAACGACCAGCAACATATGTCCAATCGGCAGCATCTACATCAACTTTATCTAAAGCAGTGTTTATTAATGCATGTTGAATCTCAGTAGAGTAAATACCATCTCTGAATAAAATAGATGCTTCGGCTTCTAATGCTTCATAAGATACATTATGTAATCCCTCTGTAGCTGGACCAGTTTGTTTTCTAACTTGTGTTATATCCAATGGATCTTTACGACCATCTCTTTTTATTACATACATTCACACTCCTTATTATTTCAAAGATATGGGTCTCGGTTAAATTTTATAAACACTCAGAACGTTAATTCTAAGTATTCATTTTTACATTCTTTGCTTTGCGTAGATTGATTCTATCATATGATACTCCGGTGTATTTAATAATCTATTTATTACTTATAGTGTAATCATGCAGTTTATATGTTTGTACTTTCAACCCTTTATCACCTATCATCTTTCTACCTCTTCTAAAAGCCGTATCTATATCATACGCACTTATACTAAACTTTTCCTCACGTTTACTAAGTTTACATTTAAATACTAAATTATATTTTGTTAATTCTTCCGATGCCATATTATTACTACCCTTTCAATATAAAAAAAATATTGACACTAGAGAGCCTAAGCTCCCTTCTTTGTTACAACCTACTTACGTACATTGATTGGTGTCATATCTTTCATCTGAGATAGTCTAACTAAATCCCATAGGATAGCTTCAACTACTCTTAGCATATATTCTAATCTACTAGTGAACTCATCTAAGTTTACTTTTAGAATTAGTTTAATTGTTTTATTATACAGTCTATCAAACAACTTAGTATATCTTGTATAATCAGCTTCAGTAATGAAGCCCTCAGTCATCATTAACTTAGCTTTTGCTCTTAATAAATCTTTTTCTTCAACTACATGATAATTTGTTTTCTTAGCTACTAACATTTGCACAACCTTAATTGTTTTTTTAATATGCATACGCATACTCATTTAGATATAGTTATATTATAACTACTACATATAATAATATGTAAGCATGAATAAGACCTATAGACAAGGCTTATAGATGGTTACCGCGTACAGTGGCCTATCACCATACACTACAGTTATAATATATGGTTGTATTTATTTTAAAATCACTTTTAAAAAGAAAAAGAAAACACACCATACCCGCTAAGGTACAGTGTATTATTCAGTAGTTGTTTCTTCTTCAGTTGTATGTATGATATAGAACTCTTCATATTTTGCATACAGTGCTTCAGGAGTTAAAGTTGGGTCAAGGTTAACTATACCCATGATGTGAACATTATCTTCCTCACCATCAATTACCTTAACGTATGTATCCTCTTTATAACCATTGTTTTGTCTAAATGTATTTAGAGTATTTTTAACAATGTATTGTTTATAAAGATCTTCAAATGACATACCTACCGCTGCAAGTAGTTTAAAGAATGAAAACATCATTCTAGCTTCAGCACGATGGTCTTTATCAAATGTATGTTCAGTTAGTTCATCAGCAATATCTATAACGTCGAAGTAATCTAACTCAAGCTCACCTACAGCAGGATAGGCTAAATGACGCTCACACATCACTAGAATCTCTTCAATGGTGTGGTGTGGTAATGCTTCAGACATTAAGAAATGCCATACATCAACAACTTCCATTCGTATGTTATTCCACTTGACTGCGCCACCAAGGTCTTTCCAGTGTTTAAACATAGGTGAGCTATCTATAAGTTCAGCTAACTCCATACGCATATAACGTCTCCAGTTAATCACACGTTCTTCAGACGTCATTCCGTCAAACCATTTTTCACCACAAGTTACAACATTTAATTTATACTGTAACTCTAACATACTTTTTAGTAATGCAATTTTTTCCATATTATTCTCCAATAATTTATTTTAATATATTTTCTACATCTAAAATAGTGACCCAATCTCTAGCAATATTATTAGGTATTGTTTTACCAGACACACGTTCTACATGTGTTTTAATATTAACTATAGTTGTTTCATCCAAGCCTAGTTCAAGCAAAGGTGTTTCTCCATAAGTCTTTTCAGTAGGATCTAACTTATAACCCTTAATAGTATATCCATTGTTACAATTACTTTTTATAACGTTATAAACTGTTTCTCTATGTGCGTTCATATCGTCCCTTCAGATACAATGATGTATCTAATATTACTCTATTAGACATTCTATCTATATATACCTTTAGATACTCTCTAAACGCACGCATTAGTTCAGTTGTAGGATTAATGATCAAGTGTTGTTCATCATCATCCTCTAGTAAATGGTCATCATCACTCATAAGCTGTAAGCTAACAACATCACTTGACATACGTATATCAAACCAAATATGATGTTTATCACTAATAGGTATCTTAGGGATTTGTTTATATTCCCCTTGATTAATAGTCATAACATTTATTATGTTACCCATATATGTTGTCTCATGATTCTCAATTTTACCAATTATGTAATTAGATATTCTATTTTTATGCTCTTCCATAGTCCCCACTACCCTTTGCTTAAAATCACTTTATACTTTTTATCAACACTACATATAATCTCATCATCAATAATTGAAATTACATCTTTCTTTCTGATTCTTATATTGCTATGTGTCTCAGGTATATTAACATATAAGAAATCACCTCTTTCAAATTTATCTTTAGCGATACTTCTTTCAGTAAAATCAATTGACTTATTATCACTAATAGTTATGACATTTCTAACATATAAATACACTGGCTTAGATAATACTTCTAGGTTAAGTATATTTATAGTATCTGTAAATGATGTCTCTGGATTCTCGATATGTTCTTGAACAATAGCTTTCAAATGGTCAAAACTAAATACTAGAGACTCGTTGTACTTCTCAATAAGCTCTGCTAAAAAATCAGATCTAACACTATAGTCGTTACAATATTCTTTAAGAACATCAAGTGATACTCTACCGAAGTCTATACGGTAGCGCATACGTCCAGGTCTATCTCTGATATATTCGGATATATGTCTAGGGTCATTTTCAGTTATAACAAAGAACTTTTTACCACCACCTATTGAAGCTAACATAGTTAACATTTTTTCTTGTAGTGTGTAATTAAATACTTTGGCAAACTCATCCATAACTACCATAACATCACCTAAGCTATCTAGGTAATGAATCAGTTCAACATCTGCATCAATGTTACTAACGATAACAACCGGCATGTTATTAGATATTGCTACGTTAGATAATAGATCACTTAGTGCTGTCTTACCAGCTCCTGACGCACCTACTAACATAACACCCATAGACATAGGGCTATTCATATATGCTTTCCAAAAGTGGTTAGCATTCTTTAATATATCACCATATAACTTCTTGGGTGTTTCGTAGAACAACTTATACTGTTCAACATAGTAAATCTTTTCCGGAGACTTTTTAACATTATAGACTCTTGGCAATAATTGACTATGCATCTTTAGACCACACTTGTGTTACTTTAGATACAGATACCAATGTATTAATATCAAAATCTTCACTAGTGAGTTCTATACACTTATAGTTACCACTACTATCATATCCCGACATAACATCTTTATCTATACTATAAGACTCAATACGCCCTATTCCATATGTGCAAATAAATTCACCACCAGCTCTTAATATTTTTAATAACTCTTCCATACTCATAAGAGCTCCTTTTCTTATTGTTTATCCAAAACTTTATTAACAAAGAAGTTGTTAAAGTTAAAAACATCTAATCCAAAACTAAAACCAGACGCTTCTGGATGACCACCACCACCAAATGATATAGCGATTTGTTCAACGTCTACAAACCCGTGTACTGACTTTTTATCAGAACGCATAGAGAATACAATTTTATCACCAGTCATAAAGTACTGTAACGAGAATGGGAAGTACTTAGTTATTTCATTACCGATCTCACTTATCAAATGACTATTGTTTAAACAAGGTACTTCATAACCAGCTACTTTAACCATAGTCATCTTCTCAGGCTTCTTAGTGATTTTAGCAATGATTGCATCTTGGTATTTAACAATCGGTTCACCATTAACGAATAATGGTTTAATACATCTTTCACTCATGTAGTAATCTAAGTTACTTAAAACTTCTTTATCGCTACCTAATGTAAACGCTGCATTTATCTCTCTAGAGTATTTTAACTCCCATGTCCAAAGATCTCGGTCTTGGATATATTGTATTATAGCAGGTGGTACTTCAGTAGGATATAAATATTCCCACATTAACATAGCGCCAGACTTGTCCATATCGAATAGACAATAATCTAAACCTTCTAGATCGAATTCAGCAGATGTGTGATGATCTAGAACAACCAGAGACTTAGCATCTTTATGCATCTGAATGATTGTTTTTCTATCGTATGAGAAATCAGCCATTATAACATGTATACCAATTACATTAGGATTAACACCATCGTTATAATGCGCCCAGTGTATCTCTAGTTCAATTTCAGGATGCTCGTTAGCATACTGAGTCATAGCCATAGCTACACCTAATCCATCTTTACAACCTTTATGTGTTATCAGTAACACCTTACCTTCTAATTCAGTTGGTTCTTGCATAATATTCTCCATTTTAATATGTACATTCATAACAGCTAAATAATGTTACGTCTGTAGGTAGTTCTTTTTTTCTAAGTATTTTAACACCACAGGAGCAAACATCGTTAGATGGATCTGCAGTATGTTTTTTTCTATCAACACCAATTACTCTTATTAGTGTTAATTCTTCTTTTTTATCCGACATAAAAACTCCTGTTTTATCACAGTCATTGTAAGTACTTGGCTTATGATTTCTATCCTAGTTTGCAGATAAGATATTATCGTGTTGGAAACTATTATCTAATACATGATCTTTTTCTATGGCAATACGACCTATCATCATCTCAAGACTTTGTTCATCTACATAGAAGTTGTGTGCTTCAGCATATTCTACTAACGCTTCTGGTTTAGGACAATGATCTATCCATTCGAAGAACCCGGTGTCGGTGCAATTTAAAGTACTAACTTCACCATCCATTTCAACAAGGAATAGTTTATACCACTTACTAGTGTTCTCACAAGTTATAACAGGCTTATCAGGTTTACTGCCCATATAAACTAAAGGTATACCTCTTGGTGATAAATAGATCTTGTGTTCAACTGAGACTACTTTAATATTAGCATCTGCTAAGTCTACTAATTCGTCTAGTGAATCATCTTCGTTAACTACCATAAGTTGTTTACCAACCATGACTAATCTTTCAGCAGAATCACTTACTTTAAATCCCTTACGGAATATCTTAGAACTACTGTATATATATTTGTGATTATCTTCAGTATCCACTAGTTCATAAGTAACATGATTAACAGTCAGTGTGTGTATTGTAACATCATTATCATCACTAACTTCAGTTATTTTAAAATCTTCATCAGCTAGTATATCACCTATCTTAGTAACACCGATAGGTAATCTCTTCTTAGAGTTTTCATCGTTATTCATAACATTCTCCTATTCAGAATCTTTATTTATTTTTATATTTTTAAACAATTTAACCGTAAAATCATTTTCAATCTTAAGTGTATCACGCTCGTCAATAACTTTGTTATACATTTTAGTAACGGCCGTAGCATTTAAATCCAGTACTTGTTGCATAGACATTAACATACTAGGACTACTGAACTCTTTACGATTACGACTACTATCTTCAGTGTGATAGTCATAGTGTAATGGGTTATCTGGCTCGCTACCACGTAAAGATATATTAACTATAGTATATGTTTGTAATACAGTTGCGCCATTTGAACCATTGTGGTCTGATCTAACATGAATAACATTAACTGGTAATGCTCTTCTAACATCTTCCATAGTAACACTACTGTTACCATCACTCTTTGTTAAAGTTTGTATAAAATTAACATCAGGGGTGTAACTTAAACCAAATGCTCTACCAATTTTATCACACACTAAACCATTTAAATATTGTATATTGTTATTTTTCATTTTCTTTCTCCGCTTCAAGCATTTCTGCTATTTTTTTATTTGTATATACATCAGTAATCATACCGATATATTCATGTAGCACTTTTAATCTTTCTTCTTTACTAATTTTAGCATTGTGTTTAACCATAGTACTGAACTCTACTCTTAATTTAAAAGCACGGCATCTTGGGTTAGTATTATCATCAACTGTGGTTATTTTACCAATACCGTGACATGCATACTTTTTTATATAGAGTGAATCAACTTCTTTAATAACATCTAACCAAACAAACATATTTTCATTATCACCAGCTACAGTTACGTAGCCAGTGATGTTACCTGTGTCGCCTGCGGATGAACTAAACGTTTTCATACCACGATTATTCATAATTTGAATCAATCTAACCAGTGGTCTATCTACAGCAATGAATCCAAATGGACCTTTGCAACCGCAACCATGTGTACTGAAACACTTGTCGCATAAATGTTTTTTATCTAATTCCATTTCACACTCCATCAATCTTTGGTTCTGGTCTGAAGAATAATAATTGTCTAGATAACTTGTCTAGCTTTATATCATTCTTTGTCAATACTTCAATTATCTTAAAGTATAACTTACTTAGTTCTTCATCACTAACATCAAGAGCTGTTTCTAATTCTATACCAGTTTTACCAGGTATATGTATCATTGTGGTATCGCTATAAAAACTAATACTACAGACAGCACCACTACTGGCACTATCTATAGAGAATGTTATTACGGAATCATTAATCTTAATTTTTTTGTTACCCATAGGAGCTCCTAATTAATGCTAAACCCGTTTTTGTTAACAGGTACACTATCATCATGAGTTATAATACCTTCAGTACTATCTATCATTACTTTCAATAACTTCTTTTCGTTATCATAACCATCTTTACGTTTTATAACATTTAACCTATTCTTGTACTGTTCTAAATTAGTCATGTACATGATTCTAGGTCTATGTGTTAATTTTTTATCTTTAGTAGCCATAACTTAATCCACTATTGTAGCTTTGATTTTATGTGCTAAAATATAAGGAATAATATCTTTACCACACTCAACCCACTTCTCGGTATTTGGCTTACTAAAACTATACCCACTAGTTTCAACTACCATAACAGGTTTACAGTTATTAATAACCATATACTCTCTATCGAAATGATCATAGTGGTAGTTGATAGTTCTACGTGTTTTCATATCATCATAGTTGAGATGTATATTACTACCACCATCAGTATATCTATATGTATTGTATATAGTGTACTCTGTACTAATTATATCTGGTTCATGTTCATTATGTAATGTTACTAATAACATAATCAACGTACCTGTTGCTAGTGATACTATAGTTCGAGTAACTATATCTTTAGTAATTAATAATAAAGCAAGGAACATACCAAAAGCACCAACTGTGTATGTAACTTCCATCAAATTATAAACAGCTTGCGCTATAAATAATGCACATACTATCAACACTATTAGATTTAAAAATACTCTTTTAAACATGATATCCTGCCTTAGATAAACCATCTGCTAACACAACCGGACTAAGTTCTGATTTATATTGTGGTAACATAGGTATTGTGTTAGACATAAGTAATTTGATACAATCATCGCTAAACCCACCAATCTTTAAACTAGTATATCTACATGCATCACACCCAACCATATCACGATTACCGTCACAAGTATGATTAGCTATAGCTTCATTCCAATCATTCTTTTTCTTTTTAACTTCTTTAAAGATACCGTAAGCGATCAGTAATTTTCTAATATATTTTTTTAGCATGTTTATCCCCTAAACTATTTAAAACTGCAAATGGTATAGCGTTAGGTAAAGAGCCTTCAATTACTGGCTCACCTAATTTTTCCATCACCATATCTTTTAATTCCGATGTAGCATGTGTTATCTCTTTGATATCTTCTTGTTTTAAATTATTTTTTAGTTCGGTTACTAGTCTATTTTGATCAACACTATACCCACTAACCATTTCTCTAATCTGTTGTGGTTTAAAACCTTCTAGTACGAACTGTTCGTATTTACATGCTGGGCATAAGTCATCAGGTTCGTCACCACAAATATGATCTGCTTCAAAAGATACCATACGTAAATCTTGTTTAACATATATGATAACTTCATCCATTAGTATGTTAGTATACTTAACAGTAAACCATGTATTACCTTGTTCACCAAATGAATCTTTAAGTGTTTGTACATCTTTTGTGTCTATATTGAATACACTAATATCATCCATATATTTAAATTGTAATAATCTAAGCATCGCTGCTGGACAAATTGCTGTATTAAACATACCTCTACTTTCGGTAGTAGATTTAGCTGCTATAAGAATCTCTCTAGCTGCATTGACTAATTCTAAATATCTAACTGAATCAACATTACGGTATTTAGCTAACTCCGTTTTGATTGCTCTAATTATCTTTTTACGCACTCGTTTACCACGAACCTCTTTCTCGTTTATGGAAAATAATAATAGGAATACGGAGACTCCTAACAACAATTGTTTATCAGTTACCCTAACACTATCTGCTGACATGTTGATCCTTTGTGATATTATGATTAGTACAGTTGTACACATCTATATAAATAATATATGGTTAAAAATAGTTTAAACTACATAGTGTTTTCTGATTTGGCGTCAAACAGTATAATAACAGTATGGGGTCAAGCCATACTGATATCATTGCAAATTCAAACATATTGGAGAATATATATTGAGTGCTACCGGCATTAGTGGTAGGAGACACTATATTGATCGCACGAACGTTCAACACATTGGAATAATAAAACTCTCTCACAAAGTAAATTATAATATAATGTCTCATTTAATAGCAACTACTTAGTTATCTCAATAACCCATTTCGCTAAGTAGTAATTCATCTTTACGGTATAACCCAACTGAACTCAATATCAGATAGAATATGTTAACCGTAGTTGTAACAACTCTATGTACATCAACTGCTTCGAAGATCTCTTCAGGTAGACCTCTCTCAGCAGCAATCATTAATGGTATTCTGAAAGTACCAACTGAATCTTTGCCATACATCGATAAGAAGTTAGTTAACCTCTCTTTAATAATAGGATCTTTAATTGTTTCTAGGAACTCACGTGTCTTACGTGCTGACTTAAGTTTAGTAGGAACAGTTATAACCATATAGGTTGGGTCGCCTGGTGTTCCATATTTATCTCTAAATACTTCTTCCCATAACATATGATGAAAATAAGGTGATTTAATTCTGTCAAGTTTGTAAGCACTTTCTTCTTTAATTTTATCCATATTAAAGATATCAACACTTCCTCTCTTAATCTCACTAATAACCCAGCGTTCCATATCCGCAGCATTTGTACCAAGTTTAGCTAGGCTGAGTTTACCACCACCAGCAATAGTTGTATGGATATCATCAATCATTTGGTAAGCAGCATCTCTAACAACTTTATTAGCTTTACTAGCGATAAGGTGAACACCTTTTAACTCTAGGTCAGGTTTATCGAAAACGTTACCCTCTTGTATCTTAACATTAGCGAAGTAGTGTTTACTAACATTAGTGCTTGTAAAGATATCCCAATAGTACTCATTCTTCATCTTGAGTTCTTCTATCTCACCCTTACCAACGTTCATGTTGTTAGACATAATCTTAAGGTAGTGGTCTATGACTTGTGTATTGATAGTCATAACAGCAGCACTTAATGCAGTTGCTTCGTGACCATATATGATATCACCGAAGTACCACTCAACCCATTTGTCATAACTACCACATGTACTATCTGTATCTGAAAGAACAATACTGTCTCTGAGCATATCTTTAAGATGCGCGATAGACGGAGGCATTATATCAGTTACTAAGAATGTACCAATAAGGTCTTGGAACAGAACTAATGTTTCAATTGCAGTTAGTGTTGTGGAAGCTGTTATATTAAGTAACTCCGGACTAAGTTCGCTATAGACAACATTCATACCCTTATACTCAACCGATAAAGTATGGTGTATCATATTCATGATTCCCTCAGGAGCTTCATTAATAACTTTAAGTGGGTCAGCAACTTGTCTAGGTGACTTATCACAAAGTCCCGCAAATAATGTTCTAAGAACGCTATCATTATACTTCTTCATATGCCATAAATCGTTAACATACATAACTGCTACAAGTTCTTCTTTTGAAAAACCATCTAATAGTTTTTTAATCTTAGCTTCTTTCACTAAATCTTTCCAATAGATTCTACTACTATAAAGAATCATTTCCATAACTTGTTCAGGACTTGGCATGTGTAAACCGTATTTATCAATAAGTACTCTAACATCTTTCATATTGATTTTTGATATAACACTCAGTACATAATTTATTGTTACCTCAGGGTCTTTAAAATGCTTATTACCAGCAACTAAAGATTCAGTAACAGCATTACCTATCGATGTAACAGACCTAGTAATAGATGTTAATGTGTAGTGAGCACTTGAGTTATATAGTATAGTACTCTTAGATGCATACGCACCAGACAATGAGTTATTAAATATCTTTCTAGTTTTCTGTAATGTATTATAGTATAGGAACTTATCATCATCACCAAGTTGTTTAAACTTAAATGCATTCTTCTTATCAGACTTACGTTTAGCGATATTAACATCTAGGAAGTTAGCATGAATGCTTTTCTTCTCATCAGTATGTATATATGTAGTGAACGATGGAGCCATTATCTCATTGTTCTCTTTAGCTGTTTTAATGTAATCTGTAAGTTTGTCTTCTCTTATTTCTTTATCACCGTTGTCAGCAGTATAGTAGTATTTAACAATAGGGTTCAGTATTCCCTTCTTAACTAAAGCTTTCTTAATAGCAGCTCTATTGAACTCTTCTGACTTTTTATTTATAGAACACATGTATACTGTAGATTGCTCTATGTATTCAATAACTGGATCTGCTAGTTTGGTATATTGTTCGGGACTTCTCTTAAATATATAATCGTTCATATTGACCCTTATTGGTGATTAATTCTAATATGTGTATCTTAAATTAAAAAAAATACATATTCATTATACTACTGATTTTATAAAAACTATATAAGTATAGTATACGCATTTGCGTATACTATACTTAGTATGTCGTTATGTCGTAGTTAGTGTAACCTAACTCCTTAAGACGCATGTTGATTAGTGAAACATCTTCACTAGTAGCATCAGTTATCTCAATACGTATATTTGTACTACTCACAAGTATAACTGATACTGGGTCGATGTACTCAATAGCTAATACAACTACTTCTTTATCAGTATTCTCTAATAGTAAGAATGTACAGTCACCAGTGTCAACTGGTAAGTTAGTGATAATTGGTATTAAGTTATTGTGTAATGTATGTATATCTCTATACCTCAATGCTTCGCTAGCGGTCATTATAGACTTAACACGCATTTCTCTATAAACACTACCTAGTCTAGCAGCTGCTAAAGTTGTAAAGTTATATACTTTATTTATTTCAAATCTAGTCACATTCATTCCTTCATCGATTTTGTATTTATCAACGAAGAGTGTGTGTATATATAAAAATAATAATTTAAAGTCTATATGCATTACTTAAATCTTTATGTAACGGTGAATGCATATGGTCATCATATGTCCTCAAATAGATAGCCTGCGGTGATACCTTCACAACATAATATAATTTACTATGTATGTTATTAAGTACTAATTGTGATAATATATCATCCGCTACTATCTCAGCCATGTACGCTATCTCGTAACTAGTATTATGATCTACGATTATTCTAGTGCTCATAAGAGTTTTGTACACTTCACTTAGATCAATTTCACCTGAAGTATCGTGTATTTTAGCTTTACCCACATCTATTAAATCTTCTATAAGGGTAGCTGTGACTACTGCTGTTAAATCAAAATTATACTTCTGTAGAAATATTATTAGAAGTAACGGCATTGTTATAATGTGTATTTCTGGTTTACCCATTGTATTTCCTTAAAGTAAGTCTAGGTTAGTGTCTGGATGACTGTATATGTTTAGTTGTGCTTTAAACAAAGCATTGCCTGGAGCATCTACAACATTCCACACAACTGGTATTATTTTAGTGGGACTTCTATTGATGGATGACAGTATTCCGTACAATCTTGAGTATAAGTTATCTAAATAATTTTCGTGTTCTTGCATTATATCGATAATGGTTTGGGTATCAGTTGGTTTCTCTAACATATGATCAACATCAAAATCATATTCAACGATAGCTATAATGTTTTCTATAAAGGGACCGCCTTCACCCATAGGATCATAACTATATTCAAGTATCATATCTTCAAGTATAATCTTAACAATACGCTCACGCATATAATCAGGATATACCATAAATAATCTAGATATCATATCGTATTCATAAGTTACATCTAATAGGTTAACACTAGATTCACTACTGAATTTATGTGCTAACATATTTTGCTCTATAAGGGACATACATGTATCACTTATTAAATTAGGTTCCATATAATAATCTCCTTATCATATTATGTTGTTAGTATTAAATCAGGATTAGTAATCATCGCTAACTTAGCCATAGTTGTTTCAATATCTAAATTACCATTACCAGTCCAATGGTACGGTAGTATAGTTTTAGCTAATCTAGTAGCAAACGAAAGCTTACCATATACGTCACCGTATATAACATCTAACAATTCATAATTCTCGTTTATGATGTAGACTAACTCGTCAACACATATAGAAGTAAGTTGTAGGTGTTCTCCTAAATCAAATATCATTGTTTCAAGCATGTTCTCTACAAACATACCACCTTCTAAATCATTATTAATAGTATATTCTATTACCATATTCTCAATAATAACTTTAGCAATGGCTTCGATCATTTGTGGTTCATGTTCTTTAAATAGATTAGCTATGGTAATATATGGGTTAGTAAAATCTAGAATAAATATCGAGTCATTAGGACCACGATGACTTACTAGATTATTATTGATAAGCATATCGTTACCCATAGTACTGTGTATATTAATCTTCATAACTATACCCAGTATTTAAATTTAACTATGTACGGTGTTTCACTAACGATACTATCAAATTCAATATCGCGAACATATGGTGTGATTTGTTTTAGTATTAAATGTTCTAACATACTATGATACTTAAGCATGTGTGTGCTATAACTCTTCTCTTTAAAGAAAGTTAATACATCTTTGTATGTACCTGCTTTATGAGACTTATAAAGATACTGTGCTACTAATCCATTGACTGTTTCTAATGTATTCTTATCGGCATCTTTAAGTTTCTTATAGTGTGTTATTATTAATAACTCTAGTGGTTCATCCGGATCTAACTTACCAGATAGATTCTTTAAACTTGTCAAATCTACCTCTACGTACTTTAGTTCCATTTTGAACCCCTCTTCCATATTCTTAGTGTTAACTGCATGTGTGCTTTATCACCATTGATGTATATATTTAAATCATTAATAGTGTAGAACTTCTCCACAACACCAATCTCTTCAAAACTATACATATTTCCTATATTTAAATAACCTACGGTATATTTATCTACTAACTCTTTCAATATGTTATAGAAACTAACAACATATTCACTAATACCGAAATCCTCTAAGTTAAACTCATAAGTTGTATATAACTTACTGTTAACAGTTTCTTCTATATGTAATAGTAAATCATGTGTGTTAGTTACATGTATACCTTGTTCAACCATACCGATAATCATTGATTCTATAAAAGCAGTATCAAAGGCATCTGACAAATCACTAGGTATCTTAATACCTAGTGATGTCGGAAGTTTGGTGTGTGTTGGTCGTAACATATACAATGTTGCTAAATCTAATACAACTACATCATTATCATACTTCACGTCACTATTCTCTAATAGTTCACGTACAGTATGGTTATTGCTGGGTGTGTCCTGCATTGTTATTCTCCATATATTGTAATGCTTCGTTATATCTGAAAGCACGAATATCTTCATGTCTAATTAATTTAAAGTATCTAGTCTCGATACAAATACCGTATATATATTCTGGTTCAGTATGTATGTCTATAAATATAGGTTCCAATACCTTCTCTACATAATCCATTATCTTTTCTAAATCAACTAGAGTTACATTTGGTACATAGTGCGCTATGATGTCTTCTGTATTACCATATACATCTGGGTATATATCACTACGTATACCAGTTAGTTTATTTATGTGTAATAACTCTTTATGTGGTTGGTGTTGTGAGGCTCTGTGTAACACTACATCTCTAAGGATAGCTGCGGCAAATACCGGATGGAATGGTTGATCACTCACCATACCCATTTTTATATAACCATCTAGATTACTCTTATCAAAGATTGGATCTCGTAGTCCTTTAAGGAATATACATCCATCAGGCATTCGGATATAGTTATTAATAATTGCTTCTATATGTATCATAAATGTATCAAAATCATAAATCGTTTCTCTGGTCATTTTCACGTTACTTCCTTAATAAATGCATGTAGTATTTGGCGAATAAATACCATTACTATAATTAATAAACTACTATAATTATAGACATAATATCTCTTCATTAATATACCTGTTTTAAAAAAAGTATCCGTGATAGTGTAGGGAAAACCCTACACTATCATTATAATACTAAACCGCTATCATCTGCTTCAGAAGTAGATGTACCAGTGATATTTTTTACCTGGATATTATCCATGATATCTTGATATTCATCAGTTAATGTTTTCAGATTTTGTTCTTCAATTACAAAGAAGTTAGCTGCTGTAACTAAGTGCAATGGAAATTGCTCTTTATATATAGCTGCGGCATTCTCATCAATAACTGAACCAACTTTATGATGTAATAAGTTTACATCAATATCAGCACTAACACCATCAATAGTTAATGTTCTACCAACAGTAGGGATAACACCCTGTGGTAATGTAACATCTTTACTAAATGTAGATAGTGCATATAGCCCTGGTTTGATTTGAATAGAGCTATAAGCTGTCTGATCAATTATACCTAAAAGATCTTGACTGTCTAAATCTGTATTCATACCATTAAGGAATAATGATAATGCTGATAAACTATTGAATATAGCCATGTCTGCATCTTTACGTGCTGTTAGAACTGAACCAGTATTGAAGTTCTTGTTATTGATGTACATTATACTTAATGCCGACGCGCTACTCATAGCAACGTTATTAAGTGTAGCAATCGTGTTTAGTGTATTGATAGCAGATAGACCATTTGAACTGTCACCAACTAATACGCCAATTACAGGGATTCTACGTTCAAGTAGATTCTTAATAATCATCGGACCAATAACTGAACCAGAACCACCGCTCGCTGAGAAAAGAACTACGTGATAAACACCAGTTACTTTTTCACCAATGCCATCTTTATCTAAGAACTCTTTTACAGAGCTGATGATCTCTTTAGCATTTGTTCTACGCTCACCACCAGAACCATTAATAACAGCACCAGAGTGACCGCTATTAACAACATGATGAAATTCATTAGCCATGTCAGCGTCAGCTATAAGTTTAATGTTAGACTCAGAAGTATCTACGTATCTACGTTCTATCTTAGCGAACCCAGAACCTAAATCAGTAATCATCTTACCGATACTACCTGTTAACATTATTCCTGCTCCGCCACACCCGATGAACTTGATTGTATTTTGTTTCATTTTTATTCCTTAGTTTTTGATTACTCTACGAAAAGAGTTTCGGTTACATATTTTACACGACCATGGTTTAGAATCTCTACCACAATCATGATCACAGTTATTACACACAAAGGTATGTACATCAGACTTGTTAGGCTTATACCTAATATCTTTAGATCTACTCTTACCCTTTCTGGGTTTGACTCTAACTAAACTCTCTCTATTAGAAGCACTAAGACAACTATCACATAGTTTCCTACATTTCTTAATCTCTTCCATATCGACAGCGACAACAATTTCTTCGCAACCCTTACATATAAATTCCAAGACATCTCCCTTATACTAATATGTGTTTTGCAACTACACATATCTATATAAATAATATATGGTTGTAATTATTTTAAAACTACCGGACCAAGTATAGCTGGGCTATCCCACACTGTCTCACCACTGTAACTAATTAGGGTCGTTACGTCTATAGCAACTCTTCCTTCTTTAATTTCTTCATACTGAAGTATGTTCAACAGACTTTGTACGCCTGTGGTTGTTTGTTCTGGAAAGAACTGTCCGTTACCAATTACATTATATTCTTTAACCACAGCATGATTTGTCTTTATATCAATACTATTAACAATAACCATGTAATCCATATTCGCTATTTTTCTTAATTGTTCAGCTCTTGTCAAGATGACCTCCTAATGCAATAAATAATAGATTACTCAAAAAAGCTTTATGCTACTTTCTCACGTTTCACATATTTACCATTTGCTTCTTTGCGCTTACCTTTATTATGTGGTTGTCTACCAAGCACACGGTAAGCGTGCTTATTGTTTTCACTAACACTTGACCATTCTAGATTTTCCACATCATTATTGTCACGAACACCATCCAAGTGATTTACATGTGGTAAATTCTTAGGATTCTTTAAAAAGGATAAAGCTACAATACGTTGTCCTTGTATGTGTTTCTTCCTACCATGTATATTAGTTAATACAAATTCAACATATCCTAACTTAGTTGTAAAGGGTTTCATCTTCTTAGCGACTATATGTTCTATGTTATTTATCTTCTTAACAGGTATAGACTTATCGTGTATGTAAACATCACCCATGTTATTACAAACATACTTAGCAGGTAATTTATATGCTTTCAGTCTATTAAGAGGACGTAAGCCATCTTTAGGTATGTATTCATATCCTTTACGCATTACGACTCCTTATATTAATCAATAAAATTTAAACATGCTTTGCGTTATGTAATAATTTACGCCACAGCTTGTACAACGAGAAGCTATTTCTATCCTCTATTTTAGAATGTTTATAGTTATCACCTTTAGTTATATCTATAAACCTAGTGTATCGATACCACACACTATGACTATATACATTAGATATAACAAGTGTAGCTACCAATAAAGCTAACAAGGTAACTATATCCATTTCGTATACATTTAATAATACCATTGATATAACTGAACCCAACAATGCAGATAGCGTTGTTAGTACATTTATTAATCTTCTGTAACTACTTATAAAATAATTATCTATAGGATTCAATATAGATTCTCGAGTATCGTGCTTGACCACCATAAACATTGTGGAGAAAGGTATCTTAACCATGAGGTGTATATAAAAAACATGTCCGTAGTATTCCAGTGAGTTATCCATATACAAGCCGTATAATAAGAATAGTATAACTAAACTCTCTAGAGTATTCTTAATAAAGGATAATGTCCTGTACTGCAACGCGTGCTTCAACATGAAAAACGATACGGTTACAATACCTAGTTCCTTTATCACTTCGTATATAGTTATATCACTTGGTATCAATGCACCTTTACTCTTTATGATAATAACTGCTAACGCTGCCCATATAATAAAAGTTAATATATGACTAAATAAATAGTACATCAATCCTAACTTATAATATCTTTTTTGTTCCATAGATTCTCCTCATCATTCAGTTAAAGAACTCCGTTAAAAATATCACAATCTTAGTTAATTGAATTAAATTAAGCGAGGTACTAGGGTATGACTGAATCATTATTGAAACCATATAGTTTGGGTTACGTAACACGTGATATAAAAGAAGATAATCAATACTGTGATTTCTTCCCTGTTGAAAGATTACCTGGATTCACAGGAGTCATCGACGAGAGCACTCCTGAAATAGCAACTACTACCGATATAGATGGTAAAATATCTGTTGTTAAAATAGATAAGTCTGTTAAGATTATGGCTAAGTGGTTTAACAATGGAGATAGTAATAGATTAACACCACCTAACATATGTAAGGGTGAGACGGTTATGTTATACAGATACAGTAATACAGATAAATATTACTGGTCTACTATCTTTAACGAATTAGATTTACGTAAGTTAGAAAAAGCTACATATGTATTCAGTAATAAAAGAACTATAACTGATAAGAGTAAACTTGATAAAGTATATTACTTCACAGTAGATACTATAAATAAATTTGTTAAGTTGTTTACAGATGCTAGTGACGGCGAGTTAACTACATATGATATCGAGATAAATACTAAAGATGGTATTTTAACTATCATAGATGGTCTTGGTAATATGATTCAGATGGATAGTTCTGAAGATACCTATAACGTAAAGTTTAATAAAGACTTTAACTTAGAGATTGGTGAAACAGTTAATGAAACTATTGGTACTGACCGCAATACTACAATAGGTGGTAATAGCGACATTAATACTAAGGGTAGCGTTACTGAAACTATTGGTGCTAAGAAAGTTATAAAGACTCCTAAGTTATCAATCACTAATGATACAGCGGAGTTAATATCGGTTCTATCTGATTTAGTACAAGCGTGTATTGATGATATAGGTGTGGGTAACTTAAACGCACCAGTGCCTCGTGATGATGTTACTAAAGCTGCTTATAAAGAAATCAAAGCTAAAATAGATAGTTTCATAGGATGAGCATGTCAGCTAGTAGTACTTCAAGTACCATACGTAGCGCAAAGACTGCGAACAATGTAAAGAACGGTCCTAGTTTTTTACAAACGCTATCTAGTATATTAGATGCCGACTTTCAAAAAGCTACGCCTACTGCAAGTAATATAGATATAAGTACGCCAGCAGGTTCTCTGAATATAGTTTACACTAACTCACCAGATATGGCTAAAGTTATAGGTCAACATGTTGCTGCTTATTGGGCTAAGACAACACAACCATCAGGCGGTCCTGTAAAGGATGCTATAGAATCAGTATCTAATAATGCTTCCGGTATAGCGGGACCTATAGAATCAGGTATAAGAAATCTAAAAAGTGGTAACGGGTCATTAGCTTATAACGATATTGTTGAAGTAATATTCAGTAACGTAAAAACTATAGTGTGGGAAATAACAGAAACAGACGCAGGCGGTGTTACACATAACCTCACTGCTAATGTAACATAAGGAAAAAATATGAGTTCAACATTAACATTAACACCACCAATTGGAACTATTGGTTCATTCACGTTTACACCTCCTTTCGATGTACTTATAAAAGATGATCAAGAATTAAGAGTTGGTGCTGTACGTAACTTATTAGAACTTGAGAATAGTGCAGAAAAACCCTTCGATACAATATATAAACCAGTGGGACTAACTGAATCAGAATTTAAAAATGATTTAGATAATAACGTACCTATAGTTGTTCTTGTAACTACCGGTAGTGAGTACATATACATACCTGCTAATAGAATATTATCAATACCGAAGATATCCGGAGTTAGGTATCAAGAGATAGTGTTAGCTATATCATTAGGTAACATACCACTCACTACAGATTTAGAAGTTATTAAAGATATAATTATTAATGATGTTCAGTCGGTAGTTGGTATTCAATCTACGGTAGCTGAAGTACCTGCGTCAGCTGTTGCTCTTGTAGATGTGATTAAAGACCGTGAATATAAATTACTTCTAGAGGGCAGAAAGACTACTAATAAAACATATCGCACTAAGTACATGGAAGCTAATGAGATGCTAGAACGTAAGATTAATATCATTAAGCATCTAGAGAAGTTTATTAAAGATAACCACATAGTGCCGTCAACACAATAAAAAAAAAAGATGATATAGATACTGGCATTTGCCAGTATCTATATTTATTCATCTATCTCTCTTGACCAGTGCCACCACAGCCACCACAATCAGTCATTACCGTTGAACCAGTTTCACTACCATCGTCTTCTTCGATTTGACCAGATCCACCACATTCACCGCATGTATTCATGATTGCAAATATATCTTTCTTCATAACGCGCCTCTCCTCGTTTTAATTTTTATCATTAGTATTATTCACCTAGGTGGTACACCTTTGTAGGCATCGCGTTAATTTCCATTTCACGAATTGTGTATTCATAAATAAGATCACTTCCGTCTAATGATGCTATATTAGTACCAACCATAGTAAGGTGTTTAGAAATATAATCAGTACTTTCTGTATCGTATAGAACAGCTTTAACTTCATAATGTGTTACTTCTTCTACATCTTCTGCTTCTTCATCTTCAGGAGAATACTCTTTCTCAGGTTCTTCTTCTTTCTCTAGTTCATAAGCTTCTAGTTCTACAATATCCAATTTAGGATAAGTTAGTCCGAAAAAACGTTTCTCAGCATTAGTGTCGATAACAACATATATAGCACTGTCTATAGTTAGTGTTTCTACAGAATCATCATCGGTCTTAATGCTTATTGAACGACCAGCTCTTTCTAAATCAGCCATGAATTCTACCGCTGTTGTATATGTAATAGTGTATCCACTTACAGGAACAATTACTCCATTAACAAATGTTAAGGCATCTTCAATATACGCGGCATTCTCATGTTCATTAAGCGCAACTGGTCTGAACGAATCGTTACCGCCACCTACCATATTACCAATAATCTCCACTAATACCAAATCCTCCAGTGTCGGTTTGAACATATCAATAGCATCTGCATTAACCATAAAGTTAGCACAATTAGGAGTACCTTCTTTACACACTGTAAGAACAGCAGCACTAACTTCTATACCCGACGGAACATAACCATCGTCAGTCTTTAAATCTATTTTCATTTGCATTCCTTATAGTTTTTTAATCTACATAAATAATATGTGGTTATAATATGTTAAGAATCACTATTGTAATTTCATAACCTTATTATAAACCATGTCGCTGTCTATCATTAAGTTATCCGGATTAATAATAGATATGTCAGCATTTTGATAGTGACCATACATACTTTCAAAGTGACTAATCAAGAATACTTGACTAAAGTTAGGGGCAAGTACTTTATCTATAGCGGCGTACGCATTTATACGGTGTGTGTAATCCATAGTAATCGCATACTCATCTAGGTATAGCGGAAAGTCTTCTAGTCCTAAGTATTTAATAAAGACTACTTTAAAAGCTAAATCAATTATCTCCTTTAGCCCACTGCTACCTTTAGCGATATCTTCAATCTCTTCACCGTCATTAATTTTAACAGGGAATCTATAATCTAAATCATCATCGACACCAACACTACACGGAAGTAACTTTAAGTTATATGTCCACACCGTATCGATAACACCATTGATATCGTCTATAAATAGATTTAGAAAGCTGTTGATAGATTTAGCTATAAGACCCTCTGTGGGAGATAGTTCTTTAACTAATAACTTAACAACTTTTTCACTAGCTTGTAATGCTTCAAGTGTTTGTTTGGTATCTTTAACCTTAATAGATATAACTTCACTATCATGAAGTCTTCTTTCGATAGTAGATATCTCAAACTTGAATAGGTTAATCAATTCATTAAGCGCGGTATTACGTAACTTATTGACTTCTGAATCAACATATTTCTTACTGTTCTTTAAATTAGTTTTTAAATCACTGTTAATACCTTTAATATTATCAACAACACTTATAAACTTAAGTACCTTATCTTTCTCAACTAGTAATCGGTTATTGATATTAACTAAATCACTTAGCTTAGTTTCAATATCAGCTTTATTATCATTTGCTATATCTTGCTTTATGGACATAGCATTATTGATAAGAATTATTCTATTATCAACTTTTTTTAGTTCTTCGGACAAGTCGTGGTACTTAAGTAACTCAGCAAGCTGTATAGATAGCTTATTAAGCTCTGTAAGGATTATTCCCGTATCTTTCTGTAAATCATACTCCATAAAGATATCTTTCCACACAGGGACGATTATGCTGTTGCCGTTAAATACCTTTCTAATGTTAGCTATGATAATATTCTTAGAAATATACTTATCATGTTCTATCTTAGATGTTTCTATATCCTTTTCAAGAACTAATATCTTAGCATCATATTCAACTATAGTGGTCTCTAATTTATCAAACTTAGCTTTTTCAAAGTTGAGATGCCAGCTATGGTTACAATTAACACAAGTTATTTGTTGTTCTTTCTCATACTCAGCTTGTTTATCTCGCTCGGCAACAAATCTCATGTTTAATCTAATAAGACGTTCATACTCATTTTGTTGTTTATCAATATGTAGTGATAGTTCTTTATGCTTCGTTAGGCCATAGTGGACATCTGAATAATCTCCTAGCTCACCTAGTAATGCAATCATATCACTATAGTTACTAGCAAATACATTATAAATAAGTTGTATGTTCTCTAAATCAATACCACTAACATTCATAGTCTTAAGTACCGCAATCTTGTTCTTTATGTTTTCTTGTTCAGTAGTTAACTTAACTAACATCGAATCACTTACAGTGGCACTATTGATTTTATCTAGGTCACCTTTGTATTGGTTTATACGGTTAGTGTTAGAATCAATCTTTTCAGTTATTAAAGATAATCTAATATCCGGGTCAATATTAACACCTAGCTCGTTATCTTCTAAGTTATCGAATAATATTCTAGCTTTACTATTAGTATCCTTTAACTTATTCATAGCGCTGGTATCGGTATGTGGTACGTCTATAGTCTTTATAGTTAATAAATGATTAACGAATTTAGATAGCATTTCTAAATCATACACTAACTTAGCTTTAGTGGTGTCATCTATAATTTTGATATCTTCCTGTAGTAGTTTGTTCTGTGTTAATCTAATGCCACCTGTAAGATCTCTGTGACGCGCCTTAAGCTTATTATAAACAGATATTGGATAAGTATAGTCTATATTAGATATTTCTGTTAACCACTTCTTACGCTCTGTTAATGACATAGTAGTAAATTTAACATTACCAAGTAATATCTCGTTAATATGTGGTGTGAGTTTAAAATGTTCTTTAACTAACTCTAACTGTATCTTCTTAATACCAGCAGTGTTGAATTCAATTCCATCCACTATAAAATTATGTTTACTCTTATGATGCATTCCTGATGAGATATCATATGTCTTACCATTGTGTTCAATTATTATATGTTTATAACCACCCTCGTAGAAATCTTTCTTAAGGTCAGCAGGCAATGGGTTAAGCATAAATAGTGTAGATGACTTACCAGAAGCATTAGAACCCAGTATTAACTGCAGGTGTTGTTCCGGAGTGTATGTCAGTGTTTCTATGTTCGATAATGATATTCTTCTATATTTGTGTAATACTAATTTCTTTATAAACATATGCTCTCCTGCGTTAATCAACTTTAATCAATGTATTTGGTGATGTATAAATTTAATATACCAGCATTACCGGGGGCGTTATGTTAATGGAAGAATGTGATGGTGGTAAGAGTTTTTGTGTGTGTAATGAAATAAATATAGGATGTGATGGGATGGATGTATATATATTCGATAAGGACTCAGATAGTATTAATATACTACCAACCTGTGCCATTATTAGATTTAAATTAAGTAAAGAATCAGATATTGAATTAGTTAGTAAAGATGGCATGCTATTAAAATATATAGCTAAGCCATCACTTCTAGTTTGTTTAACAGCTGTCGATAATAATCCTAAAGCAGTATGGTATATTAAAAATATTAGAATTAGAAGATTAGTGAAGAAAATATTATATAAGTAGCATATGGTAATACCATATGCTACTTATCAATACATTTTACATATTGCGGATTAGTTTTATATTCAGTACGCCATTTAATCACAGGCTTCTTATTCATACTGGCATTCAGATCATGTTCTAATATTTTAATATCCACACGTAATAACTCTTTTGCTAAGTCGCTAGCTATTAAATCCATTTTATATTTAGCTATCTCTACATCACGCAGTAATAGTTCATTAGATAAGTGGGTTACGTTATTATCTAAAACTATATTCTCTTTAACAAGCTGGTTATTACCGCTCCATACATTCCAGATTAACACAAACATGAATATTGTTAGACCTATTATTTTATACATACCTACTCCTTATTTTCAGATAAGTTATTGAGATAAAATATTAATTGATACTAAGGAGAAACTATGATTACGTTAAAATTAAAACCTTGGGTACCAATTGCAGGGCTAGAACACATAAAATCTAGCTGGCAGGTAGCCACTGATATAGAGTTTACTAACATACTTGATGACGTCATCGAGAGTAATGAATTCTTGAATATACATTATAGTACGGTAGTGATACCAGAAGGTGCTACATATTATATTCGTGCTAAGAGACATTACAATAACGACACAAGTAGTGATTGGAGTACCGCTATACCTGTTGTACCGAAAGTCGATGACAGTAACTTATTAATAACTAATGATGTAACTATAGATAAACCTATGGTGTATCTTGACTTAGATGTTATTAAGGATGATGCTATTGATTCATTCGATATTGAAACTAGTGTATTTAGAAGTACTACTGAGGGACACTTTGGAACTACTTGGATAATTAAAGATGGTTCTGGAAAAGTGTTATTCGCCTCTCTATTTGATAAAGAGAATTTAACATCGATTGCTGTATCTAAAAATATGGTTAATCTTGAAAATGTATCACTGATAAATGCATATGCTATACATATGACTGCTACTGGTATATGTAGTGAGGTTGGTGTTAAAACACTTATTCTTTCGGAAGATGTGTACAATTACGAGATAGATAACAGTGATTTACAGAGAACTATACCAAACGCTGACTACTTAATTAAACTTAATAAAGTAGATCAAACATTACCGTATGGAGTGACTAGTATAACGGTATCGAATGCTTTTGATGTTGAAACTACATTATATCACAGAGATCTAACAATCACTGATTCTAGTATAGGGATTCCTGGTATGATATTACAACCTGATACTACTTATATCATAGCATTAGCTGGATATGGCGTTATGGGTAAACATATCAGACATGTTATCATGAAGACTACTATTAGTAGTGAGTTAACTAATATTGATTTAAACTATGAATATATGAATGAGCTCAATTTCTTGTATGACACTAATGAAAATATATTTGCTTCTAAGTTTATATCAAGTGAATGGCATAACAATCAGATACCTATACCTATGAAAGATGGTACTGTGCATAAGTATATATATGACCGTAAAATTGGTAGATTAGTAGATCATGGTATTATTAGCGAACTATATATTTCTAATAGTGGTTACGACGATGTGTATATTAAATTAATGGAAAACAATAGATTAGTAGTTGATCGCGTAAGTGATGGTGGCTTTCCTACATTCGATGTCTATGCTTTAAACCCGTCTACTGAAGAGATATCATATATACATAGTATCCAGAGGATCGATGAATTATATACCCTAGGTAAAACTGGCGCCATAGTTCATCTAGACGATACTGAAGCTATTTATCTAGTAGCAGGTAGTGCTAAACTAAGAAAGGTTAATTTCGCTACTAAAGAAATTACGGATATAGCATTCACACCATTCGACGATATCGGTCTAGGTACAATAGTTGATCTCAGCATAGATAGATTAATGTTATTAAGTGGTGGTAACGATGGCGCTACTAAACTATATGACATTGTCGAAGATAGATTTGTTGACGGACCACGCATACCAGAAGCTTTTAGAAATAAATCTTTACAGGCTGTTAAACTTGTTAATAACGATACCGCTATATTTAGAACAGACTTCATTGATGGTGATGATAATGATTTCTTGATATATAATATAGGTAGTGACACTCTAGATACAGTATCTGTTGATAGTTACAATAACGAGTTTACTAACACCAGTATATTGTTAAGAACTGGAGGTGTGTTACGTAATTTGGTAGACCCAGATACAAACACAACATATATTTATGAATTAGTTTAGGTGCTTAATTTTTTTAAGCATTTAAATGATTTAACTCAAATACACAAAGGAATATGAAATGTCAAATAAAATTCGCAACGCAAGTCCACAAGTAATCTCACTTGGCACACAGGATCTTAGCACTAGAGTTGTAACTCCGGGTCCGTTGGAGATACCACAACACTTACCAAAATCATTTGTTTTTGCTAAGAAAGGACCATTAACACCTAACCCTGTTATTGGTGGTAGTATGTTAGAAATGTATGGAGCGGAAACGTTTGATGTAAATTCTAAATACTTTAATCACTCAACAAGATTTGCAGCAGGTATGGCTGGAATGGGTAACATGATTATGGTACAACGTCTTGTTCCTGATGATGCTGGTGTTGAAGCTAACATGGTTATCTATGTAGATTTACTACCTAAACAAATTCCTAACTATGTTAGAAATTCAGATGGTACTTATGCAATTGATTCAAACACACAAGATTATAAGATCGATGCTACTACACCAACTATTGATGGTTACGAAGTTAAGATAGTTAAAGAGTATGTAACTGATGTTACTGTATTCGGTACAGCTACTACTAAGCCTGGTACAATGTCTGATGGTACAACTTCATCAACTATGTATCCTGTAATCGAGTTAAAAGCAGCATTCCAAGGTTCACATTATAATAATGTGGGTATCAGTATTGAAAGTTTAATCGCAGATGATATCGATACAAGACTTATCGATGCTAATAAAGCATTACCATTTATGCTTTCTATCTTTAACAGAGAAGACAATAAATCAACTCCGGTTGTTTTTAAATCACTTTACGGTGAGCCATCTGTAATGTTCAACTTTAAAGAAAGATCTATCAATCCACTTACTGAGTCTAGATATGATTTAGAAGCTGTATTTGATAAAAACTGGTATAACGAAAAGAATCCGTTACTACCTCTTAAATACAATGACTTCACAGGAATCAAAGTATACAGACAATCTTTAGAAACTGCTATGGGTCTTGTTATGGCTACTGAAGCTGCTCACGTTACTACTGAAGATCAAATGTGGAATGATGGATTAACATCACCAACTATGTCATGGTTCGACTTCACTGTTGAAGACAATGCTGAGTTAATTGCTGATGAAAAATATTTATTAAACATTTTCAATGGTAAATCTAGTAAGGGTGTTAATTACTTCACATTAGTTGTTAGTGATGAAACTCCAACTACTACGGTAACACAAAGAGAAGTTACATTCGCTAAGAATACGCCAATTTTTATGGATGGTAGTTCTGATGGATCTGTGAACAGTGTTATGTTTGAAACTTTAGTTAGACGTGAAATGGCTAAGTACATTGATGGTGATAGTGAAGTAATCGATACTGCTATTAACATTGAGTCTGTTCTTTATGATTCTGGTTTTTCACTTGAAACTAAAAAAGAACTATGTAACTTCATTGCGTTAAGAAAAGATACAGCAGTTGTACTTAGCACACATGATATATCTCTTGGTGAAAACTCTTCTCCTATGAGTGACCAAAGAGCAATCGCTGTGGCACTAAAAACTAGATTAAAACTTACTCCAGAATCTGATTACTTCGGTACTCCAGTTATGCGTGGTATTGTTGTAGCTGGTACTGGTAAAGCTCCTGATGGTAGTACTACTAACAGAGTTCCATTAACTTATGTACTTGCTCTTAAAGCTGCTAAGATGATGGGTGCTGGTAATGGTAAATGGAAAGGCGTTGAACTATTCGACAAAGCTCCAGGTAACATTATTACTGAACTTATTGACCCACAACCAGGATTCATTCCTGCAGGTGTTAAACCAGTTCTATGGAATGACGGTATCGTATGGGCGCAACCTTATGATAGAGAGCAATACCACTTCCCAGGTATCCAAACAATTTATGATAATGATACATCTGTACTTAACAGTTTCTTTACAGTTATGGCAATATGTACTCTTAACAAGATTGCGCAACACACTTGGAGAAATTATACTGGTTCTACTGCACTTGGTCAAGCTGAGTTCGCTGAAGAAGTTGTAAACTTTGTTAACCTATCTCTTAAAGATAAGTTTGCTGATATGTATACAATCATTCCAGAAGTAGTTTATACTAATGCTGATGAACAACGCGGTTATAGCTGGCACTTAATAATTAAGATATATGCTGCTAACATGAAAACTGTTATGGTTAGTGAGATTCACGCATTGCGTTCATCTGACTTAGCGTAGTAACCAGTTTCTATTATAGAACAACATAACCACACTTCTTGTGTGGTATCTTAAAAATAAAATTATATAGGAGTCAGTTATGGCTAGAATTAAAGATTCGGTTTTAAATAAAAATAGTGTTTATGCTGGACATAGTCCTGCGTTAAATTTAAAGTATGGTGGTCAACAAGGCTACATGCCTCGTATCGGTACTATTGCTGAAGATGGTAAAACATACGAAGAATGGATAAATAACCACGCTTATGTATCTAGAAATATTATTCCAATTGTTATCAGAACTCCTAAGTTCTTCGAACATATGCCTGATACTACTAAGTGGATTGCATCTTTCAAAGCTCTTATTGAATTACACCCACAGGCTATCACAGGTTTAACTTCTGGTTTAACTGTTGATGTTGATGAGCATGCTGTTGGTGGTGGTGGTGAAATGCAAGAAGAGATTACTGATGTTAAACGTGCTAGAAGTACTGTTAACACTACTTACAAAGAGAAAGCTGGTAAAGCTATTGGTAAGTTCTTCGATGTTTTTATTCGTTATGGTATGATGGATCCTGATACTAAGAAACCTCTTGTGTCAAAATTCATAGATGATATTGGTGACATTGGTGGTCTATATACACCAGACTTCTATACAGCTACTGTATTATTTATCGAACCGGATATCACACAGAAAGTTGTAGTGGATGCATGGTTATGTACTAATATGTTCCCTAAATCAAACGGTGAACGTACTGGTAAGAGAGATATCAAATCAGCTGGAGAAGCTCCTGAGCTTTCTATTGACTGGGCTGGTATTACTATGAACAACGAAGCTGTTCATGATATGGCTGATAAAGTTCTTGCGAACTTAACCGTACTTAACAAGATTCCTGATATTGATATGATTCCATCAGAAAGTGATGTTAACGCTAATGTTGTTGGCGGTGGAGTTGGTTTTAATGAAGGTCATGGTATCGGTTCTGCTGATACTGCTGTTCAATAACCAAAGAAAAAAGGTATACATCTACAGTACTCGTGAGAGTACTGTAGATATTGCTTTAACGTCGTTTTGATATTGTGTAAGTATTATCATCCATACCTAGTTCTCTTCTAGCAACACTATCTAAATCATATTTACGTCTATGTTTTTTCCTATATTCATAAAGTATTAAAACAGTAGCAATACTAATGGGGATGTGTTTAGGTTTGTTCATAAGTTAATCCTCAATCTTCATTATCTTTTTAGCATCAGTCCAGTCTTTAAACGCAACCTTACTATTACCAGCAGTATTGTTTATAAGATGTTTTATATTCATTTGCTTCATACGGTAGTATGCTTCCAGTATCTTATCTCCTAGATGCATTGCATTAACTTGTAATCGCTTATATAATTTTCTGTCTTTGATTAACTTGACATAGAGATTAGGAGTCTTAGCTACAGTAGGTGCTAACTTAAGACCAACTAATCCGATTAATGTAAACTTAAAGAATGCACGTCTTTCCATACTAACGCTCTAGTTTCTTGTCTAATATATAATGTAGTGCTTTATCTCTAGATTCATACATAGCTTTTAATGCTTTTTCATGCTCGCGATTTATTTCGTCTATACGACGATCATATTCTCTATCTTTCTTCTTGTAATATTCTTTTACCGCGGGTTCAGCCTCTGCTAATTTATCTTCTAATTCCATAATATCTCCTTATGCTGTAAATATTTCTTGAACTCGATACATAGTATAATCACAAATATCTTGTGGTTTCTTTCCAGCATTCATATCTTTATCTATAACTATCAGATTAGAAGTGTCTAGAAAAACATTAACTGTATATCGATTACCGATAGCCGCTAACTTTCCTACATCTTCATAAAGTTCTTTAGCTTCACCACGAGCATTTATACGCCCTATAGAGGTCTTAGGATCTACATCCAAGTAAATCACTATGTCAGGTGCTAATAGCTTGCTGTACATACCTCTAATGAGCTCTCTGTCTGCATCAGTGTAACCAGCATATGCTAATGTACTATAAGTCCATCTATCACATATAACATTAACACCGTGATCTAAGTATGCATTTATTTTATTAGCAACAACATATAACTCAGCTATAAACAAACATGCCATCTGTAGGTTATTTACATATAGTTGGTTTTGTGGATCTAGTACCGAGCGTATAGTTTTACCAATACGGCCATCAGATACATTTTTAAATAACATAGTCTCGCCATGTAATTCTTCCATCTTCTCTTTAAGTAACTGTACTTGTGTAGTCTTCCCAGAGCCGTCCAAGCCCTCAACCACGATGAACTT
>ERZ890604.8-NODE-8-length-82200-cov-10.262511_pt1 | contig 82200 bp, 82 predicted proteins | sample MGYA00521097_ERZ890604 | MGnify/ENA primary metagenome ERZ890604 (study PRJEB32303, sample SAMEA104408625) | aquatic metagenome | biome: Brackish water; feature: Chemocline; material: water | place: Baltic Sea | collected 2014-10-26T21:54:00 | depth 120 m ... | reverse complement strand
TTTCATAACATCAGTAGCTTTAACAGCAGCAGCTTCACTAGCACTAGCGATATAACCACTAGCGTGATCAAATACCTTTTTCATATCAGCTTTAGATACATCACAACCCTGTGTGAATATACCATCTTCTGCATAACTAATAGTAGCAACACCATTAGCAACGCTTACTTCGTAATTTTTATCTTTGAACTCTGCCATAAAATTCTCCTTGAATTTAAATTCAGTTATACATTGGCTTATATATAACTAGCATGCCGGGGTACGTTTGTACTTCCCTATTTAAATAATATATGGTCAAAAAATTTTAGAAGTTACTATATATGATAACCCAGTACTTTCTTTGAAGAGGAGTTTTTTATGGCAATACAAACTAACAGACTTAGTATAGACTCTATAGCTAGTCTAACTAAAGTTGATTTTAATACTAAAGAAGAGATAGTAGAAGAAACTACTACCGCGACAAGCGAAGATGCAGAGTCTAGCTCAAGCCTAGATAAGAAACCTAATGTTAATACTAGTCCAGTGGACGAAGCACAAGGTATCCATAAAGCTGAAGCCAATAAAAAATATGACACCACATCGAATATGTCTAAGGGTGTTAAAACTAAACAAGCTAATGCTAGTAATACACGTAATTTTAATAATACTAGTGCTACAAGTAATGATAAACACTTAGAAGAAACTAAACCTATAAATACCACACATGACATTTTATCGGGCTCAACAGATAAAAAAATAGATACTGTTGTTAACAAAAGTATTGGTAGTCTTAAGTTAAGTAAGTATGGTATAAAAGAAGATAAAGTATCTAAAAAAGTTAAAGCTAAATTAATAGCAGGTATACGCGGTAGTAGTGGTTTTGCTAATATGAATAAGATATACATTGATAGAATACTAAATGATTGTTCTAGAGATGGCGTTAATTATGATGGTAACAATAAACATATTGCCGCTATAACCAATGCAGCATTAATAGATGAACTAGCCTGTGGTAATATGGAAAATGCTTTAGCTATGATAAAAGATATTACTGGTGGTACTCCGGCAGGCAGAGCTATTATGTTAAAAAGTATTAAGAATTCGCTTAATCAGAATAATGATAGTGAAGTAGCTAACAAACTATTCTTAGTTACCGTAGTAGCAGGTGGAGCTGAAACTGAAGAAGAAAAACAACTATTAAAAATAGAAAGTCGTGGTATCACTGGTAAAGTATTGAAAAATTTAGGTGTTTCTAAATACAAAACTAATAGTACTAGTTCTGATAATAAGAACATTAAAAAAGGACTGGACGACTTAGATCCTAATTGGAAAAAAGATGAAAACGGTAATACTAACTTTCATAAGGTTAAAGATAACAAGAAGATGCAAGACTTAGCAGCTAGTGACTTGGCTAATACCCATAATGTACCTGATGCATTAGGTGGTCCTGTTGAAACTAAGATAAGCGATAGTCTCGGAATGAGAATTTGTGCAACTTCCCCAAGATCAGCAGACGTTGGTTTTTAAATAGATGTTTTTAAATAGATATAGTATACGCACCTGCGTATACTATATCGTTATATAAATGCGTTGTCTTGACTACTATTCAAACCTTGTGATGCACCAACAGCCCCTAGAATACCTCTAAGAGACTCACCCTATTATTTGATAAGGATAAATTATGATTAATAAAACTAAAAGATTTATAAAGAAAGCCGTTTCCAAACATGGTAAAAAATATGACTACAGTAAAGTAATAATAAAGGGTTGGGATGATAAGTTGGATATAGGGTGTCCAATACACGGTATCTTCACACAACGGTATGATAATCATCTATCGGGAAAAGGTTGTCATAAGTGTGTCGTGGATAAACAAACAACTGGTAAAGATGGATTTGTAAATAAGGGTAAACTAGTTCATGGGGATACTTATAATTATAGTAAAGTAATATATAAAACCGTTAAAGATAATGTAATTATCATATGTAAGATACACAATGAGTTTGAACAAACTCCAGATAAACATATTAATGCTAAACAAGGTTGTCCAGTTTGTAGAGAATCTAAAGGTGAAGCTAAAATAAGTAAATTCTTAATAGATAATAATATTAAATTCAAAAGAGAATTCATCATTACTGGTAAGCATAAATATGATTTCTATTTAACCGAACTCAATATACTAATAGAGTATGATGGTATACAACACTTTAAAGCAGTTAAACATTGGGGTGGTTTAGACAAATTAAAGATAACCCAAGAGAATGATAAAATTAAAAATAACCTAGCAAAACTACACAGCATCCCGTTAATTAGGATACCGTATATTAATTTTAATAATTTAGAAAAATACTTACTTGTAAAATTATCCAACGTATACAAATATAAAGTAGATAATACATTTTATAAGAATTACTTAGAGTTACTAAGAGGTAATCCCGTCTTAAACATAACTAGTGTCACAGAGGCTAAAAAATACCTAAGTGTACATTTAGTTAAGTTGTGTAGCGTTTAGTCCCTGATAGGCTCCTACACTACCTAGAATACCACGTAATGATTCTCCTGTACGCAAACCCCAACTATTTGGAGATAATGCTTGTTCGATACCCATTATCTGCCTAGAGGCTCTTAACTTGGCTTTAGGCACCGCGTACTTACTGGTAAGTAAATCACGTGATCCTAATGTAGCTATATAATTAGCTAAACCAGTATCATCTTCTAATGCTGCACTAAATATACTAAATACTGAACTATTGACAGGTGCCGCCAGTACACTACTGAAATCAGTAACTGTAAAACTAACATCAACTGCTAATGCTTTCCATCTATTGCTAAATGCTAGATTAGAAGTACCACGAGTAATACTTAAACTTGTTATCATACCTAACTTAACATTCTGTATACCCTTGTTGAATATACTACAAATATAAGGAGAGGTGTAACTAGCGCGACCTGTTGCAAGTGGTAATGTACCCGCCAACAACATAGCTAATGGGATGTAGATATTTTGTAATTGCGATATAGTGTTACCATAAGGAGATGTTAATTGCATACTGTAGGATATCTCCGGAAAACTAGCTGTGCTATCTTCCCACTTCTTAGGTATGTCAATGTAACCACCACCAAGTAGTGTTTGTAGTACATTAGATGCGCCAAAAGTTACACTATCTAAACCACCCATTACAAAGTCTTTCATATACCCCATAGCGTCAGTAACAGTATCACCAAGAACATTACCACCACTCATGGAGAATTTAACATCTCTACTCTTTTGCGATAATGATTTCAATGCACCCTTAGTACTAATCTCTCCAGTACTATTACTAAAACTCTCAGTAACACTTCCTACATAGTCTACTTTAAAGATAGCGTGAGCACCACCCTCTCTAACACCTGAATCTAATGCAGCTGCGAATTGCTTTAACTTAGTATTATCTTTAGTATTTGGGTACTGTCCTGCTTCATCTTTATGGAATCTGGCTGCTTTAGGATCAGTTGGTGCTGCTGCTGTTGTTGTGTTAGTATCACTACTACCAGTATTTACACCACCCTCTGGTACCTTTTCTGCATACGGACCATCTCCAGTCACTACTTTATCAAGATATTTTCTAAATGAAATAGCTGAATTGATACTATCCATAGTCGAACTACCAGCAGAGTTCTTTTCTTCTAGACTGTATCTAGTTTTAACATAACCATTATAGTCATCTGCTTTAGAAGCCCCTGCTTCGAATAATTCTCTATCTATAAGCATTTGCCTGTTAGCAAGAGTTTGAGCCCTTGTAGCTATCGCAAATACGTCTATATAGTTATTATCACCTATAACACCAGGCAATAGTTCTTTAAGCATCTTCATATCATCATTATCGAATGACGCCGGCGTACCAATCTTATCAGCAGCAGTGCCGTCACCCATTAATTGTGGTATAAGGATACCCATCTCGGTAGCCATCTGAGTTACAATAGTATTTACTGTTCCCCAATAGTTATGCATAGTTGGTTCTAGGTAATAATAGTTAAATGCTCCGTGACCAGTCATAAGTCCAATAGCGGTTTTAGCAAACCATATAGATAATGTTATAAGTGGAAAAGCCACCAACATACCTATACCGCCAGCTAATTGACCTAGTTTATAACCAACAGGGCTTCTACCTGTATTAGCAACAACACTATCTACGTAATCAACACTCTTAGAGAAGAAGTCAAATAGACTATTAAATCTAGGTATACCAAATTCTAAGAATATCGTTTGTGCATTATCGTCTATAGCTTCTGAGTAGTATCTACCCATACCGATGTCACCAGTTCTATGGTTAACACTAACAGGACGCCTACTCATTCTTCTACCAGGTATTCTAATATCTGCATATCTAGTAAACTGCGGTCTACTATTAATACCTATGTTACCACCCATAGTTGTGTCTGTAAATTTGTTATTAGCAGATGACCAGAATCTATTATTTCTATCTACTTCTTCTAAATCTTTATCAGGCACCATAAATCTAGATGAAATCCAATCTTTATCGATTATCTGTATATCATCTTTTTTAATAGCTTCAGGGTCATTACCCTTTAATATTCTATTTGTATCTAAAAATTGATTAATCATAAATTCTCCTTATCATCAAGAAAACCAAACATAGTAAATAGTTACGTGGAAAACCACGTAACTATCTACCAATCATCTAGCACTGTGTTATTATCTACATTATCGATATTATCAGAATTAGTAATTAATTCACGAACCATTGCTCTCTCATCTTCACTCTCGAGACTACAATTGAAACATTCATTAATATCATCACCATGACCAATCTCTTCGATACTTATAGAAAGAACATCAACAGACTCAACGCCTAATGTTTTCCATTTACTAGCATGTGAAATACCAGGTTCAGTTACCCAGTCCCATGTTACTAATTGTACAATACGCTTGATTGTAGTTCCACCTAAGAAAGTATTCTTAGTAAAACTTCTAACAGAGAAATTAACATTAACTTCAGGGTTATCTAAATCTTTTTGTAACGCATCACCGTGGACACCAGATGGCTTTAACCAACCCATAACTAGGATTACTTTGGAACCATCACCCATACCAGAATCTATGTTAGTTTCTTCCAACATGATATCACGAACGTGATGTGACGTGTTAGTTTCTTCAACTCGCATATTTCTACCGTAGAATTCTTCACGTCGCATACCCGGTACAAACTTCGGATGACCGACTTCACCTTTAAGGTTTCCTGACTTCAATCTACGCATAAGTATAGAAGACTTATTAGTAAATAAGTCTTCAACGCCATCTAATGTATAAAACTCACCAGCTGAGTTAAATACGTTCAATGCACCAAGAGTTACTTTATAATAACCTTTGTCATCTTTTTCAAGCACTCTGTTATCACCAGCAGACTTAACTGTGGTAAACATAATTTGTTTTCCCATATGACCCTCTTAATATAATTTATTAATCAATAACTACCAGCCTATTTTAGTCATTATTATAATGGCTTGTAATAATACAAATACTGCAATAGTTGATACCATTTTAATACATATAGTTTCTAAACCCTCACACACTACTATTAAGCTCTCAGTATTTCTTCGATATTTGTAGTCTCTTCTTCTTTATCAAGTATTGCTGTAGTAACACCAGTACTATAATAATTACCGACTAGCTTACTAATTGTATTATCAAAAGTGTGATACAAGTTTTTAAGACCAATATATTTAGGTCTTACCTTACTATCTTTACTCTTGATAAATTGACGCATATAAAGTTCATCGTTATCTTTAGACTTAGTAATTATCGACGCTAGTATTTCCATAGCTACAGGATTGTCACCAATCCCTTGACCGGCATACTTTCTAGCTTGAGCAATAATATTAGATATGTCTTCATAGTTCATGAACCACGGAACATTACCATTAATAATAAACTCGTCGAATAAGTCATATAGGAACTTGTCATCTTTGATTAGGGTATTCTTAGGTGCGAACACACTATCCTTTTCAAAGTAACAAACTTTATTAATACCACTTGCTTCAATTTCACCTATGTTAGATGGAGTTAACTCAACCATAACAGGAACATTAGAGACGGCATAATTACCTTCATTATCTAATATTGCATAGATACTAACAACTCTAACAGTACTACCAACTGTTGCGATATTCTTATTAATATATCTTTCAGGAAATATCAGTCGAATATCTTTGGTTGCTATAATGCTACCACCTATAGTTTTGAAACACTTCTTTATAGCATCAGGATTTCTTTTCAACCCTGACGTATTTAAACTTTCCATTTAACTAAGATACAGTAACTTGGTCCATTAGATAATTAATGATAATATCTAATGTAGCTAACGATGCAGCTTCTTGTGATGATAGTGTTGAATCTAGTTTACTGTACTCTAACATGTTTTCTGTAAAAGCGTAGAAATTTGTATTAGGTAAAAGTATTTCACCAACAATCTCCATAGTTACATAATCTACGTTAAGTAAATCAGATGTTTTTAATCCAGCTAAATAAGCTCTAGTTGCAATTAAGTTATCGTCGTCAGTGTACGGAATATACTTACCAACGTCTTCACCAATTTCACCTAGTAACTTTTTGAGACCAATGTCATAAACTAATTTATAACTATTTGTAGATTCTAGTTTAGTGGCAATAGTATCTAATCTGATTTTCTTTTCCCAAGCTTTAATATACTCAGATTTATTAAGTAGGATATCATTTACATAATGATTCTTAGCAGTGATGTTTTCACTAACTAACATACCCATAATCACTTCAGCAGTGTTATCAACTATGAATTTTCTGTATAACCCACTATGTACATAAACAACTTTACCATGTAAAGCTAGTACTAGTTTATTACCATTACCGAACTGATTATATCTCTTCATAACGATAGAAATGTCATTGATGAGTTTATTGTAGAAATCACGCATAACTTTAGTATATACTTCACTTGAAACTGATACATTTTCAGGTATCTTAGTTCTGAGGTTACCAACTAATACAAATAGTAATGCAAGTTCGTTCATATCACCATCTGTTTTATATGTAATACTAGCAATGTTATCATTAGTGCCAGAAACATTAAGTAAATACTTTTCCCACAGTGATACTAGTTTGGCATCAGTTACATTATGTAATAATTCATCAATAGCATTTTCCATAGTTAACATTTCTGTTTTAAAGAAAGATTTAATCTCTTCAGATTTTGGAGTAGGTATAATTAAATTACTAATTGGTAATTCAACTTGTCTTCCGCTTTCGATAAGAATACCTTTATCTTTAAAGATTTCAAATACAGTTGGAACTGTAACTTCTTTAATTTGATAGTTAGGAATATCACTTAGTGACTTTCTGTCAGCTAGTAATTTATTAACTACCTCACGATAATCTTTAAGGAATGGTAAAAGAGTATTTTTAAATAGGTTAACTTCATTACCTATCTTACCCGCTATTTTAACAGCAAGTTCATTATAGTCAATAACATTAGGATTTTCATCTAACATCCCGAAGATACTATTCGGTGTAAAATCAATAACTTTATTATTACCCGCAAGTTCACCAGCTATTACTTTTATTACTTCATTTTTCACGCTAGTCTCCTTGCTTCAATAATTTATTTTTTAATCTGTTTGTCATGATTGTATCTACATTACTGTAGAAAGCTTCAATAGCCGCATTGCCCTTAGGAGCATGTAAAATCTCACTGTTATCATTAACAACTCTATCTAAAACCTTTTCGGCTACCATAGAGATCTTCCTAATCGCATCCACATTGATGCCAACACGATTATCGATCGGTATATTCGTATTAATTATCATTTATCATTCCTTATATAATATAGTACCAAAGATACTTTTAATCAATAAAGTCGGGTTTCATCCCGACAACTATTATTTATCAAAATAAATATCTACAGCTTTCTTAGCTAAACGTTCTAAAACTGTATTAGTTGTTCCTATCATTTACGATAGTATTTAGCATCTTTTAAATAATATAACTGTTTGTTATTCTTATTTTTAAGAGCATAATATAATCCACTAATAGTTAATGAACTACCACTGTTTTCGTTATAGTAGACTAACAATTGTTTAGGATCATTATGTATAATAATCTTATCATTATGAATCCAACATGTTTTTTTAGCAGTAATAGTATTTTTATAAACACTGATCACTTGTTGTATATTCTTCATGTTATATAAATCTTTATATAACCATATATATTCACTACCACACTGTTCCATGGCAGCAATTCTTATCATTTTATACTCAGGTATACCACTAGCTTCAGATGCTAGTTTAACTGAATTATACGTAACCATATGTTTACCATCTGGAGTAAACTGCATGACTGGACGAGGTTGTCCGTTATTAATGCGTCCACTTATCTCGTCTACTTTTTTATTCAACAGATCTACATCATAATTATCTTCATAAATCCAAATACTATTACCAGTACTTAATCGATTACCTCGTAACACAGTAGTAACCATACTTCCCGATATATCACCGATAGACTTACCTGCATTTAATATACTACTAAATCTATTTATAAATACACCATCTAAACTAAACTGTAATACTGCTTTAGGTTTAGGATCATTCTTCTTATTAAGAACATCATTGATTCTCTTAGTTAATTCTTCTTTACTAAAATCCTCTTTATATATCCATATATAACCACCAGCTGATTTACGTTTACCACTAGCTACACTGGAGATACCCGATATATCAGGATTGCTTCTTTCGGCAGAATTAGCACTATCATAGGTATCTATCAAGACACCTTTGATATTATATTGTAACACTGGTTTCATTGTTACTTTACGTGCTAACTTTTCATTTTCATCCCAGGTAATAAGTTGTATGTTGTCAAAAGAATAACCCTTCTGATTAGATAATCTATCTACAGATGGTATTAACCCTAACAACCTACCTGAATCCAACCAATTCAAATATAACTCTGTAAAATTGGTTTTATTATACAGCCACTCCTTTAACTGTGCCTTTGTATAGTTAGGTGGTTTATGCTTACGTTCTCTACTATTTACCTTTTGTCCATTATAAATACTAGAGATTAATTCATCTCTAGTTCTATATTTAGATATTGTCATATTTCTCTTATTCATAATAATTCCTCAACTAATACTAAACACATTCTATCACAGAATATATTTATAGCGTTAATATATTAGAAATATTATTTAAAATAGATCTCAACTGCCTTTTTAGCAAGGCGTTCAAGGACCGTATTTGTTGTTCCTATCGTCATAGGACTTGTTACGATACGAGCAGCAACAGATTTTGTAGAGAAGATTGCTTCAATAGGAGTTTTGTCACCAGCAGTTTCCATACTATGGTGAAATACCTCTCCTACAGTAGTTTTAAGTTGATTAGCAAATATGGCTTTATCACCTACACCCATTCCAACAGGAACATTGATATAAATTTTAATCTCTACTTGACCATCCTGCAATCTATTACCATCAACACTATACGTAGTATTTACTTTACCAGTATGTGTCTTCTTACCATGTATCTCGACTAGACGTTTATCAGATACCTTTATTAATTCTTTTAAAGTATCAGACAGTTCTTCTATTTCACTATTGTAATATATAACTATCTTCGAGATAGTACCGCGAACTTTAGCTTTAGGTGTAGCACCTTTAATCTTCTGAAGAGTAGCGATAGCTTTTTCATCCAGACCTTTCATTTTCATAATACTAGGGTCGGTGATACTGAACATAGGAGTGCTAGGTTCCACCGCATCACCAACTTTAACCATGTTAATAATTTCATCAGTGTTATCTACAATAACTGATTTAACTTTAGTTGTAATAGTAGAAAGCTTCTTAGCAACACTACCGGAGATCGCACATGAATCTTCAAATGTTTGGATGTCTTCCATAAGAACTACATTTAAATCGGTACTAGACTTATATATAACTCTATTCTTATTAAAGATATCTGGTTCGAAGAATAAGCTATCATAAGCTAATGTATCACCAGCTACAAACTTTTCATTCTTAACCATATTAGCAACAATCTTATGTGTATAACAAGACCCTGCTTCTTCTTTAGTAGTCCATTCTTTTAAAGGAATCTTCTCAACACTAGTAGTGCCATTTTTGTCAACATACTCAACATGTATAATGTTTTTAGTCACATCCATAACTCTACCATCTAACTTAGCTATGTTAGCAAACTTATCACCAGCGCGCATTGCTATGATAGCTTCGTAGCCAGTTCGCACACCAGACGCCTTAGCACTAGCTATAGGAATAACATGTGATGCTTGAATATTAGCAAAGTTAGAACGTTTAGGATCATCTTGAGTACTACCATACATTAATAGTCCAGTTGTTGACAGAACCGAAGTTAAGCCATCTTCTTTCCAATCAATCTTACCAGTTACACCACGAAGTGATTCTAGTTTAGGAGCAGCAGACATATAAGCTGTGATACCAACATCAGAACTATCTTTAGTAGCCTCAGACATGATGCCTATTTCGGATGGATGCATCACACGTGTATCTCTAGAGAATGTTTCTTTAGATCTACCGAACGCACCAAGCATACTGACATCATCACTTTGCTTAATCATAGCGATAGGATTTAAGTCGTCTACCGGAACAGTTGTGCTGTCCTCATTAATAGCACCCCAAACACTATATGGATTGATACTTAATTTACTCTTACCGAAAATACTTTTGTTTTTATGTTCTTTAATACCTTTAACTAGTTCTTTATAAACCATTCCAGATACTCTCTCGTAACCTTTAATAACCATACCACTAATATCATTAGGATTGTTATAGTTATCGTTAACTAATAACTTACTAGCCTGTATAAGTAATGCAGGATAGTTAACTGGCATTTTCATTTCAGTTAGAATAGTTTTAGTAATAGGGTCGATGAACATTGTTTCAAGTAGTTTAATCTCGTTGATATACAAAGTAGGTAATTGTAACCCACTGAATAATATAACGAAGTTATTCTTACTATCCATAATAGCATAATCAATAGTTTTAATAACTTTAGAGATACTAACCATTCCAGCAATAATCATATCACTGATTCCGTAATCTTTATCTACTATAAGTTTCTTATCTCTAAATCTTACAACATATTGTTCTTCTGTAATTGTTACACGTTCTTTAGATTCAATAACGCTATATTTAGTTTTTAACAGTTTAAGTAGTTGTGTAAATCCTAAGTAGTAACTTAACATAACAACAGTAGGTATGTATTGTTTATACACTTTGATAACACTATGTTCAATAGGCATCTTAGAATCATCTATTCCTAGTTGATCATGAATGCTGTCTAACTTAGTATCATCGACCCATATATCACCGCTGAAATTCATAAATACAGGTTTATCGCCAGTAGTAACACCGACTATAACCATACCTTTCTTTTCCATCTTAGATGTATCTGTTGTATTCTTGAATATACCCATTCTAGTTTCATGTTCGAAGTGATATGTAATAGGACCGTATCTAAATGATTTAACATATCTAGATATGGTACTGTATAATAACGGTAATCCAACTCCAACATTTTTAACTCCTACAAGAACTAAGTTTTTAAGCTTATCATCTATCTCATAATTAGCTATCAATTGTTTACAGAACCAGAAGCCAGCATCATCTTTTTTATGTGTAGCTTTAGTAACGAATGATTTACCATAGTAACTTGTTAAAGCAACTTTGTTATGTAACAGTTTTCTAATTGGAATATCTGTCTTCTGTTTACGCATACGGTAAGTATTACCAGACATCATAAACTCACCATTATCACTAATAGCAGGTAGTCTAAAACTAATCTTGCTTGTACTACCATCTAATGTAGCGATACTTAATGTATGTATCTCATGACCGCCAAGAATGTTTTCTTCTTTAGCTATCTCGTAATTAGAAACTAACATACCTTCGTTCTGAACAGCAAATAAAGTTGAAGCAATATCTTTACGATATACTTTCTTAAGATACTGCTCTTCAAGAACACCTGTAGTATTCTTTTCCATAGTCTTATCTAAAACAACTTTGTTAGTAGGTAGTGTTATCAGTTTTTTATCAAGAGTTAAATCTTCTTGAGTAATAGTTAACAACTCTTGTAAATCTACAGAACCCACACCAGGTATGATTATTTTCATATCTTTTTGTTTATCGAGAAGTTCTTGCATGCTTTTATATTTAGCCAATGTAATTACTTTATTCTCTTTTAAACTATTGAGTCTAGCTTGAAGTATATCCTGCTGCGCAGGCACATGTTCAACGACGTCATCTATCGTTCCAAAAGTACCAGTATCTACAACACTATTATCTTCAATATCTTTTGTCGTTAATAACGCATCAATATTTTCATCAGTTTCAATATCAATTGGACTATCTGTTTCAGCTATAGCATCTAACTCAGCAGTGATACTTAATTCTTTAACATCTTCTTCTTGATTATCCTCTATTTCCATAGAGTGGCTCGATATCTTTACATTGAGGTCTGACATCTCTGTGTTATCAGTAGCTGTATTATCACTACTTATAATTAGCTTAGACATAAATACATACATCATCTTACGAATAGCGCTTGCTGACTTAGTACTTAACTTAGTTTTAATATCATTCTCAGCTACAACTGACATCAATGTCTTCAGATTTAAAAATGATATTTTACCATTAGCGTTAAACATTAAAGTAATATTCTCTAATTCATCATTAGGTATTTTCTTTAATAAACTATCTGTTTCTGGTGTCAACAATTTCCATATCTCTAGTACATTGAAATATTTGTATGTCGGTAAAAAAGATAGAGTTTGATTAGTTACTGCGTTAATATATTTATCCAGAAGCATTCTAGATGGTAACACCGGCGGTAAGTCTATTAAGATAAACTTATGTCTAGACGAACCTACTTTTTCATTTGTAGCATAACTAACCATAGTTTGAAATGCATTAGACCACTTATAATATTCGTTAAGTGGATTTGGGCTATACCTATAGAAATTATTTAAACTACCAAAATTAAACATTAGTAATTTCTTATTATTTATCTTAAGATTCTTAGCTGTAGGTTTAAGGAATTTAAAGTTTGGTTCTTTTTGTGCTAATTCACTAACTGCTGTATTTGGACTTATTGTTTTAAGCACAGCACTTCCTACTGGAATACCGTCATATTCAGTTACTGTAACTACAGCAGGAATTATAGTTTTATTTAAATAACCATAACTTTTACTAGGAGCAACTACTATATCCGACGGCATAAACCATTGTAGTATACTACTTATTGGAAATTCGAACATCTCGCTTTTTAGTATAACTGGTTCTAACAAATTAGATAATTTTCTATTACCATATTTCTTATAAAAATCATTATATCGCATAACTATTCCTTATATCTATTCTCATATGAACTGAGTCATTTATAAAAGACATACCGGTAGCCTAAACTACCAGTATATCTACGATCACATTGTTAGTCTTATCACAAACACTTGTGGTGAGACATTTTGGTTCTTTAAAATGACTAGGTATACGCCACACTGAATCATTATATGCAATATGTTTCCCGTTAGTATAAACTAATTCTACCGATCGGTCTTCATCAATTTGGTCACCCTCATCCAGTATGTGTCTGTACTTGGCGCCGCTAACTCGGTAGCGACTAGCTGGATCTAATATGAACTCTCTTATTCTTAACAAAATAACTCCTAAATATATTCAAGAAATTAACTTGTCATATGTTTTAAAACTAATGACAGTGTATCGGTATTGGCAGAATATAATAATCTACCATCTGGAGAAAGATAATATTCTTTACTATTAAGTAAATCTTCTATCTCTTTAATACTTTCATCTTCATAAAGTATATTAAAACTAACTGTATCACCATCGAAGTCAGCACCAAGACCAACTATATGTGATGGGTGTACTGAAAGTGAATTATAATAACTCTCTTTTAATATTGGATATTCGAATACGGTTAATTCACGACCAAGCGATCTTAACTTAACTGTTCTAGTATTAACAGTAGTTCTTAAATAAACATTAGACGGATATATACCACCGACACCCGCGACCGGATATCTAGTTACAAAACCAGGATACTTATTTCTAATTTCATAAACTGCTAGATAAAATAACTCAGCATATGTAATAGGACGTAAGTGTGTCTTAGCCATATCTTCAGTAATCTGTTCAGTATTATAGATAAGTTCTATCTCTGTGCCATTATCATAGATCAACATTAAGTAATGACTACCCACTACTATAGCTTCTGAACGTAACTCTTCTTGAGCTAATTTACTTATAACCCCATCAAGACCTTCATCAGTAATCCATGCATCGCGAACTTCTGTATTGATATCAACATACTCAGACTTCATGCTTTTCTTATTAACTAATAACGCTGTAGTATTTTCGGGATTGAAAATTCTATTAAGGAACATAGAAGTTACTTTATTTTTAGTTATAGGATTAATAGCAGATATGTATTGATGTAAACCAATAATAGTATCGTTGAAACTTATCTTGTTATCTTGGTTAAGGTCGAGTGGTGTTATCGGTGTAGATGTTAAAACATTACGTGTTCCGTTAACGATAGCTCTTTTAGCCCACTTACCGAGTATAAACTTATGCTTACCATCTAACATAACTCTGAAGTACTCATAGAGCTCTAGTGTGATGTTCTGTAATTTAAATCTAACCGAATCTAATGCAGATGGATCTATATAATCAATAGTTGTATTCTTAAGTAGCCCAGCCGTGTTAAGTAACTTTCTATAAAGACCGTTCACTTCGTCTTCACTAGGAACACCATTCTTATCAATAGCGTAGTCACGAAGACCGGCAGGTAATACAACCCATTTATCAAGTTGTGATTCAGTACCACTATATAGTTCAACCATTTTAATCTTAGCTGCTCTAGCGTCACTGTCGTTGTCATGTAGTTTAAGAAACTTAAGATGTTTCATAAAGAAATGATATCCAGTAAAACCTTCATTAATGTCAGAAGTAACAAAGTCTCCAAGTTCTTTATCAAATGTAGCATACTTCTTACTAGATAAGATATCTTTGTAAAATGCTTTTAGATCTATAAGGTTTTTATAAACTAACGGATGCAGTACTTTAATATGCATATCGATATAACCATACAAACTATTTCGGTCATTAGAACCAATAGTACCAAATATTTCTGAAGAGAATAATCCGTTAGGATCAAAGTTGTCACTGGTTGGTTCGAATATAGATAAACTAGTAACTTCTCCTAGTCTGCTAAGGTGATTCTTGTTTAAAACTAGTAGTGATATATTAAACGGATCCATAATTTATAACCTTTATTGTATTTTTTGAATAACTCTATATATAATATGTATATAAATACACTTTCAAGGAAATGATATGGCTGATGATTTTGATTTAGACTTCGAAGATGATGATCTGGGTTTAGACGACTATTTAGATTTCGACATGGATCCGTTAGTCAATAGACCTCCTCCAAAAAATTCTAGAGAAGCAGTTAGTAATATGTTAAAAGATGCATCATCTAGTTTTGTAGATGATGTCGCAATGGACCCATTAGAAACCGCTGGTGAAATTGCTAAAGCTGCCATACCTAAATCTTTATCTAAAGAATCAGCTATTATGTTTGAACTTAAAGATAAACTAAAAGATGAGATAAGTGCCGCTACCGATGAGGTTAAATCACAATCTCGTGGTACAATAAAAGCTTTACAAAAGATTCTCCCTAAAAATGAGAAGATTAGTAATATAGTAGATAAACTAATGAACTTCATTGGTGAAGATGAAACAGCTGGTCCTGCTGGTCCTGCTGGTCCAACTGCTGAAGAAATTCAGAATGATAATATAACAGGTTACATCACTGACCTCATGGGTGAGAAGTCTGACCGTGAAACGATGGAAGAGGTAATCAAGCATCAGATAGAAGCAAATAGATTTAAAACATCTACAGAGCTTACAGCTAACATTGCTACTAATACCGAAAACATTAGAAAGTTCAATAACGAGATAGCTAATAACTATTTCAGAAGATCTTTAGAACTACAATACAAATCTCTGTTTACAGCTAGAGAACAATTAGCAGTTATTAAAACTGGTATGGATACTTTCAAAAATCAATTTGAAGCTATTATACATAATACAGCATTACCTGATATCACTAAGGTTAGATCTAGTGAAGTATTAGGTTCTACTATAAAAGGTAGAATGCATAATAAGTTAGCCGATAAATTCTACAGTGAAGATAACTTAGTCGGACGTATGCGTAGTAATCTTACTAATAAAGTTACTCAGACTAAAGATAATATACTTGGTGGTATGAGTGGTATTCGTGATGCTGGTGATCAGAAAGACATGATGTCTGATATGGCTGGTATGGGTGGTGGTCCTGGTGGATTACTAGGTAGTCTTGTATCTGGTTTCGCTAAAACTAAACTAGGTGAACATCTAAGTAAGAAGATAGAAGGTAATGAACAAGCTCAAGAAGGAATCCATAGTGTTAAGAATGCATTCATGGATCCTAAGGCATTCTTTAAAAGTAAACAAGATAGACAATATAACGAAGATGGTTCTGAGAAATTAGCCTCTAGTATAAAGAATGGTCTATTTAGTTTTATGGAAGATATGACTGGTGATAACCAAAAGAAAAATGCAATAACTATTGAGAAAACAAATCTCGCTGAAGCTGCACAATTCGATGGCAGAGCTTATAGTAGCATTACTAAAGTTATTCCTGGGTTATTATCTAAAATCTACGGTGAAGTTAAAACCATTAGAACTGGTGGTGATAAACCTGAGGATAACGAAATATCTTATAGTCATAATGACGATACATTTAAATCAGCAAAAGAATTAATGGCGGATGTTAAGAGTGGTATTAAGAGTGATGTTTCTAAAGATAGTATTTATTACATAGATAAAGTTATTGACTTGATTGCTGCAAATGGTAATCTTAAAGTTGATGAAGCAGCCCATAAAGATTTACGTAAAGGATTTATGTCTTATGTAATGGATGGTGGAACTTTAGCTCCTGGTAATATGATTGGTGAAGGACTCATAGACCACTTTAGCGATAAGGTTGGTAAGAGTTTAGAAACTAGTGTTACTGCTACATTAGTCAAGTCTAAAAAAGATACATCTATATTAGACGAACTTAATTATAGTCTTAAGAATCTTAAAGATAGTATTCCTAATATGGCTGCTAAAACTGATGAGTTAAATAATTCTGGTAATCTTAATATACTAGAAGACATGGGTCTTGTTACCAGAGATAAGATAACTAAGCAAGCATCGTTCGACAATGAGGCATATAAGAAGTTTGTACTTGATGAAATTGAAAAGACTGAGACAGGTGATATACAACACTTACTAGATGCTAAAGCTGAAGAAGTAGATAAACTTAAAGAAGAAGAAAGTAAATCTAAAGCAACCCATAAAGATGCTATAGATAAACTAAAGGGTCTCAGAGATAAGACTGTAACTAAATTTAAGAAGACTGCTTCTGATGGTAGTAATGCTGTTAATGATTCTGATGTGTTTAATAACATTAAAGATAATGTAGGAACAGTTAAAGAGTCAGTACCTGATTCTATCAATGGTATTAAAGACAAGATGAACATACCGAATATTGGCTTTGCTGATAAAGTAGCTAAACTAAAACTTCTTACTAAAGAAGCTGAAGAGACTATGCGTGATCAATTCTTTAATAGTAACGAGTATAAAAGTGGTTCTGTTAAGACTTTTGAAGAGTACACTACTGCTCTTGGTTACAAGTTAAACAAAGACTCCATGAAAGCAAAAATTAAAGATGTTCTTGCTAAGACTAGAAGTCTAGATAAAATGCTATTTAAAGCTGGTACTGGATTTGTTAAGACCGCACTTGGATTTGGTGGTAAAGCTAAAGATAAGTTAAAGGTATTAGCAGAAGACCAAGAAGCTGCATTACGTACTAAGTTCTTCGCTAGTATGGAATACAAGAATGGTACTGTTAAAACTTTTGAAGAATATGTAAACTCACATGGATTCACCGTAGATAAATCTAAGTCTAAGATGAAAGGTTTATTAAAATCAGTTATTGGTAAATCTAAACTTAGCGGTATTAAATCTGCTATTAGTAAGAAGCTCCCTGGTAAAGGAAGTATTCCTAGATTCTTGAAGAAAACCCATAAGATGGACCGTGATATTATTAAAGCAACTCCTGGTGTTGTTGGTAAAGCTGTATGGGGTGGTGCTAAACTTGGTGCTAAAGCCGGTTTAATTATACCTAAGTTATTAGTCGATAAATTATTGGCTAAACTCAGCAATGATAAAAAACCTAAGAAAGCATTTAACGATGCAGATGGTGATGGTGACCGTGATGGTAACTGGAAAGACAGATTAGCTGGTAAGAAAAAAGGTGCTCTTGGTAAAACTAAAGGTTTAATTGGTGGTATCGCTGGTAAAGCTAAAAGCATGTTCGGTGGTGTTGGTAAGATGCTATTGATGGCAGTTCCCGCTATACTTGGACTATTAGGTAAAGTACCGAAGTTATTAGGATTCATGGTTAAAGGTATTAAGTTTATACCTAAGATGTTTGGTATTCTTGGTAAGCTTCCTGGTCTACTTATGAAACTACCTATGTTACTTGGTGGTGTTATGGGTAAAGCAGTTGGTGTTGCTAAAACTGCCGCTACTGCCGGAGCTGTTGCTTTGGCTGGTGGTAAAAAATTACTTACTGGTAAAGGCGGAACTAAAGTAGCTGAGAAAGTTGCAACTAAAGTAGCTACCAAAGCAGCTACTGGTGGAGCAACTGCATTAGCTGCCGGCGCTGCACTTAAAGGTAAAGCTCCTGAGCCAGGTATGATTAAATCAGTGATGAATAAGTTAACTGGTCCTATTACTAAAAAGCTTGGTAAGAAAGCTGGTGCTAAAGTTGGCGTGACCCTCGCTGCTAAGATAGCTGCTAGAGCAGTTCCGTTTGCTGGCGCGGCATTATTAGCATACGACGGTGTGATGATTGCTAAAGATATGCTTAGTAACGGTACTGGTTTTAAAAGTGCTGTATCTAAACAGATACTCGGATTCGATTTATTTAGTAATGATTCTGTTGCTAAAGATGAAGATGGTAATCCGATCAAACCAGATGAGGAAGCTAAAGAAGAAAAACCTCTTGTAGGTAAAACTAAAGTAGTAACTCCTCCAGTTGTTAAACCATTGGTTAGCCCTGCTAACAATATTGGATATAAATCAGTAGAAAAAACAACTTCTAGATTAGCTGGTAAACCTTTAACTATTGGTGCTCTGACTGCTAACGTACAAGGTGATGGTGTCTCTGAAGATAGTACTAGTACTATTAAAGGACCTGAAGCTAGTACAAGTAGTAATGTTGGTGACATCCATAGTAGAGGTGGTCCGTATGCTGATCCTGCTGGCGGGTTAGACAATGTGTATAAGAACGGTAAGAATGTGGACTTTAGTGGTTTCCATCCCAAGTTTGCTGAACACTTATCATCTATGGCTAATGAGTATAATGAAATAACTGGTGATAAGATTCCAATCAACTCTGGTTATAGATCCTACGAGTCACAATTAGCTCTTAAGAGAAAGTATCCTGGTAAGGCTGCTACTCCTGGTAAATCTCCACATGAATTTGGATTAGCATTTGATACTAATACTAGTGTTGCTGAATCATTAGACAAGTTAGGTCTTATGAAGAAGTATGGTTTCACTAGACCTGTTGGTAAAGAAACATGGCATGTTGAAGCTATCGGTAATAGTTTAGATATGAATAGTGCTAAGAAAGACCCTACTATAGCTGAAGCTGGTTTACTTGCTTCACTTGGTAAAGGTGGCGGTGGTTGGGGTGCTGGTTCTAAAGGTTCTAACAATAATCGTGGTCGTAACACTAAACACCAACAAGGTATTATGGGAGCTACAGGTAAGCCAGTTGATGATAAAGAAACTGCGATATCTACTTTATCTCCTGCTAATAATGTAGGTTTTGGTAAATCTAAAATGGGTAGTAGTAAGATTCCTACAGGCGGTGCTAAAACTATGCGTCAAGCATTAGCTGATAGTGCTCCTACAGAGAACTTACCTGGTGCTGGTGTAGATAATGCTCCTAAGCCAGCTGCTCAAGTTATAGCTCCTAAACCTAAGCCTGTTAGTAAGATAACAACTATTGAGGAAACTACTAATAACCTTAATAAAGTTAAAAATAGTAGTTTAGTTAAACCTATGCATAATAACATGGACTTAGCTAGACAAGCAAATAGTTTACTTGGTAACATTGGTAATAGTTTAGAACAATCATTATATGTACAAAGAAAAATGCTTGAAACATTAGAACGTATTGAGAATGCTTCTCCGGTACAAGTTGATGCTAGTGGTAAACCTAAACAGGTAGCTAGTAATAGCGGTATGACTATAGGTGATTATGATGCGCGTAAAAACAAATCACAGTTACCAGAACCTACCGTTAGTCTAAAAAGAAAAAGTGATATATCAGCATAGTACACATATACAGTAGGGATATTCCCTACTGTATATGTTATGTTGTATCTATAAATCTGACTCTACAGTTATTGCTAGATCAGCAAATACTGATTTAGTCTTATCTTCTTTATAAGAAATTATCAATTCACGAATGTAATGATCATTGAACACACTTGATTTAATCATACGAACAATACTATCTATGATATGTAAATACATGTTCATATCAGTATTTGGTTTGTACACCGAAGACTTAATACCTAATGTAGTTTTATTAACTTTATTATAACTAACAAACTTATTATCTTCATCAGTTTCTCTAAGCATATTTATCAATGCATCATCTGATTTAACACGCAAACATAATAAGTACGCAACCACAGACCAGTAGTTGGGTACATCAATTTTCTGTTTAGGTATTCTATCCACATCTGTAGATTTTAATTTTCTTTTAGATAGTAGTCTAACTGGATAGTTAGGAGTTACTATATATTCCATTGCTGACTTCAATGTACCAACTTCACCGAATAACGTAGGTAAGCTAACTGGTGTACTAGGTAATAGTGCTTTACCTAATTCAGAGTCACTATACTTACTAACATTAATATATGGTTCATCAATATTCAGGTTAGTCATTATGACTCCTAATAATTGCTAGCACACTATTAATGTTAATTCTGACAGTGTATAATAGCGCGAAGAAAACATCATCATTATAGTCTTCTACTGGCTTCATAGAGTCTTTAAGATTATCCAAGAATAACTTAGATTCAGATATTGGATTATTAACCTTTGATATCTCTTTAAGATCATCATCGCTAATTTCATTAACCAATAGATAGTATCTTAATTCGTATAACGATTCCAAAATAATATCTTGTTCTTTATCATATATAGTCTTCATAACTGCATCTATAGTTTTCTTAGTAGGAAACATAGATATATTAAAATCACTAAGAGTAGCTAAGAATGTTATCATCTCTTTTTTAGTCTCGGTATCCATAGATTTAATCCAATTGGAAAAACCACTATTTATTAGCGTTTGCTTTTGCATCTTCTTCTTCCCCGGCCGCACAGACCTTGATAATATCTTCCACTAATTTCTTAGGACCAATATCTGATACTGGTGAATCTTGATCACCTGCATTGTTAACAGTAACTGAATGCACCGATTCATTACCACCTGGATGTGTCAACTTTATAGATATAACTATTCTTTTAACTTTAAGAAAGTTGAACATTAAATCTAAAAATGTTTTCCATGTCATGTCGTTAGCAGTTACATTCTTCATCATAGTTGATTTAGTTTTACGTTTAACAGCTTTAACACGACTCTCCATACCTTTACTATTATTTACATATCTATCCACGAAATAATCTAAAGCCGGTAACATATTTGTTTCGGTTAAGACGTTACGCCATAGAGTAGCCAATACACTACCCTCAGTCCGATTATTTATATCGGTCAGTTTTATTCGGTTATCCATATAGGAACTCCAATACATTTATAACACTAGCGTGTGTTATCTACCTCCGTAACTTAGGTTACGCACTCTTTAAAGATTATACCCACAATCTTTTCTATATTAATAATATATGGTCTTATTTTTATTGAATTACCATTCAGCTTACCGGTATTTATATTGGCTTGCATTAATTCAAATTCGGTCATAATTATCGTAACTTCATTAAGCCATTCCTGGTATGCTATATTAGTATCACCAACCATATAAACTCCATCTGAAAACCAGTGGTCTAATGTAAGTGACTTAACTATATTGGGGGTTATTCGTTTAACAGTAACATATTCTTCTAGTAGATCAGTGTTATTTATTTTATTAAGCTCTTTTGTGTAGTCAACTATATTATCAGTGACTACTTCAATAACTACCTCGTTGTGAGTCTTATACGGGTCTATATTGTATCGTTTGATATACTCTAGTATATCTAAAGTATCTGTTAATTCTTTAATGCCACATCTGTGTAAAAATATTCTAACTACTCTTAACATAATACCTCCTATAATCAATAATATAATCAAGTTATAAATATTATACATACAGTATGGAATTAACCATACTGTATGTTACAATGTAAATAGTATTCCTGGATTCGCTCTAAACATATCAATAGTTATATAACCTATCGCTAAACTATCTATCTCATGTTCTGATAAAGCTCGTGTATTAATGAAATTAGTTATCTCAGTTATACTAGATACTTTATCCATCATAACGTCTTTATCAGCATTTCCACCAGCACCAACACCGGACTTGATGAACTTAGGAGCGTACTTAAAAATAGCTATAAAGGGATTCATTCTACTAACAGTTAATTCAACTGTAGCGATATACTGTGCTAAGAATACTGCTGACTTAGGAAACCTAAAGTTAACGAATGTATCCTCGATAGCAAGCACGTGGGGTTGATAAACATTCATTAGTTCAGTTATACAAGATTCTAAAGATATCAACTTATTACGCAACCTGTTAACATCAGGATCTTTCTTATCAAAGTATGCTAGGTCTATGAAGTATGTCTCTATATTAACTATAGTTAAATCAGGCACAGTCACGGTGTATATAGAAACCCCGATATTAGAACCAGGGTCGATTGCTAGTATGTTAATCGTATCCATTATCCTACCTATTGAACAAGTGGTTCAGATCCACCTATTTCTATGTTTCTAACAAAAGCTCCTTCTAGAACTAGTTCTTCTGTCATATCAATATCAACCTTTACAAAATAGTTGACTTGTACCGACTTAGCTTCAAGACTAGTTGGTGATACTACATCAGTACCAGAACACAGACCTATCTCAGATAATGTTCGGTTACCGCCGTGTCGTATTTGAATAGCTTCAGCAAGCCATTCTTTTTCTTTAACAGATAGTTCAAATAAAACTTTAATCACTCTAGCTATATATGTATTCTCAGCCGGAGCTATGTAGTTACCAGCGATTCTAGGTATCGGATTAAGTAAGTCAGAGCGATTGGTATCAAAATACCCGAGTGAGCTAATATTATTACTAGTATTAATCTCATATAGCCCATCTTTCATCTCGATGTTATCTATAACTCTAAGATAATAGCAAGCGTATTCAACACCACCAAATGTTTCAACTATACGAAATCTATAGTTTACTTTTTCGTCCGGCAATAAGTCATCACCAATAGGTTGCATAACAAATGGTATGTGTTCGAATAATGCAGCATCGATAGGTTTATGATTACTATGGTTAAGCATACTATCATTAACTATATCAGCACCGCCAACACCTATAGCAAAATACTTAAGTAATGGATATTCGTCACCAACATCTTCGTCCGGTAGAATATCGAACTTTTGATTAAGAGATGTATTTGGTAGTATTCGATATGGTTTCCCGATCATCTGATGAGTATTTAAATCTAATGCCCAGACTGTCTTTTGTGAATTTATTATCATTATTATACTCCTTATTCATCTTCATGATCAGCAGAGAAATCATTAGGATCTAATTGTGTCGGACTAATATCCATATGCCCTGGAACTATTACACTGACATCGATGTGTTCTGGTAAAGCAACTTGTCTATCTGCAGCTGGTCTTTTATTACGACTAACAGCAACTAGTGTAGCGGCAACGATACCAACCATCGCTTCTTTATTTTGAACATCAGAATGCTTAATACGAATAGCAGCGCTGTCAGTAACAACTTTATCTAAACTAGTTGCTAGCTCAGTCATAACTCTAATATCTCCAGACTTAACTGGAACTCCATCTTTGATCATTAACGTTAATGTATCCACTCTAGCTTTCTTAGTAAGTTCGAGTATTGCGTTTTCTTCAGTTGTAAATATTGAATTATTATTCTCATCAGCCATAGTGAATTCCTTATATATTATCAACAAAATAGTCATCACTTGATTTAATGATAAAAATTAAGGATGAATTATGTATGATGTGCGAGAGATAGAACAGCTCGACAAGGAAGTAACTAGTAGTATCGAAAGTGTATCTGATACTAATTCAGCCCTTAGTATACTTGCTAATAATGAAAATGTTTTAGCTAATGAAGAATATTCATATGCTAATAAATTAACGATAATGGCAAGCACTGCTGAACTACTAGGTTGTGACAAATATGAAGTTAGTGCTGAAGGTATTGCTGATATAATTAAAACTATTATTAATTCTTTAAAGAAATTCATATCTAAGATATGGGAGAAGATTATTAAGTTAGTTAAAACAGTTTATAAGTATATTCGAAATGATGATACTGAACTTGACGATATGATAAAGAACACCGATAATCTTAGTACCGAAGCAAGAAGTAATGAATCAGCCGGTGAACAAAACTATAAATTGCCGGAATTCTTAGTAACTGATAGCTCTATACAAGCTGATGGTTTAGCACGAGTTAGATATATGTCTAGTAAGTTTAAAAATGTTAGACTTAGTTTATATACAGCTATGGTAGAATATATGAGGACTGCTCACGATGAGTTAGGTAGAAGTGATATTATAAATATGAATTTCTCACCATTTAAAGATTTCTTTTATGGTACCACTGTCAAGATGTACGACAACGATAAAGAACTATCTATAATATTAGCTACTATTAAAACGGAGCTTGATTCGTACGCACAAGGGTTTAAATTCATTGTTGGTTATGATAAAATAAATATGCATATAGTCATGCCATTGAGTCCTGAGACTAATATTACAAAAATCCCATGCGATAGGAAAAACCTAAGAATTGATACTGGTATTTTCTTTAACAATTATATACACGACCATCTATTAGAATTGAAATCTATTAAAGGTAGCACACTTGCTGAAGAAGAAAACATAGTTGAAATCAGTAACTTATTAAGAGCTACTAAAACTATCATATCTAATAGTATGCAATTTCACGCTGATAATAAAACTAACTTAGCGGTATTGAATAACTATATGAAAGAGATGACTGCGGCTATACCTAACTTAATCAGGTCTTTAAATATGTGTAATCTTGTTATGTACAGTGAATATAAAATGATCCTTAAAAATATTTATAAAGTAGAGAAAAAATAAAAGAAGTATAGTATCAGGGACATCCCTGATACTATACTATTCTTTAATCACTATGTCTATTTTTACGTTGTGCTTTCTTTTTAATAATCATACTATCAACATACGTTACTATCGAATCAATATCTCTTAAGTCAGTATCACTATTAACACACACACTACCGTATTCAACATTATTAATCTTAGCTAATGTTATATCAAAGTCATCTACACAATCACCTTTTCTAATAATAGCAAATTCATCACCGCCAATTCTGTAAATATGTGAATCTCTAAACCCATGAATTAATTCAACGGCTATTGATTTAATATATGAATCACCGACTACATAACCCTCGTTAGTATTAATCTTCTTTAATCCGTTCATATCTAAATTAGCATACATGAAGGGAATACCATGCAACGTTAATTCTCTTATTGAATCTTTTAACATAGCGTTGTGATCCTTTCTAAGCAATAGACTAGTTAGTTCATCATATTTATAATGCTCGATTTCTATTTCTTGTTGTTTATTTATCGATAGTAGTTCGTTTATAATGACTAACGCCTTTTCAGGTGTGTCCACTAATGTTTTGTCGTACATGATATTCCTCCTATTTGAAATATACTAAAGGTTAGTATAATTACTATACCTTACTACAGTTATAATATATGGTTGTATATATTTTAAAATCACTAAATACATAAGACATTCTGATTAAAAAATATAAACCGAGTAATTTAATAGAAGAGTATAAGGATTATAAATGAGCGAAGAAATAATTGTAGAAGAAGTAGAAGACACACCTATAACTAAACATGCCGTAATTTATACGGATGGTTCTGCTAAGAATTTAACTAAGCCAGGACACCCAGGTGATTGGTCGTGTGGTTTGCACGGATACATCTATAGTAGTAACAACTTAGATAACAAAAATGGTGATAAACCCAACGGCTACATCCTAGCTGATATAGGTTATGTTGAAAATGGTCAGTTAGCTAAAGATGTTTATAAGACTATTGTTGTTGATGAATACATCAATGGATATGAATCATATGCAGGCGTGGGTACAAACAATACTGGTGAGATTACTGGTATCCTTTTAGCAATATCTGAAATGCTTAAAAAAGATATAGCTACACTGTATATCAAAACAGATAGTACATATGCTATGCATGTATTCGAAACAGTTAAAGCTGACCCTGCTAGAAACTGGGATAGAGTTGACCTTAAGAACCGTGACTACTATTTCATCGTAGAGGGTATTCTTAAAGAAGCTACTGAATCAGGTATGAAAATACGTATTGTTAAAGTAGCAGGACACTCTACAGCTCTAGGTAATCACCTTGCTGATAGAATGGCGTTATTAGGTAGACTTAACTCTTCTAGATATCATGAGGATAAAACTCATGTAGTTTATACGGACCATAAAAAGTATTGGAAACCAAAGTTGGATAGACATCCTTTCTTAGGATACAAACAACTGTTCTTTACTAACCAAGCTGAAGCTGATGGTGGTCCTGGTATATATAGTATACTAGACTTTAAGAAAGATGATGAGACTGGTAAGAAGTCTAGTAGTTCCACTTATGGTTTAGTTATACTTAATGAGAAAGTTCCTGAGATAGAAAACGTTAAACGTATTTATCAGAAATCACTACAATCACTATCATTAATATCTTCTCTTGAATTAGATATGATATATAATCAAAACAGTAAGCTTTATGATGATATGTTTGGTGATGATGTTTATACGTTCAATAGACTCGGTAGAAAGTATTTAAGTATACTTGAAGAAGATATCGTATGTACTGAAGTTTACCCGCCTGGCTTAGCTAAGAGTGCTTTAGATAAAACTCTACTACTCGGTAATATACTTAATGATTATAATGGTCCTAAAGCCATTTATAAGTATACCGACATTAGTGATAAAGTTTATAAGACTGGTGAAGATGGTAAAATAGAAACTATTCTTTCACAAGATGATAAGAAGATGGAACTTAAATATGGTGATATCAATATTGTTTTACAAATGAACAATGATATACTAAGTCGCAACCAGTTCAAAAAGATTGAAAAAGAAGATACTGATGTAATATTAGTAACTATCGAGAAGACTAAAAAGTCTATTGAATATTTCACAATCGTCCATATGAAGAAAACTAATGATATTATTATCTTATGTAACTTCTATAGTAACACTGTTTACCATAAGGGTGACAAAAAATAAAAGAGTAGTACATACAGCGGTTGCTGTATGTACTATGTTACTATTTTAGGTTTATTCTAACACTAAACATTTACCAACATATTTATTGTTAAAATCGTCATAATCACTTTTAGCTAACTCGACCATTTCAGGACCAACATTACCTATGAGATGCTTAGTGGCAGTTTTATCTAACCCCACAAATACATAAGTATCTTCATCTGAAAATTTCATAAGTAATGATTGCGCGCCATGATAATATGATTCAAGATTTCCATTAACTTTAACAGTTACTGGTATATCAATTGAATCATTAACGTTATCATGAATCATTAGTCTTAATGCATCATCTTGTAGATGAACAAACCCTAATGTTCCATTAGCAAAAGCAACCGGTATGACATGGTCCTCTTCTTTAATTAGACCAGATTCTATATCGGTATCTAAATTCAACATATATGTTGTATCATCCCCTAGGTATTTCATAACCAATGTTCTGCCTTCTAAAGCAGACCAACCACCATCACACATTGTAAAATTATTACCAAAATCAAAACCCAGGGCTATAGGAAAATTATCACCTACTTTTGTCTGGTGTACAGCTGTTACATTTTTCATACACACTCCTATTATTTATAATTCTTCACCCACATGAGTGGGTGGAGCTATGTTTTATCAACTCTATCAAATACTTTAAGCATTGATGTTTTACTTTGAGCACCTACTGTAGTTTCCATTTCTACACCAGCTACAAAATACTTTAATGTAGGGACCGATCTAATACCATGTTTATCTGCAAGATCTCGTTGCTCATCAGTATTGATAGTAGCAATAGTTACATCATTACTAACATCATCATGAATCTCCTGTAATGTAGGTTTCATCATTCTACACGGACCACACCAAGGTGCCCAGAAGTCTAATATGACTTTTGAGTTTTCTTTAAGTGCATTATCTAAATCTTCTTGACTCTCAATCTCAATTATTTTACCCATGTTACCTTCTTTATATTAACCGTAACACTGTTCTTTTTTCTGAAAATCTTTTTTAACAGCGATACTAGCGCTTTTATGTTTAGGTGTTTTTGATATGGTTACTCTATTACCATTCTCATATCCGAATATCAAATGATTTTTATCCCGGATTAAATACCAACCTCTTTTTAGAGCGTCTTTTATAACTTTATTTATATTTTTACTACTTGTCATAATCATCCTATATACTATATATCGAATACGTATAAATAGGGTATAATAGCTCCATAGAAATTTCCATAGAACTATTTAAATTTATACGTTAATGTAGATCTGAATTAAGAACTACTTCACGAGTACTACGTGAAACCATGATAGCACCATTTCTACTATCTTGTCTATAGTGCATACCGTGGTAACCAGATAACTCACTACCTTTTATTTCAATCTTTGTCCATTCATTTTCAACAATAACTTTCTTAAGTTCACCAGCATGTGAATTATCAATGTTAGCTTCAAAGATCTTGTTGAACTCTTCTAAGAGCATATTTACTTTAGTACCAGGTAAGATAGCTACTCCTGCATCAATGATACATCCATTACCAAGTGAAATACCACAAGTTGAATTAGCACCTAGTAAACATTTTTCACCAACTGTAATTGGATCACCATCAGTACCTGACAGAACACCTAGTATAGAAGCACCGCCACCAACATCAGAATTAGCACCAACTATTGCAGAACTACTAATTCTGCCCTCAACCATAACTTTACCATTTGTACCAGCATTGAAATTAATATACGAAGCACCAGGCATAACAACTGTACCAGCAGCTAAATGAGCACCCATTCTAACTTTAGAAGAATCTAAGATTCTAACATTTTCATTAGGAATAACATGCTGTAACATACGTGGGAATTTATCTACTGCCATGATTGGTGGGTACTGACCAAATGCTTTCATTTCGATAGATCTTGCTTCAAGTGTTTCTAACTCGATAGGCTCACCAGCAATAGTCCAAGCACAGTTAGTTAGCTTACCAAATAAGCCATCTAAGTTAAGTGTTCGGATGCCGGACTTAGTTTCAGAAAGTGCATACAGTTTTAAGTAACCTGCTTCAACAGTTTCGACTGCTGTATCTTCATAGATAAACACTACACGATATGTATAGTTAAGATTACCGAAGATATTACCATTAGCTCTCATAGGATCTGATAACATTTCTTGAACACGTGATACCGCAGTAATTGCTTGCACGTTAAGATGTTTTGATAAATCTTCATTAGCTTCAGCAATATAAGGAGCGAACATATCTAACGCTTTCTCCAGGAATTCACCGTCTATTGTGTAAACTGCTTCACTAGTAGATTGGTGAACTACGTTACTTTTCTTCACAACTTCTGATGCGTCTTGAACAAGTGCTGCTGTGAGTATAGCTGCTGATCCGTGATTCTCATCAACATTGTTAACAATGAATGTAGATTGTAATACTGCCTCAACATTAGCAATACCCATATCATTACGACATATTCCGTACATGATAGGACGGCGATAACCTTCAGTACTTTCAATCTCACTCACCTTAGCTTTAAACTCTTCTGTAGTTTCAATTTTTTTAGACATATAGTCTCCTTAATATTATACATAGCTATGCTACTATATTAATAATATATGGTTATATTATTTTTAAACTAAATAGTAACAATACACCCTAGGAAATATCCCAGAGTGTATGTATTACATTTTGATTATTTTAACTGCATTAACAGTCATTGAGTTCGCTTGGTTAAGTAGATAGAAAACCGTAATTGATTTAGTTACATATTCCGCTAAAGATTCTAGAGCCCACGCTAATTCAGTTATTGATTCTTTACTAACCTTAAGTTCATTCTCATCTTCCGAGAATAATTGATATAAACTATCAACTTTCTGATTAAGTACCGAGACACGATTTTTAATCGATTTGATATCATTATACGTAAACAAGTTGTTTTGCTCTCTAAGGCGCTCGTAGATAGTGTTAAGGCTATTTAAATTAGGAAGTACTTTACCAATAGTTAATCTGTCTTTAGTTCCGTTAGGATCTATAACATCTGAGATTAAATCGTCCATAGTATGGATAGTGCTATATAGTTTTTCAAACTTTTTACCTGGTTTAAGTCTCTTTCTGTAATCAGCATTAGCTAACATATTAGAAACAACTGTATCAATCTCATCAATACTTTCTTCAAGATCAGTAGCTATAGTTTTAATAACTGCATCAATCTTGTTAACCATAGTTAATAAATCAACTTTAAGACCAAGAGTAACCGGAGTTTCTCTGTTGTCTACATCTTGAAATTTAACATCTTTAAGAATAGATATAATATCTTTCTTAAGGTTAGTTAATTCTTTAGCTTGCTCTGATAGATCTTTCTTATCTACTTTACCTAGTCTATCAGAATTAATACTAAATGATGTACTAATATCTTTGATCTTCTCAGTAACGTAGCCAGATATACCAGAAACAAAAGAACCAACACTCTCATTACTACACATTAATTCTGTGCGTTCTGCTAGTTTAGGGATAGCCTTTAAAGCTATATTTAACTCTACATGTAAATTATCATTCATCATTATCTCCGTATTTTTAATCAAAGAAGAAAGTATCGGTTGTGTTATATAGACTATACGTCTAATAGTTCAACAGTCTTACCAGCTTGTTCATGGTTAGAATCAGCTAAAAATTGAATCATACCATCATTTACCCAACTATGACATTTATGTAAGGTTTGTTCTTCACCCCATTTAAACTCTGTATTTATACTAGGACGTAAAGTTGGTTTATTTACATCACCATTCCACGACCACACACATTCTTCATGTTTATCACGACTACCACTAATTATAACTGGTATGATTCGTTCTTGTAATCGTTTAAATGCAACTGGTATATTTAAAATAACTGCTTCAGCTTCTTTCACAGAACACTCCGCCCAAACATTATGTACCACATCATACTCATCAGTTTCTTGTGCTCTCTTCACTGGTTTAGCTTTCATTTATGATTCCTTATTTTTAATCAAATAAAAAAAAATAACTATCCCGACGAAGGGATAGCTAACTTAATTCAACTAGAGTGAACGGAAATAGTTCGTCGTCACCTAGTTTATCATATTCTAGTCTGTTTAAAGACCATATACAACCATCTGGCTTAATAACAATAATATGCTTACCAAAAAGTCTAACTACTTCAACATTAGTTATAGTCGTTGTAGTCTTACCTGTGTTGTTGATTACTTTAACAGTAAACATTTGATCAGTCATAGCCATTTGACACTGACCTGTTAATAATTCCTGTGGTGGATTAACCCCATCTAATACCATTACTTTCATATTAGCACTCCATTATACCAAGTATTTCTATATATAGTTTAACATCCAATTTTGATATGACATCCTCCTGTATTATACTACAGTTATAATATATGGTTGTATATCTTTTAAAATCACTTCTAGAGTTATTCTATAGTGTCGTTATATTATTTTTAAATAGGATGTATTTTAATAGAAGAGTATAATAAATAACGTAAGGAAACATGATGTTAAAATTTAATGTTAAAAATAAAACACTACCGCAAATATATATAAACATAGGTGCTGGATTAGATATACCTACTGGAACTATGGTTACTGGTAAAATGGGAGAGACTATTATTAATGGTGGTCTAGGTAAAGTTGTCACCATGGCTGGTGCTGGTAATACATTTAAATCTACTATTGAAATATATATGATGTTATCTGCTGCTAATAAAATTAAGTGGACTTCACCAACTGCATTAACTACATATGATACTGAAATTAATATCTCTTTAGATAGACTTACTTATTTCGCTAATAAATTTGAAAACTTTGATGAGGGTGTTATTAAGGGCAACGATCCTGATTGGGATATTACTGATAAATCACTATTACCTGCTGAAGAATGGGTTAACGATCTAAATACATATGCAGCAGCTAAAGCTAAAGATGTTAAAAGTAAGATAACCTTAACAGCATTTAAAGATCCATATAGTGACAATGCGTTAGTTGTACCCACACCAACATTCGCTATGATAGATTCTTTATCAGAGTTTGAATCAAGTATCACTGTGGATATGCTTAGTAGTGATATTGAAAGCAGTAGTAAGAATACTTATGCTATGCAACAGGGTAAGTTCAAACAGATGTTTTTATCTACACTACCTAGATTATGTAACATGAGTAACACATACCTATTAGCTACCGCGCATATAGGTACTAAGATTAATATGGACACTGGTCCGATGGCTAAGTATAACGTACCAACTAAAAAACAACAATTTCTTAAAAAAGATGATGAAGTTAAAGGTGTTAGTGGTAAGTTCTTCTTTCTATCTAACTCAGGTTGGTATGCTAATACAGCTAGTCTATTAAAAAATCAATCCACTAAGTTACCAGAATATCCTGAACATAAAGATGATGACCATCCTACTGATTTAAATATAGTTAAATTAACTATGTTACGTAGTAAGAATGGTAGTTCAGGATTTACTCTTGAATTAGTTGTATCTCAAAATCACGGTGTCTTACCAACGATAACTGAATTTCATTATGTTAAAACTAATGGTAGATTTGGTATAGATGGTAGTCTCAATAATTATCACATGGTTCTTTATCCTGATGTTAATATTTCCAGAACTACTGTTCGTGCTAAGACTAACGCAGATCCTTTATTAAGAAGAGCTATAAACATAACTTCAGAGTTATTACAACTCAATACATACCAACCATATTATAGAGATATTGGATTACTATGTACTCCTTTAGAACTATATACCGATCTTAAAGAGATGGGTTACGACTGGAATGTATTATTACAAACTCGTGAATACTGGATACCTGACCAATACAGTACAGATGTTATTCCATTCTGTTCAGTAATGGATTTACTGAAAATGAGAAAAGGCGAATACACACCTTACTGGTTAGACGCTGATAAGAAAATCAAGAAAGCCTATGCTAAATTATTTAATGGAAATGAAGATGGAAAGTAATGAAAGAGGGATGAATAGCGCTATGGTCCATGTTGACGAATGTGCATATATTCCAGAAGATGAAGCAACTGTTGAATTAACACCAGGTGAATTTAAAGTTACTTTTGATAACGCACCAATGTCAGAGAGCGAACTTAAAGCAATGATGGAATCAATATCTATAGCACAGGGACCACAAGAAAGATTTGGGTATGTGCCTAAAAGAACTAGTGGTCAGAGTGATAAGCAATTGAAAAAAAAGAAAGCGAAAGCTAAATCTGCCAAAAAGAGCAGAAATAAAAATAGGGGAAAATAACCATGTCTAAAAATAATAGAGTAGCAGGTGTGGTAACGCCGCCTGTACAAGCACCACAAGTACCAACACCAAGTATGGGAACAATGACTATCAACCCTATGGATATATATAATGTTCCTAGAAAACTAGATGACATTGATTTAGTTGGTATCTTAACAGAGAATATCATTGCCTTAGGTGGAACGCCTGCAGTTGTGGCTAACTTTCACGCAGGAGTGGTATCTGCCCAAATAATTGGCGCTAACCCAGTAGTACAACGTATATTACTTAACAGATACTTAACTAATAAACTACTAGTACATCGTTCAGTTGTGGGTACTAATGTAACTGAGATTTTACCATTTATGGCTAGTGATGGCTATGTAGAAGATTGGCTTACACTTATGAAAGAAATTGTTTTACCTTTCGTAGTAGCTAACGCAGTCTTAAGCGTAATAGCTATTTGATGATAATACTTAGGAGATACTAATGAATGATACATTCGAAACGAGAAGTGCTAGAATAGCACTCTCTGAAAATAAGAAAACTGACACTACAGATACTTCAGTACCACCAGTAACTACAATCAACGTTACTAAAATAAAAGTTAACATATCGATAGTTAGCACACTACCTATGTTAACACTAACTGATGAGTTAGTTACTAATTCGTCAATAGCTAGTGTTGTTACACCAGTTGATTTAGCCGCACTGGATGCTAAGAATACATTAAAAGATGTTGAGTATTTTGAAGAACATGGTAAAGAAAGATTTACGTACATAACAACTACTCATTCACAAATCACTAACAACCGTGTGCGTATGTACCACGATGCTAAATATGAAGATATTATAATCATACCAGAGTTAAGCTATATTGACAGTGACTTAAATCACACTGTATATGATATTCGTGGTTACCGTGTTGGTGGTGGTGTGGAAGTAGATGATATCTATAATGATTTAATTGTACCAGGTGAAGAGTATTTCAAATTACCGCTTACTAAATCAAATATAGAAAATACCTGTGAACATGTTAGATTACATGGTGTTGCTAGAGATAGTGACCACACATATTATTACAAGAGTCTTCCTAGTGGAGATACCATTGTTAATAAAAAACTAACTACGGTTGGTATGGTTAAACTTGGTTCTGCTGATGAATTATTTGTGGAACCTGGTGCGACTATACCAATGTACACTATTATGCAAGCTACATTAGATAGGTATGCATTAAAATTTTTAGGTAATAAAAAACCTACTAGTATTTACATTCCATTAAACTTCTAAGGGTGTGCCATCTTTGGCATACTCTTATTATAATTTAGTAAGGAGATAGTTTGGGAAAGAGACAAGACGCTGAAGCCATAATACTTGAGTACATCGATAAGATAGCTCCAGGCGGACAGAATAAACAATTATATGTTGATCTGTTTAAAAGTATGAACAATAACGCATTCGATAAGTTTATGAATGATTTAAGAACTAAGAAGATTAGTCTTTCAGTTATCGCTCCTAACGGTGGTGATGTTAAATTGACTGTTAAGAATAATATGAAAGTTGCTAAAGAGTTAGGTTACGACTTCTTCCAACATATTGATATTGGTGGTGAAGTTCCATACCGAACACCTAATAAATATATGGTATATCGTTTACCTATACGCAGAGCCGCACAATTACTTACTAAGAAGATATCTATTCCTACTGACAGTAAAAGTATTGACTTAACAACTGGTCAAGTTACTGGTAAGAGTAAATCTGCTAAGATAACTATGCCTGAAATTCAAATACTAGCTGGTCTTGGACTCAATGATAGTATCAAAGAGTTAATGACTACCAGAGGTGGTAATCTTACTAGAATGAATGCTTCTAACAAGCTATTACTTAACCAAGGTAGTGTTAGTGCTAAGGTACTAGATTCCTATGGTGGTAAAGTTGTATCTACTGAAACATTGAAATCATATTTCATTGCTTCACACATAGACAATAATCTATAACATACAGTATAGCATATGCTATACTGTATGTTATATTCCTATCTCTACTGTAACATTTGGTTCGCTAGTTACGCCACTAGCCTTATCGGTAGTGTTATCTTCGGTGTACGCAACTGCTTCATTAGGAGTTATATCTCTAACTCCTCTTAAGTCATTGGTGTTGTATGTTAATAACTCATTTCCGTATACATTAAAATCATTTGCATCCGCATCTAATCTAGGCGCATAGAATGGAATAACATCTCTAAGTACTTCAACACTAACTAAAGGTCTGGATGAATATCCCAGTAACTCTTTTTGTTGGTTATAATTACTAACTAACCCCATAATGTTACGACCATCGTTCACCATAGCTACTGCATTGAAAGAATTGAAACCATCTAAACGATCTAAGAAGTCATTACCATCAGCTTGTATCCACGTCATATCTTGTTCTAACGGATAGTTAGTAGCCTCAGCTACAGTTATATATCCCTCAGTTAGATTATTAACACTAATATTAGTATACATACTATCTAAATGTTTTATATCCTCAGACGATGTAAGTATCTGTGTGGTATATGATGTTAACTTATTGAAGATGTTAATAAACTTTTCAGTATATCTAGTTATCTCTTCGTACATATCTATTTCAATACCTGTGAATAACAATATTAATTCACGTATAGTATTGTGTTTATCATAGTTCTCAGTTATGTTTAAAGTGATACCTTCATTTTCTAGAAGTTGATTAATAGTAACTGATGCATCCGCTGAGTTCTCAGCATTGTTGTGGTCACCTGAATTACCAGGAGCATCCTGATCACCATTACCCCAACCATTATTACCATTCGTTTGGTCAGCACCACTATCAAACATAGCTTCTTCAGATATTTCAATAACTGTTCTTCTATTTATTCTATCAGAAACAACTTTCATATCTGAAGAGTATGATAGATTCTCAGTATTACTATCCAATAACCACATAGTTCGGTATAATTTAACAACCTTATCCATATATAGTAGAAATTCACCGGGACTAACAATACTAGTAGGTGGTGGTATGAACGGCATGATTACATCAATAGTTTCTTTCATATCAGTTCTAGATAATAATGCATTATTTAATACATCTTTAGAGATACCGTTATTTAATAAATGGTAACAGTGAAAACTATTTAACTCTATGTCATCTTCACCAGTAGTTGCTAATAATACCTTTAATAGATATAACACCCCTTGCTTAGGAGATAGTGTATACTGTAGCTTAGTATTAGGATCGATAAAATATTGATTTCTATCATATTCTAATTCAAAAGCTTGATGTATCCAATTCTCAATAACAACTTGCATTAAATCAACGCCATACATACTAAATAACTTGACTGTATTAATATCAAATATCTTAGTCTGTTGTGTAATGTTATCTACTTTGTTAATTTCGTTAAAGAATACTTCTGAATAGGTATCAGCTCTATCCTTAAGTAAATCAGTTTCTAATGTAGATAGATTACGCATCTGATTAGTGATAACCGTTTGTGTACTCTGTATGTTATTATCATCCAGGATATACTGCGGATTTAAACCCTCCGATAGTACAATAGAATCTCCTGCCTTATAAATAGATTTTAAGACATTATCAATATCTTCAACTATCTCAGGATCTTCTGTACTTAAAGCAAGCCTACCAATACCGACACCATTAGCAGTGAAGATGTTATCTATAATAGATTTAAGAGTACTGTTCTTACCAACGTGTTTAATAAGGTATCTTAGATTATTATATAACCACCATTTAGTCTTGTCATTAACAATACTTAAATCATCCCAGATATCTAAATGAGATCTGAAGAAATGTTCTAAGTGAAATGAATGAGCTTCATTACTATAAATGCTCTCTAAACGATGATTCATTATGTAGTTTGGTAAACTACCATATAAAGTTCCTAACATACCTGCTAAGTATAACTCATCTGTTAGTGTATACTCACGAACATGCCATCTAGCTAGATAGTTAGTAGTATATTTTCCAATACCTCTAACTAGACCTAACTCTTGATTCTCCACATAACCATTATCGTAATTTAATAAAGTACCATCTTTAGCAGCTATAGCGTAATCTATATCAACTGGTAGTAACGCTCCTTTGATAAACTGTTCATCATCAGGATACCTAACTAGTAGTTCGTCATAACTTTGACCAAACTTCAATAACTCGATTCTAGTATCTATATATGTAGCTAGAAGTTCTCTAGTTAATACATGATCTTCATTAAGTTCCACAACATGTATTATAACTTCACTATTTGTTTCGTGTGGTAAACCTGCTAAGTTTAAAAAATATCTCCACATACGTTTATCTGATGGGGTACTAATACCATATTTAATATATAAATCTTTATTGATCTGTATACCGATATCTAATAACTTAATAACTAAGCTGTTAGTTAGTGCTAATGTATAATTTATGTATTTATCTACTGTATACATTTATATATCCTTATTAAATTTTTTATGGAGAGAATCATGTCAAAACAAGATCTTGTTGCAAAAGTTCCGAAATCTGTTAAAAGTAATCCTAGAGCGGCTGCTATAATCAGTAAATTAAATACACCGACTGGTAAAGCTAATAATGAAGTAACTCAGAACATGGGTGACCTATCTGCAATTACTAATAGTATTACGGAAAGAATCCAAAATAATGAAAATATTGTTCAGTTATTTCCAGATGTTGAACTCTCTATACAAATACTAACTTCAAGTATTTTAGCGCCAAATGATATGTTGACAACACAGATCAATTATCAAATACCTATGATGCATATACCTAGTGATGTTAATCAACATATACTAGAAACTATAAAAAAATATGTCAATAACAATTATGATCTTGAAACTAACTTATCGGTTATCATTAGAGAAGCTCTATTTACTAAGGGCGCGTACATTGAAGCTATTATACCGGAAGCTGCTGTTGACCAGATTGTTAATGCGGATATATCCGGACAAGTATCGGTTGAAAGTCATATTGATAAAATGCCCGCTAGCACAATCTCTTTCCTTAGTGAAACTAAAGTTGATGATAAATTATCTACTGAAGACTTTGTCTTTGACGTAGAGATGAAAGATAACGCAAAGCATGTTGACTTAGCTATATCTGAAGATGATTTAAATATAGCTATCACAGATAACAGTAAGGTACTCTCAGCGAACGAAGCTTACAAACGCAACCTATCAGGTGTTGTAAGTAAATTGATGCATCCTGAGCTCTCTACAGAGTCTGATGATAAACTGGATAATCTATTTAGAAAGACTTCTTATAAAGATAATGAGTTCTTGGATATTAAAGCTTACGCGGACACTGATAGAGATTCAATTGGTAAACCACTAGTATTTAGATTACCTACTGACGGAGTTATACCTGTTCATGTTATTGGTGATGTTACAAAACATCTTGGCTACTTTGTAATCCTTGATGAAAAAGGTACTCCTATTAATAGTAGTAGTAAGATGCCGTCTAAAGAAGATGAGATGAATAAGCTCATTGCTAATAAAGATACTAAACTAAATATTATTAATAAAGCTAAGACTGCTTTACATGGTATAACTAAAAAAGATCCAACCCTTGGTAACGTAGAAGAAGTTTACTCTACTCTTGTAGAAAATAAACTTAAGAAGAGACTTAGTGGTGGTATGTTTGGTGATATAGCTGAGATAGAAGATAACTCTGATGTTTATAGAGTTATGTTTCAACGTGCTTTAACTGGTATGAAAACTAGAGTACTATTTATCCCAGAACAATCTGTAGCTTACTATGCTTTTGATTATCGTGAGAATGGTACTGGTAAAAGTATGCTTGAGAAAGTATCTATGTTATTTAGTATTAGATCTATTCTATTGTTCAGTAGATTAATGGCTAACATTAAAAACTCTGTTACAACCACAGAAGTAACCGCTGAACTAGATGATAACGATCCAGATCCTGAAAAGACCATGGAGAAGATTATATCTGAGACTATGAAGACTAGACAAACTCAATTACCTATCGGTGTTACTAAGATAGATGATATGGTTGACTGGACTCACAAAGTTGGTTTCAAGTATAACTTCAAACACAAGAGATTACCAGAGATGACTATCTCCACTAGTGACGAGGGTACAAGTAAGATTGTTCCTGACACTGATCTTGATGATATGATTCAAGAACACATCATTATGTCTTTTGGTTTAACTCCGGAGTTGGTACAATCAGGTTATGACCCAGACTTCGCTACGACTGCATTAGCTAACAATATTCTTTTAGCTAAACGTGTTATTCAACTACAGGGCGTATTCGCACCACAGTTATCTAACCACGTTCAGAAGTTATTAAACAATGATACAATTATCCGTGAAAAGATTAAGACTATTGTAGAAAATAACATTGAAAAGATTACTAAGCTTATTGAGAAAAATACAGTTGATGAAGATATAAGTGACTTGTTAACTAACAAAGAAGTTATCATAGAGTATGTTACTAACACTTATATTAATAAGTTAGAGTTAACTTTACCTAAACCTGAAGTTACTGAAGCTGATAATATGAATGAAGCATTCGCGAAGTATACTGAAGCATTAGATAGTTACTTAGAACTTATATTAAGTAGCGATGCATTACCAGATGAGATTTTGGGTGAGATGTCTGAGAAGATGGATGGTGTTAAAGCAGCTATGAAAGCAGTACTTACTAAGAAATGGATGAGTGACAATGGTTACATGCCAGAGATTAGTGAATTCTTAACTAAAGATGAAGATGGTAAACCAGTCTTTAACTTGCTAGCAGAATACAATGATTATGTTAAAACGTTAGGTGAAGCAATTATTCCTTGGTTAAAAGAGAATAAGAAGATCACTGGAAAAGTTGATGACAAGATCGAGAAGATAGACGAAGATGAAGCGGATGAGATTGAAGAAGAGCCAGGTGCTGATGATGATGATATTACTGAAGAGCCAGGTGATGATGATATTACTGAAGAGCCGGAAGCTGATGATGATGACGATGAAGAAGCTGATGATGACGAGCTAGAAGCCGGTGATGATAAGACTGAAAAAGATGAACCTAAGGGTGATGATGATTTAGACTTAGCAGACCTAGATTTATAATAAAGAAAAAAAGATATGTATACTATACGGGATATCCCGTATAGTATACTGTATTTTGTTTGTTATATTTTTACAACTGTAGAATAACCAAGTGTACTTGATCTAACGTTATACGTACCATTTTCAGTAGCAAGTGTTAATATAGTACCTTTACTAAAGTTAGTACCTTTAAAGATACTATCAATAAGTTTATGTAACACAGGATGACTAATTTCATTAACTGCTAAAACAACACCGCGTTCAATGTTATCAAGAGGTAATACAATAGTCGGAGATGATACACTACAAATAGTAACTCTACTAGGAATGTATGTAACTTTAACTATATCACTATCAACATCACCAGCGATGTCTTCGAACAGACAATCAGTATCAGCAATATCAGCTTTAAGACTCTCGAATAACTTAGTAAGCATATATTTATATTTAGTAGCCATCTCAGCGTCAGACATACTGGTTTCAATATACTGCATTAACTCAGCTGTATCGGTAGTAAAACCATCAATAACTAAATCACTACCTAATGTATATTTAAACACGTCATTAACTTTAGCAGTTAACATAGTATCAATCTCTTTCAAGAACTTAGCAGTATAACGCTCAGATGTATTAACTATTTCTAAACGAAGCAATGAGGATAACTCTAAAAGAGTAGTAGCTTTGTTAACCATGTTATTATAAAGTTTAACATCCGTTTCTACACCAATGATATGCTCTGTTAAGTTAGTAACTTCAGTTGCGTAATTCTCTACGTTATCTTCGATAGCGCGAATTTTCAAATTGATCACACTAGACGATTTATTAAATCCGTCACATATAGCATCTTGCGATAAAACCATATCCTCTTCAGAAACATTTAGTATCTTTAAACTAACTTCTTGGTTGTTCATAATATTACCCTTTATAATATATTTAAAGTATCCACCCAGTATTTGCTTTTCCGATGTTAACTTATCAGCTAGTAAAAATGGGTATTCATTACCAATTAATGGTATTGCTGGTACAACTACAACAGCTGGCTGTTGCTCCGTCGGAGCGACTTGCTGATAATACTCTTCAACTTTCTTACCAGTACCTGTACCATATCTAGTATTAGCACCACCTACTGGTGATTGTTGTTGACTTTGCTGCGTCATTGTACCAAAGCTATTCATGGGGACATTAGCGAATGCAGGACGAGCTTGCTGTTGTTGTTGACCACCATACGGCGGTTGTGGGTAAGCAGGTTGTGCTTGTTGTTGCGGTGGTGCAACTTGCTGTCCATATTGATTAAACACTGGAACACCCGGTATAAACGTAAATACTGGTTGACCATATTGATTAAAGTATTGTGGTTGCTGTTGAGCCTGTTGCATCTGCATTGGTTGCCCGTTGTGCATCGCTACTGTTTGTTGTTGTCCACCGTACCGCGGTTGTGGATAAAACGTATTGTGTTCATTCATATGCATTATATTCTCCCGTAATTTTTTAAGTTTTCTGCAGAAATCTTATAACTATATGCTATGTGAGATAGCTTCTACAAGTAAGGCTATATAGTATAACCTACATAAATAATATATGGTTGTAAATATTTACAACTTATTAATCTATATCCGGTGGTAACTCAGTATCACGGATCTTGGTATTATCACCAGCTCTACCTAGTAATAGTTCATCAAGTAGTTTTATCTTAGGTAACACTTGTTCGCTCGGCATCATTCTACCACTATGTAAATCATAATTCATAAATAGATTAGATTTAAATCTTGGTGAATTAGAACTCTTGCTTAAGAACAATAATGAACCCAAGAACATATCTTGGCCCTTTAAAGTTTTCATTGCTTCTGGTAGCGATGACTGCTTTCCACGTTTAACACCATTACCTCTAGATTGATCTTCAAGCGTACTTGTGATCTTAGGATACATAATATCTCCAGTATAATCCGCTAGCATTAATGCTATATTCATACCCTGACTTTTTACAATACTATATATCTTCTTAGGAGATAGGTTAGTGTTAAACATCTTAACAACTTCTGCTTCTGACAATACCTTCTTACTAGACTTTCTATTTATATCAAACAGAGTCTTGTTAATACCAATAATAATATCATACATAAGATAGTAAAGTATATCCATGTATCTATTGTTAAGATCGCTATTATAAGCTTTACTATTTATCAACCATGTATTGTAGTTAACTAGTATCACCGCTAAAAGATCGAAGAAGTTCTCGACATTCACACCAGACTCTTGTAGTTTACCTTTAATAAGTGTATCCACATAACTATTTAAAGTAATAAAGTGGTCATTCATATCAGCTGATACTCTATCTATAGAGAAACTGTTTTTGAATACTATACGACCTAATGCTATACGCCAATATGTCTTCTCGTCAACGGTATCGTGATTGTTTAACAATGTTATCAAATCATAAACACTCTCTGGGAAGATATCTAATGTATAGAGTATGCCAAATATAAAGTTATCTACAAAACTAACATTTTCCTCGTTGATCTGATCTTTAGGTACTAGTATCTTTAAATCATGACCAGTGTAATTAAACTCTTTTAAAGCTCTTGGTTTAATTTTGCTCGACTCATAAACTCTATGAGTATTTCTATAACTATCAACGCCATCTAGTGTGACGATGACATCAGTAATCTTAGCATACTTCTTCAATGCTTCTCTAAAACCAACATCACCAAGTATATACAGAGAGATACTAGGAACTACATTACCAAGATTATCTTGGATAGTTCTGTTATCTGTTCTATAAATATCAGCATGAATAATCTGACCAGGTATCTTTTCACTATCAACTATGAAGTTTCTGTCAACTCGCTTAAAGATTAATTTAGCTCTAAGTAATCTAACAAATACTTCTTTATGATTTGGAGAGATCACCGTATCTGATAGTACCGGAACAATGTGATAAGGTGTATTAGATATATTCATAAGGTTACCACGTGAAGTATACGGCATATATAAGTATCTATTTAGGACACTTCCCTTATATGTAAATCTAAGTTCAATCATATATAAATCGCTTACAGCAATATCATATATAACTTTAACATCTCTGTTATTGAACATCTTATCAAATTCTTCTTTAGGTGTTAATCTTCGCCAACCATGATACTCTAAACCAACACTATCTTGTACTGATTTCATACCGGAGATGATAATACTATTTAAATAATCTGGAGCTGTCCTCAGTATCTCTTTAGATGCCCCTTCTGTTACGTTCTTATTGAACTGTGGTGTGTTCTCATCCATAGTGGTGGATAATAGATTATTCATATTAGCGCCCTTTTATTTTTTTTTAGTTATCACACTCTTCAACACGACTATTGCACTAGCCACGCCTTTCCATATACCATCAATATGTGATTTATCCATATCATGTGTATGTTTCTCTGTAGCTCTTTTACTATCCAGATCGTACTTCTGTTCATTACGAAATGATTCAAAAATATGTTTCTGTTTATCTTTAGACATATCTAGCAATAGTCCACTTATTTTATACTCGTTAGTGAGTGTTTCAATAGTGTACTTCTTAGCCATCATGACTAACTCATGTTTTTGTTTTAATAATTCATGCTCAAGTTTAGTTATCTCGTGCATTGAATTTCTAGCGAGGTTATTACTATCTACTTGTAACTTTTTAATATCGTGTTTAAGCTTCTTACGTTTTAACTTAGCTTCTTTTTTGTACTCATTATGGCTGACTTTAAGTTTCTCTCTATCTAAAGTTAACTTCTGTAAATCATGCTTTAGTCGAGCATCTTCGATTTGTAACTTATTATCACCATGGTATATTGCGTCAGCCTCGTTAGTGAAGATACCATGTTCCTCAAGATCTTCAATTTTGATATTACTTATGACGTCGGTAATACTTCCTTGCTTCTTAAGAACTATAGTAGCTCCAGATGGGGTTATTTTATCAGTTGACGATGATAGCTTGTGAACCTTATCACCTATCGACATATAAAATGATCTACCTATTTTGACATTATCATCAGACACACCAGTCTCACTATTGCTGTGATCGGTTATATCAATGCTAATTACATTAGCTGGTTGACTTGCTAATCTAGATTCTGAATCATGATTTAATCTAGTTTCAGACCATGGATGTAACGGGAGTCTATCATAACTGCACTTAGTTATGACAACATTACAAGATGGTACATAGATCGATGTGTGATGATCTATGATTGGTTTTGGTATAAATGTAAATAATCTAATGGTTAACGGTATAGCATTTCTCGATCTTTTTGCTTCTACCTTTATTAGCTCGACTATCTGAACTTTCACACTTTTACTAACTGTCATAACATCATCTTGGAGATAATGTGTTAGTAATTCATTTACGTCAATACCTGCTTTAGTACTAAGTGTAAATGTTTCCACTATATAGACGCCTACACCATCGGATAAGTTATATCCAGAACCTAATGCGGTTAAAGTGTGTTTGGACCTAATAGGGGTAGTTATGTTATTCTGATAGATGGTTTTCATATTGTTACCCATGCTACTAAATATATTCATCTTATAATCAGTATCACGGAAATCTGAATCATCAGTTATCTTAGGAAACATGTTCATTGTGTTTGCATTACACTTATAAACTTTGTCGTTCTCTGTTGACTCACCACAATATATCGACACAGCATCGATTGGTGTTACATTAGTCATTCGATATATCCTCACATTTTAATATTAACGATGTGTTTAGCTATTACACACCTACATAAATAATATATGGTTATAAAAAAATAGAAGTACATATTGGATACTGTATAGTATAGTCTAGAATTACTCTAGACTATACATGTAATACTATGGTTTAATGTAAATATCTGCACTATTTACTTCAGGTAGTAATACATTCATAGCTTCAGCTATCTTACGAATTTCCCACTGTGCGTGTGAATCTAATCTTAGTTCTAAGAAGTTATTAACTTGTTCAACATTAAATGCAGCCCACGTTACGGTGTACGAAGATACAGGAATAACTCTACGAGCACTTTGTGGTTTAACACCTTTACCTAACAGTCTGTTATATAGCCAAATAGAAAACTTACCATGTAGTTTTATTAGTTTAGTTAATAACCAACCTGATCTTTCTAACATAGCTTGTTCGAAGTATAGTTCGAAGTTAACTTTCTTACCAGATACATATCTACGCGATAGTTCTTGTAGGCTTACACGATGTCGATTATATTGTTTAGATGTAGATATATCCATCTTAGTTAAGAACGTGAATACATTAGCTCTAATTACTTCGCACTCAGCTTCAGTATTGTACCACTCTAAGATATGTGGTAAATCAATACCTTTAGATTTCAATCTTTCGTAATCGTATAGAAGTGCTCTGTAGTTAGTTAATACCATATCACCTACATACTCACCATACTTAGTTATTCTGGCTAAGTCATCACCTTCTGCTTCTGAGTAAGCTTTAAATATCTCACCAGCTCTCTCGTGACTAAGTAATACTGGAACAAATTCAAAACTAGAACTAGGTAGCCCTGCTGCTTCAGCTGCTAGTCTGTTATACAGACTCTCTTTACCAACAATCTTATCGTTAGCATAACAAACACTAGCCACAGTTGTAATATGCATGATTCTAGATTCTTCATCTAGATTCCCTTTAGAAAAATCATATAGCATAATATTAGCTATATTATCTCCAAATATATTGTCTATCTTATTTAATAATACCGGTGTCATAATTCTCTCCACTTTCTTTAAATTTTTATTCTACATGTGTGAATAATATTTTCTTATCTGCAGATAACTATTTATCTTAAAAAAAAATGTTGAGACGTCAAACAAAGTAACTACTACTAGCAAAAGCTAGTAGTAGTTATAAAACTATGGAGCTACAGTTGTATCTGCAATGTTTTGTGTAACTTTACCAAGTGAAGTATCAATGTCACTGATTGTGAACACTGTAAGTACTGGAAGGTTAACAACATGTAAGTAACGAGGACTATTAGTCATCTCACGTGAAGTTGAACCATTAACTGTTCTAACAACATCAGTTGTGATAGTTGGAGACCAGAAGCACTGTCCAAAGTTAAGAGGATTAGCTTTAGTATTTCTATCAGAACCCATGATAGCGAAAGTAATCATGATTTTGTTTCTCATAAGGATATTCGGAGTAGATACTACGATTGCCTCATAATCATCACCAAGATCAACTGACTTATCACCACCAGTTAAGTATAGTGCAGTTTTTGGATCTGTACCGATAGTAACAGAAATCTTACCACCAATGTTTCCACCAACAATACCATGTGCGATGTTGTAGTTAGAAATCGTACCCATATTGATAACAGCATCTTTGATTTTGTTAACAAGTACAGCTTTGATATCTGCAAGACGGTCTTTAGATTTAATAGAATCAACGTTAGCTGAAACATCTAAAGCAATCTCTCTGTAGTAAGCGTCTACATAGTGACGACCAACACCCATTAATTCAACATTACTATCAACACCGTTGTTAGTTACATTGTTTAACATATCAGCAAATTCAACTAATGTTTTAACAGCATCGATTGAAGTTTTGATACCAGCATATGTGATTTGAGAAGTTAATCTCGCAGCATCATTGTCAGAACCAGTTGCGTTGTTAAGTGGAGCAAGTACAGTAATACCTGTTCTTAATGGTACTGTATAGATTTGGTTATATCTATCAGTTGTGATAAGTTGACCACGAGTTCTCATATTCGAGTTAGTTCTGTAAGCTTCTACAGTATAACCTTCAAGTTTGATTAACTCAACAACAGCTTTGATTAATGCATAATCAGAGTTAGTAGCAGGTAGAACTGAACCAGCAGCATCTCTAATTTCAACGATTTCAACATTTGAAGCAAAAACTTTAATGTCTCCAGATTGAGTATTAGCATCACCATGTAAAGCAACTTCTAATTTAACAGTATGGTTAGCAGGAAGTTGACCAAGAATTGCAGATGCAGCTCCAGTAACAGTTTTGCTTGTACCAGTAACAAGAGAGATATGTCTACTGTTGAAAGTTAAAGAAAGATCTTTATGGTGATCTTGTGTACTGTATGTAAAGTTTGAATGTGGTAACATAGAAACTTGGTTAGAGAAATACTCAGTTACATCAGCAGTACCATTAGAACCAGTAAGACCCATATAGATTTTATCAAGTACTAAACGTCTGTCTAGTGCGTCAGTGTTATCCATAACACCTTTAGCAAGTTGACCATCAGTTTGAGATACACCTAAAAGAGAAACAGACTTACCAAATTTAATCGGAGCAGTTGTAATGTTTTCAGTTCCATTGTTAAGAACATATGTATGTACACCTGTTAATAGAACAGCAGCATTTTCTGTACGAGCAACAGGAATACATTTGTTTCTGTCTGTACCAAAAAGGTCATTATCATAAACAGCTTTTACGATTGGAGTCTTTTTGAATTTACCAGCATCTGGAGTACCATCGATTGAACGAGTGATTTCATTGTAAAGTGAAGTATATTCACACTCAATGTTTGCACCAGCAACAACTGGATCGATTGCGATTGTTGGGAAGAAAGCTTCACCAAATTTATCTTGTGTAGCAGCCATTAATGAATGTACGATAGAGAAGTAGATTGCATTGTTAGTAGCTTGACCATCATATGATTCAACAGCTAACTGAGATACATCAACGATATCTTCAACACCAAGAGTAACTGCGTCAATTGTAGAACCTTGTCCACTGAATGAAACTTGTTTAAGGTTATCAAGAGCACTACGAGCTGCAGCTGGATCTAATGCAAGAGCAGCGATTGAACGCGCAGCATTATATTGTGCGTCATTAAATGTAACACCTTCCATACCTTCTTGTGAAAGAATCATAGATAATGTATCATCAACTGTTGATTGTAAACTATTTAAATTTACCTCATGTGCTTCTCTTGTAGTAGAATCCATACCTTCGTTAGATACAGTAAATCCTGCAAGCTCTCTACGGTTGTTTAAACCTTTGTCACTAATGTTCTGCTCTAAACTGCCTAACATTTTTAATACTAATGCTTTTTTATCAGCCATATTTTCGTTCCTCACTTTATTTTATTTTAATTTTGAACTAAATCTCAAATACTGTTTAAAGATATCAGTACTATGTACCGCATCTTCCCCAAAACTTTCAAACATACAATTTACTAACTCGAGAAGTAACTTATCTCTATTAACTTTGTCACCATCTACGATAACATTACTAAAACCTTCGTGAAGAATAATAAATATATGCTTGTCAGCCTTAAGTAGCTCATAACCATTATTTTTTAATTCACTCATACTATTGCTATTAGTTAACCGTAAGTCGTTAATCAAATCCATATAGTTAGTATTATCATCTTGATGATAAAGACCTTTTTGATATAGATAATCTTGTACTTTGTTGTTGATAACCCAACTGAGTCCACCTAGACTATTACCGTTTGAGCCAGTAACGAACTTAAATAAATCTCTGTTAGCTGTTACTAACGTATTTAAATCGTATGTAGATAGAGTATCTTTCATCTTATCTAAGATGTTATTTGTTATCTCTTCCATATTGATATCATCCCAGCGTCCCGTTAAGTTAGTAGCAATTGCTGCTAGTTCGCTTAATTTAACACCATCGGATTCTAACGCACTAGATATATAGTGTGGTATGATAACCACTGATACATCTTTACTAAAACCACTCATAGTTACTCCTTAATTTAATCATACAACTAAAATTATCTTCTATCTCCACACATAGTCGCTCCTCAGTTTTTATCAAACAACTAAAAAGTTTAATAGTAATAGTTTAATAGAAAGAATTATAGAAAGATATTAAGGAATTTTAAAAATGACTACAATCGATATTTTGTTAAAGTGTATTACACTACTACATAGAGAGAATGAGATTAAGGAAGAGCTTAGTGAGAACAGTGTTTCACTAGTTAAAACAATTTTAGAATCTACCGCCATTGGTGGTAATAAGCTATTTGGTGGAGATAGCGAGATCTTAGAGAACTTAAAACATCTAGTTGGTGACATGGCTAACGACCCTGATAGTTATGATAAACTAAACCTACTACAGAGTTTAGAGTTAATCGTTAAAGATAAACCAAGTCTTATGAAAATTATTGAAAAGACTATTAATGTTGAGATTAGTGCCCCTGCTCTTAAGAGAACAGTTATTAGTACTAGACATACCCTAAACAATTATTATAAAGAACAACAGATTAAATCAATTATTAGTAAAGCTTCTTATGCATTAACTACTGGTAAGTTAAACGGAACTAGTGTTCACGAGTTTGGTACTGAACTAATGATGAACCTTGACGGTTTACTAGTTACTACTAAATCTAAAGACCCTGGTATTATAGAAGAACTTGATGTTGGTGATGAGACTGGTATGGGTGAGCTTATGACTAAAGTTAAAGCTACTGGTCAAAATGAGGGTAAACTTAAGTGTGGGTGGAAGAAGATTAATGATATGTTTGCTGGTGGTTTCCAGAGACATCATATGTTAATGATTAATGCACTACAGCATAAGTATAAGTCTGGATTTACACAATCATTGTTCATGCAGATAGCACAACACAATACACCTGTTATGATAGACCCTAGTAAGAAGCCTCTTATTACATATGTTAGTTTTGAAGATGATGTTGAAATTATTGGTGAGTTTATGTATAAGTATTTATACTATAACGAACATAAAGAACTTCCTGATTTAACAGTGGTTACAGGTGTTGAGGTTGCTAGATATATTAAAGAGAAGTTAGGCGCTAGAGGATATCATGTTAAAATAATTCGTGTTAATCCATCTGAATGGACTTACCGTAGTTTATTTAATAAGATACTTGAGTATGAAGCAGATGGTTATGAAGTACATGCATGTTTCGTGGATTACTTAGAGAAGCTTCCTACTACTGGTTGTATTAGTTCAGGTCCTGGTGGAACTGACTTAAGAGATTTATTTAATAGATGTCGTAACTTCTTTGGTTCTAAGAAGATATTCTTCGCAACACCACACCAACTTAGTACTGAAGCAAAACAGTTAATTAGAAATGGTGTACCTGATGTAAACTTTGTTAAAGAAGTAACTGGTAAAGGTTATACATCTGCTAGTAAACAGTTAGACCAAGTTGTCGATTTAGAGTTATACCTACACATTGCTAGAGTTAATAGGAAACCTTTCTTAACTGTACAGCGTGGTAAGTTTAGAGATCCTGCTATTATAGATGATGAGTTATTATACTGTATGCTACCATTCCCTAAGAATGCACCAATACTTGATGACTTAAATAGCGAACATGGTGATTTAGATACCATACATAATCTAGACGAAGAGGGTGGTAAAAAAGACGAGGGGTTTGACTTTTAATAAGGATGATGAATGAGTACTGTAGAATATTTAATATACTACCTAGCGGTTAATGATGCTGATAAAGCATTAGTTAACCTACTATGGGTTTATGATCATAAACCTACTAACATAGATAAATTGAATATTAATGAACAATTAAGTAAGATTGATATAATCACTAATACTAGAATGATAAACAAAATGTCCATCATGGATAATCCATACGTTAGAGATTTACTTATAGCAAATAATGAACGCATCAAACATAAGGATTTGTATAACATATACAAATTGGTCAATGAGATACTTTTTATTATAAATAAATATCATGATGGGTTCATAACTATTGAATACCTAATAAGTAACTATAACGAGTTATGTCAGAGATACAGTAAAGTAATCTTCTTATCACTGGATTCTGTTGAAAGTGCTGAATCAATATTGTTACACAATACAACATCATTATACAAAAAGATACTAAATGATATAGGATAACATTACGTTATCCTATATCATAAGCTTTAATCGTTGTATGTACTTAGTTCTTCATATGCCCATATACTAACACTACCGTCGTTAAAGGTTACTCTAACAGCTATTAGATATGATCTACCTGCATCTAATGTATTAGCAGGGATATCAACTTTTAATGGAGTAGTTGAATTAGATGTTAATGTAGCTATATTAAATAAACCATTAGTAGTCTTATCATAGATAATCCACTCAGTTGATTTAGTACTACACACATGTTTTAATTCTAATTCGTTATCTCTATCAGGATCGTAACTATAAACATTAGTTAACATGTCAATACCATCTACTTTAGGTACATAAATTATTTTAGTAGCATGTTGTGATACATCACCACTAGAAGCGTGAAACATTACTTTTAATAAATATATATCACCAACAGGTAATACAACATCGTCAATCAGTAACTTGTTTAAATTAATATAATCATTTTCATTTGCCCACATCACATCACCAGCTAAGTTCTCAATGATATATGATGTAGCTACGTGTGTAGCGTTACCCACTATACCAAATCCTGTTAATAAGATATTGAACATAGTTGGAATATGATTAGCATCTACAGAGTCTGTAGTTATTGTAGGTGGTGTTACCACTGTAGGTAAATCAGTATTGTCATCTGCTTCATAAACATCTTTAGGTATAAATGCATCTAAATTACCCCAAGTTGTATAACCAGTACTTAGTAAACTACGTGCTCTAGCATAGTATTTAATATCAGGGTTTAGCGATTCATTAAAAAATATTGAAGTTAGATTAACACTATCTTCATCAGATCTTAAAACGATATCACTGAACAACATATCGGTAGCAACTTGCCAGTCAGTAGCTTCGTGTTCTATACCATCTGGTAAATCTAAATCGGTTATTCTTATTACTACCATTGTATTTCCTTATATAAATTATCAATAAAAAGTAAACACTGACTATATAGCCTAATTGGCTATATAGTCTTTGTATCTATTTTATTATAAACGACCATTAATAATTTTTAGTATTTTATAAATATCTTCATTACTTATGCTACTATTATCACCACTATTGCCGTTAATAGTAATCTCTGAAATTAAATCAGGATAACCACCATAAACAAATTTACCATAATACTTATCGCCTTCACTAGAAGTCATTTCATATAGTAAACTTTTAAAACCATCATATTCACGCTTGTCTATTCTCGCGGTACTCCACAGGTATATACCAGGCATGACCTTACTCTCACGACATGATATATTAGTGGTAGGAATCTCTGCATCGTTATTTAAATCTAATATTTTCATAGATACAGATAGTCCCGTTTTAAACTGACCAACTAATATCGTAGCTTCATCTTCACTATAACGCATAATTTACTCCCATTCTATATAATGTTGCTGTCTGTATGATTGACCAGGTTCGGTTACTACAACAGTACCATCTAGATTAATATCCACAATCATTTCACTTGATTCACTAACTTCATTGTTACCGATAACAGCTTCACATGTTATTTTAAACATGCCTGACTTTGTAAACTTAATAGCTAAATTACTAACATCTTCTTTACTAATAGTTTTAATAAGTTTGTAATCAATATCATTACTATCTGTCTGTACTTGATTAGCATTATAATAAACATTGTATATAACTTCTACAACAGGTGAGTTACTAGTAACCACCGGTTTAAAGATATAATTATTATCTACATTATCATAACTAATATCAGTAGTTAAAAATAGATTATCGTATAGCATAATATTTCTATTAATAACTGCTTCATTATTGTAAGCATATCTTTTACGACATCTTCTAATAACTTTTGTTCCGTCGTCTCCGACTTCCCAGCCTATAATATATATTGGTTCACCAGCACGAACACCGCCTACAAAACCAAGATGATCATCATCATTAGTATTAAAAATAAGTTGTTTATTTACGGTGGTGTGAACTGATGTGTACATATCCCTTTCAGGATAATATACTTTATATTTTATATTGATTCTATTACCACCAGTGTCGTAACAATTACCAACTACCGTAACATTCATCATATCACAACCTTATTTGTTTAACTATCTTGTTGATTCCATTCAATAACAATATCATTGTTAAGAGTCATTGATTTATAATCTTTAACCTTTACCCAGAAACCAGTTATCTCATTGATACTACTACCATCATTTATAACATGACTGAAGTTATGCTCTGATTCAACATTAGTAAACCCTGGAACGAATGATAAGAACTTGTTTAAATGTCCTGGGTATGCATTACATACTTCAATAACATCACTAGCTTTATTACCTGGATTATAAATTTTAACAAAGTCTTCAACTTTCTTCAAGAAGTATTCTTCGACAGTTTTATTCTCAACAGGTATACTAATCATTTGCCATGCATCCGGATTAAGTTTAATCTTACCACTACCAGTACATGATGCACTGAAATCAAATGTATTAATTACACTAACTGCAGTCTCTAAACCAAAACTATCTTTCGCAGTAGCTGTAACACGATATACACCACTAGTACCGAATAACCATTCTTTACTAGCTAAGTTAGATATAAGTGGATAACCAGGATCATGCACTACTTTAAACGCATTATCAAATGGAGTTTTGTATTCTATCGTCCATTTTAACTCTAATAGTCTATCATCACCATCGGGGTCAGTTAGATTAATAGGAGTATACTTAACATCATTTTCAGCAGTTTCACCTATTACTGTATCCACTAAGGTAAACGTAGGTGCTAGGTTACCCATTTCAACTACTCTGCTGTACGGTATTGTTAAATCACTGAAACCGTCATTCCATCTAAGGTTAGCTTCAATAGTGTAAGTCTCTTGATAATTAGTACCGATAGGTTGCACCCATTGATAATCAGTCAACACACTATTAAGTACTAGATTACCATTGAACTTATATTCAATATTAGTTATACGATTATGTAAATCTTCAGCGTCGCCGAAGATAATAAATGTATCAGCAACTGATGGTTGGTCCGGGGACCATTTAAGACCAGGTGTGGGTGCTACATGTCTAATTTGTATATATAAGTAACCATATGTATCCTGACCATTTTGGTTAGTGGCTTTAACTGCTACAGTAGTATACTTAGTAACACCACTAATAAGAGTATAGCGATAACTATCGGCTTCGATAAATATGTCATTTTCAGTCCAATCAAACACAACTGAATCAACACTTAGTCTATCTTCAAATATACTAATGCCTTCAGTAACAGCACGATGCTCCATTAGTGCGCCCTCGTATATCCAAGAGTAATCATCGTTGAAGTTTATAGTAGCATCGATGATGTCACCAACTCTACCAATTGTAACCGTCTTACCATCAATAACTACATTATCAATACCATCAGTCGCTGAAGATAGCGACCATAGACCATTTACATTACATGGTTGACAATCCATAAGTTGCACATCCTGTAGATATACATCAGCTGTAGATAAATTAATTTTATATAAAAGAAATTGTCTTTCAATAGGGTTAAGCTCTTTTGTTTCAAATCTAAGCATAACTAAATCACCGACATTAGCAATACCCTCTTGTGTCTTAAAACCGCCGTCACCGAGGTTTATGTTATACTGTGATTCATTACCTGTATCGTATACCGTAGACCAAACACCGCTCTCTCTGTGATAACCTTTTATTAATACATTATTAATGGGAACACCATTTTTATCAACTATGTTACCTGTGAATAATTTATTCAACGCCATCACGGATCCTTTAATTTATTTTATTTTATTTCCCATCGGAATGTAATGTCTTCTGCAGTATGTATCCATTGTTTACATTTAACCCACATAGCAACAATTTCTAAAGAACCACTATCATCGTATGTTAGTGGGAAATTATGTAAACTATCTTGATTAGTAACACCTGGTACAAATGATAAGAACTTATTAAGGTCACCGCGGTAACAATTAACTACCTCGACTAAATCGATAATTGGTTCATTAGCTTGTTCTTCTAACTTATTTAAGAAACCATCATATACATTTGCATCAACAGGTATAGCTATCATCTGCCACACGCCACGTTGTAAAGTAATTAGACCATCATTACCACATGCCTTATTAACGTCGTAAGGGACAGCTAATGGAGTCATTAAATGTTTACACTGGATGATACTAAAAATATGGTCAGAAGGAATAAATCCATAGACACCATGTCCATACTCGAATAAGTTACTTGCTTCCAATTCAATACCCAAAGTATCTACTCTGGTAAATGCTATAGCTTGGTGTACTTCTTCGCTATATACTAAATATCTTACTATCGGATTACCGACTCTTATGAAAACCGCTTGGTTATTAAATAAACAAAATACTATACAATCATCTTCAGGTAGAGTTACATTAACTTTAGAGAGATCTTGTCCTATGCTTTCTATAACATAATTTGACATTAAACTTAATAGTGCCCCATCATTGGTTAATTTATACATTAAAAATTCATTAATGTTGGTAGCATACGAAAAGATGTCTATATTCTCACCTAGTTGTTTGGTTGCATTATGTTGCATTATATATTCCTTGTATAGGTTGTAAGGGTAATAGATACCCTTACGAAAGCAATCGCTATGCGAAAGCAGTAAAACCTTTTTGACTTGCAGCAGCGTCAATCTTAGTGTGAAGACTAGCAAGGCTACCATCAACATTATCGAAACGAGTAACGATTTCAGTTTTGATTGCAGCAAGACCTGAAGTACCATCAACAAGAAGAGCAGTAACGTTAGCACCGTGAAGTTCAACATTAACAGCCATTGCATCGATAAGTACTTTAAGGTTAGCAAGACCATAACCAGCATTAGAAAGCATTGCTTCATTAGAATCAACAACAACTTTAACTGCGTTTACAGCAGCTTGGATGTTAGCAGCTTTAGTTTCAAGTGATGTTCTGAAAACAGCAATATCAGTTTGAAGTGAAGTTAAACCTTCAACAAGTGTAGCTTCTTTAGCAGCACCTGGGTTAGCAGCATCGTAGAATGGATTTTGAGTAACACCGTCAGATAAGAACTGAGTTCCAAGTAACATGTTTTCAATATCATCTGTGAAACCAGAAAGTGCAGCAAGACCTGAAGAACCGTTCTCAAGAGCAGCATTGATTTGTGTAACGAATCCCATTACTGAATTAACAGCAGTTCCGTCAGCATCATCAACAAGTAACTTGATTTGTTCTAAAGTAGCTTTGATGTCTAATAAGTTTTGACCATCAAGACCATCAACATCAGCAGCAACTAATGCTAAAGTAGCTTCTAAACCGTCTACAACAACTTTAACGTCATCAATAGTTGCAACAGTTACAACGATTGGTGTAGGATGGTTATCCATACCAGCAGCACCATTGTTAACAACTAAAGTATAGTCACCAGCAGCAGGGATAGTTACATTTGGAGAGAAGTATAAACCTGGAGTATTACCATCTTCTGTAAACGCACCAACGATATCTGTTCTGATACCATTAGCATCGTTAATGTAGTATGAAGAAAATCCACCAGCTTGACCTGTGAAATCTGAGTTTGTTTCAATTTTTACTTTGAACGCAACACCTGCTTTTTTTACCGAATAAGCCATAAGGGCTCCTTTAATTTGTTTTTTACTGTCTTTAAATAAGAATTATTATCCCTATCCCGGTGGCGTAGTAACTCCACCTAACTGTCGTAGTATTTAAGTATTCTAAATACATCAATAAATTTAAATATTTCTGGATTAAATAGTTACGATAAATCCAGTTTTTTCCATAATAGTCTGATTTTCATTAACTTGATCAGTTACTTGTCCTAGAACTTGTCTCAGTCCCACATCTAACGTAGCTAACTCACTGCGTATAGCGACAGTACTTGTCTCTACACAATCACACACAGCTGCAGCTGTATTTACTTCTACAGTTAGTTTATCAATAATTACTATTAGGGTATTAAGATCCTTAACTTTAATTAAGTATTCACCTATGTCAGGGAATGCATGTTGTATGGTATGTAAACTATCACCTTTGTCAGTAGGTTTACCAATAACTATCCATCCACCTACCGCCAATGATTTATACTCAACTATTAAATTAGGATTAGAACCACCCCATTGTGTAGTTATTCCATTAGTTTCATTCACATACCATTTATTCATTTTAAACCCCACATACTCCTTACCTATACTAGGTAGGTATATTACCTATTATAAGATAATTTTTGATCTATTTGTTACTATAATGTTATCTAACTTACCATCCATTGAATCTAGTTTATCCATGATAGTAGTTTTGATAGCAATTAATCCATTAGTAGTGTTATTTAACACAGCAAGAATATCCGTTTTATCAGTATCATGTGAGCTTACAGTCAACTGTAAAGCTGTTAGTGCTGCTTTCAACGCAGGTAAACCATACCCAGCATTTTCTAAATATCCTGCATTAGAATTAACAACAGTGTTAAGGCCAGTTAATCTAGTAACAATATCGGCGTGAGCATTGTTTACAGTATCTGTAATAACAGTACTCATATCTGATAATAATGTAGATAAAACGCTTGTATCCCCATTAACACTTTCAATCAAATTGAATATTTCAACAAGTCCGTGTGAATCAGCTACTAAAACTGGGGTACCTGTAGTATCAGTATACGCCTTTCCCTCGAGCATTAGCTCAAGATTATCAGTATATGTAGACAACACACCTAAACTAGTATTACCTGCAGCTAGAGCAGTATTTATTTCAGTAACATAATCCATGATAGAATTCAGTCCTGACGTATCTCCGTTAGCATCATCTATTAATGTAACAAGGTTATTAATAGTTGCTTGTGCTGTTGCCAAAGATGATGCTATCGTATTAAGACTGGCTTCATCTAGTACATCAATTTGTGTCTTTATGGATGTAATATCCAACTGAGCTGCTTCAATAGCTGTTTTAACATCATCGATATTTACATTAGTTACTAAGATACTACCAGAAAGATTTTCGATACCTGCATTTGAGGACTCGATAACAAATTGATAATCACCAGCTGTTGGTAACGTAACAGGTACACTATATGTACCTGGAATATCTTCTGTAAATGATGAAGGTACTACAGTGTATGTTGAGGCACTTCTTAATTTGTATTTAGCCGTTAGTGTTGCCGACAATCCAGTCAGCGCAGCACCAACAGTTATACCTGGGTAAAATTCAACACCCGCTTTTCTAATCGCACTCATAATTTTTATTCCTTATATTTACTAGATATTTGTTACAGAAACATCTGTGTATTACCAGACTTACTGACTATCACTGATTGATTTTCATCAACATTTTCACCCAACGCTAATAATAGGGCACTTATGTTTTCGTCACTGTTATCAATTTTACTTAATATATCAGCATTACTTATATTAAACATATCTTGCACAGCAGCATAATCAATAGCTACGGTATCCACAGGTAATAATTCAATTTCACCACCAGCAGTATTATACGTAGACGCATTACTACCGTTAATTAATTTAATCACAAGTTTACCAGCAATACCAGCCCAGTAAATATCAATACCTGTTCCATCGAAGAAATGTGCATCTAATGTAATAGTGCCAGTAATCGAAGCATTTAGGTATAGAGCATACTTGTTAAAGTATTTAGTATAGATAACTTTTTTACATCCGTTAATTGCCTCAAGGCTATCTAAATTTAAACCAGCAATAGCCCCAGTTGTGGAGTTAATACTATTGTTTTCGAATCTAGCACCTTGTGGATAAATAGTACCACACTTATTAAATAAGTTAGCAGTAACATTACTATACATAAGGTTATCTAGTAAATGAATATCACTAGCACCATTTATAAGATTACCCATAAGAGTTAACTTGTAAATATTAGGATCATCAAGATCTAAGAAGTATTTATTAAGGTTACTTAGAACAACTGAATTAGTTAATTCAAACTCACTTGCGTTAGTAAGATCACCTACCATCTTTATACCGTATAAACCATCTTTAACTACGTTATCAACAAAAACTATGGTTACACTATCGTCAGCATACTTAGTAACATTAGCTTCAGTACCGTATACTAATGATCCTTGTACCTCTAAGATACCTTTCTCACCACTAACGATACCGAACCCAATACCAGGTGCTTGATCTGAAATAGCTATATCTTCAATACCCCAGTTTTCACCGTAGCATATTAAACCATCACTATGTCTAATATAATCGATCCATACGTTTTCACCAGCTATAGGGTCGGATAAATAACCATCTTTGACACCGTTACGCGGAACCATACCTATTTCAACAATATTTGTTAAATCGACAGAACCTAAATCTGGTACAGAACTAGTATATTGTAATACATTAATCCAACCACCGGCATATGTATCACTACCAGCTATAAACCAATGTGCTGTATTACCAACGCCATCTATCATGTATAATGAAATACCGCCATTTTCTTTAACATCAATATTGGGATAAGACATTGACATATACCAAAGTCTTAAATGGATATCTGTTAAATCTGGTATGATTCCATTAAAACCTATATAAGGTTTATTAATTTCAGTACTAACTCCTAAAGATTCTAAACTATGTTTTACCAATTGACTATTAAGAACTAACTTATTACCAACACCACCTACTAATGATTCACAGTCGTAGATAATGACTGCATCAGATATTATAGATAAAGACATTAATCTACCTCCTTAATAAGGTGTATTATATTTTCAGTTTCAACGATCAACACACCTTTAGGGTAATTGTGATAGCTAGGTTTAGCTAGTTTTAATTCGTTTATCACAGTAGCTATACTAGTTTTGTCCATATGTTTAGCACTGAATGTGTTTATGTTTTTACGTAATTTACGAACATCACGAACACCTAAGAAATCCATCATCTCATCGTTACCAGTATCTTTACCGAATATCATAATACTATCGATACCGACATCTTTACGAGAAGTACTACCAGTGTATAACATATCTACAGTTATACGTATTAACATATCTGTATTGTGATATCTAGATAAATCTAGTTCCACTAACACCCAATCATTACTATAGGATTTAATATTAGTATCATATTCTTTATGCCAACCACCATCGGAATATACTTCTACAATGAGTTGAACATCACCATTATCGGTATCTGCAGAATATCTAAAATTAATTCCAGTATTTCTATCACTAGCATCTATAGCGTTCTTAGTAACCATTACAAATTGATCGTAATCTTTAGTAGGTGATGATGATTCTGTATAAATATACCCTGAACCAGAATACGGTTTATCAGGACCAGTTCTAGATGATTCAGTTTTTTTATCTTCCCAATTCCATCTGCGAGTAGAACCATTTTCAGCTAGACCAGTAGTTCCGTTTGGATTTATGAATTCCCATTCGACATTACTTGGAGCAGTGTATGTATCAAAATCATATAGTTTTTCAAAAAATGACATCTTACCATACCACTAAATTTACATCGGCTATAGTAAGACATGCATTTATCACATCTTCTAGTTTATGTAAATTACCTTGTATTTGTGCTACACCAACAACTTTATAACCAACCTTAGCCATTAAGTCATCTCTAGTAATTTCACGTGTAGTAGCTAACATATCACAGTATGGTGTGAGTGCTGCTGGGTTAGCTATATAACTAATCCATTCACTACGTTGTATTTCCCAAGTAGCTATTTCAAATTTAGCTGCATCATCTTCGAATGAAATCATTATCTCGTTAAAGTAATCTCTAGCTTCTTTAACTTTATTAGCTTTTACTGTTTCTAATGTATCTGGTATCGGTGGTATTATTTCCCAGACATCATCAACACTATTCCATAATTTATGATCTGATGTTGCGGGTTTAGTTACTGTACTATTTTCCACAAATGTAACCGAATCTAAAAATCCTGTGTATTTGTTGTTGTTATCAAAAGTATACTGTCTCATAATGTTGCCTTATTTTTTTATTTTATAGCACGGATAATGTATACCATTATATACATAAATATAATAACCGTTTAAATTATCATAGGTATATATAGTTATAAACTCTAGACCTGTGAAGGTCTAGATATTGTAGCTACACAACTACCTCTTGTTTAAAAGTATAAACTATACCTGATTCGTTAGCTATAGTATCGTTACCCGGAGCACCAACTAATGTAGTGTGACCGTATCTTGATATAGCTATTGAAGCACCAAAGTAATCTTTAGCTGCAGGAACAGCTGCTGTGAATGAATTAATTAAAGTCCAATCTTCAGTATCTGCTGTTCTTTCGTAAGTGTTAACTTTACCAGCATTAATACCATTAGTATTATCACCATAGTTACCTATCATAGCTGTTAGACCATCACCAGATAAAGCAAGACCCATACCGAAGTAATCGTTGCTGTTTGCTGGATCTGCGTCTAATATGCTAACTAGTGTCCATAAGTCAACTATGTTAGCTCTTCTGTAAGTATATACTTTACCAGAATTCTGAACTGTTGTGTCAACTCCGTAAGAACCAATCATACATGAAAGACCATCACCTGATAAAGCTAAACCTGTACCAAAGTAAGTGTTTGGAGCTAAGTCAAGAGAGTTTAAACTAGTTGGAGCATTGAAGTCTTCATTCTCACCAAATGTACCACGGTAAGTAATACCATTTAATTCGATATTAACAAACTGACCTTCGTACTCAGCTGAGTAATCTATTTTAAGATTTACACCGTTAGCTTCAGCGTGCATAATAACAGATGGTAAATATTCATCAATAGTATTGATTTTATCAAATGTCATAGTCATTCCGGTAGTAGGATCAGTTAGTCCATTACCTGCAATAGTTTCACCGTTAACAACTCTTGTGTCGTAAACATAAGCAGGTATATTAGGTAAGTTTCTATCGTCAACTAACTTCCACTCAGCTAGAGTATCATCTCTACGTAAAGTATAAGCAGTAGCACTATTAGTAGCTAGATCTTCATTGTAAGAACCAACCATAGCAACACAACCGTCATTAGAAATAACAGTTGATCTACCGAAGAAATCTTTAGCAGTAATATCTTCAGGCATATAAGTATTAGTTATCGCCCAAGGAGAATCAATACCAGCACGCTTAAGTGTGTATATCTTACCAGCCTCAGCACCACCTTCGTCACAACCTGGAGCACCAACTATAGCAACCATTCCATCACCAGATAGAGCAACTGCGCTACCGAATAAATCTTCAGCATTGTTATCAACAGGGATAAAGTTATTAACTAGTACCCAAGCACCGTCAACATTGATTCTTTTGAATGTATGTAATACACCACCATCTTGGTGAAGTAAATCAGCACCAGCAGAACCAACGATAGCTATGAGACCATTAGCAGATACAGCAACAGCAGAACCAAATTTATCACCAGCATACGAATTACCAGATTGGAATTTATTTAAAGGTGTAGTATTACCATAATCTAAATCTAGAATACCGAATGGACTATCTAGTACATCAGCACCAGCTGCAGCATCACCATTATTAGTAACAGGAGCATCAGTACTTAAGAATGTGTTAGCACCAAAGATAGATGGTAATACAAGTTGACTTGGATCTTGGTTATTATAGTTAATAACTTTAAGTACAGGTATCTTATTAGGTATAGCTGTAGCAGCACTCTCTTCGATAATAGCTTGAGCAGCATTAGCGATTTGATCTACAGATAGAAAACTACCCTTTCTAACAATTAACTCTGTGTAATCACTAATGATTGGAGGTAACTTAACAAAAGGATACTCTGTAATAAGTACGTTAGATAAGATAACACTATCAACACCAAGTGCATCACGGTCATCTTCACTAACAACTACTAATATTTTATTTAATAACGGAACTATAAAATATAGTTTAGTTATAACATCTTTACCGATAGTAGCTTCATTAATAGTATCAAGACTATTAACCTTTTCTATAGCAGAAGCGATTGCTACTTCTTCAGTAATATCGCCAATTTCTACGTAAGCATTAATTTTAATGTTCATATTTTATTCCTTTAATAAGAGTTATATAGTTATACCATCAGTATCGATAGTAACATCAGCACCAATAGTCTCAGCAACATCTAAACCTAATCTAGCATTACCAAGTAATACAGCTTCAATGTTTAAATATTGACTGTTACTGAAATCTGTAGATATTACATACCATGTTTTGTTAGTAAACTTAGTATCTTTTACTTTAACAATAATGATATTGTTTTTAGCTGTAGCAGCAATAATAGCTGAAGCATAGTTAATAGCATCTTCGAATGAACCAATGGGACTATTAATACCTATCATTAATTCTTTAGTTTCTACTAAATTTTGGTGGTCGAATCCCATTGGATAATCAGACAGTTTACCCATTTCAAGTATGTTGCTAGATAAACCAAGTTCATCTCTCTTAGCATCACTAACAGTAACTACTACAGAATCTGTAGTTGGTAAGAACGTGTATAAAACTGGTTCATCATTATCTAATGTGTTAGCAAGCTGATTAATTTCTGCTTGTGCTTTCGATATGTATGTACCTACTAAGTCATCTTTGAACTGTATATAATTTTTCATTATTTTCCCTCTGGAGTGTATTTTAAAATTGTTGATCTTAATGTTTTTTTATATGCTCTATCACGGATCATATTTACATCAATGGTTACTGCCTCATCTTCGGTTATACCGTAGAAGAGTTGGTCATCGAACGTTATACGTTTAAACGATACTGGATCACCTTTCCAAACAGGAGCGTCTGGAATGTCATCCATTTTACATTCTTCATAAACTAATTGAGTGGGTCCAGGTACATCTCTCGTAATAACACAAGTGTCATCGAAGAAAGAGATACAATGATTGGCACAGCCACTAAACAAAAACACTGCTGGTAATATTAATAAATACTTAAACATTACTGACCTCCAAAATTACTGTTAAGTCTATTAATCAAAGTACTGGCATTTTTATCATTTGATTCAACAACTGTAACTGCGCACTCTTGTAATTTATAAACTGTCGTAATAACTTTCTTTGGTTTCTTATTTCTCAAAGATTCAATAAGATCTAAGTACTCGTCTTCTTTGGTGCCAAATATATTCATTCGTTCAGCACAGGTTTCTAACATTTTTTCATAATCGATAATAGCACGCTCATGGGATTTTACGTAATCAATATTAACACCACTCAATCTCTTGATGTCATTATTAGCATCGTTCATCTCTATCTTATAGTCAGCTACGACACCTTTCAGATCACCAATCTCAGATTTGAGAGATACTATATATAGTATTACAAATAATACTACAGCACCTATGGCGATCGGACCCTTAAACTTCCACAACAACTGAACCCATACCATGATATTACTTACCTGAACCATTAGCTGGTCTTGGTTCATACATATCAGCTGGTTTTGTTTCGAAGTGACTCTTTATAATTAATGTTAATGCACCAAAGACTGATGCATATATAACATTCAATGTCATCGGATCAACTTCTTTAACTTGCACAATCCACTCTGGTTGTGTTATCATATGCGCTAAGAACATAAAAAATAATAACACTATATACCGTGCTCCCATTTTAACTTTCATTGACGTATTCATTTGTACTCCTTAAGTATATTCTACATTTATATCTTTTGGATTTGACATATTAGTAGTTTTTACAAGTTTGATACCGTTAGGGGTATCTCCATGTAGTGTAGTTATGATAATATCTTCAGTACGCATATCCGTAGTCATTATTATCTTTTTATTTTCAGGCAGGCTATACGTACGTACATAATAATTATCATCTGATATGTCAGTAGTGTATGGATAGCTAACCATGTTCTGTCGTATGTTCTCGAAACTCACTAAAATCGTATGTACAACAGTTCCATCTCCAATAGTAATTGTATTATCTTCTCCGTCACTCACACCACAAGTGTTTGATAAGTTACAGAGGGGATAATTATTAGTAGATTGGAGTATCACATCATCATACTCTTCATCTATAGTAGTGTCAGTAGCCAAAGTTAACTCCTTACATTTTGTTACAGATAACTGCCAGGTCGCCTGGATCCATATCTGCTGGTGTTATATCCATAAATTCTGGATAACCTATTAACTGGATTATCTTAGAACTTATCTCACTACAGAACCATTTGTTTATATTATTAACACCTAACTTAACTAATTGATTAAACATGATTGCTGGATAATCATATCCCTTACCATCTTGGGTATTGATATAAACCCATAAATCATCATGTTGTTCATATGTTAACTCTCTAGGTGGTAATTCTACATAATCCCAATCATCATTATTTAGATCTTTTAGTTCCCTAATCATAACACCACCTGGATGATCTGATGAAATCCATTTACCATCTAAAATAAGCTCCGAATGGTAATATTTAGATTTAGTTCTTAACTTAATAATAGCTACAATTATTTTACTACTTAGAGTTCTTTTTTTTATGGTACTGTGACGTAGTGCCAATATGGGTTTCACTATTATATTTTCCATAACAATACCTTATTTTCATTTTTTAATTCTTGTTTTAATCAAAAAATATGAAAACACTATTGACTAAGTGCCAATAGTGTCTTTTTTCATATTTCTATTTTACTTAAATATAGATAAATTAAGCGATTTCTAGATTGTCCATACGGTTCATCCAACCTGATAAATATGGAAGGAATTTGTCTGGATTACCAGCTACTAATTTAGCATAGTATGTTTTCATATTCGAAATCATCATGATCTTATATACCATAACATATGAGTCTGGTAACGCATCAACTTTTATTAAAGCACGTTTAGTCATTCCTCCAAAACCACCATCAACTACAGATAGGTCATCAGCTGGTATATCTAAGAAACCAATCTTGTTCATATCTATAACAGTTTGTTGCACAGCTTTCCAAGCACCAGATTGACTGTTCGTATAAAGATTGAACATTGCTATCTGTAATAACGGGTCGAAATATTGTAGGTGCGCTCCATAAAGATAGTTGTCGTAGAATTCTTTAACTAGTAAAGCAATTTGCACAGCATCTAGATTATCATCAACATCTTTAATATCTTGTTTAGTCCATAAGTTAGACTTAGGATTCATTCCCAGACTAGCACCGACACCATCTATATAACTCCAGATAGTCGCATCCGGATGCTCAGCTCTATAAATACCACCTGGTGATGTAATATCACTCTCAGTACTATTCATATGTAAATAGCTTCCCTCAACGCTCACAATGTATTCGTATAATTCATTAGTCATAATTATCCTTTTTATGAATTTTATCAATTAACCTAAAAAATTAAAAAAAAAATAACATAGACTAACACGTGAGTGTTAGTCTAAGGTTATATTGTATTCATTTTTAAGATATATATTAGCTTGTTTTAGAGTATCAAAGTAAACGATGTGTTCATTAATGGTATGTTGTCCGATAACAGTATATTTATATAACTGATATCCTTTATGTAACCATCTCTTACGAAAACCCAAAGCCTTATTAACAGATATACATACCGGGAAAATATACTTAATATTCTTTAAGAACTTTTCATAGCGTGACTTTACCATACTTTAAAACCTTTATGTTAGGATTAATACATCCAATAAATAAAACACTCCCGTTATGTTCAATACTAAAACGATAATCAAGTTTATAATCAACAGTATCACGGTCTGGTAATATAACACTACCTAGGTTGATACCAATATTAAACTCTTTAGTAACTATATCGTAAGTATAACGCCTATATGATTCATTAATCATTAATATCTTTTTAGGGATATGATAGATATCATCAACATCTGTTTCAAGATGTTCTAATTCACTAACATCATATAGACATAATTTATGCATAATATCCGACATAGTTATATTCACTAAGTCTTTAGTTATCAATTCTTGCTTAACTATGCTATCAATCTCAGCATCACATGGTCTTGATCTTATTGCTAACATCAAAACACCGTTTACCTTAACTATCTGTTTAATTTCATTAGTAGTTGTATAAACTAAAATGTTTTCTATCATTACTTCCCCCTTAAAATTTTGTGGTACTCCATCAGGTTATAATTTTCAGCTAATGGTTTTAATATATTAACTCTATCGTTATGCATCTTAACTTGGTTAGGAATAGTTCTACAGTATATATAATAGAATCTTTCATCTTCACCATTATCTCTAAGTCTACCATATGATTGCTTATTAGCTTGTATGGATGATATAGAGATAGTTTGTATAACAGTTACTAGCTTGGGTATGTCAATAGCTGTACCAGAACTAATAACAGTACTAACACATATCTCTGCGTCGATTACGTTCTCATATGGATCATCAGCTACATACCTACGTACATCTTTAGTAGGATACATCTTAGCTATATAGTTTGTCAACATTGTACAGAAATTAACCGAAGCACAGAATATCAAACATTTCTGTCCTGGCTTAGCTCTATTAACATGACCAACTTTAAGGTAATGTACTATCAGGTCGATATAGTCTCTAAGTAATACACTATTTCTCATAAGTGAAGACTCAAATAGATTATGATTATATCCCTGTGAACGTTTGAACTGTAAATGTTTAACAGTTGTTATATCAAACCTTATTGCAAATACATCTATGTACGGAACAGATTTAATAATATTAGATATTCTAGCATCATCAGGAAACATAATATGATACATCTTAGTGATATATGGGTCATTGGTTTCTAATGTAGCAGAAAGACCTATGAATAACTTAGCGTCTAAGTATAGCATAGATTTATGTATGGAAGCAAAATGTTGATGAGTTTCGTCATTCATCACAACGCCGACACCTAATGCTCTAGTGAAGTCTTGTGGTACAACTGAATAATCAAATTCATCAATATGCGATGCATTCTCATATGACCTAATATAGTTTTGGAAAGTTGTACTAGAAAGAATAATAAACTTGTAAGGAAGATTTTCAATACCAACATCTGCTACTTCATTAAGTAATTGATGTATCCCTTTAGAACCTTGTACTACAAATATTTCGTCTACCGATGTATCTGTTAACTTCTGAATATCAAATATCCATTTATCAATATACTTAGGTAGTAACAATAAGATAGACCTACTGTTCAATATAGATAGGGCTAGCATCGCTATAAACGATTTACCCTTACCCATCTCTAGGTCGACTAGTTTATACTTATTAGCATCATTATTTGTAAGAATGTCAACATATGTTTGCTGGTACTTTCTTGTTTCGAATTCATCATTCATAAACATTTCAATATCAGCTATCTCATAATCTTTGTCAAATGATAAATCTATATCATCTTTAACAATACCTCGTTGTCCTAAAACTAAAATAAAACTACGAAGAGTATTTATATTAAATCTATAACTGTCATCATGTTCAACCGAGGCAGCGAATACTTTATCTACCTCACGAACATTTCTTTTTGTCTTATGATTATACACCCAAGTATATGTAGTTAACTTGGTATACATATACTCTATACTAGACATCACAGATGGACATTCAGGGATGACTTCGTAATTGAGATTACGAATAATTATTTTTACTTTAACACTCATAATCTCCCTTTGTTTTAAATTAAATCATATATAACATAACCAACTGCTATTGACAATGCAATTATATAAACCAGATTAACTAGGTTTAATATTTCATAGTTAGTATAGATACAATTACGTAACCATTTTTTCCATTCATTATTATGTCCGATGTATGCACCGAAGATAAACCAAACTATATTAACTATAGCAACCACCCATATTAATGGATACAACTCAGGACGACCCCAGGCTAGTGAGTAGAATATAACATTCAGTACAATTAATGCATTGTATGTCATATTGTATTTAGAAGTCATATCGTACAACTTCCCTATAAAATCATCATTATCAACTTTCTTAAATATATCGAGCATACTAACTCCTTATAATTTACCGTAGTGCGCCTGTAAAACATCATTAGGCTTTATCATTATATCCAATAGGTGATCCGTCTTGTAGGTAGCTTTGAAAGACTTAGGACTAACTATCTGCTTAGTAACTGTTTGGTAGGCATAGGTAGGACCCATACTTCTATTAACAATATTGCTAAGAATACTAGCCATCTGTGGGTCTTCAGCACCACGAGCTAATCCATAGTTATCATCTTCGATACTGACAACACTGAACGCATAAATAATAACTTCTAGTAAGGCGATGTTAACATCAAGCTTACTGTTAGCTAAATCAAATAACTTCTGTAACAAAGACTCTTGACTTTCTTTACTACGAGTACCACGGTGTAACTTAATAGATTTAAGTATTGATTTAATCTCAGCAGCAAGAACCATGAAACTAAACTCAACTTGAGGTAACTTAATAATAGGACTAACATATTTCCAACCAGATAAATCTATAACGTATCTATCTTGACTGTCTAATGTATACCCAGCTTCAACAACATACTCTAAGAATTTGTATGTGAAACTACCACGCTTATTACCATCTTTAACAATGATAGGGAAATATTCACTACCCTCTTTCGTTTCAACAACTATAATCATTGATTCGATACGAGAGATACGACTAGGGTCAAGCTTAGATATGTCCTTGCCGTTAAGTAAATCTTTTAGACCAAATGATTGTTCTTGCGGAACTAACAACGAGAGCTTACTCTTTGCTCTTGATAAAATACTAGTCTTAAATGCATAACCATCTTTCTCTTTAACAACAAAGAACTTCTTAGCATTCTCATCTAGAGTAATACTACCTGTTGTCGCACTACTTGTCAAGTGTTTAGTAGATAGAATAGATTGTGTTAACTTCTGTGTTAGAGTAGTTGCTGATAAATGACCAACATTACTATGCTCATGAAAACCATAAGATAGTTCACCTAAACAAGCTGAACAAACATTATGCTTATTCTTCAATCTACATTTTATAACAGATCTTAACTTAACAGTTGTAGCAATAAGATGTTTGTGTTCACTAGTAATATATTCTTCAACACCTTTTTCATTAAGATATCTTTTACCAACCATATTACCTAAATCACTATTACCACTAATTGTGTCTTCGCCAGGTCTAACATACCAATCGATGTAATCAGTATTACCACAGTCAACATGCTCCAACTTCTCGACCACCATAGTCACAAGTTGTAGCTCTCTAGCGAAGTACTCACTATCTTGAATAGCCTTATTAGACAGGTGAAGTGCTTTAGCACCTGATCTAGACTCAATAGCCATATCATACATATCTTTCATACCAAGTGTAAATGAACTAGCGATAGGATATTTAAATAACGACCCATCAATTTCAGTAACATATCCACGTGAAGCTAGTACTTGCTTAATTTGATTAGGATTAACTTGACCTGAGATATATGCTTTAGCAATATCATTATCCGCTAACGTAGGGTCATGTCTAATAATTCTATCAAGAATTTCATAAGACTTATCAATCTTAAGTTTAATAACATCAGAACTTTCAGTATTCTTAATACGGTCAACTTCTTTCATAGCGGAGATTAATTCAGGATTCATTTGTATATCTAATAAATCTAGAATATTGATAGATGTAGCGTAATCTAAATTATCGTATACTACTTCATTATAGATAGCATTAGTTATTACATACATATGCTTATAAATCTCTTCTAGAAATTTAATATTACCACCAGGCACTAGTATATCATTAATCATATCCTTCATAATTACTTCGAAACATTTGTTTATAGATTTGGATGTATACATATTGTTAGTGTATTGTTCAGTTATGTTATACTTAGAAATAATAGCAATCTCAGGTACTAGGGTGATCAGATCCCAGATATACCTATTCATGATTATTTCTTTGTACGACATATCAACAACTACGTTATCTTCGAAGATAACTTTATGACTAACTCTAAGACCGTTGAGTAGGTCCAGCGGTTTGAAATCTAATAAATTTCTTACCGGTACTGCTTGTACTTTAGCACTCATATTGATTCTCCATTTTTGCAAAAATAGTATACACTCATACTCATTTATATACCAGGTATATAAAAACTATATGGGTTATAGACTATATAAATAATATGTGGTTAAATTTATTTTAACATTAACTATTAGGTTACTTAATAATTTTACATAATTATCTGATTATTTATTTAATAATTCTACAAGGAGGAACCGATGGGCGATAAGATTAAAAGTGATAGTGTGTTATTAAAATCGATTGATGATATTAAAGAGATTATTGAATCCGATATAACAAGACTTAGAACGATAGTAGATGCCATTAATACTGGTGATATGCATATAGACATAAATGATAGACTTATAAGTAATCTTAATAACATCGATTTCCAAGATAGAGATGTTGAAATAGCTATTGAATATTTAACATTGATTCTTTCAAACTTTGAATCACAAAAAATAAACTACAACAAGCAAGTTAGCGAAGAACTAATTGGAGTGTTAAGACACACACTTTCTGCTGTTAGAAATTTAGAAAATTGTGCTGTAGATATGATACACCACTTGAGTACTGAAGCTCCTTGTGAAGTACAGTTAGCTAATGAGAATAAAACTACCACTGTAACTACAGGGTCCGGTTTTAAAGAAGTCTTGGTATCATTATTACCCAATAACAAAGTAAGTAATAGTATTTTCTGGATAGTTGTATTCTTTGGTTTATTTGGGCTTACCTATACATATAGCCCATCATTAATAAGTGCGTTTAATTCAACTGCTTATGAAAGTGCTAAAACTATTAAAAAGATAAAGGAGACCAAATGAGTGCTCGTAAAGATGTAATAAACAAGTGTCTCAATATGGAGAAAGTAGTCAGTATCTCTAGATTGGATCTTAATGGTGGGTATGATGTCAATAAGCCCACGATCATGATTGTCGATGATTTTGAATCGATAATAAAATTATTTAAGAGACTAGTAAAAAGAATGAATATCAGTGAGAACTTTAATATAGTTTATAGCTCACACTCTGATGCTGGTATAAAGGTACTTAATGAACTGTACCATAATTCAGATTTTCACATAGATATACTTATAACTGACATAACATTCGGTGGTAGTATAGATATTGGTGAAGTACATAATTTTAGTTTAAATGGAATATCATTAGCTGGTATTATTAAGAAGATAAATCCTAACTTAATATATCACTTCATAACAGGACACATTGTCTCACCGAAAGCTACTCCTACATTCTTCGATGAATATCGTAGTTATACTGAAGATGATCTATTACAACATTTGTCTTACAAAGATATACCCGTATCTACCAATAAAGACTTGTTCTATAGTTTGGTTAAAGGTACTAGGTATGAAATGCTTATTAAGTAGTAAATACAATATTAAGACTCTGTTCGTAAGTACTGAGGCGCGTTATATACTAAAACATAGTCAGTTCTTGATGGTTTTTATTATAATTATAATATCTTTTTTAATTTGGCACGGATTGAGTTTAGTTAGTACGCATGCCGAAAGAACCTTAACCATCATAGCTGATGGTTACGGTGAGCTTGTGGATAAAGATTATTATTGTAAAAGTATTAACTGTAAATACATATATCAAGGATCCGATGAATTAGACCCAGGTACACTGTTTGATATAGATACTAATGATATTACATTAACTGATGATCCACCGTACTACATCTTAGAGGGCTTCGAAATTTACATACCTATTCATAATGGAAGTGATATTTACTATGTGAATACCGATGGTTATTTATATAAACTTTTAATATTCATAGTTATTGTTTATTTAACGTTAATAATGTTTATGTTAAATATGATACGTGGTATTTTAGCTATTGAACGAGATGAATGTCTGGCTTCTTTACATAATAAAGAATCTGATTTACAACATAACATATTGTTTAATATAACCGCTAATATAAACCACGAGGTGAATAGCCCACTACTAGTTATTAAGTCAGTAATTGATGAAATACATCTTGAACTAAAAGACTTAGATAAAACTATAGATGAATGTGCTGGTAGGCGTAAGTGTGAACCATTAGATCTGTTTAGAGAAAATATGGATGAGTTAATGGATCTCGCTAATGAAAGTGTTGAGTCTATTGAAAGTGTTATTAGACCACTTAGTGATTACAAAAACATTAAGTTTACTAATGGTGATCGTAGCACATACATGTTGATAGATACCGCTATGAAGATGTTGCGTAGAACAAACATATCTACATTTGACAATATCACCATTGATAAGGAATTTAATAAGTACTCTATCGCGCACGATAATGGTATGTCTAATGGTTTCTTTTTAAATCTTATGATAAATCATGTTAAAAATAGTTTAGAGGCAAATGCTTCTAAAATATCTGTTGTGTTACACAAGCGTAATATGACACATTTATATATACACATAACCGATAACGGTAGTGGTGTGTCTAAAGAAATGATCGATAGCATCTATGAAGCTAATGTTACTACAAAGGCTAGTATAGAAGAGTACCGACGTGGCGTTGGGTTATATTTGAGTAAACTACTAATCAATAGAAAATATGATGGCGACGATACGTTTATTTCCAGCGAGCCTGGTGTGGCTACCACTTTTTGTATTAAAGTAAGATACGAGAAGTTTAAATTTTATAAAAGGGACAACCATGAAGAAAATACTATATAGCTTACTATTGTTGTTATTATTTACTACTAGTATATTTGCTAGTAGTGATAGTTCAACTATAATCACTAAGAATGGCACAGACTATTTGGAAGTAAGTATAGATTGTGATGATGTTATAAACGAATGTGTGATAGCGTTTACCGATGCTGATCTAACTAAGATTAAAACTATCTCTAGATTAAAAAGTTTTAAGTCTTGGAATAGATTATTTATTGCAGGTAAGTTAGAGTTGATCAGTATGGAATACCGTGATAATAAACAGGTTCTAACCTTTATCATTTGTTATAGCCAGAATAAGAAACTACGAAGTAATAACTTTGGTAGTGAAATGCTAAGAGCGGAGAAGGAATAATATTATGAAAAAATTATTATTAATGTTATTAGTATTAGGACACTTGTATGCTTCAGATATGGGTGAAGTTGTTTTATACAACGATACTATGGTTGCTAGAGATAATTATACCTTTGCTAACTACGAGGGCGAAACTAGTGGAGACAACAAAACATTTCAAAACATATTTAAGATAAAGTATTATAATTACATAACTGATGATTTATTTTTTAATGTATTGACGAGTAGTAGATATACCACTATTGATAAAGTTTACGCTGAAGATGTAATGCGTTATAGATTTGAACGAGATAATACATATGTCGAAAGTTTATATTTAACATATAAATTTTATCCTGAATGGTATATATCAATTGGTATCTTTCCTTTCTCCAATGGTTCGTATAGTGAATTATCTAATCTAGGTGAAGAAGATGGAACTGGTATAATTAAAATAATCGATACCCCATTAGAAGCTATATTTGTGTCGCGCACTGGGTCGCTCTATGGTATGAAAACGTTAACCCGAGTTGGTTACGGATTATACGAAAATAAACATAACTTATTAGCAGATACTGTTGAAGAGAATGTTCAGGGCACAGATGGATTTTATTTAACCTACGATATATACGATAAGTTTGATACATTCAAGTTTAATCTATTCATGGTTGATTATGTCAAAGATGAAATACCTATTGGTGATGTTGATATCGCCGCTGTTACATATGACCATTATTTTATAGAACAGGGTGTTAATTTATACGGAACATTAGCTGTCAGTCATACTAAGTTAGATCTAGTTAAACTAGGTACCACATATACCATTCCCGGTTATTTGTACACTATGTTTCCTAACGCTATTAATTTTGAAGATAGTGATGACGAATATGGTTATTTATATAGTTTAGGTATTTCAAAAGATATTGATTCTACTATAGTAGAATCTTATAATCTAGGAATTGAATATACGTACGCTACTGATGGATGGATATCTTTTGTTAATAATAAGTATACTGATAATCAAAACTATAGTTATTTACACGGCAGTAATGTTTTTATGTGGTTGACTACTAAGTTTACTACTGATGTTGCTTTAAAGGTATTCTACGGTATCTCTAAACACGATGGTTTAGTAACTGGTAATTACGCACACTCGGTTCCACATGAGGAAACATTTAGAGAGTCGCTTAAAACTAATGAACGATACGGTATGAAACTTATAATTAAATACTAAAGAAAAAAAGACACAGTAAGTACATGGCAGTGCCATGTACTTACTTAATGTTTGACGCCGTCACCAGTTACGATACTAGTACCACCACTATAATCACGCTGTAGTTCTTTTTTACATAGTTCACAATGTTCAACATTAGATGATTCCATCATGGGTTTAGTTATAACAACTACAATACCAAAGTTTTCACATTTTGGGTTCATACACTTATAGTTATATCTAGCCATTATTCATCACCATATCTATATGGATCCATTGGTTCACCTTCACAAGCATCTTGGTTTTCCAAATTAGTAATCTCAATACTGACATTAGCTAAATCTTCTTCCAATACACGCAGATCTTCTTCTTCAGCAGAAGTATCATCTTCTTCATACAGCTCTATTTCATTTTTAACTTCTTGAATCTGTGATAATAGATCAGTTTGTCTCTTATACAATACTTCAAGCATTTCATTTTTCCTTGCCATAATAACTCCTTTACTAATTTATATTTTTTGCTTTTTTATCGAAATAGTTTTTCTCATGTGATATCGCTATCTTCTCAGCAATAGAACAATTTACGTCAACATAAATATCACTAACCCGAGTACTCTCAGTAGCATTTTCATACACACTATATGAATACTTAATAAATACCTGACCATCTTCTAACACTGTTTCATCTTGAATAAATAATGCTATTGGATGGCTGTATGGGTTTATGGTATCTGTTCTTAAACAATATAAGAATGGTTTCTTTTTAGGTTTCACTACTACTGAACCAATATCAATAGTCTTATTAACATCCTTAACTACTTCTTTCTTTTTCTCTTGTGAACAATCGTAATAATTATTCACGACAGGTGGTCTCATATATATCACTAATAGTAAAATACAATTAACTACCATTATAAATATAAATAAATAATTTTTTTGTAACATACTAATACTCCTTATTGTATTCAGTATAATATTTTAAACCCTAATAGTAATGTGAATAATACTAAAAGGAAGAACATGAGAATAATTGACAATGATTTAAACCCATGCATAGTTGATCATGAATTTGATTTAATTAAAGATCAACCATTAGATGGTGTGTTACACTTTAACTATACCACTAAAGACTGGTGTGAAAAAGTAATAGCGGCAGCAGAAGCTAATGGTATTTGGACTAAAGAAAGACATGAATCATACCCAACCCACGATATGCTATTAGTAGATTTGGATAAAGACATTAATCAAAATTATGTAAATGCTTTGGATAATCATATCAAACCTATGCTAATTGATGAATTCACACTAGAAGGTGAGATAGCTGATTGTGATTGGGTCTATGAATGTTTTATAGCTAAATATTCACCAACTGAACAACCCAGACTTAGCTTACACCATGACTCAGCTATTTTTGCGAGTGTACTTGTGCTTAATGAGGATTTTGAAGGTGGTGGTACTTACTTCAGTAGACAGAAAAAATTAGTTAAAGGTAAGACTGGTGAGATGACTGTGCATCCAGGTCAGATCACACACCGTCACGGTGGTAGACCAGTTACTGAAGGAACTAGATATATCCTAGTAACCTTTATTAACTATATAAAATCTAAATAGTAACTAGTCTGGTATCACCAGACTAGTTACTTACTTTACACTATTCATAAATATCTTCCACACAGTTAAAATCTTTATCAATAATAATATAACCAAATTCTGATTTACTCCATAAAGTTACTGTATCTAATAACGTTCTTTTATAACTACATACTTTGTCGGTAGAAGTCACATCAATAGTCATTACTGTTTCATAACCTTTAGCTATCTCATCTGTGAATTTAAAATAACCCATACTATTCACAACATTAACTGTAGTAACTAAGTCATCTATTTTTAAAGACATAGATAAGTTACTAACGACACTATCTATACCAACCATAATAACAGTTTCTTCATCACTAAGAGAAGTATCTTTAGCACCAAAAAAGTATGCTGATTCTGTTGAGTTAGCATAAGCTGTAAAATTAGTGAATGTTACATCAGCTCTATATAAACCTACATCAAAATTTTCTTGTTGTATATCACTAGGCTTATCCCAACCCAATCCATCAGGAATGCCATCTTCACTATACCCGTTACCAGTAGTACTACCTGAACTCATAAACAATGTGTTATCTGTATGAACATCATATGTATAATATTGACTTTGCATATTTGGGTAAACCCATCCATCAGAACCAATAATATATTCTAATTCATTTGGTAAGTTTTTAGAAGAAATATCAATTTCTTTTAAATTCCACCACTCTAACCCATCTAATGCATATGCCACAGCAAACTGTATATCACCACTACCACCATATTGTCTAATCACACTTTGTAGATAAAATCCATCATCCATCGCAGCACCTTTAAATACAGGTAATGCATCTATATACTTATGTAATTCAATACCTTGAACTGTTGGAGCTACTTCAGACCAAATATCTAAAATATTAGTTCTAGTAGGTCTCCATGTTTCATCAGCATTTATTTCTTCGTATATTCTAGCCTGTGTATCTTTATAAAAATTAGGATACTCTATAGATATATTTTGTACAGTAACTGCAGCAGAGTTATATCTATATTCGTGTGAACCAGTAATTGTCCAGAAACCACCAGCTGTAGTTTGTCTTTGTAATTTAGTAACATCATAATGATTAGCATGAGGGCTACTATATTGATATGGTTTAAATGCTAATAATTGCTCGGTAGCTGAATCATTTGGATAAGCTTTAGTATACTCATGTATAATTTCAAATGCATAACCTTCAGCAAGACCTTCTTCGAAACCACTCAATGCATCATGATAATCCCAGTGCGCGTCAGCAGTGATTTGATAATCACCTTTCCAAGCATGAATAAATTCATGTACGATGAGTCTAGGAATAAACTCTTGTGTTGATAAAAAAGTTCTACCACTATCAACTATCATGAAGTATGGGCTATCTGGACCCATATTAGTAATAACACAATTAAAATTTTCAGCTGGGACACCCAATACACTTTCCATAATCGGCCATACTTTAGTTAAGAAATCTGTATACACCGCTGCACTAGTGGTATTGAAATCTTTATATGTGAAACTAATTCGGTTACCAGCAGAACCAATAATTGGTCTCGGTAATGTCGTTATAGTGTTTAAATCTATTATAAATGATTCTGTTGTAGATACTAAACTACCAGTTGTTTTATCATATTCTAGAAAATACCCATTTAATACCTCAGTACCAGTAAGATTAAAATCACCATAGTTAACAATAGCGTAGTCTAAATGATGACCGCCATAATATATACTTAGTGATCCATTATTCAGAACTAAAGTATACTCACTAGTTGTAGTATTATTCCACTTAAGGATTATCTCACTAATACCTATTTCAGCTATTAGACCAACTCCTGTATTATTTATATCTATTTTAGATGCCTCAATTTCTTCAATCACCGTAGGTAGTGTTGGAAAACTAGAAGCATCTGTTGGGTCAAAACCATATTTAACTTCAGCACTATCAACCATACCATCACCATCACTATCCGATATAGTCTGAATAAGATTATCGGTACTATCACTAGCTACTGCATTTGTTTCATTAGATACACTATTGGTACCAGTACCACCACCACCACCACCACATGCTGTGAATGTTAATGCAATACTCATTGCCATCATCATGCTTAAAAAAGCACCTATTAAGTTTACTGTTTTCATAATTTACTCCTGTTAAAAATAAGTTAGGTTTGAAATACCTATAATATCAATCTAATTAAAGACGTGCTTGATAGGTAATTATATATTAGACATATAGACATAGCTCATATATAATTACTGCTTAGTATACCCGTACATACTAACTTTATAATATGTGGTTGTATTATTTTTGAATTCACTTTAACTAAAAAAGAAATATACACCACAAAGATAACTCTGTGATGTTTATTATTAATAAATATATCCATTCTTAGCTTTATTATCTTTAACAAAGTTATTAACAATGTATCTACAACTGTCAACTGTATAGAATCCATCAGGATATATCTGCATACCTAGATCATTCAAAGTTGCTGCTTTGTTATTTTCAGTATAGAAATCCAATAGTGTTATTAGATATAACATAAGTCCACCTGGACTATCAATATCTAACGCTACCCAGAATAACATACCATCTTTACTAATAGCATCTTCTAATTTGAATGCTGTGATTCTCTTACTAAGAACCGCACCTAAACCTACACTAGTTACATCTTGTATCATGTTATCTTTAACTTCATCAGTAGAACCAAACAAGATTGTTAAGAATTTTACATGATCTATTTTCAACTGAACATATGTTGGCTCATGATTACTAGCTGCTAATAAAGCAGTGATAGTTTGTTGGTCGTTTTCTTTAGCTTTTTCAGACATAATATTTTCCTTATTTAGTTTCTGGCGTGAACGCAGAACGTATCACCATCCAAATAAAAAACCCTATAGTTATCCAGCTTAAGAATACCGCTATATATAAAGCAGTGATAGTCTGTGTGGATATCACATGATTAGGATTAGTCTTTTTGTTTATCTTATCACTTTGAGAACCTATTAATGAAACTAGGTATCCACCAAATGTATACAACAGTATATAAAATACCGGATCATGTTTTAAAACTTCAAACATAATTACTCCTTATACTCTTGTATATTGTTATAATCGTAAGTAACTTCAACAGGACCACCATCGTGTGGTTCGCCTTCAGATGTACTAATCGGTACTAAAGTATATAGCTGATCTCCAAATAAGTCTTCTCTCAATACCGCATAGTGATGAGCAACTCTATCAAAGATAGACTCACCACCTCTAGCTTCATCACCAAACTCACGATAGTTGTCGGGTGAAATAATCAAACGACCATCATTAGGATTAAGCTTTTTATAGTAATCAAATATGATACCTAAATCAATATTCATATTTACAAACTTTTCTATATCCATTACGTACAATACTGCGTGCGATGAGATATACGTGGTGAAGCTAGTTATAGCATTAATAATGTGTGTTTGGTCGATGTCGAATACTACTTTAATAAGCTCTACCTCAGAATACTTCGCATTCAGTGTATCAACATCTGCTTGTATTGCTACAGAATACTTTGTTATTTCTTCTGCTAGTTGTTTTACTTCTGATACCATATGTAAATATCTATGGTACTGTAACTCTAAAGCATATTTAACTTCTGAAGTAGGTATTTTATACGATACCTTATACACTTCCTCTAACGGTAGGTCCAATTGTAGTAAATAATCTCTACCACCAGCACCACGTGAATGGTCACTTCTTATAACACAACCAACATCACCTGATATATTAGCCAGCATAACATTAGTTAGTAAAAGTTCATTGTTATCACTCATGATATCCTCCTTGTGGTATCTTTATAAATGTTGGATTATATCGCTCGGATATACTATCTAACATTATCTCTGCTTTAATTGGTGTAGCATCTTCACAATTATTAATATCTTTTACTTCCACCATATTAAACTCTGAGCGGTGTTTATTAAACCAACTACTTAACTCATGTTTAAAATTAGTTACAATAGAATCTACTTCTAATATGTTACGTGTATAGAATGTATAAACTACATCATCTGTCTTGTGTGAAAATTCTTTATCACCACTTACCATACTCGGTACTTTAATATATATTTCAACACTTTGAAATTTTTCTTTTTTATCGTCGTAGGACTGATACATAATATCCATCTTATACCTTATTCAGTAACTTATCCATCTCTTTAACAAGACCTTCTAAGTATTTTAAACTACTTGGCGCAAATGTGTGTGTTAGTGTTGAATAGAAACTAAAATCTTTTCTTAACCGCAATAACTGATTACGCAATATAGCTTTATCTGTTTCAATCCCAATCAATGGATACGACGGGACTGGAACACAATTTAATTTAACTCTAGCTATGAAATCATTCATAACAGCAGTAGTTA